>Ga0075436_100000883_pt1 | contig 19909 bp, 14 predicted proteins | sample RhiMethybrSRZTD5_FD_75303 | JGI IMG/M metagenome (GOLD analysis project Ga0075436, IMG submission 75303) | Populus rhizosphere microbial communities from Tennessee, USA - Rhizosphere MetaG P. TD hybrid SRZTD5 | ecosystem: Host-associated > Plants > Roots > Rhizosphere > Soil | place: USA...
GATGAATAATCAAGCAGCATGCGCGCCCAAAGGATTTCATCGGAAATCCGAGGATCGGTCCCTTACTCTTCTAGACAGCGGGAGGTGCCATTCTGAGCTGAATCCCTCGCTCCCTCAATTGAGGCGAGAGACTACCGGCGGGGCGCGAACGGCTCAGCCGAATTTTCCTGCGGCGACGATTAGAATCTTGCGGAACCCAGGGTTGTTTCAAACAGCGGCACTAGCTAGAGCTTCTCCAGCTCGACCGCGCCCTGCCACGTCGGCGCCGGCGCGACGATGCGGCAGCGCGCGATGCGTTCGATGTAGACGGCGCAGACGCCGTCCTCGGGATGGCGCTTGAGGATCTCCTGCCACATGAGCTCGCTCGCTTCCCAGCGACGCTCGCGATAGGCGGCGACCGCGCCCGCCGTCATCTCCGCCAGCGCTCCGTCCTCGCACGGCGTGTAGATGTCGACCGCTTCCGACTTGCCCTTGACGATCACGCGGTCGACGAGCCGCATCGGTACGGAAGCGCCGACTTTCGCGGCCGTATCGCCGCTCACGAGGATTCCCGTGCCGTAGAGCTTGTTCACGCCCTCGAGGCGAGCGGCGAGGTTCACGCCGTCGCCGATCGCGGTGTACTCGAAGCGGTCGGCGGCGCCGAGGTTGCCGACGACGGCGACGCACGAATGGATGCCGATGCGCATCGCGATCTCGGGAAGCCCCTGCGCGCGCAGCCGCTCGCGCAGGCGCGCGATGTCCTCCTGCATCTCGCACGCCGCGCGCACGGCGTGCAGCGCCTGCTCGGCGTTGTCCACCGGAGCGCCCCACATCGCCATCACCGCGTCGCCCATGAAGCGGTTCACGGTCCCGCCATTGCGCTTCACGATCCCGGTCGCGCCGGTGAAGTGCAGGTTGAGGATCTTCGCGACCTCCTCGGCGCCGAGCTGCTCCGAAAGCGTCGTGAAGCCCTTGAGGTCGGTGAAGAGGAGCGTCACCTCGCGCCGCTCGCCGCCCAGCTTGAGCCGTTCCGGGTGCGCCAGCACGTGGTCCACCACCTCGCTCGACACGTAGAGCGAGAACGCGCGCCGGATCTCGGCCTTGCGGTATTGCTCCGCGATGAAGACGACGGCGCCGAAGACGAGGTAGGTCGCGACGACGCTCGACATCGCGGCGAACACCGGCAGCCAGGTGCGCAGCTTCGCGAACAGCGCCCAGTCGATCGCGGCGATGGCGAGGACGATTGCGGCGGCGGCGAGCGCGCTCGGCGCCGGACGCCAGCGCCGCATCGCCCAGGTCGCGCCCGCGGCGACGACGATGAGAAGCAGCAGCCGCGCGGAGTCGCTCGCCGGCGCGAGCGTATCGCCGCGCACGACGCTCTCGAGGATGTTCGCGTGGATCTCCGCGCCCGGCATGAGCCACAGCGTGCTGGACGTGAATGGCGTGTAGAAGAGGTCGGATTGCGCCGCGCTCTGGTCGGTGCTCGCGCGCAGGTTGCGGCCGACGATCACGATGTTGTCCTGCAGCGCGCCCGCGGGAAGGCCGTCGAGGACCTGGTAGAACGGAAGGAACGGAAACGTGTGATCGGGGCCCGCGTAACGGATCATGGCGCGCCGATCCGGCTCGGCGAAGTCGAGCATGCCCGGGTGCTGCTCGTTGACGCGGCGGATCATCACCCGCCAGAAGACGTCGTCGCCCTGCGGAATGTTGCGCACGACGAAGTCGGGATCGAAGTTCACGATCGCGAGCCCCGTCGTAGCACCCGCGCGGCGGAATTCCTCGCGCGGCTCGACGCGGATGAAGCGCCGGCCGTGGGCGGATTCCTCGTACACGCGGTCGGCGGCGAGGACGACGTTGCCGCTCTTCGCGATCGCCCGCGCGAACGCCGCGTCGTCCTCCGGCCCCGCGTTCGACGGCTCCGACACGATGACGTCGAAGACGACGAGCATCGCGCCCGCCTGCTGGAGCTTCTCCAGGAGCTTCGCGTATGTCACCCGCGGCCAGGGATACTGCCCGAGCGCCGCGATCGACTGCTCGTCGATGGCGACGATGGTGATCGGGAGGTTCGAATGCATCGGCGCCGTCTGCACGCTCAGCAGGTCGAAGCCCTTGCGCTCGAGCGTCTGCCACGCCGGCAGGAACGACAGCGCGCCGAACACGACCGCCACCGCGCCGCCGATGAGCGCGGCGGCCTTGGCGGAAAGCGTCGAGGAAGTGCGCGTCGCCGAGAAGCGGGCGGGGATCAGGCGCATGTCAGAAGCGGAAGCTCAACACGGCACCGAATATATCCGAGACGTCCTTCTTGAGGAGGTTCATGGCGAAAAGCTCCACGGCCCAGCGCTTGTCGGCGCTCTCCCAATAGAGGTCGGCGCGCGCGTCCCAACCCGGGGCCAGCACCAGCGTGTTCGCCTCGTCGGTGAAGCGCCGCGTGCGGTAGACCGCCTGCAGCGTGACGAACGTCCGCCAGCCCGGGGCGACGGTCGCGTTCAGGTTCACCTGGTGCCGCGGCAGGTAGGGAATCTGCGCGTTGGCGGGGACATGGCGCAATGCGCCGTTCGGATCGGTGTTGCTGCTGTCGGTGTAGCGGTAATGCACGCCCAGGCCGACGCGCGAGGCGACGATGCGCTCGATGGCCGCGCTCGCCCGCGTCACCTCGCCCTCGCCGAAGACCGGTTGGCCTTCGAGGAGGTCCGGCTTCTGCGGCGGCGCGATCGTGCGGTTGCGCAGGCGATCGGGATTGGTGATGTCGGGCGCGGAATTGAGCACGCCGGCGATCGGCGACACGAGGTTGCGCACGCGGCTACGCTCGGCGAAGACCGTGGCGAACGTCTTCGAGGCGTCGCTCCATTCGTATTGTGCGCGGCACTGGTCGAGCTGGCCGCCGGCGTAGACGAGCTGGTCGTCGAGCGGCACGCCGGCGACCGCCACGGGCGCGAGCGTGTCGACGCTCGCCGGCCGGATCCAGCGCCGGCACGCGGCACGCACGAGCGACGTCGCGCTGAAATTCCACACGGCGCCGGCGAGCGGCGTCGCCTTCTTCGGCCCGTGGGTCTCGACGACGTGCACGATTCCGCCGCGGCTCGGATCGCGCGTCACCAGGGCGTCGAGATCCTTGCGGTAGTCGGTCCAGCCCACGCCCAGCTCGAAGCGCGCCTTGCGCGCGAGCCAGCGTCCCATCGCGTACACGGTATCGGAACGATCTTGGTCCGACTCGTCGACGCGATCCTTCAGCACGCTCACGCCCGGCGTGTGGAACACCGTCTCGATCACGGCGGAGCTCGGCGTGCGCAGGCGCGCGGTCTCGGCGCCCCACGTGATCTCGAGGTCGTCGCGCGCGTAGAACGTGTGGCGCAACGACGCGTCCTCCGCCCGCGGCTTGAGCTCGAAGGTCGCGAGGCCGGTGAATGTCGCGATCGGCTGCACCAGCGTGCTCGTGATGGTTGACGGCGTGTCTTGCCGGCTCGCACCCGCCTTCACCCACACGCTCGAGCGCGAGTCGGGCGCGTACCGCAAGCCCCCGTCGACCCGCGACGCGCTGCCCTCGATGTGATCGACCGAGCCCGTCACGCCGGCGCGCCCGCTGTCCGTGTCGATCGAGATCCGGTTGGCATAGACGAACGCCGAGAGCTCGTACGTGGGCTTCATTCCCGCGGCCACCGTGTATGTGCGGGCTCGCGCCCGGAACGGATCGTCGCGCGGATCGATGCGCGTATCGATCGCCTCCGCGAAATACGCGATCGGCACCCGGCTCGCGTCATAGCCGTTGACGGTCGCGACCGCGTCCGTGAGTCGCCCCGCGTCGCCCCAGAAATGGCGGACCTGCGCGGTGCCGAAGAAGCCGGGCTCGACGATGAGCGAATGAAAGCGGTTCGAGGCCCCGAAGGCGAGCGGATCGGTGATGAAGCCCTGCATGAGCTCCGAGCGCTTGTCGAAGTCGCCCGGATAACGGTCGGCGAGGAACAGGTGGCTTCCGCCCCAAAGCGGCAGGTACGACTCGTGCGCGGCGCTGCGAGCCCAGCCCTCGAGCGCCATGTAGGCGAGCGGCGCGCCCACGTTGGCGATGCCTTTCTGGTTGTCGGAGACCTGGTTGAGCGACTTCAAGTACGGGATACGCTTCAACGCTTCCTCGGCCTCCACCACGGCGAGGCCCGGCTCGACGCGGTCGAGCCGGATGATGCTCGTGAGCAGGTGCGGCAGCGGATCGTTGGGATCGAGCTCCTGCGCGCGCTTGAGCTCGAAGAGCGCGGCGTCGTCGGCGCCGGCGCGGTAGTAGGCTGCGGCGAGATAAACGTGTGCGCGTGCATAGCGCGGCTCGATCGCGCTCGCCTTCTGCAGCGCCGCGAGCGCCTCGTCTGTGTGTCCCGCCTTGAGCTCGACGATGCCGAAGCCGGAGAGCGCCACGTAGTTTCCCGGCTGGAGCGCCAGCGCTTGCTGCAATTCGTTGCGCGCCGCATCGAGATTGCCGGCGAAGCTCTCGAGCGTGCCGAGCTCCGCGCGATACGTCGGGTCGGACGCATCGAGCGCGATGGCACGGGTGAGGTCGCTGCGGCCCTGGCGCACGTCCTCGCGCTCGCTCTTCACCGCGCCGAGCCCATACCAGCCACGTGCGTCGTTCGCGGCGAGCTCCGCCGCGCGTCCGTAGGCGGCGAGCGCTTCGCGGGCGCGTCCCTCGTGCCGCTCGATGTCGCCCAGCATCACGTACGCATCGACCGAATCGGCGCGCTTGGCGATCGCGGCGGCGATATGGATGCGCGCGGCGGTGGCGTCGTCGTCGAGGAGCGAAAGGCGCGCGAGCGTCACGTCAAAGCGTGGGTCCTGGCGGAAGCGCTCGGCGCCGCGCTGCAGCGCCTTGCGTGCTTCCGCAATCTCGCCGCGGTAGATCTCGAAATCGGCCAGCAGGAGCGATGCGACGGCGGGGGCGTCCGCGGATCCCGCGAGCGCGCGGGTGCGCGCATACGCTTCCGCGAGCTCGCCATCACGAACCATCGCGGCGATCGGCGCGATGCGCGCGTCCTTCGCCTCGCGCACTTCGGCGTATTGGCGCGGATCGACCGTGAACGCGGTCACCCACTGGATGCGGGCGCGCGAGGTGCGCAGCAGCAGCTTCACCGGCGCCTTGCCCTTCTCCGCCCTTGCCTGCTCGTTCGGCTGCAGGAGGACGCGCCCCTGCTCGTTGGAAAGCTCCACCTCGCCGCTGAAGACCGACAGCGTCGTGCTGTTGTCGTCGACGACAAGCTCCCAGTCGGTGCCGCGCACCGCCGCGAGCGCCGAGCCCGTGCGCACCTCGACGCCACCGGGCGAGGTTTTGGAATTGCTCCACATGCGGCCGCGGTTGAGCTCGAGGATCGTCTTCGGATCCGACGGGCTCGCGACCTTGATCACGTGGAACTGGCTGTTGGGACCGAGGTTCTCGGTGCTGCCGTCGGAGAAGCGCAGCGCCATGCGGCTCATGTCGAGCGTCTGCAGCCAGTCGAGCGCGAAGAGCTCCTGCTTCACCCGCGCGCTGGTCCATGCGCCGCTCTGCCCCTTGCGGTATTCGCCCTTGCCGACGATGTTGGCGATCTCGCCTTCGGGCTTCTGCGCCCACGTCTCTCCCGAAAGGAGAGCCAGCAGCGACGCGCAAATGACGGCATATCGGGGCATCGTTGTTTTCCTGTTAGAAGAGTTGTCTTGTGATCGTCTTGCTGCCGTTCACGCCGCCCACGGAATAGTTGAGCGTCGCGTTGTTTCCGTCTGTGAAGTTGACCGTGATCGTGCCGGCGGTCGAGACCTGCACCTGGCCCGGATCGAACGTCGGCCCGAAGCTCGGCCCCGTGGTGCGCAGCACGCTCCCGGCGCACGCCGTGCCGTTCAGCGTGCACGTCGCCACGTACCACGTCGGCTTTCCGCTGCCGTCGTACACATACCACGCGAGGAACACCGTCGAGAATTGCTGCGTAACCGCCATTCCCCAACCGGATTCGTTCGCGCCCGCCCACCAGATGTCGGTGTAGTTGACTGCGGGCTGCGTGGTGCCCGCCGCGAGCGGCTGGCGCGTGATCGGCACGTTGGTGCGCGACTGCCCCGCCACGCCGCTGTACGTCATCAACGCGTTGCCCGCGTTCTGGAACGCGATCTGCAAGGTGCCGTTCGCGAGCGGGGTCGCCGCCGAGGAGTTGAACGGCGTGCCGAAGAAGGTCGGCCCGCTCACCTCGTACACGGTGCCGTTGCAGGTGCCGGCCGTGCCGGTCGTGCCGCTCGGCATCGTGCAGGTCGACACATACCACTTGGGATTGCCGCTCGCGTCGTACGTGTACCACGCGGCGAAGACGATGTTGTTGCGCTGCGTGAGGTGAATTCCCCAACCCGACTCGTTGGACTTCCACCAGAGCCCGCTCAATCCGTCCGGCGTGTTCGCCGCGAGCGACGACGGGAAGCACGTCGTATCGCCGGGCACCGTCGCCACGCACTGGTTGTTGCCCGTGCTCGTCGAGTCCGAACCGCTCGTGCCGGTCCCGATGCAGAAGGTCGCGCCGGCGACGTTCGCGCTCGGCGTATTGCCGATGATCGTCACCGCCTGACCTTGCGAGGTCGTCACGCCGACTGTGGTCGGGGTGAGCGTGGATGCGCTGGCCGCTTGCAGCGTGCCGCCGGGGGTGACCTGCGCGAGCGCGCACGAGCCGCCGTCCTTGGCGCCCGCGCCGCGCTTGAGGAGCGTGGTCGGCGCGATCGCGAAGACGTGGATGCGCTTGCCGACATCGGCCGCGCGGAATTTCACGAGGGCGTCGATGTTGACGATCGCCGTGGTCGCATCGCCCGACGCCGTCGCGAGAAACGGCGGAATGCGATCCGGAGGAACGATCTTCGAGACGGACGGCGCGAGATCGAGATACCAGTTGTTCGTCGAGATATCGCCCGAGCCGTTCTCGCGAATCACCATCGCGGGGCGCGTTCGGATCGTGAACGTGCCGTCGCCGAGCTGCCCGTAGTAGTTCGCTCCCCAAGCGACGACCGAGCCGTCGGCGAGGATGATGTCCATGTGCCGGTTGCCCGCGGCGCCGTTCGCGAGCGTGCCGAGGTTCAGGACCTGGGTCGGCGTCGCGCGATCGGCCCTCGTGCCATCGCCCAGCTGGCCGAACTTGTTCGCTCCCCACGTCCACACCGAGCCGTCGGGCAATCCAGCGATCGTGTATGCGCCGGGATCGATGTCGTTGCCCGCGGCGAGCGCACCCACGACCGGGCCGAATCCGGGCACGGGGGCGGGCGTCGAACGGCTCGTGAACGTGCCGTCGCCGAGCTCGCCGAAGGTGTTATCTCCCCACGCCCAGAGCACGCGGTCGTTTTTCCAGCCGACAGCGTGACGCATTCCGCCCGAGATCTCGCGGAAGCCTGCGAGGGCGGGGACGGCCGCTGGTGTCTTGACGCAGGGGACCACGCTGGCGTCGGTATCGATGCACGTATCGCTCGCCGCGACCGCGAGCTGCCCATAACGATCATCGCCCCATGCGAGCCACGTCCCATCCGTCGATCGCATCGCGAACGCGAACGTCTTGCCCGCGCGGATTTCCTGGATGTTCGACAGGCCCACGATCTGGGCGGGACCGGTTGCGTTCGGGGTGCTCGTAGCGCCGGCACCGAGATTGCCATTTCCCCAGAACCAGACGGTGCCGTCGCTCTTGAGCGCGAGCGTGAAAGTGCCTCCTGCGGCGATCTTGGCCACGTTGTCGATGCCGGGGACTTGTGCCGGCACGGAGCTGAACAGCGTGCCGCCCGGCGTGGCCAGCTGCCCAAAGTTATTCGAGCCCCACGCCCAGACGGTGCCGTCGCGCTTCAAGGCCACGCTGTGCGTTTGGTACAAGCGCCCCGTGCCTCCCGCCGAAATCTGGATCACGTTGCTCAAGCCCGGAATCACCGTCGGTACCGGTCTCGACAATACCGTCGGGCTGCCGATCTGCCCGTCGGAGTTGCTCCCCCATGCGTATGTGCTGCCGTCGGCGAGCGAGGCGGCGCTCGCCTGGCCGGCGGCGGCGATGCCGGCCGCGCCGCTGAGACCCGGTACCGGTGCCGGTGGATTGAAGACGGGCGAGCTCGTGGAGTAACCAAGCTGCGACGCGGAGTTGCTGCCCATGGACCACACGGATCCATCGTTACGGCGCACGAGCAAGTGCACGACGCCCACGCTGACTTCCACGCCACCCGTGAGTCCCGTGATCTGCCTGGGGACGAATCCACCGGTCGTGCTGTTGTAGGGCGCACCCCAGACCCACAGCGTCCCATCCGTCGCGATGGCAGCGCTTCCGTGTACGCCGGGTGAAGTGCCGCTTGAACCTCCTGCGCTGATCGAGATCGCATGGAGTCCGGTCACCTGCACCGGTGTGCTGCGGTTCACCTGCGTGCCGTCGCCAAGCTGCGCCGCGTTGTTGAAGCCGAATGCCCACACCGTGGTGTCATTGCGGATGACGAGCGTGTGGTAATCGCCGGCGTCGACGCTGGAGTTCGTATTCCCCAGGCTCGCGACCTGCACCGGCGAGTGGCGCTCGGTCGTCGTGCCGTCGCCGAGCTCGCCGAACTGATTGTTGCCCCAGGTCCACAACGTGCCGTCGCGCTTGATCGCGGCTGCGTGGAAATATCCGACGGCGATGGAAGCGGCATTCGTGAAGCCCGGCACTTGTACCGGTGAGCGGCGCTGCGTCGTCGTGCCGTCGCCGAGCTCGCCGAACGTGTTGTTTCCCCAGACCCAGATGTTGCCGTCGCTCGTGAGCGCCATGCTGTGGTCGCCACCCGCGGCGACGGCGGTGATGTTCGACGGCAGGCCGCGTACCCGAATCGGCGTCGGGCTGTCCGCGGTCGAGCCGTCGCCGAGCTGGCCGTTGCGATTCGATCCCCATGCCCAGACACTGCCGTCGGATTGCAGCGAAACGAAATGCGAATCTCCGGCCGCCAGCGAATTCGCCGCGGCGCGCGTGGAGACGCCGTTCACTCGCGAGGGAGTGGTTTGAATGACGGTGCGGCCGAGGCCGAGCTGCCCGTAGCGATCGCTGCCCCACGCGAGCACGGTGCCGTCCTCGCGGAGCGCGAGCGTATGGTTGTCCCCGGCGCTGATCTGCGTCGCAGGCAGACCCTGGCCGCCGGCCGTCATCGCGGCCGCGCCAACCACGGCGGCCATGGCGTGCACGATCGCGCGCCGAATCCGTTCTTGCATGTCTCCCCGGTTCAAAACACCTGCCTCGTGATGCTCTTCGTTCCGCTCACTCCGTTCACCGTGTACGTGAGCGTCGCGTTGTTGGCGTCCGTGAAGGTTACGCTCACCGTCCCCGCGGTGAATGCCTGGACCTGGCTCGAGGTGAAGGTCGGACCGAACGCCGGTCCCGTCGTCCGCAACACCGATCCGGCGCAAGTCGTGCCCGCCAAAGTGCACGTCGCGACGTACCACATCGGGTTGCCGCTTCCGTCGTACACGTACCAGGCGAGGAAGATCGTGCTCGATTGCTGGGTGATCGCCATCCCCCAGCCCGATTCGGTCGGGCCGCCCCACCAGATGTCGGTGTAGTTCACGCCCGGCGTCGCGCCGCTCGCCAGGGGCTGGCGCGTGATCGGCACGGTGCGCGTCTGGCCCGACACGCCGCTATACGTCATCGAGGCGCTATCGGCGTTGCTGAAATTCACCTGCAGGCTTCCGTTCTGCACCGCGCTCGCAAGCTGCGGATTGAAGATCGTGCCAAAGAACGTCGGCCCGCTCACCTCGTAGATCGGCCCGTTGCAGGTTCCGCTGGTGCCCGTCGTCCCACTGGGCATGTTGCAGGTGGAGACGTACCACTTGGGATTGCCGTTCGCGTTGTACGTGTACCACGCCGCGAAGACGATGCTATTGCGCTGCGTGAAGTGGATTCCCCATCCCGATTCATTCGGGTTCCACCACAAGCCGCTCAAGGCTCCGGGTGTGTTCGCGAGCGTGGCGGGACACTGCGTGACGCCCGGAACGCTCACGGCGCTGCGGTTGGTGCCGTTGGTCACCATCGAGGTCGAGCTCGCTCCATAACCGACGAAGAAGGTCGCGCCCGCGGCATTCGGCGTCTGCGTGCCGCTGATGATGGTGACCGCCTGTCCCTGCGACGTGAGGACCCCGCTCGTCACGGGCGTGAGCGTCGATGCGCTCGCCGCGGTGAGCTGGCCGTTCGGCGCGACCTGCGCGAGCACACAGGCGGCTGGATCGTCCTTCGCCGCGTGCGCGTTCTTGACGATCGCCGCCGGCGCCAGCGCGAACACGAAGACGCTCGCGACGGTGCCGACGTCCTGGCTGCGGAAGCGGACATCCGCGGCGAGCTGCGTGGCCTCGCCCGACACGACGAGCTGGAACACCGGGGTGCGGTCGGCGGGAATCGTGGACGCCACGCCCGGATCGAGATCGAGGAACCAGTCGTTGCCCGCGATCGTGCCGGCGCCGTTCTCGCGCAGCACGACGACGGCCTTGTTGCGCTCGACGAGCGTGCCGTCGCCGAGCTGGCCGTCGTTGTTGCGTCCCCAGGCGAAGACGCTGCCGTCGCTGCGCAGCGCGAAGGCGTGCGCGCCGCCCGCGGAGATCTTCGTCACGCCGTCGAGACCAACGACTCGCGCGGGCGCTGAGCGATCGGAGTCGGTGCCGTCCCCGAGCTCGGAGTAGTAATTCGCTCCCCACGCCCAGACGGTGCCATCGCGGCGCAGCGCGAGGCTGAACGAGTCGCCGGCGGCGATCTCGACGACATCGTCGATCCCGCCCACGCGCACCGGCGTCGCGCGATCGACGAGCGTTCCGTCGCCGAGCTGGCCGCTGCCATTGCGTCCCCAGGCCCACACGCTGCCGTCGGACTTGAGGGCGAGCGTGTGGCTGTCGCCGGCGGCGATCTTCGTGGCGCCGGAGATGCCGACCACGACAGTGGGGCGATAGCGGTCGGTCGTCGTGCCGTCGCCGAGCTGGCCGCCGGCGTTGCCGCCGACCGTGACGATTCTCCCCTCGCCGATCAGGAACACGGAATGCGAACCGCCCGCGGCGATCGCGGAGACGTGCGTCACGTCCATCACCTGTGCGATCGTCGCGCGCGAGTTGTTGGTGCCGTCGCCGAGCTCGCCGGTGAAGTTGTCGCCCCAGCCCCATACCGTGCCGTCGGGCTTGAGCGCGAGCGAGTGCAGCCCGCCGGCGGAGATCGCGATCACGCCATTCAATCCGGCGATCGGCGACGGGGTCGAGCGTGCGGCCGAGTCGTAGCCGAGCTGCCCCGCGTTGTTGAGCCCCCACGACAGCAGCGTGCCGTCGTCTTTGAGCGCGAGCGTGTGCGCGCCGCCGGCGGAGATCTGCGTCACGCCGGGGATGGCCGCGAGCGGCGCGGGCGTGGAGCGGAACGTGTACACCGCGTCTCCCAGCTGCCCGTACGAATCGTCGCCCCAGGTGTAGACGTTGCCGTTCGCGCTCACCGCGGCGGTGAACGCGGCGCCGACGGATGCGGCGAGGAGGTTGCCCGGACCCGGCACGAGGATCGGTGCGGTGCGCTGCGTGCGCGAGCCGTCGCCGAGCTGCCCGTCGTCGTCGTGGCCCCACGCGTAGTAGCTGCCGTCGCGGCGCACGGCGATCGTGAAGAGGAATCCCACGGAAACCTGGACGACGTCGGTCAATCCCGCGAGTGGCTTCGGCACGGGGCTGTCGTTGTACGTATCGTCGCCGAGCTGGCCGTACGCGCTCGAGCCCCAAACCCAGACCGTGCCGTCGTTCTTCACGGCGACGTTGTGCGCGGTGCCCGCGCAGAACACGGCGACTCCCGTGAGACCGAGCACTTGCACCGGCAACAGGCGATCGACCGTGGTGCCGTCGCCGATCGCGCCGCCCTCGTTCGATCCCCACGCCCACAGCGTGCCGTCGGTCTTGCGCGCGAGCGCGTGGCGGCCGCCGGCGGAGATCCCGTCGACGCCGGAGATTCCCATCACGAGTCCGGGCGCCACGCTTCCGATGTAGCGCTCGGTGCGCGTGCCGTTGCCGAGCTGGCCGTCATCGTTCGAGCCCCACCCCACCACCGTGCCATCGGACTTGAGCGCGAGGACGTACTCGTCGCCCGCGGAGACCGCGGTGACGTTGCTGACGGCGGTGATCATGCCGGGAACCGTGCGGCCGCTGCTGTCGTCGCCGAGCTGGCCGCGGAAGTTCTGGCCCCACGTCCAGACGCGGCCATCGCCGGTGAGCGCCACGGAGAACCCGTTTCCCGCCGCGATGCCGATCACGCCGGAGAGAGCGGCGATGCGCGCCGGAGTGGAGCGGCTCGCGGTCGTGCCGTCGCCGAGCTGGCCCCAGCCGTTGTCGCCCCAGGTCCACACGGTGCCGTCGGACTTGAGCGCGACGGCGTGCGCGTAGCCGGTCGCGATCTTCGTGATGCCGGACAACCCGTTGACCAGCAACGGCGTGGTCGATCCGAGCGTGCGGCCGAGGCCGAGCTGCCCGGCGGAATCGTCGCCCCATGTGAGCAGGGTTCCATCGGCCTTCAGCGCAGCGCTGTGGCTGCCGCCTCCACTCACCATCGGCGCCGCCGCGAAAAGCGCGCACGGCAGCGCCGCGGCGAGGAGCGCGATTCCAAGCGCGACGCGTGCGGCTCCAGGCATCCCGTCATTGTGCCTGTGCGACACCAGCCCAACAACGCGTCGCCTGCCGAAAACGCAGCCGGGACGCAACGGAAAATTCCGCAGGCGCTGGTCAGCGCAACCGTTCGAGCACGGTCTTCATGCGCGCGAAGTGCGTCCCCTCCCAGTACACCCGCTCGCAGCCCGGGCAGCGCTTGAAGCGCTCGTAGAGCCCGCGAACCATTTCGGGCAGGCGATCGAGCACGGCCTCGCGCGCGACGTCCTCGAGCACGACATTGCACTCGCGGCAGCGCGTGAAGGGCGCGATGAGCCGCTCGAGCTGTAGCGCCCGCACGACTTCGGCGAGCTGCGCTTCGCACTCGGTCGCGCGCACGAAGTAGCCGCGCTCGACCTCGCCGCGCCTGAGCAGCCCCTTGTCGCGCGTGAGGATGGTCCGCTTCTGCACCGCCGCGATGCGAATGATCTCGTCGTCGTCCCAGTGATTGGTCCAGAGCGCGTCGAAGCCCGCCATGCGCAAGTGCCGTGCGAGCTTTCCCAGGTTCGCGTCGACGATGAAACGAGGCTCGCGCAGCGGCAGCGGGCGCAACCGCACCACGGGCGAAATGTCGAGCCGCTCGAACACGGGATAGACGGCGACGCGTTCGCCGCCGCGCAGCACGTGCGTGAAGCCGACCGAGACGCCGTCCACCACGATGAGGTCGACCTCGGTGTGCGGCACGCCGACCGCCTCGATGGCGTCTTTTACCGAGCGCGCGCGATCGATCTCGACGGGAAAGGAAATCTTGCGCCGCTCCTCTGGAAGAAAGTCGTTCAGCTCCTCGTAGAAGCGGAATTGCGCGTGGCTGCGCTCGGTCATCGCGAGACTATATGCCGCGCGTAACGCCTACATCGGAATCGGATCGCGCAGCCTTTCGGGCGGCGTTCCCGGCGCGCAACACTGGATGCATCGACTCTCCATCGACATGGGGGCAAGAAATGTACGCGCGTTTTCTATCGACGCTGCCATCCGCGCAGCAAGGCAAGGCCGGCTACATCCTGTTGTGGCTGCTGGGAGTGCCGATCCCGATCCTGTTTCTTATTTTCCTGTTGCGCGGCTGCACCTGATCGCACGCGGTAGGACTCATCCGACGCGGTAATCAGCCGCGTCGGACATACTCGCTTCAGCCCCTCCGACCATGATGGCCGCTGTCGGAGTGCGCCCCTTCGCGCGCCCGCAAGGACAGTCACGGAGGGACCATGAAGCGAGCCATCGTGGTTGCGCTTGGAGTGGCGGTGATCGCGTCGAGCGCGGCCGGCTTCGGAATCGGTGCGGCGAGCCGCCCGTCTGCGCCGCTCATGCAGTGCGCGCAGGCGGGCGATTCGGATGTGTGCAGGCTGCGCGTCGCGGCTGCCGCGCGAACCGAGCTGCGCGCGCGCGTCGAAGCGCGCTACGAGGCCGACCGTGCGAAATGCGCGGCGCTGCGCGGCGCGCAGAACGATGCGTGCCTCATCGCGGCCCATGCCGCTCGCGGACGGGCGCTGCTGGAAGCAGCCGGTCCGTACGAGCGGCGCGGCTGAGGGAATCGAGCAGACCGATCGCGCAGGTGAAGACCAGCACGGCGCCCGCCTGATGCAGCGCCGCGAGGGGAATCGGCACGCGCAGCAGCAGCGTCGCGATTCCCGCCGTCACCTGGAGAGCCACCACGGCGAGCAATGCTTCGCTCCAGCGGCACGCCGCGAGCGGCGCCGAGCGATCCGCGTGCACGCGCCACCAGGCGATGAGCGCGACGGCCACGATCACCAGCGCGAGCGTGCGGTGCACGAGCTGCACGGTCGCCATGTTGTAGACGAAGTTCTTCCACCACGGGTCGATCTCGAGCACCTCGGGCGGAATCCACGCGCCGTTCATCAGCGGGAACGTGTTGTACGCGAGGCCCGCGCGAATGCCCGCAACGAGCGCGCCCGAGAGCACCATCACGAACACGAGCGCCACGAACCCGCGCACGACCGCCGCGTGCTTCGCCGAACCGGGGACAGACTCCGCGTTCTGCGCCGCGGAAAGCGGAGTCTGTCCCCGGTTTCCGCGGAGCGGAACGCGCAAGAGCTCGAGCGCGATCCAGAGCATGGCCGCGTAGATGAGCAGCGCGAGCCCGAGATGCGCCGCGAGCCGCACCGGGCTCACGCGCGGATCGTCGACGAGGCCGCTCTTCACCATGTACCAGCCGAGCGCGCCCTGCAGCCCGCCGAGCACGAAGATGCCCGCGAGCTTCCACGCGAGCGGCGGCGCAATCGCGCGGCGCCACAGGAAATGGACGAAGGGCAGCAGGAATACCGCGCCGACGAAGCGCCCGAGCAGCCGATGGACGTATTCCCACCAGAAGATCGACTTGAAGCCCTCGAGCGTCATGTCGTGGTTGCTCAGGCGAAACTCCGGCGTGAGCTTGTACCGGCCGAACGTCTCCTCCCATTGCCGTTCGTTCAGCGGCGGAACCGCGCCGACCAGCGGCTGCCACTCGACGATCGAAAGCCCGGAGTGCGTGAGGCGCGTGATGCCGCCCACGACGACCATCGCGAAAACGAGCGCGCAGCAGGCGAGGAGCCACCACGCGACGGCGCGCGGCGGCTCCGGGGAAGTTTGCGAGACCATCGAGGTCGGATTATCTCCGACCTCGAGACTGCGGCGGCTACGCGGCCCTGCGCAGGTCCTTGGCCTTGTCGAGCTGCTCCTCGGCCCAGGTCCAGTTGAGCAGGTTCTCGATCACCGCTTTCACGAATTCCGGGCGGCGGTTCTCGTAGTCGAGGTAGTACGCGTGCTCCCACACGTCGATCGTGAGCAGCGGCGTCGCGCCCATCGTGATCGGCGTGCCGGCATTCGAGGTCGAGATCACCTCGAGCTTGCCGTTGCGGTCCACGAGCCATGCCCAGCCGCTGCCGAAGCATTCGACCGCGGCGTTCGAGAATTCCTCGTTGAATTTCCCGATGCCGCCGAAATCGTCATCGAGCCGCTTCTCGATCGCGCGTGGCGTCTTGCCCGCGCGCGGCTTGAGGCAATTCCAGAAGAAGGTGTGGTTCCACGCCTGCGCGGCATTGTTGAAGATCTTGCGGTTGTCCTCGCCGCCGACGGTCGCGGCGATGATTTTCTCGAGCGGCATGTCCGCGAACTGCGTGCCGGCGACGAGCTCATTCAGCTTTTCGACGTACGTGCGGTGGTGCTTGCCGTAGTGGAGCGAGATGGTGCGCGCGGAAATCGTCGGCGCGAGCGCGCTCTCGTCCCAGGGAAGCGGCGGGAGTTCGAACGGTCCAGCTTTGCCTTTGGCCATGGAAAGTGCCTCCTGTCACCTCAGCCTAGCGCCGCGCGCGCCGGCGGCGAAACCGGACGCGACTGCTTTGCGCGTCGGCCATTTCCGACGCGGGCAGGAAAGGAAATCCTTTCTGTAGGAAGAATCCCACACGGCTATCAGCAAAACTCGCATTGCGCGTTCCTACACGACCGACAGATTGATGTCGTGCACGGTCCCATCATTTCAGATGCGCCGGAGCGTCCGGCGAGTTGTTCCCTTCAACCCAGGTGACGCCATGAATTGGGACCGCCAAAGCCGCGCCTTCGATGAGGAAGTGCGTCTATCAGTGGGTCCAGTGACTGGAATCGCATAAGGAGCGAAATATGAGAATGACAACTCTTTACGCCGCCCTGTCCGGGGCCTTCCTGCTCGGCACGGCGGCGCTTGCCCCGGCTCAGACTTCGACGACCACGCCGAGCACCCCGTCGTCGAGCGCGACCACGACCGCGCCGGCCGGCAGCAGCATCACCAACCCGGTCAAGAACGCGAAGATCGCGGCGAGCGGCGACTATCGCGCCGAGAAGGACCGGATCAAGTCCGAATACAAGGCCGCGAAGGACAAGTGCAAGTCGATGAGCGGCAACGCCAAGGCCGTGTGCGAGAAGGAGGCCAAGGGCAACGAGAGCATCGCCAAGGCCGAGCTCGAGGCCAAGCGCAAGGGCACGCCGCACGCCGAGTACGAGGTCGACGTCGCCAAGGCGAAGGCCGCGTACGAAGTCGCGCAGGAGAAGTGCGACGACATGAAGGGCAAGGAAAAGAGCGCGTGCAAGAAAGAGGCGAAGGCGACCGAGCAGAAAGCCCTCGCCGACGCGAAGGCCAACCGCAAGGACATGGCGTCGAATACGTCGGGCACCGCGTCGACGACTTCGACCACGCCTTCGAGAACGTCGAGCACCACCCCGTCCAACACGTCGAGCACCACGAAGAAGTACTGATCCAACGACCGCTCGCATGAGCGTCGCAACGACGCAGGGGCCGATCTTCGCATCGGCCCCGCGCATCTCTGGCGTCCCCGCGCAGCCGCTTGCGCGCGAACGCCAGCCAATTCCCACCGGCGATTCGGACAAGACCGTGTCGCCGGTTCCGCCGCGCCGACAGATCGGCTTCGGCCGGCGCGCGATCATCGTGACGAATCCGGCCCTTTTCCGCACGCCACGACGCCACGACATGCCGATCGCCGCAGAGAAAGCCGCAGAGAAATCCGTCAAGCGCAGCACGCTCTACGCCGTGCTCGTGGGCGCGCTCGTCGTGAGCGCCGGTGCCGTGGGCCTGAGCGCCGCAGTCGATTCGCCGCGCTCGCTGATGGACCGTAACGAATACCTCCAGTCGAAGAAGGCGATCGAGGCCGATTCCCGCCTCAATCTCTCCAAGTGCCGCGACGTCGAAGGCGCGGCGCGCGAGCTCTGCCGCGCGGAAGCGCGCGCCGACGAGCGCACGCGCAAGGCCGAGCTGGAGGCGAGCTACCGCGGCACCGTGGCCGCGGCTGAAGACGCGCGCCTGGAGCGCGCCAAGGCCCGCTACGACGTGGCGCGCGCCAAATGCACCGACCAGCGCGGCGAAGACAGGCTCGCGTGCCTAAAGGCGGCCCGCGCCGAGAAGGCCAAGGCCCTCGCCGAGGCGAAACACGCCGCTACTTGAAGCTGTAGGTGAAGATGACGCGGTTGTGGCGAACCGACAGGTTCTCCGGCGTGAGCCCGTTGATGCGCGGCATGTATTCGCGTGCGGGGCGCACGACCACGTGTCCGGCGGCGGCGTCGTAGCAGATGTCGCGCCCGGCGCAATCGCTGTGGAGCTTGACGCCTTCGGTCTCGCCGATCACGGGAAGCATCGGCATCGCGCCGTCGGCCGCCGCTTGCGCGGGGGTCGCCGGGATTTCGCGGATGGTGGCGGCGGAAGCGAGCGCCTTGCTCCGAAGCTCGGCACCTCCATCGTTCGCCCGGGCGCCGAACGCCAGGGACGCGAGAATCGCTGCTGCGAAGATGTGGGTGCGACGCATTTTCGACTCCTGGGAGCTACGCCTCCGTCAAATCCCTTTCCGATGGCACCCATTGTGGGGTAATCCGGGCGCCGAATCCATCACCACAGGCACACCCCGGACTCCGCTTTCCGACAGTCGGCCTGTGATGCCGTTCACAGTCCTAGCGCACCGTGCCCCTGCCGCGTTGACGAGCCCGTGAAGAAAGCCCCTTCCGCGCCGACTGCCAGGCTCGAAGGCTTGCGCGAGGCGGCGGCAGGCTGCCGCAATTGCCCGCTTTGGGAAAACGCCACGCAGACCGTCTTCGGCGAGGGCAGCCCGCGCGCCCGCATCATGTTCGTCGGCGAGCAGCCGGGCGACATGGAAGATCGCCAGGGCCACCCATTCGTCGGACCGGCGGGCAGGATCCTCGACCAGGCGATGGACGAGGCCGGGATCGATCGCGCGCGCACGTACGTGACCAACGCGGTAAAGCACTTCAAGTGGGAGCCGCGCGGAAAGCGGCGGCTGCACAAGACGCCCGCGCAGCGCGAGATCGAAGCGTGTTACCAGTGGCTCGAAGGCGAGATGCAGGCGGTGCGTCCGTCGGTGATCGTGGCGCTCGGCGCGACCGCGGCGAAGGTGCTGCTCGGTCCGCGCTTCCGCATCACGCAGAGCCGTGGCCAAGTCCAGAGCCGCGAGGGCCTTGCCGACGTGATCGCGACCTTCCACCCGTCGTATCTGCTGCGGCTGAAGGGCCGCCCCGGCGAGGAAGAGGCCTGGAAAGCCTTCGTCGACGACCTGCGCACGGCCGCCAAGTATGCCCGCCCCGGCGGGGCGTAGGCCGGGGTGCAGGACAAGTCCGATAGGTGATTCAGAGCGGTCATTGCGGGAGCCTTCTTCGGTTCCGACAGAAGTGTCGCGGACTCCGGGCCATCATGTCTCGCAAAGGAGACATGCAATGCGCATGAACAGCTACGCCGACGCCCGTGCCCTTTCCCGCCAGTTCTTCCCGACGTGGTCGCGCCGCGCGCGCGCCCGCTGGGTGCTCGCCAAGATGAAGGCGCAGAACCCGAAGGTGCCGATCTCGTCGTGCTGGGCGCACGACACGAAGGCGTACTGGTTCCAGCGCACCGCCCGCGCCTAGCGCTCCCCGGGTTTTTCGGCCGGCCCCGTCCCTCGACCACGCGCGCCCTCCTCCGTTATTCTGTAACGGAGGGAGGGAGCTATGCGCGCACTCATGATGGACATGCCGCTGCTGGTCACGGACCTGATCCGGCACGCCGACCGTCACCATGGCGACACGGAAATCGTCACGCGGCGCGTCGAGGGCGACTTCATCCACCGCTATACCTACCGCGATGCGCATGCCCGCGCGCGCGGCCTCGCCAATGCGCTCGAGCGCCTCGGCGTGAAGCAAGGCGACCGCGTCGCCTCGCTCGCGTGGAACACCTATCGCCACTTCGAGCTCTACTACGCGGTCTCCGGCAGCGGCGCCGTGATGCACACGGTCAATCCGCGCCTCTTCCCCGAGCAGCTCGCCTGGATCGTCAACGACGCCGGCGACTCGGCGCTCTTCTTCGACCTCACGTTCCTGCCGCTCGCGCAGAAGCTCAAGGCCGCGTGCCCCACGCTGCGCACGCTCGTCGTCATGACCGACCGCGCGCACATGCCGAAGGACGCCGCGGGAATGCTCTGCTACGAGGAGCTAGTGGAAGCGGAGTCGGACGATTTCGACTGGCCGGCTCTCGACGAGAACACCGCGTGCGGCCTTTGCTACACGTCGGGCACCACCGGCAATCCCAAGGGCGCGCTCTACTCGCATCGCTCGAATGTGCTGCACGCCTATGCGAGCTGCCTGCCGGACGCCATGTCGCTTTCATCGCGCGACTGCGTCCTGCCGGTGGTGCCGATGTTCCACGCGAACGCGTGGGGATTCCCGTTCACCGCGCCCCTGGTCGGCGCGAAGATCGTCATGCCCGGATCCGCGCTCGACGGCAAGTCGTTGTGCGAGCTCTTCGACACCGAGCGCGTCACTTTTTCCGCGGGCGTGCCGACGGTCTGGGCGGGGATGCTC
>Ga0075436_100000886_pt1 | contig 19897 bp, 20 predicted proteins | sample RhiMethybrSRZTD5_FD_75303 | JGI IMG/M metagenome (GOLD analysis project Ga0075436, IMG submission 75303) | Populus rhizosphere microbial communities from Tennessee, USA - Rhizosphere MetaG P. TD hybrid SRZTD5 | ecosystem: Host-associated > Plants > Roots > Rhizosphere > Soil | place: USA...
TCGCCGCACGAAAAGGACATGGACAAGCTGGAGTCCGATCCGGCGGCGGTGCGCGCCCTGGCCTACGACGTGGTGCTGAACGGCACCGAACTGGGCTCCGGCTCGATCCGTATTCACCGCCAGGACATTCAGAAGAAAATCTTCCATGCGCTGGGCATGAGCGATGAAGAAGCCAAGGCCCGCTTCGGATTTTTTCTGGAGGCGCTGGAGTACGGCACGCCGCCGCATGGCGGCATCGCGCTCGGTTTGGACCGCATTGTGATGATTCTCGCCGGAGCGGACAGCTTGCGCGAGGTGATTCCCTTCCCCAAGACGGCCAAAGCCGTGGACCTGATGGTGGACGCGCCCACCCCGGTCAGCGAAGCGCAACTGAAAGAGCTGGGCATCTCGGTGCGGAAGAAATAACCGCGGCCAGAACTCCAGGAAAGATTCGTGCCAGGGCATGGCTTCAGCCATGCCGACCCGATTGCCCTAGAGGCCGGCCTCAGCCGCTGTACACAGGTCCATGTGTCCCTCCTCACGTCGCTTCGTGACCCACATCACACCACCCTGCAACATTCGAATTCATAATGGTTCCTGATTGCCGGCCGCCGTGCGCGGCAAGTGGGGGATCATGGCTAAAGGCGCGGTCAAAATTGTGGTCGAGCGCTGCAAGGCGTGCGGCTTCTGCGTGGAATTCTGTCCCACCAAGGTGCTGGCGCTCTCTTCTGCCTTCAATTCCAAGGGCTATCACCCGCCGCACGTGGTCGCGGCGGAAAAGTGCAGCGGTTGCGACCTGTGCGGCATGTACTGTCCCGATTTCGCAATCTTTGGTTACCGCCAGCCGCAGCCCCAGGCAACGCCCAACAAGGAGACGACTGATGCACGCTGATGCCCGCGGCGTCCTTACTGGCGTGCACTTCCTCGACGGCGACCATGCCTGCTGCGAAGGCGCGCTTACAGCGGGCGCGCGTTTTGCCTCGGGTTATCCCATTACTCCCTCCACCGAGGTGGTGGAGCGCTTTGCCGCGCGCGTGCCCACATTGGGCGGAATCTTCATCCAGATGGAAGACGAACTGGCTGCCTCCATCGCCCTGCAGGGCGCGGTCTGGGGCGGAGCCAAGGCTTTCACCGTGACCTCCGGCCCCGGCTTCTCCCTGATGATGGAGCACATCGGCTACGCCGCCATGACGGAAACGCCTTGCGTGTTCGTCAACGTGCAGCGTGGCGGGCCCTCCACCGGCTTGCCCACCCTGCCCGCTCAGGCGGACATGATGCAGGCGCGCTGGGGTTCTCATGGCGATTATGGAGTCATTGCCCTCTGCCCCAACTCGCCCCAGGAGTGCTTCGACCTGACCATCCAAGCCTTCAACTTTGCCGAGCAGTTCCGGGTTCCGGTCATGCTGATGATGGACGAAGTGGTCGGCCACATGACCGAAAAGGTGGTGATCCCTCCCGCTGAGCAAATTGAAATTTTCCCTCGCCGCCACACCAGCAAGCCTCCCGCCGATTACCTTCCCTACGAGACCAATGGCGACATGGTGCCGGAAATGGCGCATGCCGGCGAAGGTTACAAATTTCACATCACCGGCCTGACCCATGACCAGCGCGGCTATCCGGTGATGACCGTGCCGGCCCAGGACAAGCTGGTTCGGCGCCTGCAGCAAAAAATCGAACGCGCCGCCGATAAGATCGCCCTGTACGAAGAAGAAAAGGTGGACGATGCCGACGTAGTGGTGGTTTCCTACGGCATTACCTCGCGGGTGGCCCAGCGCGCCATCGAACTGGCGCGCGCGCAAGGGCGGCGGGTCGGCAAGTTCCGCCTGATCACCGCTTGGCCCTTCCCGGAGCACCGCATCCGCCAGTTGGCGCAGAAGACAAAGGCATTCGTGGTGCCGGAGTTGAATCTGGGCCAAATGGTGCGCGAAGTGGAACGCACGGCCGGCGGACTGGCACGCGTGCTGCCCGTCTCCCACGCTGGCGGCGGCGTACACCGGCCGGAAGATATCCTGCAGGCCATCCTGGAGGCGGCATGATCAGCGAAGTTCGCAATCCCGTGGAACCTTTTCTGCGCATGGACCGCATGCCGCACATCTGGTGCCCCGGCTGTGGCATTGGCACCACGGTCAACTGCTTTACCCGCGCTCTAATCGAGTCCAAGGTGGACCTGGACCATGTGACCATCGTGTCCGGCATCGGCTGCACCGGGCGCGTGGCCGGCTATGTGAAGCTGGATTCCTTCCACACCACCCACGGGCGCGCCATTCCCTTCGCCACAGGCCTGAAGCTGGCGAATCCCAAGCTGAACGTGATCGTGTACTCGGGAGACGGCGATCTCTCGGCCATTGGCGGCAATCACCTGATCCATGCCGCCCGCCGCAACATTGACCTGAAAATTGTCTGCGTGAACAACCTCATCTACGCCATGACCGGCGGCCAGACCGCCCCCACCACGCCCAATGATGCGGTCACCTCCACCGCTCCTTACGGCAGCTACGAGCCGGCTTTCAACCTGCCGCATCTGGTGGAAGCCGCGGGCGCGGTTTATGTGGCCCGCTGGACCACCTATCACGTGCGCCAGTTGGCGCGCTCCATGCAGGAGGCGTTCGCCAAGAAAGGCTTTTCCTTCATCGAAGTGCTCTCGCCCTGTCCGACGCTCTACCAGCGCCGCAACAAGCTGGGCGACGGTCTGGAAACCATGAAGTACTACAAGGAGAAGAGCAAGGTGCGGAACGGCGCGCCTACCAGCGAAGTGGGCCTGACCATGCAGGGAGAAATCATTGTGGGCAAGTTCGTAGACCGCGACCGGCCCGATTATCGCGAGCTGATGCGACACCGTCTGGCGGAGACCTTGGGCGAGCGCTACGTGGAGTGCGAGGAACTGGTATGCAGCTAACCGAAATTCGCGTTGCCGGATTCGGCGGCCAGGGCGTGATCCTCTCCGCCATCGTGATCGGCAAGGCCGCCTGCATTTTTCACGGCGGCTACGCCACCATGACCCAGAGCTTCGGGCCAGAAGCGCGGGGCGGCGCCTGCAGCGCGCAGGTGATTTTGTCGGATGAGCCCATCCTCTATCCCTATGTGACCCGGCCGGACATTCTGGTGGTGATGTCGCAGGAGGCGTACACCCGCTTCTCGCCCGAGCTGAAAGATAACGGCCTGCTCATTATTGAACAGGACCTGGTGCGGGTTTCCGAGTTGCCGGAAGGTACGCGCCTGTTCAGCGTGCCCGCCACGCGCATTGCCGAGGAACTGGGCAAGCGCATGGTGCTGAACTCCGTGATGGTGGGATTCTTCGGCGCGGTGGCCGGGCTGCTCGATCCCGACTCCTTGCGCAAGGCCATTGCCGATTCTGTTCCAGCTGGCTTCCGCGAGCTCAACCTGCGCGCCTTCGACCGCGGCTTCGACTACGGCACCGCCGCCGTGCCCCTGATGGCGGAGAATTCCGAGCACGAACACGAACACGCGGCCAAGTACTTCGATGGCGTGTGAGCGCGATTTGTAATTTGGGAATTTGTAATTTGTAACTGCCCAGCTTCCTTTCCAAATTACCCATTAAAATTACTCAATTACAAATCCACCGGGGCCTCGGCCTTACGAGATGCTCCGCGCCGTGGACTGCTCCGCTGGTTCGCCGCCGGCCGCCGCTTGGGCGATGATCAACTGCCGCGCTTCCACCCGCAGCGCCGGCAACCGCTTCCAGAACACCGCCGCTCCCGCGAGGCAGGCCAACGCTCCAATGCTCAACGTGAGCGGCGCGCCCAGCCGGTCGGCCAGCACGCCGGCAAACAGCGCCCCCAGCGGCGCCATGCCCATGAACATCATGGAATAGACCGCCATCACCCGCCCGCGCAATTCATCCGGCACCATGGCCTGGATCAGCGTGTTGGAAGCCGCCATCTGTACCATCATGGCCAGGCCCGCCGGCACCAGCACCAGAGTGGAAACCCAAAAAGCATGCGACCAGGAAAACAGGATGAGGGTGACTGCAAACGCCGCCGTGGAAACCGCCACCCATCGCCCCAGCCCGCGAATCCCTGACTTGGCCGCCAGCATGAGCGCACCAATCAGCGCGCCTACCCCGGTTGCGCCCATCAGAATGCCCAGCCCGCGCGCCCCGCTGTGCAGGATTTTGTCGGCAAATATCGGCATGAGCACGGAGTAAGGCATGGCCACCAGGCTCACCAGCCCCAGCAACAGCAGCAGGTCGCGAATAGGTAAGGTACGGCGCACAAAGCGAAAGCCCTCGATGATGTGCTCCAGCGGGGAGCTTTCGTGCACCCGCGGACTGAACTGCACGTGCATGAGCAGCAGGCCCGCGATCACGGCGATGTAGCTCACGCCATTGGCGAAGAAGCACCAGCCTTCCCCGATGCTGGCTACGAGTACACCGGCGATGGCGGGACCAATAATGCGAGCCCCATTGAACATCGAGGAGTTGAGGGCGATGGCGTTCATCAGGTCTTCTTTGCCCACCATTTCCACGATGAACGCTTGCCGCGCGGGAATATCGAAGGCATTCACCACCCCGAGCAGGGCAGCCAGCACCATGATGTGCCATACCTGAACCGTTCGGCTCAGGGTCAGAGCAGCCAGGATAAAAGCCAGCACGAGCGATGCCGCTTGCGTGCCGATGACCACGCGGTGACGGTTGTGCCGGTCGGCCACCGCGCCTCCAATCGGCGCCAGAATGAAGACTGGTATCTGCGAGGCAAACCCGACGATGCCCAGCAGGAGGGAGGACCCGGTCAGCCGGTAAACCAGCCAGGCCTGTGCAATATTTTGCATCCAGGTGCCAATCAGGGAGATGAGCTGACCGCTGAAAAACAAGCGAAAATTGCGGTGGCGCAACGAACGCATCGCCAGCTGCAGCCGAGAAGGGGGCGGCGCGGGCATGGCCTGCCCGGCGGAGGAAGTGGATTCGTCTGGATTGCCGGAAACTGGCATGGTAATCGGCTCGGCAGCCCATCTATCTTAAATGTGAACGGGCCCGGGAAACGCCAGCTGTCCATTATCAGGCGACCGCCCGATCCACGCGGTTTTCAAAAAGCGAGAAGTGCAAGCTCTGGTACAGGGGAATTGTTCCGTTAACCGTCTAGTAATCCCACGCCGGGTTCACATTTGTTTCTTTTCTTCCCCGGGGGATGAGGGTAAGCTGGTGCTGGCCGACCCGCCCGGGTCGGGCCCGTGCCAGCCAGGGAGAGTGGCGATGAGTTCTTCTCCAGTTCAGCACGAACGTCGCGCAGCCCAGCGTTTTCCCTTTCAACTTCCGGTTGCCCTTCGCCTCGGCGGAGAAGTGGAATGTATGGGAGTGACGCAGGACGTGAGCGCGCGGGGCGCCTTCATTTTGACCGAGGCCAAGGTGGCGGAGGCCGCCATGGTTGAGTTCACGCTGGTGCTGCCGCCCGAAGTTACGCTCACGGAAAGCATGCGCGTGCGCTGCCGCGGCAAGGCGATACGCGTGGAGGGCCCCGGTCTGGGCGCGAAGTTCGGCGTGGCCGTGGTGGTGGAGCACTATGAATTCTTGGCCGAACTGCGCAGCGAACCGCGTCCCGCAGAACGCGCCACTGTAGCCGGCGTGGACGACGTGGAATCAACCGGCGAATACGGAACTCGCAGCTATCCCTGGCGCGCCTGACCGGCGAGTCCTAAAGAACGCCTACCCATTTGCCGAGGCGCAACGCATCCATGCAAACTCCTGCGGAAGCGAGGTAAACTCCGTCGAGTTCCAGGAATACAGTGTGGGGGGCTTGGAATGCGTTATGGGTTTATGCCGTTATTGGGCGGGAAGGATGCGCGACTTGCCTGCAAATTTGTGACAGTTCTTGAAGGTCACAACGTTTCGCCAGCAGCGCCCCGACTTGAGGCACGAGAGAATTTCCCCCCCCGTCGGCAGCACAAACTGTCCCAACTCGGGAATCGTGACCGAACCATAGTCGGTGGCACTAGCTTCCGCCTCAACGGGGATTTTATGACCAATCTCCGTCGCATGGGACACGAGCCGCCGTAGTGACGAGGTGTTCTTATCGAGCCAAAGCAAGCCCGTGAGGCCCGTATATACACCACCCTCTCCTAATGTCAGTCCAGGTAGGAAATTCCTCCATTTGGTGTCGTCACTTGGTTTCTTGATTTGAAACCCAAACACTATTAGCGGCGTATTCCGGACAGTAATTTCATTCCTGTAGTCGAAGCTGGTGTGATTTTGGGAAGTGAAAACTATGCGCAGGTCAGAAACAAATTGACCTGAGTCTACCATCCCGCCCAAGTGATTGTGGACGAGGTACTTCCATTGTTCCGAGGCACTGTGCCAATTCGCAAGCTGGCGAATACGGTGCCCATCGATGGCAACCTTCGCGTACTGCGTCCCGTTCCCCTGTTCGAAGCTAACCTGTTCGGTCATTACATCAAGTTGGGTCCAATTCTCGTAACCCGGAAAGCGTGTAGACTGCTGTATTTCCTCCTCACAAACGAAATCCGGCAAGCGGTCGGGCGCGAGGGCGTATTGGCACGCCTGCGCCAGAGGCGCGAATCGAGGACCCGATGCAGCAATCTGCGCACATGGCGGGAGCAAAGCCACCGCGCTTCCCGGTCCCACGAGAGGCGCTGGAGTGGCTTGTGTTCGCCCCAGGGTCGCAAGACCCAGCATGACCACTCCGACCCGGCACAACCGCCAGACCGTATCCGCTGCTACCCAGGAGAGCTGCATACATTACAGATTGACCTTGCCTCATAGTGTGTTGCCTGAGTACCGGGATTCCACTCTATAGAGTCAGGGAGATGCGCGTGACCAACCCGGGCTGCTGCAGACGGGTGAAACGACCCATGGCCTCGGTCAGGTGCTCGTATCGGTCGGCCACCGCCACGGGTGAGAGTTGAAGTCCCGGAAAGATGATGTTGAGGTAGAGCTTCGATAGGGCAAAAAACGCGTAGAGACGCAGGCGAATAGCATTGTCCACCAGCTTTCGCCCGGCCGCGGCCAATTGCGGGTCGGCGCTCGTTTGCGCCGCCTCTCCCAGCCGCAGCAGGATGGCCGCGTTCTGCAAGGCGCACTGGATATACGCGACTGCGGCTCGCAAGCGTTCCCTGCGCAGGCGCTTGAACTCCGCCGGCGGCAGCTGGCGGCGCAGGTACTCCTCTTCTTGGGGGGAGATGAGATTGCGGAAGGCGGAAAGGTCAACGGCGGTGGTCCGACCTTGCAAATCCACCAGGCTGGTGATGCCCGCGGCGGCTTGGCCGCGTGCCGCCCGCGCCAGCACAAGCAGGGCGCCCGCCCCTACTACAACCAGAATGACAGTTACCATCATGCGAGGTTCCACTGCAAACCCCTGCCGACACCCGGAACCGACACCGTACTGGAACCGGAATCGGCCCGTCCAAATTAAACATGCGCGCGCTTCTGGCGCGAACTGCACTTTCTGGAACGCGTATTTGGGTTGTGTAAAGCCCTCTTTCCCATCCCGTCTGGGCATGATAATGTGCTGGCGGCCAGACAAAAGCAAGAAAATTGGGCAAAACTTGAGATTTCGGAAACCGGAACAAAAATGACTTTCCATTCGCCTTTTGAGGATTTTGTGCTTAATAGCCTGGCAGCTATCGGGGGACTGCTGGACAAGTTGGATTATGTAGCCGGGCTGCGCCAGGGCGATGGCAACTATGCTCACTGGGGTTTAGCGCGGGTGCACGGAGAAAATGCCGCCCACGAGGCTGCCGGGGAAGCCCACCGCCGGCTGTTTTCCAAAGTATTGAGCACGCCTTTGGCGCACTTGTTGGAGGAAGCCGCGCAAGCGCAGCCGGCCGGGAACCTGGGCCTGGATCCCTACCTGGAGTACCTTTCCCAGCGCCTGCCCCTGCTGGCACCTGCGGGAGCAGAACGCGGACCGGTGCTCCACCTCAATTCAGTGCTGCACGCCCTTTCGGCTCTGGCACGTGCTCGGCGTCGTACCAGTCCGCAAGCCTCATAGCCACCCCCACTACCTGGCCAATCACTTCTGCCTCCTGGGGGTGGCGCAGCACGCGCACCGGTTGCGGCGAAAGCGGATGCGGATGCAGGGTTAGCTGCTCCCCCTTCAGGCTGCACCAGCAGCAGGTATGGCCATTGCGGGTCTCGACAAAGTAGATGGGCCGCTCGAATTCCGAACGCCACATGCCGCTGGTCACCTTGTTGCGCTCCTCGTCCACCTGCACGAATGAGCCGGGCAGCAGGATGGGGTACATGGTGAAATCCTCCGTACCCACATAGCCATAGGTGTAATTGCGGCTGGCAAACTGTGCCAGGTAGGCCATGGGGACCACCCCCCACTGCTCAATCATTCGCCCCAGATTGGCGCTGCGCTTGGGATCAAAAGCCGGATCCATGCGCACTGGGACGCGCACCGCGGTGGCCCCCAGCAGCAGCTCGGCACGGTGCGATTTGCGCAAATCCACCACGCTCAAATCGCCCGCCGCCTCGTTCAAATCAATGCCGTACCAGGCCAGCAACTCGCGCATATCCCGACGATAGATGACCGCCAGCGAGTAGAGCCGGAAAATGCTGGGCACAATTCCTTTAGTTTCAATGTCCGAGAGGCGGCTCAGCGCTACCGAGAAGTCGTCATTGGAGTGTTTGGAGGCGATCCGCGAACTCGCGACCTCCACGTCGCGCATGGTCAATCCCAGCTGTTCGCGCAGAATGCGTAACTGGTGGCCCGGTGTGTGCACTTGTAACTCCCTGAAACAAGTAGGCCCGAACGCTATCACAATCAATGCCTCACAAAAAAGACTTTTCTGCCCTGCTGGAATTTGCCGTTTCTGGGCAGCACTTCCCGTTTCGGCCATGAGCGGCGACTTCCGGAACTCGCGTTACCGTAGTTACCAGTCAAACCCAAAAACCCCTTCTAGGATGTCGCGGGGCAAGGAACAATAGACACACCCATGCGCACGTTCAGGGTTGCCCTTTTAAGCAGGAATGAAGAGCGGCTGTCACTGCTCAAATCGCGGGTGGAAGCCACGCTGGCGGGGGAGGTCGTATTCCGTCGCGAGGCCCTGCCCGCCATTGCCGCCGACCCGGTCCTGCGGCTTTTACACCAGTCCCGGCCTGATGTGGTGCTGGTGGATATGGATGCCGGCGAGACCGATGCGGGCATCGCCACGATCGAGGCTCTGGCGGGAACCGTTGCGGTATTTGCCGTGGGCGCCCTGCACCAGCCTCAAGCCATTATTCGCGCCATGCGAGCCGGAGCTTGCGAGTATCTGGATCGCGATTTGGCCAGTGGCACCCTGCTGGAAGCGTTTTCCCGCTTGCATGCTTCGCTCCATGGACGCAAATCCGACGGCTCTCGACGTGGCAAGCTTATCTCAGTCGTGAGTGCCAAAGGAGGGTGCGGAGCCACCACCGTGGCCGTCAACACCGCTCTTGCCCTCCAGAAGCAACATGCACCCGTGGCGCTTGTGGATCTGGCTCCTCTGGGGCATGTCTCCCTGCATTTGAACGTGCGGCCACAGTTCTCCTTGCTCGACGCCCTCAGCAATGTGCACCGCATGGATGCCTCTCTGCTGGAGGGATTTATCACCGAGGCCGGGGGAGGATTGCGGCTCCTGGCCGGCCTGACCGCCCCTTCGCCGCTCAACGTTGAAACTAGCGATCTGGTGCTGCTGTTCGACTTGCTGCTCGACCACTACAAATACGTGGTGGTGGACGCCTCCAACCGCATGGACAAGGTCAGCCGCACCATTTGCGACCTCTCCGAACTGGTACTTCTGGTGGTTCAGGCGGATGTTTCCTCTCTATGGAGCGCGGGTAGAGTCTGGGAATTTCTGGGCAGTGAACCGAACAGCCCCCGGGTGCAGCTGCTGGTGAACCGCTACCGCAAGATTGCCGGCTTTAGCGATGAAGACGCAGAGACAGCCACCAACTGTCGTATTTTCTGGAAGATACCGAACCAGTTCAACGCTGTGGGGCCGGCGATCGACCGTGGCAGCCCGGTAGTTTCCCAGGCCAATTCAGAAATTGCACGTTCGTTCACCGAATTGGCCGACGCACTGGGAAGGCTGGGACCTCAGGCACCGCCCAACCACGAAGGGGCCCGCGATAAGGAAAAAGCACGCAAGCCGCTGGATCGCTTGATCAGCCTCAATCCCAGCCCTCTCCGGCAGACGTAGCCATCCGGACAGTTCCGGGACCTACATTAGTTCTTCCCAGAAACTCCCCCCACGCGCCTATTGCGGCGGGACCTGGAAAACGTACAGGCTGTGGTCAAGCATTGCTTTCTCCGGATAGCGCAACACCCAGTGGTAAGCATTGAAATCATGGAGCATCTGCCCCGTCATTTGCGTGGCGCTCACCACGACAGTTGCGCCTGAGACTCGCTGGTTCTCCGCCAGTTGCTCCACCCGCAAGCCATAAGCACCCGGATCCACACTGCCGAAATAGGTCAGGTAAATCTTCTCTTGTGGGTGCATGTCCTGGTAGTGGCGCAAGGCCAACAAACCCTGTCCCCAGTCCAGGTTGCTGTCGCTCAGCAACTCGTAACTCCGGTGCGGGGAAATGAAAGGCGTGAAGTAGGAGAGGTAGTCGGGAGCGTAGCGCAATCCGTCAGCGGCATTAAGGGCTACAGCCAACACTACCAGGGCCAGAATCAGGTGCGAGCGCCGCGCCAGTTGCGCCCACCCTCCGGCCACAAACAGCAGGACGAAGGGATACATGGGCAGGATGTGGCGGTCGCCGATGTCAATGTGGGAAAAGATGGCAAACACGAAATACACCGCGGGAAAGCTGGCCATGATCAGCAGGTCGCGGGGCACAGTGATGCGCCGCCGCGCTGCCAGCAGCAAGAGCACGAGGAACAGCACCAACACCATGGTTGGCCACTTCAGCAGCATGACCGTGGGGTAGTAGAGCTTCCAGCCACCCTTGGCCGAAGCCGTACCGAGGAAAAATGACTGGTGCCCGCGATGATTGTGGAAGGCCACGTTGCGCAAACCGTCGAGGTACTCGCCCGCGGGAATCGGAATGCTGAAGTTCACCGGGGTTCGCATGTTCTTGATGATGGCGGGCCGGTGCGGGAATGTGGCCACAAAGCGGCCGTCGCGCATGGTGAGGTGCGACACATGGAAAAAGTACCCCGCCCAAAGCAGCAGGAACGCGAGCGCACACACCTCGGCCGCAGCGCGCCAATTCCAGCGACGAGGATTGATGGTGGCGCCCCGCGGCTTGAGCACCAGGATCCAGCCCAGCGCTACCAGAAACATGGGAGGCGTGTAAAACTTGGCCAGCAGCAACAGGCCCATCACCACGCCCAGCAAGATGGTTTGTCCGCGGGTGGGATGGCGTCGCCAGCGCAGCAACTGCACAGCAGTGGCGAAGATCATCAACACGCCAACGCCGTCGGTGGTAATGAGGGAATAATGTGCAATCAGAGCCGGCGAGAAGGCAAACAAGCCCAAGGCCAGGTTGGCGGCGCCTTCGGAGAACATGCGGCGCGCGGTGGTCCACAGCAGCAGCGCCAGAATGATGCCCAGGAGCACGCTAACGGCGCGGCCGCGGTCGGCCATCGCCTGCGGGCTAGGATGAAACTTTAGCGCCAGGAAATCCGGGAAGCGTCCCTGCACATCCACCTGCCACCTGGAACCGATGAGGGGCAGCGTGCACAGCAGGCGCTGCAGGGGCGGGTGGTCGTTCCAGTCCTGAAAGCGGCCCTCGCGCCACATTTCCTGGCCGGTCACGATGTGGACTGGTTCGTCGAAGGTGAAGGACTGGGTGCGGATGAACCAGGCGCACTGCGCCACGTAGATAACAAGCAAGGCCACCGGCAGAAGCAACCGCAGGCGTGGCCGGGCGGTTAAGGCCGTAGCGCCCGCGGACTGGGTGGGACTCTGAACTGCGGTGGCGGGATTCATCGCGGGCCGGCATCTCCGGCCCGCCTATCACCTTACTTCACGCCGCCGGAAACTTCCACTTTCCCGGAGTGGCTAGGCCGGCACAGCCGCAGCCACTTCGACCCGGGCCTGCAGTTCCACGTGGCTGGAAAGGGAACGGGAGATGAGGCAGGCGCGCTCGGCCTTTTCCAGCAGACGCTGCGCCCGCTCCTGGTCCACCGGGTCAGCAATGGTCAGTCGCGGCCGCACCACGATCCGAGTAAAGCGGAAGCCGCCTTCTTCCTTCTCCAGCAGGCCCTCGGTTTCAACTTCCAATTGCACCACGTGCAGTTTGGAGTTTTCAGCGAAGGCGCGGAACGTGGCCAGGAAGCAGGTGGCGACTGCGGCGACCAGCAGGTGCTCCGGGGTCCACAGGCCGGGCTCACCCTGAAACTCGGGCGGGGAGGAAAAGTTAATGGTGCGTGGCACTTCTTGCGCCGAGACAATGCCCCGGCGCTTCATGGTCCAGATGGCGCTGCTGCGATACACATGCGTGCTCTCCACGGCATCCCCCTTTTGCGCCATTGTGGGGCTGGCATTGGCATGGCGCAGTGATGAGGCTCACGAGGCGGAGTGAGGACGGTACTGCCGCGCAGGAGCGCCGACGGAGCTTTCGTGACGCCGACCGCTTGAGATGTAATCCAGGTCCCAGAGTGAGATAGCTCACCCGCGGGTGTGATAGAGGTCACAGCCACCTGGTACATGGGCGCTCAGAATAGCCGCAGGCTGGAGGACGGCCCGCCGCCGTCCGCGCTCCCGCGCCTTATCCAGCGGCGGAGGCTTGCATGGCGGAAGATGATCGCGACCTGCTGGAAGTGCTGAAGTTCGAACTCAGTTTCCTGGAGCATGGCGGCTATGGCCGCTCTGTGCGCACCCCGTGGAAGCCGACCTCGATCTTTCAAGACTCGCTCACCTGCCTCAACTTCGGCGACAGTGAACACAGCCATCCCTGCAGCGAGTGCCTGCTCTTCGATTTCGTTCCGGAATATTCCCGAAATGAAACTGTACCCTGCCACCACATTCCCATAAATCAGCAAGGCGATACCCTGGTCACTCTGGATAAGGGTTACAATCAGGCTGAGACAGAGGAATCCATCAAGACCTGGCTGCGTAACACGATCCAGCGGTTGGAACGGGAACGCCCCCAACCTCTGGGCACTGCCAAACGCGGCGCCTGAGCTGTACCGGACCGTGGTTCTCGCGGCTGTGGAACCGCAACTCTCCCTGCCCCAGGCTTATGGCCGGGCGCAACTCATTGGGAGGCCGGAGATGCTCGCCAAATGCGTGAACCCCGCCTGTTCCGCCCCGTTTCGTTACCTGCACGAAGGCAAACTATTCCGCCTCGATCTGGGTGCCGGTCCGCCCTCAGTTTCCGGCAACACCCCACGCCGCTTGCAGTATTTCTGGCTTTGCGAGCGTTGCGCCCGCAGCATGACCCTGGAGTTGCACGGCGGCGAAGTGATGGCCTGCCCGACGCGGGCCGCGGCCCGCGCGCTTTCCGGGGTGGCCAACGCTTAGCCGTGACTGCGCCGAAGCTGTACCGCGGCGTTCTGCGTTATCCTGTGCTCAGGAGATCGCTGCGTGAAACGTGACTTCGCTTCCCTCACCGCGCAAGAAGCGTTGCATGTGGCCATATTCATTGAAGAACGCAACGCGGAAATCTACCATCAGTTTGCGGAATTGTTCGCCGGCTTCCGCGACGATGAGTCGCTGGAGATCGCAGGCACGTTCTGGGACATGGCAGCGGAAGAACGCCGCCACGGCACGGAACTGCAGCAGCGCTACTTCGACCGCTACGGCACCCGTCCCTGCGCCATTACCGACGATGATGTGCGCGACTTCATCGAGGTGCCGCAACTGAACAGCGGCGACATTTTCGCCATCAGCCGCGCCAGCGGCGGCCGCTCCCCTCGCGAACTGGCGCTGGAGATTGCCGTAGCCGCCGAGCAGAATGCGGTGCGTTACTACACCCGCCTGGCGGAGCTTACCGACGAGGTGGAACTGCGCGAGCTCTACCGCGAATTCTCCAGCTTCGAGCGGGACCACACCGATTTTCTGGAAAAGAAGATCGCCGAGGCGCGGCGCGCCACTGGCGGCGGCAGCCACGCCTGAGCCTGAACACTCCTCTGGCTGATTCCGCCACTCCCATGACTTATTTTCCGGGCAACACGCTCTCCACCGCATCGCGCACGCGCTCGCCGAAGCCAGCGGTCAGCGACCAGGGGCTGGGCTGGCGCACCACGTGCAGATGCCCGCGCTTATCCAGCACGTCGTAGTCGCTGCTGCCATCGCTCCGGCGGTAGAAGCGGAGGCTGATTACGGCTTCCGCCACGCGCAGGTTATGCAGCGTGATTTCCGGCAGCCACGGGGGAAGATGGGGATCGAGCAACAGAGCGTGCAGCGGAGCATAGGGATATAGGCCGATCATGGCCTGCACATGCAGCAGCGCCGCCGAAGCTGACCACGCCTGCGGCCAGTTGGCTTTGGGGTACAGGCCGGGGAAAGGATGCTGGGGGTCGCGCTGATGCCCGGCAAAACATTCCGGCAGGCGGAAGTAATCGAACAGCGACGCCGCCTCAAACTGCGCCTCGCACAGCTGGAACATGAGCTCATGCAAACCATAGCGGGCGAAGGCCAGCGCGAACACCGCGTTTTCCACCGGCCATACCGTTCCGCGGTGGTAGGCGTAGGGGTTGTAGGCGGGGTGGTCCGAGGAAAGGGTGCGGATTCCCCAGCCATTAAACATGTCGGCGGCCATCAATCTCGCCGCGGCTCGCTCCACGTTGGCAATGTCCACGATGCCGCTGGCCAGGGCATGCCCGGGGTCGGAAGCGATGGATTTGATCTGCCGCTTTTTGGAATCCAATCCCATGGCGATGTAGCCTTCGTCTTCCATCCAGAACGCTTCGTTGAAGCGCTTCTTGAGCTCGCCAGCTTCTTCGAAGAGCCTGGCCGCTAGCTCCTTCTGATCCAGCCACCACAAAACCTCGGACAGGTGCAGCTTGGAGACGTAGGTGAAGGACTGCATTTCACAGGTGCCCAGGGGCGCATGCACCTGTGACCCGTCCTCATAAACGATGGCATCGCCGGAATCTTTCCAGCCCTGATTCTTTTCGCCTTGTTGAGAGCGGGTCTGGTACTCGTAGAATCCATCGCCGTCCAGGTCGCCGTAAGTATCGGCCCACTGCAGGCCTTTAAGAGCGGGCTCGATCAGCGGTTTTATCAGCTCCTTGTTTCCCGTCCAATGCCACAGCCCGGCGACCACGACGGGGTAGTACATAGCGCCGGTCACGCCTCCGTAGTAGCGGCCGTGAGGATTGAAATTGAGTGTGGCCAGCGGGTCGGTGTGAACTTCGTGGACAATGCGCCCGGGCTGCTCGTCGCGCCAGTCATCCACTTTGGTGGCCTGGGTGCGCGCCAACTCCAGCAGCGTGCCGCCGCTCATCTCCTGGCCCAGCAGTTCGGCTTCCCACGAAGCAGCCAGAGAATCGCGCCCGAACAGGGCCACGTAGTCGGGCAAACCTCCTGCCGGCACCCAGCCGCGCGCGTTGTCCAGATCGTAGAGGCGAAGCGCCGCCAGGTCGCGCTTGGACTGTTCCAACGCCCCCACCACCACGGGCGCCAGAGTGCCACTGCCCAGGCTGGTGAATGAAGTAGCGTTCTGCAGAAATTCGCAGCGCTTCCGGTCCCACTGGTTGGTGCCCGAGAAGTAGCAGGAGTGGTCCAGATTCATCCACTCGCCTTCGATCTGCGGCACCCAATCCAGGCAGGCATGCCAAGTGCCGTGCGGCGGCAGGTCAACCATGAAAGCGATCCGCTGGCGCCGGAATTGCGGCCGGGAGCCCGCCTTCGCAATGGTCAGCTTCAGGCCGCGGTGCATGTGGGCGACTCCCTTGTCACCCTGGTGGCGGTACGCGTGCTGCACGCGGTAGTCGTATTCCAGTTCCGCCTGATTCTTGCCCAGCTGTATCCAGCGGCGCTTTAGCCGGCCTTTCTGCTTGCGCTGACCTCCCGCCTCATTGGGATCGGCAAAGTCGCTCTCCACTTCCAGTTCCAGGCGAACCGAAGTGTGGATCTGGGTAAAGTTGGTGACATCCACATCTTCGTGCATGCCCGCGCCGATGTAGCGCGTGAGCCGCAACTCCAGCGTCTGCTGCGCCGGGTCCTTCTCATCGAGACCGGTGTCTTTAATATTGGGCGGCGAAGCAATGTAGTAGCCCATCCAAGTGTGCTGCTGCATATTGGAATTGCCGGCTCGCCGGGGCGGCTGACCATTAATCAGCCATCGATAGCGGGAGAGCATGCGCGTCTGGTAAACCCACAGCCCATGCTCAGGGTGATCGAAGACAAAGCCGTCGGTGCTGGTGGCCAGCACGGTCCGGCCCTGGCTCACATACATGGTTGTGTCGCGCGGCCGCAGGCGCACCTGCCAGTTGGTGGGCGGATGCTCCGTGCCGGACCGACCGTTGCGTCCGTTGCGATGGGCCTTGATGGTTTTTCGCCGTGGGCTAGGCGGCGCCGAGTTGTGCTTCCTCAATGCCATTCGATTGCGCACGCTCTCTGGCGACCAGGCGCTTGAGCTCAAGTGCGTTCCGCGCCGCATAAGCTGCCTGGTCGTTGTCGAAATAGATGTAGATGGCGCGCAACTTCCTCCATTCCTCAACCCGCTTCGCCCACTGCTGTAAGGTGTAACCCGAGTAGCACCCCTGGTACCTGCCGCCGGGGCCGTGCAGCCGCACATAGGTGAAATCGGCCGTGATCTGCAGCGGCGACATAAAGCAGTCCAGTTCGAAGATGCAGTACGCGGCATTGTGGCGGCGGAGGGTGGCATACACCGCCTCGGTGTTCCAACTGGGCTCGCGAAATTCAAAGGCGTAGCGGTGCCGTCGCGGCAGAACCTGCAGAAATTCCTCCAGCCGTTCCACATTCACGCGCCAGCGCGGCGGCAGCTGAAACAGAATGGGCCCGAGCTTTTCCTTGAGCGCCTGCGCGCGCGGCAGAAAGTTCTCCAGGGCGTTTTCTGGATCTTTGAGCTTTTTGTTGTGAGTCAGAAAACGGCTGGCCTTCACTGCAAAACAAAAATCGGCAGGCGTGGCCTGACGCCAATTCTCAAAAGTCTGCACGCTGGGCAGTTTGTAGAAGCTATTGTTGAGCTCCACCGTGTCGAATTGCTTGACATAGTGGTCCAGCATTTTGGCCGCGGACAGCTTCTCGGGATAGAACGGCCCTCGCCAGTGGTTGTAGTGCCAGCCGGAAGTGCCGATGTGAACTTTGGCCATGGCTCACCCAACATTTGAAATAGTTCGCCGAACCCGCTCGACTGTGATCCCGTACACCAGGTGCTCGCCTAGCGAGTTGAGGTGCATAAGCGGCGAGTAAGCGCTGGGCCGGGCGGTCAGGCCGATTCGGGGCATGACCAACTCGTCGCCGATTAACCAGAAGGCGATGCCGAAAACGGCACCCGAGCCAGCGTGTACCCCTGGAAACCTCCGCACGGCAGCCGCATAGCCGGCTGCAGCCACTCCACCTACGACGTAGTGCACTGCGGCGGCAGCACAGCGTTTCTCCTGGCCCGACAAATACCGGCCCAGCAACTTTTCCGCGACGGCTTCGGCGGCTCCCCCGGCGGAATCCCATTCCTGCGAACTGTAGGGCTCCCCTTTCGGCGCCGAGGATGGGCCACCCCATCGTCGCCAGGCGGAGCTGAAACTGCGCATGGCCCATGCTCCCGCCAAACCACCTGCCAACCCCGCCAGCAGAGTTTTCCCTGCGCTATTTGCCCGCAAAGCCGCTCTCCTCGCCGCTGGCGCTCTATAGAGCGATGTAACTTTCAGCCTTTCCAGTTGTACTTCCCTATTCAGCGTCGTTTACCGAGCGACATTTCGGATGTTGCGTTCTTACTCGGTACTCGCAATCCGGTACTCGGTACTTCTTCTACATGGCAACCAGCGTCTCGCGAGCAGGTTCCAATGGTTGAGCGGTGTCTAGCGATTAACACGAGCGGGATCACGCCTGGAGGGTACGATGGCGCGGCGGAATCGTTTCTGGAAAAGCTTTGGAATTGGCGCGGCCGCAGGAGCAGGCGGCACTGTAGGTGTGCTGCTGGCGCTCAACTACGTGGGTCGAGCGGGTCACCGGCGCGTGGTGCGACTGGAGAAGAGCATTCAAATCGGCGCACCCGTGGAAGATGTTTTCCGCACCTGGCTGGATATGGAGCGCCTGCCTCAATTCACTGACGTAATCGAGCAGGTCCGCCGCGATGGCGACCGCTCCCATTGGACGGTCAACATTGACGGCCGGCAGCTCGAATGGGATGCGGAAATAGAGCAGTTCATTCTCAATCAGGCGATCGGCTGGAAGTCGGTCTCCGGTTCCAAGAATAGCGGCCGCATCACCTTCTCCCCCCTGGGCACCGACACCATGGTGCACGTAACGATGAACTACGCACCGCCTGTCAGCCTGCTGACGCCCTTTGTCACTCCTTTTTCGGCACGCTTGGAGGAGTTGATTGAAAAAGCACTGCGGGACGTGAAGTCGGCGCTCGAAGCCAGGGTGGAGATGTCCCGGCCCAAGCAGACCGAAGGCACAGGAACTTACGGGCCCACAGAACTGGGCGGCACACAGCATACCCGCTTTGGCGGAGCACCCAACCCGGTGGAGTTTACCCGGCCACCGGAGGCGAAATCTTGAGCTAGTCCTTGGGGGCAGATGCCGGCGCGCTCACGTCCTGCGGAAAAGACTTGAATACGACTTCGCGGGACTTCGCTGCGTCACTGTGGTTGGCATCGGCTACGTGCTGGGTAAGCGTCCCTTTGAGTACGTAATAGCCTTCGTCATTCACCGTCTTGCCTTCGCCTCGGCCGACCGTTCCCTTAAATTCGAACCAAACGCCATGCACGGTTTCCGTAAGGAAGCTCAGGTTGTGGCCATCCAGAGTGCCCTGCTTGATGAACTGGTCAAGAAATGCGCCGCGATCGCTATTCAACTCGCCATAGCGCGAGATAAAACCTTCCAGCTTGCCCTTCTCTCCCACCGTGATCTGCACAAACTCGCCATCGCGCAGAAAACCGTACATGCCGGTGTAATCCCCCGCCGATGTGGAGGTTGACGTGCCTTGGCTGCTGGCGGCTTGCGCGGGTGCGGAGGTGCTCTGCGCGTTCACCGAGCCCACCCCTAAAAGAAGAACGAAGAGAAAAATTTTGCGCATACGATTGCCCCATTTAACCATAAAGGGCGATGCTGAAAACATTACTCTTACGGGGCAACTCACCCAACTAAGGCCGGGAAGCGCTGTCAATTCCCGTTTTGCGGAAGTTGTGGAAAGAAAAGCGGCTATAATCGGGGCCGCGCCCTTGGATGAAGTTATGTCCCTGCCGCCAGGCCAGCCGAATTCGCCAAGGTGCAGTGCCGGTGGACCCGCACCCCAGTTCCTGATTCGGCTAGAGCCTCGTGTTCCCTCATTATTCGGCAATCTGGCAGCGCTGCTGCGCCGAACGCCTAATGACCCCTGCCTCGAGGCTGGTCCTTTCTGGACTGACGTTTTTGTCGGCGCAGGCCTGCCCTGGCGCGGCCTGCTGGAATCAGTCCTGACGCACGGCGTAATGGTGGCGGCGATCTGGAGTCTTTCGCAAGCCGCCTGGCTCAACCGTCCCCAGGTAATCATGCGGCCGCAGTTCCAGCACAGCCAGATCGTTTACTTCAAAACGTCTGAGTACCTGCCGCCCATCAAGACGGCCAGTCCGCGGGCCCGCGTAGCGCATCCGGCGGACCCCGCCTATGCGCCCCAGGAAATTATCTCGGTGCCGCCGGAAGCCGACAATCGCAACCAAACGATTGTCACTCCTCCGGACGTAAAGCTGTCCCAGGAGATGTCCCTGCCCAATCTGGTGTCATGGACGCCCAGCCCTGGCCCCGTGCCCGTACCGGGTTCGCTCAACTCCAAGCTAACGCTGCCGCAGATTTCTACACCCGTAATTCCACCTCCGCCGGAAGTGGCGCGGGCAAACGATCGCGCTGCCTCGCCGGT
>Ga0075436_100000891_pt1 | contig 19851 bp, 19 predicted proteins | sample RhiMethybrSRZTD5_FD_75303 | JGI IMG/M metagenome (GOLD analysis project Ga0075436, IMG submission 75303) | Populus rhizosphere microbial communities from Tennessee, USA - Rhizosphere MetaG P. TD hybrid SRZTD5 | ecosystem: Host-associated > Plants > Roots > Rhizosphere > Soil | place: USA...
ACTCGTAGTCTTTGCCCCGCACGCTGAGGGCGAGCCTATAGCCGGGCTCGATGACGATGCACGTCGGCCAGATTTCGATGTCGAGCGCCACCGGCACGCCGGGCGTGAGCGGCCGCTCGTCATCGTGCGCATGCCAAGGCCGATACGGCAGCGAGCGCGCGGGGTCGAGCTTGCGATGCGACGCACGCAGCCAGCCGAGGCCGATCGGCGTGCGCGGATCGTTCGAGCCGATGAAAGTAACTTCCTTGCCCGCCGGGTCGAAGACGCGCAGCACGAGAAACACATCGGCGTCCGCCGTCTCGGAGGAGAGCCAGAGCTTCGCCGCCACCGGGCCGGTGATCTCCATCTCTTCGCGTAGCGGCGGCATGGAGAACGTGATGCCCTCGCCCATCGCGTCGTAGGTAAGCGCTGAAGAATCGGTGCCTGACACCGATTTCAGCGTGCGATCCGGGTGCAGGTACATGCGCGTCCATCGCGTGCGCGCGAGCGGCCATTCGTTCTCGGCGCGGAGCCGGAAGCGCTCGCCCGAGCGGCGGATGTTGAGCGACACGCGCGGCTGCTCGCCCCAGCCGGTATCCCGATCGTGCAGGAAGCGGCCGAAGAAGCGCTTCTGCAGTCCCATACCGTAGTTGCTGTAGAAATGCGTGAAGTGCGTGTCGCCGTGCACCTCGAGCCATTTTTGTTTCGATCCTGCGGCGAGGAAGCCTTCGTAGTTGCCGCGCGGATGCAGGCCCTGCCCGCCCCAGTTCGCCGCCGAGAGCAAAGGCGCCTCGATGCGCGCGAAGTCGACCATCCGCTCACGGTAATAGCCATCGACAAGCCGGCGCCGCAGCGCCTCGCCCGCCGGATCGGTGCTGTTCTTCGCGAGCACTTCGGGCGGCAGCGTCTGCGGACCTGCCACCGGTTCGCCCGTGACGACGCTTCGTGCACCGCGCTCACCCACGCCGTGCTGCATGCGCAGGATCTGCCGCTCGTACCAGCTATCGATGAAGCCGCTGAGGATGCCGCCGTGGCGCGCGAGCTCGCGGTAGTAGTCGGAGAAGCCTTCCCAGATGCAGAGCGCGGCGAGATGCGGCGGACGCAGCGCGCCGACCTGCCACTGGTTGGTCGCGAAGTACGAGATGCCGTTGAGGCCCACTCTTCCGTTGGACCACGGCTGCACCGCCGCCCATTCGATGCAGTGGTAGAAATCGCGGGCCTCCCGCGGTGACCAGATGTCGATCACGCCAGGCGAGCGGCCCGCGCCACGCGAATCCACGCGCACGCAGACATAGCCATCCGGCACCCACTTCTCCGGGTCGACGAGCTCCCAGCATTGATATTTGTTGCTCGAGCCCTCGAGAACTTCCGGCGCCGCGCTTACGAGCCGCGCCCAGTTGGCCTTGTAGCCTTCCTGGAAAGATAGCCCTTTCGCGTACGGGCCGTAGCTGAGGATGACCGGGTAGCGCTTGTCGTCCAGCGGGCGAAAAACATCCGCGCGCAACACGAGCCCATCGTCCATGCGGATGGGCGCGTCCCATTCAATCGTGATCATCGCGCCGGCAATTCAATTCGGAGCCATAATAAAAGCACAAACGGGGAGAGGACCATGATCAGGTCTGTTTTTCATGTCGCCAGGCTGGTCTGCGTATCCATGGCCTTTGCGTCATCGACGAGTCCGGCTTGGGCGCAGCATGTCATCGTCGGTATCGACAACAAGGTCTTCTGGGACGAGAACGGCAAGCCGCTTTTCTCCGCGCCAGGCAAGGACGCAGTGCTGGTCCTCGATATCAAGGATCGCATGAATCCGCGCATCGTCGCGAGCCTGCCGCTCATGAATTCCGTCTTCGGCCCGCCGGTGAATCTGGCGATCACGCCGAACGAGAGCCTGGCGCTTGTGGCGAACTCCATGGATTGGGTGCAGGAGGGCGACGCATGGAAAGGCGCGCCATCCACCGACGTGTTCGTCGTCGACCTCAAGTCGAATCCACCGGCGCAGATCGCCACGGTCAAGGTCGGCAAGCAGCCCTCCGGGATGGCGATCAATCGCGCGGGTAACCTCGCGCTGGTGACGAATCGGGCGGATAGCTCCGTCGCGGTGCTTTCCATTCAAGGCAAGGAAGTCAAGCTCATCGACACCGTGTCGATCGGCGAACAGGTTTCAGCCGTCGCGTTTACGCCTGATGGCAAGCGCGCGCTCGTTGCCAAGAACGTCAACAACAAGGCGGCCGTACTGCAGGTCGAGGGCGACAAAGTGACCTACGCGAAGTACGACATGCTCGTCGGCCTCTTCCCCTACAACCTCGGCATCGCACCGAACGGCAAGCTTGCGCTGACGGCAAATAACGGCGCTTCGGGATCGGCCGACGGTAATGTCGATACGGTGAGCGTGATCGACCTCGAGGCGATGCCGCCGCGAGTCATCGACCAGGTGGTCGTGGGCGATGGACCGGAGGGATTTGCGATCAGCCCGACCGGGCGCATCGCGGTAGCGATACTTCTTCGCGGCAGCAATGCGTCCAAGTCGGCGTTCTTCTATCACCGCAATGGCTCGGTGGCCGTGCTCAAGATCGACGGCAAGAAGGTAAGAAAGATCGCCGACATCGAAGTGGGCGGCCTGCCCGAAGGCGCCGTCTTCAGCCCCGACGGCAAGTATCTCTATGTCGGGAATTACATGGACGACGACATCTCCATCCTGAAGGTGGATGGGGACAAGGTCGCCAATACCGGCAAGCGGTTCAAGCTTCCGGGTCATCCGGCCTCGATGCGAAGCGTCGTTCCCTAGCGCGCTTATCGCGCCGGCATCGATTTGCTCATGCGCTCGACGATGTCCGGCGGCACGAAGTTGACGAGCTCGGTCGTCTCCGCCTCGACCAGCTCGACGTAGCGCTTAACCACCTCGGCCGGATCCATCTGGCCGACGGTGATGCGCTGCACGAGCTGCTCCATGACCGCCACATCCTCCGGCGCGGCGCGCTTGCGGTCGAACCACGGGCCCGGGTCGTTCGCCATCCGGTCATTGAAGCCGGTCGCGTAAGGCCCCGGATTGATCAGGCACACGTCGACGCCGAACATCTTCAGCTCGGCGCGCAGCGCCGTGCCGAACGCCTGGATGGCGTGCTTGGTCATGGTGTACGGCCCGGATCCCACGCCCGCGCGCACGCCGCCGATGGATGAGGTGATGATGATTCGTCCGGCGCGTTTCTTTCGCATCGCCTGCGCGATGCGCTGCGTGATCGCGAACGTGCCGAAGACGTTCACTTCGAACACCGCGCGCAGCCGCTCGAGCGGAATGAGCGACAGCGGGCCGGTCTGTCCCATCGCCGCGTTGGCGATGAAGACATCGACGTTCCACTCGTCCACCCTGGCGACGTCCCTGGCGTTCGTGATGTCGAGCTTGACTACCGTCAGCTTGGGCTCGGCCGTCGCCAGCTCGGCGGCCTGTTGATCGTTCAGCACGGCAGCGATCACCTTGTGCCCGCGCCTCGCGAGCTGAATGGCGGCGCCGCGGCCGAAGCCGCTGCCGGCGCCGGTGATGAGCACGGTCTTCGGCATGTTCTCTCCTACTTTTTGTACACGACGGGTGCGAGCGTGTTCTGATCGATGACGACGTCGATCACCGCCGGCAGACTGCTTTCGAGGCCGCGCCTGATGGCGCCGACCAATTTATTTGCGTCGGTGACCCGTTCCCCATGCGCGCCGAAGACGCGCGCGAGGGCCGCGAAGTCGACGTCGCCGTAGTCGACGCCGAAGAGCCGCCCGCCGTAGAGCTCTTTCTGGAAGGCACGCTCGTTGCCGAGGCCGCGATCGTTGTAGACGACACACACCACCGGGATGCGCTCGCGTACCGCAGTCTCGAGTTCGCCGATATTGCACATCATGCCCATGTCGCCGACCGCGGCCATCACCGGCTGCTTCGGCCGCGCGAGCTTCGCGCCCATCGCCATCGGCAGCCCCGCGCCCACCGAGCCCCAGTCGCTGATGTACATGAACGTGTCGGGCTGGTGCGTGTCCATGAAGACGCGCATGTGCTTGCCGGCGTTGCCCGCGTCGACGGTGACGATGCCCTCCGGCGGCAGTGCTTCGCGCATCGCGTGCGCCACCACTGGAGGCAGGATGGGAGTCGCGTTGTAATCGAGCAGCCGCTTGCGTTCCTCGTCCCATTCGCGCCGCAGCTTGGCGACGCTTGCCCATTCCCATTTCCCGCGCAGGCGCTCGCGCAATCCCTCGATGAAGCTGAGCGTGGAGCCCACCACGGCCTGCGCCACCGGGAATACGACGCCGATGTCGGTGGCGACTGGACTATGGTGAATGAGCTTGGCGTCGCGGCTGATGATGCCGTACTTGAACGTGGTGGAGAAAAGATCGATGTGCGCGCCGAGCGCGATGACGACATCGGCCTCCGGCATGGCGCGGTTCGCGCTCGACCAGCCGTTGCGCCCGAGCGGCCCGAGCGCGAGCGCATGGGTCGTCGGAAACGCGTCCGGATGGTATTGCAGCGTCGCGACCGGAATACCCGTGGCTTCGGCGAGCGATTGCAAGGGATGGAGCGCGTGCTCGCGCAATACGCCGCCGCCCGCGACGAGGATCGGGCGCTTTGCCTGCGCAATCAGCTTCGCCGCGCGATCGAGATCGTCAGACGAGCACGCGGGCAGCGTGGCCGGGCGATAAGCGGCCGGCGCGATCGGCTCCGGCTCGCAATGCTCGAGCAGGATGTCGCGCGAGCAATCGAGATGCACCGGCCCGAGCGGCTCGGCGAGCGCGACGCGGAAGGCGCGCCGCAGCGCTTCCTGGATCTTGCTCGCGGCGGGAATGGAGTACGCCCACTTGGTGATCGGCCGGTTGAACGTCACCTGGTCGATGTCCTGGCTCGCGTCCTTCTCGCGCACCCAGAGCTCCTGCGCGCCGCTCACGCTGATGATCGGCACGTAGCCCTTGTACGCCGCGCCGAGACCCGTAGCGAGATTAGTGACGCCGGGACCCTCGGTCGCCGTGACGATCGCCGGCCGGTGCAGCGAGCGCGCGTAGCCGTACGCCATGAATGCCGCGCCCTGCTCGTGGCGCGTCAGCACGAAGCGTATCTCCGGCGTCGCGCGCAGCACGTCGAGGATCGGCAGGTTCATCGTGCCGGGGATGCCGAACACGTGGTCGATGCCCTCGCGGCGAAGGCAATCGACGACCGCTTGCGCGCCGGTGATCATGGAATTCGGGGTCGGGGCCATAATTATTTCCGCTCCAAGGCGGGCGAGTCCACGTTTATACCCTCGCACGATCCGAAAACGTGGTCTGTCCCTGATTTATGAAACCGGTGTTTCGCGATCGCAATCACGCCGGCCGAGAGCTGGCCGGCATGCTGGAGGAGTTCCGCGGCAGCGCAGCGCTCGTGCTCGCCATTCCAGCCGGCGGCGTCCCGGTCGCCGCGGCGCTCGCCGCTGAGCTAAGACTCGCGCTCGATGTCGCGCCGGTGAGCAAGGTGCTCTACCCCTGGACGACCGAGAGCGGCTATGGCGCGGTTGCCTTCGACGGCAGCGTGCTGCTCGACGAGGCGGCGATCGCGGCGAGTGGCGTAAAGCCGGAGGAGGTCGAGAAGGCGGTTGCGACCGCGCGCGCGAAAGTCGAGTCGCGCCTCAAGCGGCTCCGCGCAGGGCGCTCGCCGCTCGCGGTTAGCGGCCAGACGGTGATTCTCGTCGATGACGGCATCGCGGCCGGCTCGACCATGCGCGCCGCGATCGGTGCGCTGCGCCGCCAGCGCGCCGAGCGCGTCTTCGTCGCGGTGCCGACTGCGCACCGGCGAGCGCTCGACGCCATCTCCCGGGTGGCCGACGAGGCGTACTGCGCGAACGTGCGTGCGGGTGCGAGCTTCGCCGTGGCGGACGCCTACGCGGAGTGGCGCGATCTTGGCGACGATGAAATCGCCGCGACGCTTGCATTAAGCTCCGCTCGGTGACGGCGCCAAGGCTCACCGTGGTCGGGCATTGCACCAGCACCACGGCTCGCATCCTCTGCTGCGTGGACCAGAGCGTCGGCGCTCACGCCCGTGTTGCGCGCCTCGCATGGCGCGCCGGTGCGGCGAGCGGCTGGGTGGAGACGCAGCTCTCGCCCGCGCCCCCATACGAGCTCGGCGTGCTCGCGCTGCGAGATCTGCCGCCGGGCGCGCAAGTCGTCTATGGAATTGACGTCGCCGAGGAATCCGCCGCGCTCCCCGAGGCCGAGCGCATTCTCGAGGCCGGGACGCGCACGTTTCGCCTGCTGTCCGTCGAGCGGCCGCCGCGCGTCGCGCTCCTTAGCTGCAACGGTGTCTTCGAAATAAAGGAGGAAGCGCGCCGCTTCGACATGTGGCGGCGTCTGCGCCAGGAAATCGAGGCGGGCAACGTCGATCTCATTGTCCACGCCGGCGACCAGATCTATGCCGATGACGTCGTCAAGCGTTACGCGAAGCGCGCGCGCGCCGCGAAAGATCTGGACGCGCTGCTCGGCACGGTGACCGAGGAATATCGGCGCCTCCACGTCGAGCGTTTCTGGACCGCGCCCGATGTGGCGGCGGTGCTCACGTCCTGCCCGAGCATCATGACCTGGGACGATCACGACATCGACGAAGGCTGGGGATCGAACCCGAACGACGACAAGCCGTGGCGGCGGCTTTTCTTTCGCGCCGCGCGCCAGGCATTCAGCGAGTTCCAGGCGAGCATCGGCTGCCCGCGCATCGACGAGGGCTCCTTCGCCTGCGGCTTCGCGCACGGCGATCTCGCGTTCCTGCTGCTCGATGGCCGCTCGCATCGCCTGTACAAGGAGGGCCGCGTGCTGGGCGACGCGCAACTCGCGGCGGCTCGCAAGTGGCTGCAGGCGCTCCCGGCATCGACGCGGCGCGTGTACCTCGTGCTCGGCATCCCGCCGATCCATGCCAAGCTCACCACGGTCGCCGCAATCCTGCGCTGGACGCCCTTCAGCGAGCCCTATGCTTCCGACTTGCGCGACGGCTGGGCATCGAAAGGCAATCGGGCGGAATGCGAAAAGCTGATGCAGCTTCTGCTCGAATTTTGCCGGGCACACCCCGCTACTGACGTCACCATCCTCTCGGGTGACGTGCACGTCGCCAACATCGGCAAACTGGAGCACGACGCGACCGGGGTGATCTGGCAAGTCACGTCCTCGGGTATTGGCTCGCCGCCACCGGAGGGCGTATCCGGCTGGCTGATGGAGAACGTGTCGCGACCGGCGATCCACCTCGGCGCGGGCGTGCGCGGCAAGCTGATGCCGATCACCGAGCACGGCCACGATCTCATGCATCGGCGCAACTTTGCTGTGCTGCAGCTCGATGGCGCCGACGGCTGGCATGCGGCCGGCGCGCTGCGCGTGCGGCTCTTCGGCGAAGCCTTGCCCGAGCCGCGCGAGCATCTCCTGCCCAGCCGGGCGCCACGGTGAAGCGCTGCGCCTGGGCCACGACGCCGCTCGGCATCGCCTACCACGATGCCGAATGGGGCGTGCCGGTGCACGACGACCGCAAGCTCTTCGAGTTCCTCATCCTCGAAGGCGCGCAGGCGGGCTTGAGCTGGGAGACGATCCTGCGCAAGCGCGACGCCTATCGTCGCGCCTTCGCCAGCTTCGATCCCGGGCGCGTGGCGCGCTTCACCCCGGTAGTGAAGCGCAAGCTGATGAAACACGATGGGATCGTGCGCAACCGGCTGAAGATCGAGAGCGCGGTCACGAACGCCAAGGCCTTCCTCGCGGTGCAGAAGGAGTTCGGCAGCTTCGATGCCTACCTGTGGCGCTTCGTCGGCGGCAGGCCGATCGTCAATCGCCGGCGCCGCACGGGCGATGTGCCGGCGACGAGCGCGGAGTCTGACGCGCTGAGCAAGGATCTGCTCAAGCGCGGCTTCAAGTTCGCCGGCTCGACCATCTGCTACGCGTTCATGCAGGCGGTCGGCATGGTCGACGATCACCTGGAGACTTGCTTCCGCAAGGGCGCTCTTTAGGATAGACGCATGAGCAAGGGGAGGCTCGAAGCGTTCAGTGACGGCGTCATCGCGGTCATCATCACGATCATGGTGCTCGAGCTGAAGGTGCCGCACGGCGCGGAGCCGGCCGCGCTCATGCCGCTCGTGCCGGTGTTCCTCGCCTATGTCTTGAGCTTCGTGCTGATCGCGATCTACTGGAACAACCATCACCACATGTTCCATGCGGTGCATCACGTCACCGGTGCGACGCTGTGGGCGAACATGCATCTCCTTTTCTGGCTATCGCTCGTGCCGTTCACCACCGGGTGGATGGACGAGAACCATTTCGCGCCGATGACCGTGGCGGTGTACGGCGCCGTTCTCCTCGCCTCCGCCATCGCCTACTTCATCCTGACGCGCGTGCTGCTCGCGTCGCACGGACAGGATTCCACGTTCGCGAAAGCGCTGGGTAGCGACTTCAAGGGCAAGGTGTCGGTGGTGCTGTACGCCGCGGCGATCGTGGCCGCGTTCTGGCAGACGTGGATGGCGCTCGCCGTCTATGTGCTGGTCGCGCTCTGGTGGCTGGTGCCCGACCGGCGCTTCGAGCACCTGAGCGCCGAGCACAGGCCGTGATCGTCGTCCACCACCTCAACAACTCGCGCTCCCAGCGCGTGCTGTGGCTGCTCGAGGAGCTCGGCCTGCCCTACGACATCAAGCGCTATCAGCGCGACCCGAAAACGATGCTCGCGCCGGCGGCGCTGCGCGAGGTGCATCCGCTGGGCAAGTCGCCGGTGCTCGAGGACGGCGACGTCAAGCTCGCGGAGTCCGGCGCGATCATCGAGTACCTGGTGCAGCGCTATGGCGATGGCCGCCTGCGGCCGAGCGCCGGCACGCCGCAATGGCTGCGTTACACCTATTGGCTGCACTTTGCCGAAGGCTCGGCAATGCCGCCGCTCGTGATGAAGCTGGTCTTCGACCGCATCGAAAAAGGGCCGATGCCTTTCTTCGTGCGGCCGATCGCGCGCGGCATCGCGCAGCGCGTCAGGTCGAACTTCATCGAGCCGAATATCGCCCGCCAGCTCGACTACATGGAAGCAGAGCTCACGCGCAGCGCGTGGTTCGCGGGCGGCGAGTTCAGCGCGGCCGACATCCAGATGAGCTTTCCGGTCGAAGCCGCCGCCGCCCGCGGCGGCCTGGACTTGAGCCGGCCGCGGCTCATGGACTATCTCGCGCGCATCCATGCGCGCGAGGCGTACCGGCGCGCGCTCGAGCGCGGCGGCGAATTTTCCATACTGAGGTGATCCGGGAGGACGCATGAGACTCGCAGCATTGCTGATTGGCGCCCTGCTCTCGCTCGGCGCAGCGGCCCAGGGCGGCGAGAAATGGGTAACGACCTGGGCCGCCTCGGCGCACGGCCCCTACCCGGTCGGCAATCCGTCCGCGCAGCCGAAGCTCGATCGCGTGTTCCCCACGCCGGAGAGCGGCGCGCGCGACCAGAGCTTCCGCCTCGTGCTGCGGCCCTCGATCTGGGGACGCCAGGCGCGTATTCGCCTCTCGAACGTCTTCGGCACGCGTCCGGTCACCTTCGACCACGTTTACGTCGGCCTGCAGTCGAGCGGGCCGGCGCTCGTCAAAGCCACGAACCGGCCGGTGCGCTTCGGCGGCCAGCTCCACGTCACCGTGGCGCCGGGCGCGTCAGCCTGGAGCGATGCCGTGCCGCTGCCCTTCGTGAAGAACCCGGACGAGCCGCTGCTCCAGGGCCGCAAGCTCGCGGTGAGCTTCCACGTCCCGGACGAAAGCGGGCCGATGACCTGGCATGCCAAGGCGCTGCAGACCTCCTATGTGAACGCGCCCGGCGGCGGCGCGCACACGAGCGACGAAGGCGAGGCGGCGTTCCCGTACAGCACGGCATCGTGGTATTTCCTCGACGCCGTGGACGTGAAGGCGCCGCTCGGCACCAAGGTCGTCGTCGCCTTCGGCGATTCGATTACCGACGGCACGGCGTCGACCATGAACGGCGACGATCGCTGGCCGGACGTGCTCGCCCGGCGGCTGCACGCGCGCTACGGTCGCCGCTTTGCCGTGGTGAATGCCGGCATCGGCGGCAACCAGATCGCCGGGCCGCCGGAATACGGCCCGGAGAAGCCCTACGCCGGCGGGCCGGCCGCCGTGCAGCGCCTCGAGCGCGATGTCATCGCGCTTTCCGGCGTATCGGCGGTGATCTGGCTCGAGGGCATCAACGATTTCAGCAAGAACGGCAACGCGAGCCTCGGGAACGTGACGAGCGCGCTGCGCGTGGGCGTCGACCGACTGCGCTCCGGCATCCCGGGCGTACGCGTCGTCGGCGCGACGCTCGTCACCGCGCTCGGCTCGAGCAATCCGGCGCACGGCTCGCCGGAGCAGGACGAGAAGAGGAAGGCGCTGAACGCCTTCATCCGCACCTCCGGCGTCTTCGACGCGGTCGTCGAATTCGATCCGCTGGTGCTCGATCCGGCGAGCGGCACGATGCGCGCCGAATACGTTCCGGAGAGCACGACCGGCGGGGCGGGCGACAAGCTGCATCCGAACCGCGCGGGCTACCTTGCGATGGGCATGGCGATCGACCTCAAGGCGCTCGGCGGCGATTGATCGCGCTCGCGATCCACGGCGGCGCCGGCACACTGTCGCGCGAAGTGATATCCGCCGCCCGCGAGCGGCCGTACAGGGCGGCGCTGGCGCGGGCGCTGGACGCGGCTTTTGACATCCTGAGGAATGGGTCCGCCCTGGATGCGGTCTGCGCAGCAGTGGCGGAAATGGAGGACTCACCGCTCTTCAACGCCGGCCGCGGCGCCTGCTACAACACCGACGAGAGGCACGAGCTCGACGCGGCGGTGATGGACGGCGCGACGCTCCGCGCCGGCGCGGTGGCAGCGGTGAGCCGCATCCGCAATCCGGTGCTCGGCGCGCGCGCGGTGATGGAGAAAAGCGCGCACGTGCTGCTGGTGGGCCGCGGCGCCGAGCGCTTCGCCGCCGCGCACGGCGTGCGCATGGCACCTGCATCCTACTTCGACACGCGCTCGCGGCTCCTCGCGCTCAGGCGCAAAGTCAAAGGCCACCACGGCACCGTGGGCGCGGTCGCGCTCGATGCGCAGGGCCGCCTCTCGGCCGCGACTTCCACCGGCGGATATACCGGCAAGCTTCCCGGACGCGTCGGCGATTCGCCGATCATCGGCGCAGGCACCTATGCCGACGAACGCTGCGCGGTGTCCGGCACCGGCCTTGGCGAAGCGTTCATGCGCACGGTGCTCGCGTACGACGTCGCGGCGCGCATGCGCTACCAGGGTGAAAAGCTTGCGCGGGCGTCAGCCGCGGCGCTCGCGCGCATCGCCGATCTCGGCGCCGACGGCGGGCTGATCGCGGTCGACCGCCGCGGCAGCATCGCGATGCCCTTCAGCAGCGAAGGCATGTACCGCGCGGCGATCGACCGGCGCGGCCGGCGTACTGTGGCAATCTACTGACGGCATGTACGAGACGCGCCTCGAGCCGATCCTGCCGCGGCCGCTCTTCCTCGCGCGGCTGCTGCGCCATGGCGCCGGCGCCGTCGGCGTCATCGCGGCCTCGCTCGCGATCGGCATGGCGGGCTACGTGGCGTTCGAGCACCTCTCGTGGCTCGACGCCTTCGTCAACGCCGCGATGCTCCTCGGCGGCATGGGCCCGATCCACAACCCGCAGACCGCGGCGGGCAAGATCTTTGCTGGCCTCTATGCGCTTTACTGCGGGCTCGTGGTGATCGTCGCCACCGGCGTGCTGTTGGCGCCGGTGCTGCACCGGGCGCTTCACAAATTTCACTGGAGAAAGGAAGCCAGGTGAGACGCACAGGGCTGGCGAAGAAATGTTGATGAAGCGCGTCGGGCTCATCATCCTCGCGCTCCTCGGCGCCTGCGTCACGCCGGACGTGCTCGCACCCGGCGTTGTGCGCGACCTGGCGCCGACCGGCAAGCTGCGCGCGGCGATCAACTTCGGCAACCCGGTGCTCGCCCAGAAAGAACCTCTGGGCGGCGTATCGGTGGATCTGGCGCGCGAGCTCGCGCGCCGCGCGCGCGTGCCGCTCGAGCTCGTCACCTACGACGCGGCCGGCAAGGTGACCGCCGATGCGACGCGCGGCGCCTGGGATGTCGCCTTCGTCGCGCGCGACCCGGTGCGCGCGCAGGACATCGAGTTCACCGCCCCATACGTGATTATCGAAGGGGCTTATATGGTGGCGGCGGGCTCGCCCCTGCAGGCGAACGAGGACGTCGATCGCGACGGCGTGCGCATCGCCGTGAGCCGGGGCAGCGCCTACGACCTCTTTCTTTCGCGCACGCTCAAGCACGCGACGCTGGTGCGCGCGCCGAGCCCTCCTGCGTCCATCGAGCTCTTTGTAAAGGACCACCTCGACGCCCTCGCCGGCGTGCGCCAGCCGCTTGCCGCCTACGCGCTCGAGCATTCCGGCTATCGCGTGCTCCCGGGGCGCTTCATGGTGATCGAGCAGGCGATGGCGCTGCCGCGCGGCCGGCCGCTCGCCGCGCGCTACCTGCGCGATTTCACCGACGAGATGAAGGCCTCGGGCTTCGTTGCCGCGTCGCTCGATCGCAGCGGCCAGAAGGACGCCGCCGTCGCGCCGTAAATGGTGACAGTCACCATTTTTCTCATTCGACCTTGACGTTCGCCGCCTTGACCACCTTTGCCCAGCGCGCGAGATCCGCGCGCACCTGCTCGGCGAACTCGCGCGGCGAGTTGCCGACCGGCTCGATGCCGAGGACGCCGTAGCGCTCGGTCACGAACGGCGAGCGCAGGACGATAGCCAGTTCCGTGTGCAGGCGCTCGATCACCGCGGCCGGCGCCTTCGCCGGCACGAAGATGCCGACCCACGAGGACACATCGAAATCGGCAATGCCGCTCTCCTGGAACGTCGGCACATCGGGCAGCGCGCTCGAGCGCCTGGCGCCGGGGACGCCGAGCGCGACGAGGCGGCCGGTCTTCACGTACTGCTGGCCGGTAGCAATGGCGGTGAAGACGAGCGGAATCTGGCCGCCTACGGCATCCGTTACCGCCGGGCCGCCGCCCTTGTAAGGCACGTGCTCGAGCTGCGCGCCGGTGCGAAGCCTGAGGAGCTCGCCCGCAAGATGCGGCGTGCCGCCGGTGCCGGAGGTCCCGTAGGCGAGCGGCTTGGTGCGCGCGAGCGCGATCATTTCCGGCAACGTCTTCGCCGGCAGCCCGGGATTTGCGGCAAGGAGCAGCGTCGCGTCGCCGAGCTTCGTCACCGGCGCGAAATCCTTCAGCGTGTCGAAGCCCACGCGCGGGAAGACGTGCGGATTGATCACCATCGTGCCGTCGAAGCCCAGCAGCAGCGTGTAGCCGTCGGGCTCGGCCTTCGCCACGGCCTGCGTGCCGATGTTGCCGCTCGCGCCCGGCCGGTTCTCGACCACCACCTGCTGGCCAAGCCGCGCCGCGAGCGGCTCGGCGACGACGCGGGCCGCGTTGTCGGTCACGCCGCCCGGCGCGAACGGCACGATGAGCCGCAGCGGCTTCGACGGCCAATCCTGCGCCGCGGCGCCCGCGGCGCCGAACGCTAGAATCAGCGCGAGCAGTCTTCTCATAGCGCTTCCCTTGCGAGTCGAGCTTCGTTACGCGCCGCTGCCCTTCATCGGCGCGATCGCCGTGCACTACTGGTTCGTCGTCTACGGCGACGATGGCAGCTGCCATCGCTGGGAAGTATGGCAGACGAAGAATGCGGGCGGCACGAGCTACGGACACGTGCACTGCGACCTCAAGACGCCGGAGGCCGGCGTCGGCGGCGGGCCCGCGCGCCTTGCCGCCGAATGGCGCGGCGAAGAGGCGCTGCGCATCGCCGCGGTGCTCGCCGAGCCGGAGATTTATCCGCATGGCCAGCGCTACCGCTACTGGCCGGGACCGAACAGCAATAGTTTCGTCGCCTGGGTGCTTGCGCGCGCGGGCATCGAGTACGCTCTGCACTGGAGGGGCATGGGGCGCAAATGGCGGAGCTGACGCGCGACACGAAGCCGGTCATCCTCGCCGGCGTGCGCCCGCAGGGCGGCGTGGCCGTACGCCGCGCGCTCGGGCAGTACGCCGAGGTCGTGCCCGTCTACGAGTACGACGCCGCTCTCGCTGCGCTGCGCGCGCGGCCGGAGATCGACCTCGTCCTCTGCGGCGTCTTCTTCAACGAGACGCGCGCCCTAGATCTCCTGCGCTTCGTGCGCGCGCAGTTCCCGTCGCTTCCCTTCGTCGCCTGCCGCATCGGCGATCGCGTCGTGCCGCCGGTGATGGCCGAGGCGATGGGCATCGCGGCGAAGAGCATGGGCGCCATCGCGTTCATCGACATGCCGCTCCTCCATGCCGACGCGAACACCGATGTGGAGTTCCGCAGCCTGGTGCTGAGGCACATCCGCCCGAAATAGAAATCGGGGTCAGAGCCCTATTTATTACTGCTCGAGCGCGCTCGGCGCGAAGAGCTCTTCCAGCCGCACGCGCCGCGGCGTTAGTCCCTGCTCCTGCGAGTATTGCGCCGCCGTCTCGAGGACCCGCCGATTAGCTTTGACGCCGTGCTTCACGAGCGGCGTGCGCACGGCATCGGCGCCGACGAGCCCCGTGGCGACGTGGTATTGCGCGTGCTCGACGCGCTCGCGCTCCGCAATGTCGTTAGCGCGCTCGAACGCCTTCAGGACGTTGAGCACGATCCAGGGGTGTTGCTCGACGAGCGAGCGCTTCGCGACCATGCCGTGGTTGATGGGCAGGAGCCCCGTCTTCTTGTAGTAGCGCACGCCCTCGCCGACCGGATCGGTGAAGAGCGGCCGCACGCCAGGCTCGCGCGCGAGGTCGAGCCGGCTGCGATCGACGAGGTTCGGGTTCGCGATGTAATGCACGATGGCGTCGATCTCGCCCGCGACGATCATCGTGCCGAGGTTCTTCTCTGGCAGCACCTGCTTGATCGTCACGCCGGCGGGCGGCTCGAAGCCGACCGCGCCGCGGTGGCTGTGCGTCGGCACGCGCTCCATCCACCACTCCATGTCGCGCGCGCTTACGCCGAATTCATGCTCGAGCGCGCCGCGAGTCCATAGCGCCGCGGTCTGCTGATACTCGGGCACGCCGACCCGCTTTCCCTTGAGATCGGCCGGGCGCTCGATGCCCGCATCGCGGCGCACGACGATCTCGGTATGGAACATCTTGCGCGTCGTGAACACGGGGATGCCGACCCAGCGCTCATCGCCCGCGGCGACGGCCATCATCAGCGTCGACATCGACATCTCGGCGATGTCGAAGTCGCCGAACTTGAGCTGGCGCCAGAAAAGCTCCGATGGGAACACTTCGCTCGGGATGAGGCGGATGCCGTCCGCCTGCACGCGCCCGTCGAAGAGCGGCCGGGTGCGCGGATTCGCCGCCATGCCGATGCTGAGCTCGAGCATCACCGCGCAATTATCGGCACAAAAAAAGGGGCCGGCGCGCGGGCGCCGGCCCTTGGCGTCAGAACATGCTCGAGCCGGCGCCGGCCGGCCCGAGCACGGAGATAAGGCTTTAGCGCTCCCCGCCCTCGTGGTCGCGCGGACGATGCACGTAAACGGCGACGCATCCCTGCGTGCTGCCGCAGATCTGCTGGCCCACGGTCGTGGTGTCGCCACCCGAGCCGACTACGCCGAAGGGCGCCACCTCCGGCACGAAGATCAGGTTACGCGCGGAATCGGCCGCCACCGAGTGCGAGTTCTGCGACTGCGGAATCTTCTCGATGAGCAGATTGGTGCGCGCATCGACGACGCCGAGGACTGCGCCGCCCGCGGGGGCCCCGCAGCCGCTTGGCTTGCCGCAGTCCCGGCTTGCGCCAAGGTAGTAGCGCTTATCGCCGGAGTTAAACCAGACCTCGTCGGAGCCGGTGACGCCACCCACGTTGATGCTGTTGGCCATGGTCGCGCTCTCTGCGCTGATTACCACGGTGGCGTTATCGCCTGGATTGTTTTGCGGCGTGCAGCCGAGGATGATGTTGGAGTCCGGCCCGACGCTCGCGCCGTTCGGTCCGCAACCGGCGAGCTTGACCACGCCCGTGTGCGTCGCCGGATCGAATGCGCCGATCACGGTGGTCGGCCCGCTGACCGCCGCCGGATCGACAACGAGCAACCCGCCCTGGCAGGTGATGTCGCCCGCGCGCTGGCCGTAGTTGCAGCCGTCCGGGTTGTTGGCAATGATCGGAATCGACGTGTAGAAGCGCTGCGTCCCCGGGTCCCATGCCGGCTGCTCCAGGGAAAGGCCGGCGCCTGCCGGCACGATGGCGGGATCCACCGTGATCCTGCTGATGATCGACACCGAGCTGAAGCCCTGATCGCCGTTCGCGCGGAAAAGCGTCGCGAAAGGCGGATCCTCCGCGTTGTTCGCCGCGAGCAGCAACTCTCCGTCGGACGTCAACGCCATCTCGTCGACGCGCGTGGCGCCGCCGGTTGGGATAGTCTGCGCAGCTATATTGCTGTTTGAGTCGAGATCGAACACCTTGAGCGTGCTGTCGCCGTCGCCGGCATAAAGCCAGCGGCCGTGCGAAGCGACGCCATCGGGGCCGGAAACATTGTTGTTGACGTTCCCAGAACCGTTGAGCACGGCGCCGGTAAATCCGCCGAGCGCTCTTTTAACCGTCAGCCCCTCGGTGTCGATGACCTGCACCGCGGCATTCGATCGGTCGGCGAAGTAATACTCTGCACGACGCGGATTCGTGAAGCTGATATCGAACGAACGAAGTGCGTTGCCGGGAATCTGAATCGCGGTCAGGCATTTGGTTTCGGTGTTGCTCGGGGCGCCCGGGCCCGTGCAGGCGGCATATGCGCCGCTCGCGATTGCCAATGAAGCCGCACCCAAAGCACATACGGCAGGGCGTGATAAGGATCGTGCAAACATTTGCTGCTCCTTTCTATTCGGACTAGTTCGGGGCACAGCTTGTTATGCGCTACGGATCCTCCTCGTGCATGCGTGCGTAGCAGCCGCTAAGTGCCAGGTAGACAGCGCGATGGCTATCTAGCGAGCGCTAAGGCGCTGCTTGGACGCAAACCGTGGACATTCCCTCCTCCTCAGGAAGGCTTTCTTGATACGAGTCTGTTCTCGCGGATACCGCGAGGTCAAGGCTCACGTTGCGAAACGATCAATGCTCATGCATCGCGCATTGCCGTCATGGCGCAATGCCGACAAAGGCGAAGTGGATTCCTTGCAGAGCACTGTCAGTGGCGTAAGAGGAGCGCGACGGGAAACTCGGCGAGCAGCCGCGCCATTGGCGCCGGGCCGCCGGCATGGCGCGCGCCGGTCATGACGTCCTCATACTCGCTCTCGGGCAGCGCAAGGCGCGCCTCGCCCCAGAACGCGCCCACCGGCGCCGCCGCATCGCCCAGCCGGCGCGCGAAGAGGCGCGGCGCCACCGCGATCATCGTCGCGCCGCCCGCGCTGAGCGCGAACGCGATCACCTGCTCTTCATAGCCGCCGTCTGCGTACAGCGCGCGGTACTCGCCGCCGTGGAAAAGCACGGGGACGGCGCTTGCGCACGGCGAGCCTTGGCGAACGATATGCAGCTTGGCGCGGCCATCGGCGAGCTCGGCGATGTCGAAGTCGCCGAACTTGAGCTGGCGCCAGAAGAGCTCGGGCGGAAACACCTCGCTCGGCACGAGATCGAGGCCGTCCGCCTGCAGCTTCACCGGCCGGCATCGTACCCGAGGCGGCGAAGCTACGCGGGCTTCAGGTGGCGCGCGATGACGTTGAGAAGGGTGTCGGCCCGCACGGGCTTGGTGACGTAGTCCTCCACGCCCAAGCGGGCGCCGCGCTCTTCCCATTCCGTCTGGGAGGTGAGCATGATCACCGGGATCCGCGGCAGGGTCTTGTCCGCGCGCAGCGCCGCGACGAGCTCGAAGCCATCCATGTGCGGCATCTCGGCGTCGGTGACGATGAGATCGGGCGTGCGGCGCAGGATCGCGTGGCCGCCCTGGATGCCGTCCTCGGCCGTGCAGACGTCGTACCCGGCATTGCGCAAGTGGATGCCGAGCTGCTCCCGGATGTTGGGATCGTCGTCGATGATGAGTATCGTCGCGGGCATACGGCGTGCACCTTAGCGGACGGCGGCGCCCGCCGTAACGACCTAGGTCACGCCCGACACTTCTACTGGCGCACGAGGAGCGCTACCGGGAACGCCGCGAGCAGGCGCGCGAGCGGCGCGCCGCCGCCTGCCTGCTTCGCGCCCGTCATGACGTCGTCGTATTCACCGTCGGGCAGCGCGAGACGCGCCTCGCCCCAGAACGCGCCCACCGGCGCCGCCGCATCGCCCAGCCGGCGCGCGAAGAGGCGCGGCGCCACGGCGATCATCGTCGCGCCGCCCGCGCTCAGCGAGAACGCGATCACCTGCTCCTCATAGCCGCCGTCCGCATAGAGCGCGCGGTACTCCCCGCCGTGGAAAAGCGCGGGATGGCGCTTGCGCACGGCGAGGCCTTGGCGAACGATATGCAGCTTGGCGCGGCCATCGGCGAGATCGGCGAGGAGCTCGGCCGGCTTGGGCGCGCGCTTTTCCAGCTCGGCGAGAAATCGGTGCCTGACACCGAATTCGACCGGGCGGCGATTGTCCGGATCGACGAGGCTGAGATCGATGAGCTCGGTGCCCTGGTAATAGTCCGGCACGCCGGGCGAGGCGACTTTGACGAGCGCCTGCGAGAGAGACACTAAAAACCCCAGGTGGACGAGGCGCGGCAGCGCATCCTTCAGCTCTTTCTGGAAAAGCGGGTTGGCGAGCGACTCGGTGACGAAGCGCTCGAGCGCGGCCTCGTACTCGGTGTCGGGATTGATCCAGCTCGTGCGCAGTTTCGCTTCGCGCGCGGCCTTGAGCATGTACGTCTTCATCCGCTCGGCGTCCGCCGGCCAGACGGCGACGAGCGCCTGGTAGAAGTGGTATTCGTCCGCGCGCGACGGCGCGCTCTCGCCGTGCACGTCGGTGCGATGGCTGCGATTGACGAGGCTCCAGCGGCGCAACCACAGCCGCCAACTCGAGGCGAGCTCGGAGAGCACCGCGAGCCGCGCGCGCGCATCCTCCGAGCGCTTGGTGTCGTGGGTGGAGGTGCCGAGCATCGTCAGCGGCCGGTGGCGCGCGCGTCGCTCCGCCGCGGCGTGGAACGCCTTGAGCGTGAGCCCGAAGTGCGCGGGATGGCCGCCGACCTCGTTCAGCGCGATCAGCCGGTTGTAGCGGTAGAAGGCGGTGTCCTCGTCGCCTTTCGCCACCACCGGCGCGGTGAACTGCTGGAAGCGCATCGCGAAGCGCAGCATCTCCTGGCGACGCAGCCCGGCCGGCGGCGCGGCGTCGAGGGTGAGCACGCCGTGCACGAAATCGAACACGCTCGGGTCGGCGATGCGGCTCGCGCGCTTCGCGGCCCGCACCGCCCAGTCGATCCACTTGCGATCCGATTCCGCCACGCCGCGCGCGCTGACGTAGGTGCGATACACCGGGAAGCGCGCCGCAATCTCGGCGAGCGCCTTGCGCAGGCCCGTCCCGGTATGGTCGCGCGTGAAGCGATTGCCGGCCGCGATGCGCGCGAGCCAGTTCGACAGCATGAAGAGCTCCGCGGCGAGCGTTGTGTTCATGATGAGGTAGCGGCTCGTGACCGACATTTCGGCGAACGTGGCGCGCTCGCCGGTGAAGCGCTGGTAAAGCCGCTCGAAGTGCGCCTCGGTCGTCCGGTCGACGTACACGCCGGTGAGGAGGTTGGCGAAGCGGTAGCCGGTCGTGCCGTGCACGGGCCAGTCCTCGGGCAGGTGCTCGTACTCGGCGAGAATTTTTTCGACCACGATCCACGGCCGCACGAACGACTCGTTCAGCCGCTCGAGATACTCGCGCGGGTCGGCGAGGCCGTCCGGATGGTCGATACGCAGGCCGTCGATGCCGCCGCGGCGCGCGAGGCGC
>Ga0075436_100000893_pt1 | contig 19837 bp, 15 predicted proteins | sample RhiMethybrSRZTD5_FD_75303 | JGI IMG/M metagenome (GOLD analysis project Ga0075436, IMG submission 75303) | Populus rhizosphere microbial communities from Tennessee, USA - Rhizosphere MetaG P. TD hybrid SRZTD5 | ecosystem: Host-associated > Plants > Roots > Rhizosphere > Soil | place: USA...
GGGCAATCGGTGCCGAAGAGCACGCGATCGGCGCCGAAGAAGTCGAGGCCGCAGCGGATGCCGCTTGCCCAGCCGTTGATCGAGGTGTCGTTGTAGAACATCTTGAAGTAATCCACCGGCCGCTTCTTCATGCGCTTGCGCAGGCCTTCGTAATCCTCGTCCGCCGTGCGGGCACCGAACTGGTCCATGCCGTAGCCGACGCGGTTGGCGAGGAACGGCACCATCGCACCGAGGTGGTGCGTGATGATCTTCAGCTTCGGCAGCTTGTCGAACATTCCCGAGAAAACGAGCCGTCCCATGAAGACGCTCGTTTCGTAGGGCCAGCCGAAGAGCCACCACATCTCGTATTTCGATTTCTGCTCCGTGGGGTAATCGGTCCATTTGGCCGTGCGCGAGGGATGCACCCAGATCGGCAGGTCGTACTTCTTGCTCATGCGCTCGAAGATGGGAAAGAACTCCGGCTCGTCCAGCGGACGCCCGTTTACATTCGTGAAAATCTGGATGCCCTTGGCACCGAGCTCGCCGATCGCGCGATCCATCTCATCGAGGGACGCCTGCACGTTGTTCATCGGCAGCGAGGCGACGAAGCATGGAAAGAGATCCGGATGCTGGCGCACGATCGCCGCCATGCCGTCATTCGCGAGCCGCGCGAGCTCCGGCGTCTCCTGCGGCGTGCCGAGGAACTCCACCGCCGGCATCGAGAGCGTCAGCACCTGCTGGTAGCCCGGCCAGCGCCGCATCATCTTCACGCGCCGCTCGAGGTCCCACAGCACCGGGATGTGCATCCAGCGCTTGATCGCCGCGGCGAGGCCGGGATTGCCCTCGGCGATCTTCATCATGCGCTCGAAGTACGCCTGGGGGAAAATATGCGGAAAAATATCGAGCTTGCGTTCAACGCCTGGCATGCGCACTCCTCAATTCGGGGTCGCGATTCTAGTGCAGCGTCTCGAGGAAGGCGGCGATGTCTTTCGCATCGCGAACGCGCACGTGCAGGTCCGGCATCGCGCTCCCGGGCTTCACTTCCTGCGGCGCGCGCACCCAGCGCGCCATGTTGTCGGCACTGTTCGGCAGCACGCCGGCGATGAACGCGCGCTTCGCGATGTGCGCGAGCGGCGGCCCGACCGGCGCGTTCGATCCGGTGTAGCCGGGGATCGCATGGCAGGTGACGCAGGCATATTGCTGGATCGCCTGCCGGCCGCGCTCGGCGTCCGGCGCCTTCGCATCGTCCTCTTTCGACGCCCGTGCCGCCGCGGGCTTCAGCGCCGCGTACTGCGCCGGCGAGAGCGTCGGCAGCTCCTTCACGAAGGCGACGATGTCCCACATCTCGTCGTCGGAAAGGCGGTATTGCCAGGCCGGCATGCCGGTCATTTTCAGGCCGTTGCGCACCGTCCAGTAGATCTCCGCCGTGCTGCGCGTGCGCGCGATATAGGCGAGGTTCTCCGGCACGGGCAGCATGCCCAGGGCAAAGGGCTCGGGCGCGACGCCCGGCGCGCCGTGGCAGCGCAGGCAGTGGCTGCGATAGAGGCCGACGCCCCGGCTCGCGTGCGCCTCGTCGAGCGGCGGGACCTGCAGACGGCGGGCGCGCACCGCGATTGCGCGCTCCATCGCCGCGCGCAGCGTCCAGTACGTCGGCCAGAGGTGCTGGTCGGTGGCCGAGACGTCGTAGACGCCGGAATAGACCGCGGCCGCGCCAAGCGCGGCGATGGCGAGCCCGATCGCCGCGATATAGCCGAGCAGGCGCACCGGCGTCTCAGTCGAGCTTCGCGCCGGAAGCCTGGACCTTCTTCTGCGCGAGCTCGCGATCGCGCTTCAGGAATGCCGCGAACTGCTCCGGCGTCTCGCCCACCGGCTCGAAGCCGAGCATCGTGAGCCGGTCCTTGAACTCCCCGGTGTTCACGATCTTCGCCGACTCGGCGGCGAACTTCGCGACGATGTCGCGCGGCGTCGCCGCGGGCGCGGCGAGCGCGAAATAGAACGAGGCATCGAAGTCGCGCAGCCCCGCCTCCGCGAATGTCGGCACATCGGGAATGAGCGGATGACGATGCGCACCGGAGACCGCGAGGCCCTTCATCTTGCCGGCCTTGAGGTGCGGCGCCGCGCCGCCGATGACCGCGAACATCACGTCCAGGCGATTCGTCATGATGTCCTGCAAGCCGTTGACGAGGCCCTTGTAATGCACCGGCTGCATGTCGAGGCCGTGCAGCGTGTTGAACCAGGCCATGGCGAGATGGTTGACGCCGCCCGCGCCGACCGTGCCGTAGTTGAGCTTGCCCGGATTCTTCTTCGCATAGTCGATGAGCTCGCGCACCGTGGCAGCGGGAAAGTCGGGTCGCTCGACGAGCATCAGGTTCGCCGTGACGAGGCGTGACACCGGGACGAAATCCTTGGCCGGGTCATAAGGCAGCTTGCTGTAGAGGTAGGGATTGAGCGAATAGACCGCGTCTGAGGCGAGGAGCCAGTTATAGCCATCGGCGGGCGAATGCGCGACTTCCTGCGCGGCGATGATTTCGTTCGCACCCGGCTTGTTCTCGACGATGACTTGCTGGCCCCAGGCGTCGGTAAGCTTCTGGCCGAGGGCGCGCACCAGCAAATCCGCCGGCCCGCCCGCGGTGTACGGCACGACGATGCGGATCGGCTTCGCGGGATAGGGCTGCGCGTGCGCCCACGTCGCCGCGAGCGCGAATGCAAAGGCAATGAACCTCATGTGTCCTCCCTGGCGTCGGAATAGTCAACCAGCTTCACTTTGTAATCGGAGCGCGGCAGCGCCTGCGGCGCGATCATGCGCACCTCCGGCGTGAAAAGCAGCGTACTGCGGATCTCCTTCGCGATGGCGTCGCCGATCGAGGCCTCGCCCTCGATGAGCACCGGAAGCGGCGGCTCCTGCTTCACGCCTTTGCGGCGCGGCCGGATGAGGATGGCGCCGGTGACCTTCGGCTGGAAGCGCGCCACGACTTCGCGCACGGCCGAGGGAAAGACGTTCACGCCGCGCACGATGAGCATGTCGTCGGTGCGGCCGATGCAGCGCACGCGCAGTGATGCGCGCCCGCAGGCGCAAGCTGAAGTCCAGACCTCGGCATGATCGCGGCTGCGAAAGCGAATGAGTGGTGCCGCCTCGCGTGCAAGGTGCGTGTAGACGAGCTCGCCGCTGGCGCCCTCGCGCATCTCGACCGGGCTGCCGCTCTGCGGATCGATGAGCTCGACATGGATCAGCCCCTCGGCGGAGAAGTGCATCCCCGCCTGCTCGGCGCACTCGCCCCACAGCGAAGCGGCGATGTCGCCGATCCCCATGATCTCGTACACCTTGGCGCCCCACGCCTGCTCGAGCTTGCGGCGAAAGCCGGCCTCGCCGCCGCCGGGCTCGCCGCCGACGATGATGCGCTTCACCGCGGAAAGCGAAATGCCGCGCGCTGCGGCGACCTCGGCGATGTGCAACGCATACGATGGCGTGCATGCGATGGCTTCCGGCGAGAGTTTCTGCACCGCCGTCAGCAGCCGGTCGGTGTTGCCGACGCCGACCGGAATGTGAACGCAGCCGATCGCCTCGAAAGCGGCGAGCGACGCGCCGGCGACGAACGGGCCCGCGCCGTAGGTCGTGACGACACGCTCGCCCGCCTTGAGCCCATTGCACGAATACGTCCGGCGCCCGATCGTGCGCCATTGCTCGACGTCGGCGCTGGTTAGCGGGATATAGAGCGGCGTGCCGCTCGTGCCGCTCGTCGAATAGATGCGCGCCGCCTGCGCTATGCCGATGGCGGCATGCGCGCCGAGCGGCGGATGCGCGGCCTGGCTCGCGCGCAGCTCGTCCTTCTCGGTGAACGGCAGGCGCGCGATGTCGGCGAGGCCGCCCACGGCCCGGGCATCGGCGAAGCCGGCGGCGTGCAGCTTGTCGCGATAGAACGCGGAGCGCTCATGGAGCGCCGCTACCTGCCGGCGGTAAAGGGCATCCTCGTCGGCGCTCGCTCGCACCGCGTGATGCTACCGCAGGGTCGCGGCTAAGATAGCGCGCTTCGTGGCGCTCCTCCTCGATCCCGCCGCCTGGGTCGCCTTCCTCACGCTGACCGCGCTCGAGCTCGTCCTCGGCATCGACAACATCATCTTCATCTCGATCGTGGCGGAGAAGCTGCCGCCAGGCGCCGCGCAACGCGCGCGGCGCATCGGCCTCGCGTTTGCGATGCTGATGCGCATCGCGCTGCTCGCGCTGCTCGCCTGGTTGGCCGGCCTCACCGCAACACTGTTCACCCTGCTCGGGCAGGACATCTCCGCGCGCGATCTCATCCTCATCGGCGGCGGGCTTTTCCTCCTGTGGAAGAGCACGCTCGAGGTGCACGCCATGCTGCAGGGCGAAGGCGATCGTCCGGCGGCGCGCGCGGCCGCGAGCTTCGCCGCCGTCATTGCGCAAATCGCGCTCATCGACCTCGTGTTCTCGCTCGACTCGATCATCACGGCGATCGGCATGGTGGACGAGCTCGCGGTCATGATTGCCGCGGTCGTCGCCTCCGTCCTCCTGATGATGGCATTCTCCGGGCCGGTCGCGCGCTTCATCGCGGCGAACCCGACCTTCAAGATGCTCGCGCTCGCTTTCCTCTTCGTCGTCGGCGTCGTGCTGATCGCCGACGGCTTCGAGTACCACGTGCCCAAGGGCTATGTGTACTTCGCCATGGCGTTCGCACTCGGCGTCGAGGCGCTCAACCTGCGCCTGCGCCGCAGGCGGAGCGTGCGCTGAGCGGTGCGGGGCGCTTCGCACCCGTTGCGTGGCGTTCTGTGGATGCTCGGCGCCGTGCTCTCGTTCGCCGCGATGGCCATCTCGGTGCGCGAGCTGCAGCGCCACATGGGCATCCTCGAGATTCTGGCACTGCGCACGGCGATGACGTTTGCCATCGCCGGCGCGCTGGTTGCGGGCCACGGCCGCGCCGAGGTCAGGACGCGCCGTCTGCCGCTGCATGCGACGCGCGCGCTCGTGCATCTCGCCGGGCAGTTCTGCTGGATGTACGCGATCGGCGCGCTCGCCCTTGCCACGGTGTTCGCGATCGAATTCACCATGCCGGTGTGGACCGCGCTTCTCGCCGCCGCTTTCCTCGGCGAGCACCTGACGCGCGCGCGCCTCGTGCAGCTCGCGCTCGGCCTGATCGGCATCGCCATCATCCTGCGTCCGGGACTCGGCGCCTTCCATCCTGCGGTGCTGGTCATGCTGCTCGGCGCGCTCCTCTACGCGGGCAACATGATCTTCACCAAGCGCCTTTCCGCGACCGAGTCCGCGCTCGCCGTCGCCTTCTGGATGTCCGCCGTGCAGTTGCCCCTGACGCTCGTCGCGGCATGGCCGGCGTGGGTCGCTCCGCAGCTCGCGGACGCGCCTTGGGTCATCGTCATCGGCGCCGGCTCCTTCGCGGCGCACTACTGCCTGACGCGCGCGATGCACCTCGCCGATGCCACGGTGGTCGTGCCGATCGACTTCATCCGCCTGCCGCTCATCGCGGTGGTTGGCGCCCTCTTCTATGCGGAGCCCTTTGATCCGATGGTGATTATCGGCGCCGCCGTCATCTTCGCCGGCACCTACTACAGCCTGCGGCACGAAAGGCGCCGCTAGCACCTTGTACTTTTTACGGGGTTCCGCGACCGCGCCCGTCCCTTTAGACTTTCGGAAGCGGATCGGCGACGGGGGTCGCCGCAGGGAGGGGGAAATGAGCGAGGGGAAACCAGGCGCGGCGAAGGTGCTGGTGGTCGACGACGACGTCGACACCGCGCAGACGTTCGCGCACTTGCTGACACAGCTTGGCCACGCCGTGCACTACGTCACCAGTTCGCAGATGGTCCTTGATGTCGCCAAGCGCATCCGCCCGGCGCTCATCTTCCTCGACATTGGTATGCCCGGACCGGACGGGTGGCAGCTCGCGCCGCTCATCCGGCAAGAGCTCGGCTACGACGGCGTCCGCATCGTCGCGGTCAGCGGCTACGGCGAGCCCGAGCATCACCGCCGCAGCCGCGAGGCGGGTTTCGACGCGCACGTGCAGAAGCCCGTCGACATGGCGCTCCTGCAGAGCATCCTCACCCAGTTGCGCTGATCGGCCCTACTGCGGCACGAGCATCGCCTCGATGCGCTCGGCCGGAACCGGCGGACTGAAGAGATAGCCTTGGGCCTGCTCGCAGCCCAGGGCGAGCAGGCGCTCGGCCTGGGCCTCCGTCTCCACGCCTTCGGCAACCAGGCCGAGGCGCAAAGCGCGCGCGAGCGAGACGATGCTCGTGATGATGCTCATGTCGGCGCTGTTCTGCGTCATGCCGCGCACGAAGGCGCGGTCGATCTTCAGCGTGTCGAGCGGCAGCCGGCTGAGATAGGCGAGTGACGAATAGCCGGTGCCGAAATCGTCGAGGGCTACGTGCAGTCCCAGCTCACGCAGCTCGTTGAGCTTGCGGATCGTCTCCTCGACATCCGACATCAGCAAGCTCTCGGTGATCTCGATGTCGACGCCGCCGCCTTCGCGATCGGGGTCGACGAGCGCCGCGCGAACGTCCGCCACGAAGCCGGGCCGCCTGAACTGCACGGCAGAGACGTTGACCGCAATGCGCGGCGGTTGCAGGCCGCGCGCCTCCCAGCGTCGATAAATATCGCTCGCCCCGACGAGCGCCTGACGCCCGGCCTCGACGATAAGGCCGGTCTGTTCCAGGATCGGCACGAACTTCGCCGGCGACACGGGCTTGCCGTCCGGGCCGTTCCAGCGCATGAGCGCTTCCAGGCCAACGAGCTTCCCGGTCGCGAGCTCGACTTTCGGCTGGTAGTGGAAGTAAAGTTCGCCCTTCTCCACGGCCCTGCGCAAGCGGTTTTCCAGCTCGACGCGCTCGGCGACCCAGGCGTTGATCTCGGGCGTATAGAAGACAGTGCGCTCGCCACTCTCCTTTGCCCGCTTAAGCGCGGCCTCTGCATTTTGAAACAGTGTGCTGGAATCGGCGCCATCGCGCGGGAACACGGCCACCCCGGTATGCGCCGCGAGCCGCAATTGCTGACCCAGGACCTCGATGGGCTCGCCGAAGAGGCTCTGGCGCGTCGCGTCTACCGCCCGAGCGACTTCCTCCGCATCGGAAACCGCGTGCAACCGGATGGCGAAGTGGTCGTTCGCGAGACGAGCCACCCGGTCTGCATCGCGAGCCGCATGAGCAAGCCGCGCAGCGACGGCCTTGAGCACCTCGTTGCCGACTTGCATGCCGAACACATCATTGACGGACTTGAAGCGCTCGAGATCGATCAGCGCGAGCGCAAGACCGGGTTTCGACAGCGCCGGATCGCGCAACTCCTGCTTCAGCCGGTCGTGGAAAAGGGTACGGTTCGGGATGCCGGTGAGCTGGTCATAGAGCGCGAGGTGGCGAATGCGCGCGCGCTGCTCCGCCTGATCGGTCACGTCGCGTGCGATGCCGTCGATGCGCTCCACCGCGCCATCGGCCGACCTGATGGCGCGCGCCCGTTGATTGACCCAGTGCACGGAGCCGTCCGGCCAAAGCGTGCGATATTCGATGTCGAGCGGCTCGCCCTCGCGCAAGCGCTTCCAGGCGGCTTCCAGGCGCGCATGGTCGTCGGGGTGCGCGACGCTCATCCAGAGCGACGGGTCCGCGAGGAAGTCGGCGGCGCGCCGGCCGAAGACATTCTCCGCGGCCGGGCTGGCGAAGAGAATGCGCTCGGCACGCGCGTCGGCGGACCAGAGCATGTCCTGGAGCGTGTTCAGGATGCCGGTGAGGCGCTCGCGCGCCTGGTCGAGCTCGACCTGCGTGCGGCGCTGCTCGCGTCGTTCGGTCGCTTCGACAATCGCCCGCTCCACGGCCGCCGGCAGCCGCATGATGTTGGTTTTCAGCACGTAATCCGTGGCCCCGTTCTTCAGCGCCCGGATCGCGTACTCCTCTCCGATAGTTCCCGACACGAAGATGAAAGGCACGTGCGGCACCTTTTCGCGCGCGATGCCGAGCGCCGCCATGCCGTCGAAGTGCGGCATGGAAAAGTCGGAGAGGATCACGTCGGGCGAGAAGCGATGCAGCTCCTGGCGGAAGCGATCCTCCGTGTCGACCAGGCAGTGGGCGATGGACAGCCCGGCGCGCTTGAGCTCGCGGATCTCCAGTTCGGCCTCCGGCGGCTGGTCCTCGACGAGCAGGACGCGGATGGTGGGCGCGCTCATCCCTGCGCTCCGGCGTGCGGCAGTCGGTTCGTCAGCACCCAATAAAGGCCGATCTCGGCGACGGTCTTGAGAAAAGCCTCGAACTGCACCGGTTTCACGATGTAGGAATTGACGCCGAGACGGTAGCTCGCGAGGACGTCCTTCTCCTCGTCGGAGGACGTCATGATCACTACCGGCACGGCCTTCGTCGCCGCGTCGGCCTTCAAGCGGCGCAGGACTTCGATGCCGTCTACCTTGGGCATCTTGATGTCGAGCAGGATGAGCCGCGGCAAAGACCCCGGCTCGCGTTGCGCATAAGCACCCGTGCGGAACATGTACTCGAGCGCTTCCTCGCCGTCCTTCACCCAGTGAATCTTGTTCGCAAGATTGTTCCGCCGCAGGGCGCGCATCGTCATTTCGGCGTCCGCCGCGCTGTCCTCGACGAGCAGGATCTCCACCTGGCCGAGATCGTCCGTCATGCCGGGCTCGGCAGCGAAAAGTGGAAGCACGCGCCCTCGCCCGGCCTGCCCTCGGCCCAGACGCGGCCGCCGTGGCGCGCGACGACCCGCTGCACGATGGCGAGGCCGACCCCGGTACCGTCGAACTCATCGTTGCTGTGCAGACGCTGGAAGACGCCGAACAGCTTGGCGGCGTAGCGCATGTCAAAGCCGGCGCCGTTGTCACGGACCCAGTAGAGGGCTTCGCCGTTCTCCTTGCGGCCGCCGATCTCGATACGCGCGCCGGTGCGCTTGCCGCTGTACTTGAGCGCATTGCCGACGAGGTTCGCCCACACCTGGCGCATGAGCGAGCGGTCGGCTTCGGCCGGCGGCAGAGTGGCGAGCTCAATGCTCGCAGCGGTGCCGTTGCCGAGCTCGGCGACCACCTCGCGGGCGAGTCCCGTCATGTCGACCGGGTGCTTCGTCGGCTCAAGCCTTCCGAGGCGCGAGAACGCGAGCAGATCGTCGATCAGACGGCCCATGCGCTGGCTGCTTTGCCGCACCACGGCGAGCAGCCGCCGCCCCTCGTCGTCGAGTCGCGCGCCGTAGTCCTCCTCCAGCATGCGGGCGTAGCCGTCGACGGCGCGCAGCGGCGCGCGCAAATCATGCGACACCGAATAGGAGAAGCTCTCGAGCTCCTTGTTCGCGGCCGCGAGCGCTTCGGTGCGCCGCTGCACCGTCTGCTCGAGCTCCAAGGCGTGGTTGCGCACGCGGGAAAGCAGCCGCGCCTGCGACATGGCGATGGCGAGCTGCGTGGCCACTTCCTCGGCGATCTTCACCTGCTCGGGCTTGAAGTCGTCCCTCGGACCGCCGAAGCTCAATGCGCCGAAAAGCTCGCCGCTGGCGCGCATCGGCACGACCATGTACACGCGCACGTCGGAGGCAAGGAGCGCGGCCTTGTCCGGACCTTCCGGCAGCGCGGTCGCATCGATGCGCTGCGGCTCGCCGCGACGCAAGGCTTCGACGTCGCCCATCAAGCGCATGGAATAGCGCACGCCGGGACCGACATGAGTCCTGCGGCGGCCTGCGGCGGCGATCCATTCGACTACGCCCCCCTCCAGATCGAACTCGTTGACGATGACGCGCGGCATGCCGAGCAGATCGCGCAACGGCTCGACGACGGCGGCGGCGATCGCCTCGGGCGCCTGCTCTGCGGCGACCGCGCGCTCGAGCTCGTCCAGGATTCGCAGCCGCTCGGCGTGCTGTGCGAGCGATCGGTTCGCTTCGGTGAGGTCGCGATCGCTGGCTTGCACCGCGCGTGCATAGAGACGTGCGTTCTCGACCAGCAGCACGAGCAGCACGAATGTCGCTGCGAGCAGCCCGTAGATGCGCCCGGCGTAGAAGCCGAGGTCGAAGCGTCCGGCATTGAGCACCGCGGCAAGCGCGATGTCGAACAGCCAGGCGCACATCACCACCATCAGCCACAGGTCGAGCACCGCGTGCCGCTTGCGCCACGAGAGGACAAGGAGCGCGATCAAGCTGCAAGCCCAAACGGCCGACACGACGAAGATCATCGCCGGCGTGTAGGAATTGCCGGTCATGATCGCCGGAAGCACTGCGTGCCCAGCGGTCGCGAGTAGTGTGCAAGCGAGCACCGCCACGAAAACGGTGATCAAGCCGACGGCGCTTGCGCTTCCCGCGGACGATACCGGGCGTTCTGTCCGCTTGAGCACTGCGTAGGCGATAACGCAGACGGGGAAGCCGGCATGCCAGAACATGTATAGCCACGCGGTCGATTGCGGTCCTGCCCCGAGCAATCCGGTCGGTGAAAATAATCCGGGGAATGAAAGCAAATGCGCTACGGCAAGCGCACCGGTGAAGAGATATCCGCAGGCGAGGATGAGGAGGCTGCGCAGGCGCAGAAAGCTGAACTGACCGAACAGCAGCAGCGCCGTGACGAGATCGTTGACGATCAGCGCCGTCTGATAGACGGGAATGAACGCCGCGAAGGGCGCGAGCGGCCGCGTGGCGAACGGCGCCGCGATGCCGAAGGCGATTGCCGAAACTGCAATTACCGCGAAAGCCAGCCGCCGCTCCGGAGCCGTTGCCGGAACCACCGCCAGCGACAACGCATGCTGACCGTCTACGCCGCCTCGCATGCGACACCCCTCCTTTATTTTTTTGCTGCTTGTCCTCCCCGGAGAGCAAATTACCGACACCGTCCTTCCGTGTCTATAAGGAAAACAGCAGGAAGCCGGCGCAGCGGGGAGGCGCTAGGCTATGCGTGTCGGTAGCTTCCCTACACCCGTGTAGTGTTTCGATTAGCGCGGCGTTCTTGACGCGCCAATCTTGTGTGTTTACGCACATTCCGCACGTCTTTTCGCTGCTCCGAAGCCCGCGAGCAAGCGAGTCAATCCATGCAAATCGGTCGAACCGTTGTGGCGCTAGCGCGACGCCGCGCCGGCGTAGTCGCCCTGAAGGAGCATTTGTACGCATAGGCGGATCTCCTCTTCTACGCCGCCGGCGAGCGACGTAAATTCCAGCCCCGCGAGCCAGCGGCTCTCCCTCGGACGCACCGAGACCACGCGCGCATAGACGTCGCGCACGCGCACGCCGACCCCGGGCAGCTCGAAGGCGAGCTTCAGCTCACTGTAGAGCGGAAGCGCGGCGGATATGTCGATCAGCATGCCCTGGTAGCCGAGATCGCGCACGACGCCGCGCGCGGCATCTGGCGCGACGATCTTGCCCTCGAGCGCCCAGTACTCCAGTTCGAAAGCCACCGGCACGCGCGGACTCTTGCGCGCGTCCTGGCGCGGCACCGCCTTCCCGAGGGAGGGAACGCCGAGCACTTCTCGCACGCGCATGCGCTCTGCACGGCCCTTGACGTATACCTCCATCGCCTCGCCGGCCTGCACGAAATCCGCGACGTGGGCGTAACTCGCTTCGCTCATCAGCACCTGTCCGCGCAGGCTCAATGCTTCGATGCGCGAAGCGAGGTTCACCTCTTCGCCGATCACGGTATACGCCCGATAGGCATCGGAGCCGACGAGCCCGGCCATGACGCTTCCACTGTTGATGCCGACTCCCATGTAGAGCTCTGGCATCCCCTCGTCCCGGTGCTGGCGGCGCAGCTCGTACATTGCGAGCTGCATTTCGACGGCGCACAGCAGCGCGCGCCGGGCGTGGTCGCGCGGCTCTCCGGCATGACCGTGGAAAACGGCCATGATGGCATCTCCCATGAACTTGTCCACGGTGCCGAAGTGACGCACGATGATGTCCGCCATGACGCCGAGACAACGGTCGAGGATGCGCAGCACCACCTCGGCCGGATAGGTGCTCGCGATCGCCGAGAATCCGCGAAGGTCGGCGAAGACGATCGTGGCGTCATGCTGCGAGTAATTACGCTCGCCCGCCGGCGCGGCTCCGCCACCCGCCACGGTGGCAAGCAGTCGCTCCAGTTCCTTGACGCTCTCGCGCTCGAGCGGCGTGCCTTTTTCGCGGCGCACGATATTCTGGATCGCGCGCAATGCATCGCGCTCGAGCGAAAGGCTCATGGACACACTATAGCGCGCGCACCTATTGACCACCTTTAAGGGCCCGTCCGTCGGGACCTAATCTTGACTTTCCGCAGGCGAGGTAAAGTCGCGCCAGAGGGAGAGCAAATGGGAGGCAGACCGGCTGGCGGTAGGGGCCCACGAAGCGCGGAGCGCTTCGGCAGCCTTGTCGCCTTGACGTCAGACATCTACTGGGAACAGGACGCGGAGTACCGCTTCACGCATTTCTCCGGCACGCGGACCGAAATGGTGGAAGCCCTGTTACGCATGTCGCTCGGCAAGCGCCGCTGGGACCATAAGTACGTCAACATGAGCGCCGCCGACTGGCACGCGCATCGCGCGCTCCTGCAAGCGCGTCTGCCGTTCCGCGATCTCGAGCTCGGCCGCGTCGGCGACGACGGCAAGCTGATGTGGACGAGCACGAGCGGAGAACCCTTCTTCACCTCGCACGGCCGCTTCGCCGGATATCGCGGTCTCGGCAAGGACATCACGGCACGCAAGCGCGAGCAGGCGCTGACCGCGCTCGAGCACTCGACCACGCGCGCCCTGGCCGAAGCGGAGACGAACGCTGCCGGGGTGCAGGCGGTACTGCGCGCGATCTGCGAGCTCCAAGGCTGGCCGGTGGGTCGCTATTTCGTGGTCGATGAGGAAGCGCGCCTTCTGCGCTTCGCTGCGGCGTGGTCGACGGAGGCTCCGCTCGCGAAGGCCTATGCCGCGAAATCGAAGGCCATGGTGTACCGGCCGGGCCAGGGCCTCTCCGGCGACGCCTGGGAAACCGGCGAACCCGTGTGGGTCGCAGACGTCAGCAAAGACGCTCGTGCCTCGGGCTCCGGGCATCTCGCCGCGCGCAAGCCAAACCTGCGCGGCGGCGCCCTCGTCATCCCGGTGAAGGATCGCGGCCGCACCATCGGAATGCTCAGCTTCGCGAGCCCGGAGTCGAAGGAGCCCGATGAGCTTTTATTGCGCTCACTGCGCACGATCGGCGATCAGCTCGGGCAGTTCCTGCAGCGCAAGCAAAGCGAATTTGCCCTCGCGCAGAGCGAGGCCGAGTTCCGCCAGACCTTCGAGCTGGCCGCCTCGGGGATCGCGCATGTCTCCCTCGACGGCCGCTTCATGCGCGTCAACCGCCGGCTGTGCACGATCCTCGGCTACGGGCCCGACGAGCTCATCGGCCGCTCCGTAAAGGACATCTCCCATCGCGACGATCGCGATGTCACCGATGCCGAGCGCGGCCGTCTGCGCCGCGGCGACGTCGAGAGCACGAGCTTCGAGAAGCGCTACATGAAGCGCGACGGCACGACGGTATGGGTCAACCTCACGGTTGCGCTTGTGCGCAACGCCAAGGGCGAGCCGCAGCACGAGATATCGATCATGGAGGACATCAGCGAACGCAAGGAGGCCGAAGCAAAGCTGCGCCGCTTCCGCGCCGGCCTCGACGCCGCCGCCGACATGGTGTTCCTCGTCGAGCCGGGCACGGCGCGCGTCCTCGACTTCAACGACGCGGTCTGCCGCACGCTCGGCTATGCGCGCGACGAGCTGCTCGGTCAGCCTGCGATAAAGGTGCGGCTCGACGTGCCCCTCGCACAGTTGCTGAACGAGTACGAGCGCATCGAGCGAGCCAAGCAGCAGTCGGAAACCGCCCAGATCGTCTATCGACACAGGGACGGCAGGCCCATTCCGGTCGAGGCCACGCGCCGGCTGCTGCATACGGCGGAAGGGCCGATACTCGTCATCAACTCGCGCGACCTGCGGGAGCGGCGCGCCGCGGAAAATGCGCTGCGCGAAAGCGAAGCGCGCTTCCGCAGCCTCACCAAGCTCTCCTCGGACTGGTACTGGGAGCAGGACGCCGAGTTGCGCTTCACGCAATTCGAAGGCGGCGGCGGCGAAGGCGGCTACGATCCGGCCGCCGTGGTACTGGGCAAGCCGGTCTGGGAGAACCCGGGACTCGATGAGGCCTCTGCGGACTGGGATGCGCACCGCGCAGCGCTCGAGCGCCGCGAGCCGTTCCGCGACTTCGAATACTCGTATACCGACAAGCACGGCAACCGCTACTACATCAGCGCCTCGGGCGAGCCCATCTTCGACGATGAAGGGCGCTTCAAGGGCTACCGCGGCACCGCGCGGGACATCACGCGGCGCCGGCGCCACGAGGACGAGCTGCGCCGCTTCCGCGCGGCGATGGACATGTCGGTCGATGCCATTTTCCTCACCGACCGCTCCACCATGCGCTTCGTCGACGTCAACAAGGCGGCGTGCAACGCGCTCGGGCATCCGCGCGCGCGGCTGCTCGCCATGGGGCCCGACGAGGTGTTCGGTGCGCCGAAAGAGGAAATCGAGCGCTCCTTCGACGAGGTGATCCGCAAAGGGCGCGGCGGAATCCGCAGCGAGCGCGTGTACAAGGACGCGAGCGGCGACGAGCGCTGGACGGAGCTGCACCGGCGGGCGCTCGAGACCGGCGGCTCTTGGATCATTGTCACGGTCGCGCGCGACATTACGGATCGCAAGCTGGCCGAGGAGCGCCGTGCGCGCAACCTGCGGCGCCAGGAGAGGATCGCGCGCTTCGGACAGGAGGCGCTCGCCGAGCGCGATCCCGCGGAGCTCGTGCGCTCGGCGGTGCAGACGCTGCTCGAGGCGCTCAATTCCGAAGCCGTCGGCTACTTCGAGCCCGGGCCGAAAGCGGGCGAGATGGTGCTGCGCGCGCTCGTCGGCACGGACAGCGATAGCGCGCATGGCGGCGTCTTTCGCTTCGCGGACGACCACCCCGTGTCGCGCGTGCAGCAAAACGGCGAGCCCAGTTTCGTTACCGGATCCGAGCTCGACATCGGCTGGGCACGTTTGTTCGGTAGCGCCGCCCTTATGCCCGTGCGCGCGCAGCAGGGCGTGCGCGCGGTGCTTTGCATCGGGCAGCGCGCACAGGACGGCTTCGGCGACGAAGCGGTCAATTTCATGCGTGCCATCGCGACGATTCTGTCCACGGCGCTGCAACGGATCGACAGCGAGACGCGCCTTACCTACCTCGCCCAGTTCGACTCGCTCACGGGACTGCCGAACCGGGCGCTCCTCACCGACCGGTTCGCCCAGGCTATCGTGCAGGCCGGGCGCCGGGCCACGGCGCTAGGGGTGCTCTTTGTCGATCTCGACGAGTTCAAGGTGGTGAACGACACGCTCGGCCACGCCGCGGGCGACGAGCTGCTTCAGGCCACCGCAAAGCGCCTTCAGGCGTCGATACGCCCGGGCGATACCGTCGCGCGCATCGCGGGCGATGAATTCGCGCTGCTCCTCGCCGACCTGGGCAATCAGGACCACGCCGCGATCGTGGCCCAGAAGATCATTGCCGCGCTGAGCGAGCCATTTTCGCTGCGCGGGCGCGAAGTCCTTGTCACGGCGAGCATCGGCATCGCCACCTTCCCGGGCGACGCGAAAGAGGCCGAGGCGCTGCTCGCGGCTGCCGACGCCGCGATGTACCGCGCAAAGCAGTCCGGCCGCAACGCCTACCAGTTCTTTACACCCGATCTCAACGTACGCATGCGCGCGCGCGCCGAGACGACGGCAGAGCTGCGTCGCGCCCTCGAGCGCGACGAGTTCGAGCTGCACTACCAGCCGAAAATCGACCTGCAGCAGCGCGCGGTCTGCGGCGTCGAGGCGCTTCTTCGCTGGAGGCATCCGACGCGCGGGCTGGTTCCGCCGGCGGATTTCATTCCGCTCCTCGAGGAATCCGGCCTTATCGTCCCGGTCGGCGAATGGGTTCTGAAGACGGCATGCATTGCGCTCAACCAGCGCATTGCGGCCGGCTTCGCGCCGCACACCGTCGCGGTGAACCTGTCGGCCCGCCAGTTCCGCCAGCAGGACCTCGCCGAGCGCATCAAGGCCATCGTCGCGGCGTGCGACGTCGAACCCTCGCTCGTCGACCTCGAAATCACGGAAAGCCACCTCGTGCAGGAGCCGGAGCACGCCATTCGGGTACTGCGCAGCCTGCGCGACGCAGGCATCGGCCTCGCCATCGACGACTTCGGCACCGGCTACTCGAGCCTCGCGTACCTCACCCGCTTCCCGCTCTCGGCGCTGAAGATCGACCGCTCCTTCGTCGCGAAATCACTCGAGGACGAAACGTCCGCCGCCATCGTGCGCGCGATCATCGACCTCGCCCATACGCTGCGCTTCACGGTGATCGCCGAGGGCGTGGAAACCGAGGCGCAGGCCGTCTTTTTGCGCGGCCTGCGCTGCACGCAAGGCCAAGGCTACCTCTTCGCGCGCCCGATGCCGGAGGCCGATCTGCGCACATTCCTGCGCGCTCAGCCCGCTGACGCGGGCCTGCGGCCGGCGGGCGCATCGCGAGAAATCTCGGCGATTCGTCGTGGATTGCCCTGAGCTCGCCGACGTCGACTGTCGATCAACTCCCTTCGGCCACGCGATGGCAGTCGCGCCCGGCGGCCTTCGCGGCGTATAGCGCCTCGTCGGCACGCTTGAGCAGCATCCTCTCGTCCTCGACGCCGCCCTCGCCGTACGCAATGCCGATGCTGGTCGTCGCCACGCATGAGCGCCCTTCGATCCTGAGCAGCCGCCGGCCTTCCAGCAGGATTTTCTCGGCGACGCGCACCGCGGCCTCGCGGTCCTTGAGGTCCTCGAGAAGCACGACGAACTCGTCGCCGCCGAAGCGCGCGACGCTGTCGGTCGCGCGCACCACCGCGCGCAACCGTCCCGCGAAGTCCTTGAGCAGGGCATCCCCGGCCGCGTGCCCCATGCTGTCGTTCACCTGCTTGAAGCGATCGATGTCGAGGTAGAGGACGGCGAGCCGGCTGCCGTGGCGCCTGCTGCGCGCCGCAGCGAGCTTAAGCCGCTCGCCAAACGTCGCCCGGTTCGCGAGGCCGGTAAGCGGGTCGCTTTGCGCCGCCGACTGGATCGCCTCTTCCATGCGCCGGCGATCAGTGATGTCGACGTTGGTGCCGATCATGCGCAGCGCGCGCCCGCTCGCGGGGTCGCGCTCGGTAACGCGCCCGCGCGAGATGATCCACTTCCATTCGCCGTTGCGCGCGCGCACGCGGTGCTCGATCGCGTACATAGCGCGCGTGCCTTTCATCACCTCGAGCGACAGCCGGCGCGCCATCTCGCGCTCTTCGGGATGCATGAGCGCCTCGAGCTCCTCCACCGTCGTCACGGTTTCGCCCGGCGCCGCGCCCACGATCTCGCTCCACGCGTCGCTGAGGTAGACGCGGCGGCTGCGCAGATCGGTGTCCCACAAGGCGACGCTCGAGCCGTCGAGGGCGGCTTCCAGCCGCTCGCGCTCCATGCGCAGCCGCGCCTCGCTCTCGCGCAATGCATCCTCAAAGCGCCGCCGCGCGGCGAGCTCCGCCTCGTTTGCCGCGGCGCGCAGCAGCCGCGGCCGCACCATCAGGATGGCGGCGGAGAGAATCGCGAGAGCGACGACCCAAGAGACGGTAGTGCCGGCGCTGCCATAGAACTCCGGGAAGCGGTGCGGGTGGCCGAAATTCACGACGTAGTAGCCGGCGGCGACGAGCGATGCGCCAGCGAGCCCGGCGCCGCCTCCGATCGCCGCGCCGGCGAGCACGCCGACGCCCGGCCAGCCGAGGGGACTGAGAGGCCGCAAGCCGGCAAATAGGATTGCTTCCGCGAGGGCGATGCCGAGCAGCGCCAACGCCGCGCCTGTGACAAATCGCGCAACGCGCTTTTTGTGGTTCGCCTCCCGAACGGGCGCTATTGCCATCGGACGGTTCTCTCCCTTCAAACCCTTTTATCCCATTGTACCGGCCGCTTCGTCGCGGCAGTCGGCCGTGCCCGACAACCAGACACGGCGGGCCCGTTAATCGCACCGAGTAGGTGTGCGGTTCAAGGTCTTCTACACCGACGTGCCATTGCGCCAGCGAGAGCGCTCGCCGGACTTGGCGGGACTCGTGCCACTGGAACGCGACACGCGCGATGCGGCGCTGAACCTCGCCTGCGAACTTCTCGGCCAAGGCGCCATCGTCTGGCGCATCGAGGGGCCGAACTGCTCGCTAGCGCGCAACGAAGTCGAAGAAGAGTGCCGCAGGCGCGAGCGAGCCCCTCATGCAGCAAGCAGCGTCGCTCGGCGAGTTTCGTAGGCATAGCGCTTGCGACGCCTCGGGGATGAAGACCGGGCGGTCAGCCAGCCTTGCGCGTTACCGCGAGTTTCTCGAGCGCGAACGCCCGGCGTGGTCTATCCGCACGACGGTGGCGGTATTGAGCGACGAGGCGCTGCGGCCTTATCGCAGCGCGGCGTTCCGTTACCTGCAGCAGCTTGCCCGGGCGGTGCGGTGGCGATGATCGTCTCGCCTCGCGATCTGGGCCTCACGTTGCAGATGCTGCACGCCGAAGGCATTGAAGTCGACGTCCTCTTCGCTGACGGCAAGATCCACGTCATTCTCGCCAATCCGCGCCTCGGCCAGCGGCCGTGCGCAGCGATCTTCGAGGCCGAGGAGGCGGCACACGCGGCGAACTGGCTCACCGCCGCGGTGGTGCACTTCTATCCGAAGTCCGCCTTATCGAAGGTCTGGCGCACGATTGCCGAGGCCGCCGCGATGCAGCCGTAACGTCAGCGGCCTCCGCCCACGGCCGCCGAGCCGCTGCCTTTCAGGCAGCTGCTCATGAAACTGCGGCGCTGAACGCCTTTCAGTCCTTTCGCCTGCTCGTTGCAATCGCGCATGCGCGCCTGCGGCGCCGTCGATGTTTCATTCCTGGCGCTCAGGCACTCCTTCATGAAAGCCTTGCGCTCGTCGCCTTTGAGCTGGCGATCGCCCGCCGTCCGGTTGCAGGTCACCATCTTCTGCTGCTGCGCGGTCAGCTCGCGCGGTTCCTTGCCGGTGAGGCAGCCGCTCATGAACTGCTGGCGCTCGTCACCCTTGAGCTGCTTGCTGGTCGCCTCGGCGTTGCAGGTTTTCATCTTCTCCTGCTGGGCCGTAATCTGCTGGCCTGCAGCAGGCAGCGAGAAGACGAGCGCGGCCACAAGCGAGGCCGACGCGAGCATGCCGATTCCGGTACGGGTCATGGTGTCACTCCGTGGTGGTCACGCATACGGCTTTGCAAGCGCAGTGCCAGCCGTTGACGCCTCGTGTGCGATCTACGCCACGTCCGGCGTGTCGTACACGCGCACGCGGCTCTCGCGCGTCGGCGGCGGGACGGCCTGCACGTCGTCATAGCGCCGCCTTCTGGGAAACAGACCGACGAGGCCTAAAAGGCCAAGCAGTCCGATCCAGCCCCAGTTCCGGCCGCTCGGCGAATGCGCGTCACGCGAGAACGTGCGGTCGTCAGATGCGGTGGATTGGTTTTGGCCGGTCGATGCCGAGCCGCCGCTCGCCGCGCTCGCGGCGCGGTCCTTGGGATTTTTCGTCGTGGTACCGGATGCCGGGGTGGTCACCGTCTCAGACGCTCTTGCCGACATATCGGCGCTCGCCGCGTGCGCGGCTGAGCGCTTATCGGCCGGCGACGAAGCGGCGCTGTGCAAAGGGCGGCCGCTCGGCGTGGTTTGCGCGGCGTCGCTCTTTCTTGCCTGTCCGCTCTCGTCCACTTGGTCCGCCCAAGGCGCCGGGTGCGTCGTGGCAGGCGTTCTGCTATTGGGCTCCTGCGCCGCCGCCGTGCCCATTAGCGCGAGGCTGGCGGTGAACCAGAGTGCTGTGATCGTGTGCGATTGCATCGTCGCCACCATCGAAAGCCGGGCGGGCGCGCCACTCAGGAGCCCGCC
>Ga0075436_100000894_pt1 | contig 19803 bp, 17 predicted proteins | sample RhiMethybrSRZTD5_FD_75303 | JGI IMG/M metagenome (GOLD analysis project Ga0075436, IMG submission 75303) | Populus rhizosphere microbial communities from Tennessee, USA - Rhizosphere MetaG P. TD hybrid SRZTD5 | ecosystem: Host-associated > Plants > Roots > Rhizosphere > Soil | place: USA...
ACGCCGCCGAAGCCGACGCTCGCCAACATCCTCAACCTCTTCACCAAGCCCGCGTGGTGCTTGCACATGCTGGGCACGACGCGGCGCCAGTTCGGCAACATCGTCGGCCACGTCTCGGGCGTGGCGGACATGACCTCGCTCGCCGAGTGGACGAAGACGCAGTTCGATCCGACGCTCTGCTGGTCGGACGTCGAATGGGTGAAGAAGCGCTGGGGCGGGAAGCTGATTCTCAAGGGCATCATGGACGTCGAGGACGCGAAGATCGCCGCCAACTCGGGCGCCGACGCGCTCATCGTGTCGAACCATGGCGGGCGGCAGCTCGACGGCGCGCCCTCGTCGATTCGCGCGCTGCCCGCGATCGCCGATGCCGTCGGCTCGCGCATCGAGGTGTGGATGGACGGCGGCATTCGTTCGGGACAGGACGTGCTGAAGGCGATCGCGCTCGGCGCAAAAGCGACGCTCATCGGCCGCCCGTTCCTCTACGGACTCGGCGCGGACGGCGAGGCCGGGGTCACGAAATGCCTCGAGCTCATCGCCAACGAGCTCGACGTGAGCATGGCGCTCTGCGGCCGCTCGCGCCTCGCCGACGTCGACCGCACGATCCTCGTTCCCGAGACCATTCCCGGTCTCGAACAGGGGTAACAGGCCTTTAGAGCCGTGGGACGGGAGGCGACTCGGGCGCGGCGTATGCTGGGACCATGAAGAACCTCATCCTCGGCGCTTCCTACGGCTCGCTCCTCGGCGTGAAGATGGCGCTCGGCGGCCACGACGCGACGCTCGTGTGCCTGCCGCAGGAGGCCTCGCTCATCAATTCCAAGGGCGCGATCGTGCGCATGCCCGTGAAGGGGCGCGAAGGCCTGGTCGAGGTGAATTCGCGCGGCCTGCCCGGCAAGCTCAACGCCGTCGGCACCGACGTCGATCCGAAGAGCTTCGACCTGATCTCGCTCGCGATGCAGGAACCGCAATACCGCTCGGCCGGCGTGCGCGAGCTGCTCGACGCGGTGGCCAAGTCCGGCAAGCCCTGCATGTCGATCATGAACATGCCGCCGCTGCCCTACCTCGCGCGCATCCCGGGGATCGATCCGGCGAAATGCGCCGAGAGCTACACCGATCCCACGGTGTGGAAGAGCTTCGATCCGAAGCTCACCACGCTCTGCAGCCCCGATCCGCAAGCCTTCCGCCCGCCCGACCAGGAAGTCAACGTGCTGCAGGTGCGGCTGCCCACGAACTTCAAGGCGGCGCGCTTCGAGTCGGACGCGCACACGGCGCTCTTGCGCACGCTCGAGAAGGACATCGAGGCGGCGCGCTTCCAGGGGCTCGAGCTCCCGGTGAAGCTCAAGGTGCACGAGTCGGTGTTCGTGCCGCTCGCGAAGTGGGCGATGCTCATCGCGGGCAACTATCGCTGCGTGAAAGCCGACAGCGTCATTCCGATCAAGGAAGCGGTGCACGGCGACATCGACACCTCGCGCAAGGTGTACAACTGGGTCGTGGACCTGTGCGTTTCGCTCGGCGCCAGGCGCGAGGACATGGTGCCCTTCGAGAAGTACGCGAACGCCGCGCTCTCGCTCGCGAGCCCGTCGTCGGCCGCGCGCGCGCTCGCCGCGGGTGCGCCGAACATCGAGCGCGTCGACCGCCTCGTGCAATCGGTCGGCACGCAGCGCGGCAAGCGCCTCGCCGAGCTCGACGAGATTGTTTCCCTCGTGGATTCCTGGCTGGTCAAGAACCGCCGCAAGGGCTGATGCTGCCGCTTCTTCCCACGACGATCGCGGGAAGCCTTCCAAAACCCTCCTGGCTCGCCGAGCCGGAGAAGCTCTGGGCGCCCTGGAAGCTGGAAGGAAAAGCCCTCGACGAAGGCAAGCGCGACGCGGTGCGACTCGTGCTCGCGATGCAGGAGAAGGCCGGCATCGACATCGTCTCCGACGGCGAGCAGACGCGGCGCCACTTCGTGAACGGCTACATGGAGAAGCTGGAGGGCATCGACTTCAAGAACCTGAAGACGGTGCGCATCCGCAACCGCTACGACGCGAACGTGCCGCGCGTCGTGGGACCGGTGTCGCGCCCGCGCCCGGTGCATTCGGATGACGTGCGGTTCCTGCGCTCGGCCACCGATCGCGCGATCAAGTTCACGCTGCCCGGGCCGATGACGATGGTCGACACGCTCCACGACGAGCACTACAAGTCGCGCGAGAAGCTCGCCATGGCCTTCGCCGCCATCCTCAACCAGGAGGCGCGCGAGCTCGCCGCTCTCGGCGTCGACGTGATCCAGTTCGACGAGCCGGCCTTCAACGTGTATTTCGACGAGGTGCGCGACTGGGGCGTCGCGGCGCTGGAGGCGGCGCGCAAGGGCGTCTCCTGCAAGACCGCCGTCCACATCTGCTACGGCTACGGCATCGAGGCGAACATCGTGTGGAAGAAGTCGCTCGGCAACGAGTGGCGCCAGTACGAGCAGACGTTCCCCCTGCTCGCGAAATCGTCCATCGACCAGGTCTCGCTCGAGTGCGCCAACTCGCGCGTGCCGATCGACCTCATCGCCCTCCTCCAGGGCAAGGACGTGCTCGTGGGCGCGATCGACGTGGCCACGACGCGCGTCGAGAGTCCCGAGGACGTCGCGAAGGTGATTCGCGAGGCGCTGAAGCACGTGCCGCGCGAGCGGCTCTATCCGTGCACCAACTGCGGCATGGTGCCGCTCGCGCGCGAGGTCGCCGCCGGCAAGCTCGCCGCCCTCGGCGCCGGCGCGGCACTCGTGCGCGAGGAGCTTGTCCAAGGGGCATGAACCACCATGTCGCCATCATCGCGCTGGCGGTCGGCGTCCTCGTGGTCCTCGGTTACGTCCTCGTGATGCGCGTGTTCTTCAAGGAGAGCGAGCAGCTCGACAAGAAGATCGACTTCACGAAGATGAAGCAGTGGAAGGACGAGGACTGAGGCATCAGGCCATCCGGTAGCGCCGCACGGCCTGGGCATTCCACTCGAGGCCGTTGCCGGGCCTCGCGCAAGCCCGCGCCATTCCGTCGACGATCGCGAGCGGCTCCTCGAGGAGCGGCGCCGCCCAATCGACGTATTCGAGCCGGTGCGCGGTCGGCGTGGCGGCGAGCAGGTGCGCGCTTACCTCGGGGAAGAGGTGCGAGGACATCGGCACCCGCGCCTCGGCCGCGACCGCCGCCGCTTCGCGCCAGCCGGTGACGCCGCCGATGCGCTCCAGGTCCGGCATCACGCGATCGCACGCCTCGAGCGCGAGCGCCTCGCGCATCGCGTGCACGAGCGAGAAGTTCTCCCCGATCTGGATCGGCGTCTCGAGGCTGCGCGCAAGATGCGCGGCGCCGCGATAGTCGTCGTGGCGGATCGGCTCCTCGATCCAGGCGAGGCCGAATTCCTCGAGCGCGCGTCCGCGGCGCATCGCTTCGTCCAGCGTGAGCGCCTGGTTGTAGTCGACCATGAGCTCGACGGACGCGGGCAGCACGTCGCGCACGGCACGCACCGCCGCGAGATCTTCCTCGAGCGTGGGATAACCCAATCGCAGCTTGACGCCGCCGAAGCCGCCCTCGAGGAGCTCGGCGGCTTCCCTCGCGAGCGCCTCGCGCGGCATGAGACCGAGCCCGTTGCTGTTGTACGCGGGGATCGGCCGCGCCTCGGCGCCGAGGTGGCGCACCAGCGGCTCGCCCGCGGCGCGCGCGAGCGCGTCCCAGCAGGCGGCGTCGAAGGCCGCGAGCGCCATGCGCACGACACCCTGCACGCCGATCAGCGTGAAGCGGCGCACGAGCCTGGGCCAAGTCTCCACCGGCGCGATCGCTTCGCCCTTCACCGCGCGCTCGATCTCGGCGAGGAAATCCGCGATCGGACGGGCGGACGCCCTCAGGTAGCAGAAGAGATACGTGCGTCCCGTGACACCTTCGCGCGTGCGCACGTCGACGAGAAGCAGCGGTGCCGCGCGCACGGCCGCCTGGCTCGTGCCGAGCACGTGCTTCATCGGCACCTCGACCGCGACCGCTTCGATCGAATCGACCGTGAGCCGCGCGGAGCTCACCGTTTCGCGTCTTTTCCCGCCGAATGCAGCGCGAGGATGTCGCACACCGCGCGATTCATCGGCGTGGCGACGCCCGCCTCGCGCCCGAGGTCGACCACGCCGCCGCTCAGCCAGTCGACTTCGAGACGGTTGCCGCGCTCGAGGTCGTGGTGCATCGACGAGGTCATGTCGTAGGGCAGCGTGTCGGCGAAGGCGAGGCGGTTGTCGGCGAAATCCTCCGGCAGCGCGACGCCGAGCGCGCGCCCCACGGCGACCGTCTCGCGCATGATGTCGAGGAGGAAGGCTCGCGTGCGCGGGTTGTCGCGCACGGCGCCCAGCGTGCGGCGCGTCGCCGTGGTGGTGGCCGAGAGGCCGACGAGGAAGACGTATTTTTCCCAGATGGCGCGCCGGATGTCGCCGCTCACCTCCGCCTTCACGCCGACCGAGGCGAGCGCATCGCAGAGCCATCGCGCGCGCTCCGACGGGCGGCCGTCGTACTCGCCGACGACGATGCGCTGCATCGTGCCCGTCTGGTGGATCACGCCGGGGCGCGCGATGTGCGTCGCGACGTAGCCCACGCCGCCCATCACCTGCGCCGGCGCGAACTCGCGCCGCAGGATGTCGTCCTTGACGACGCCGTTCTGCAGCGAGACGACGCCCGTTTCGGGTCCCACGATCGGCTTCACCGCACGCGCGGCGGCTTCCGTGTCCCAGAGCTTCACGGAGATCACGACGATGTCCGCGCCTGCGAGCGAAGCGGGATCGTCGCTCACGCGAACTTTCGGGACATGGATGGCGGGGCCTGTATCGCGCTCGAGCGTGAGCCCGTCGCGGCGCATCGCCTCACGATGCGAGCCGCGCGCGATGAAGGAGACGTCGTGGCCGGCATGGGCGAGCAGGCCGCCGAAGAAGCCGCCGACACCGCCGGAGCCCATCATCACAACGCGCATGAGAACAGCGATTCTTGCTTTTCTTGGAATCCTGGCCTTCCGGCCAGACCCTCAGCCGTTACGCAGCGTGAGCAACCCTGGATTCTTCTCCAGCCAGCGCTTGATGCGGTTGGCGTCGCCCACGCGCGTGAGCCGGCCCCACGAATCGAGGAGCACGATCACGATCGGCTGGTTGGCGATCATCGCCTGCATCACCAGGCATTTGCCGGCCTCGTTGATGTAGCCGGTCTTCGACAGGCCGATCTTCCAGTCGGACGAGCGCACGAGCTGGTTGGTGTTGACGAAGTGCAGCGTGCGCTTGGAGTTCGGCAGCTGCACGTTCACCGCGCCCGTGGTGGTGTATTCGCGGATGAGGTCGTACTTGGTCGCGGCGGCCACGAGCTTGCCGAGGTCCGCGGGCGTCGACACGTTGCCGGGCGACAGGCCCGACGAATCGATGTAGCGCGTCTGCGTGAGGCCGAGCGTCTTCGCCTTCTCGTTCATCGCGGCGACGAAGGCCGCGAGGCCGCCGGGGAAGTTGCGGCCGAGCGCGGAGGCCGCGCGGTTGTCGCTCGCCATGAGCGCGAGGCGCAGCAGGTCGTCGCGGCGGAAGTGCGTGCCGATCGGCAGCCGCGAGCGCGTGTTCTTGATCGTGTCGACGTCCTCGCTCGTGATCTCGACCGCGTCGTCGAGCGGGAGCTTCGCGTCGATCACGACCATCGCGGTCATGAGCTTCGTGATCGAGGCGATGGGAGCGGCCTGGTCGGCGTTCTTCGAGAAGAGCGTGTGGCCCGATTCGGGGTCGAGCACCAGCACGCCCGTCGACATCAGGTTGGGCGTGCCATCGCGCATCACATCGGCCACGGCCGGGGCCTTCGAAAGCCTCGCCTTCGAATGCTTGTCGGCCGCAACCGCCCCGAAAGGCAGGAGCGCGCACAGGAAAAGGGCCAGAAAGCGGGTCACAGCGTTCGGAATCCTTTGTGGGCAAGTGCCAACATAGCAAATAAGACCGGTTCGTGGCAAGATCAAATTACAAACTAAACAAGGGATTACGTGGCGGAGCCCGGCCCCAAACCCCCGCATCCCGATACCCTGGCGGTCCATGCCGGGCAGTCGTCGGACCCCGCGACCGGGGCCCGCGCGGTGCCTATCTACCAAACGGCGTCCTACACGCTTCCGGATACGGACACCGCCGCGGCGCTCTTCAACATGGAGACGCCCGGCCATGTTTACTCCCGCCTGTCGAATCCCACGGTGTCGGTTTTCGAGGAGCGCATGGCCGCTTTGGAGGATGGCGTGGGCGCCATCGCCACGGCGAGCGGGCAGGCGGCGCTGCACCTCGCTCTCGTCACGCTCATGGGCCAGGGCGGGCACGTGGTCGCTTCCGCGAGCCTCTACGGCGGCTCGCACAACCTGCTCGCCTACACGCTGCCGCGCTTCGGCGTCGCCACGACCTTCGTGCCCTGCGGCGATCTCGACCGCTGGCGCGCGGCGATCCGCCCCGAGACGCGCCTTCTCTTCGGCGAGAGCGTGGGCAACCCCTCGGTAGACGTGCTCGACATTCCCGCGGTTGCCTCGCTCGCCAACGAGAACCGGATACCGCTCCTCGTGGACGCGACGGTAACAACTCCCGCTCTCGGCCGCCCCTTCGAGCAAGGCGCGCACCTGGTGCTGCATTCGGCGACGAAGTTTCTCTCGGGGCACGGGATCGTGATCGGCGGAGTGCTCGTGGACGGCGGACGCTTCGATTGGCTCGCCTCGGGCAAGTTTCCGACGCTCACCGAGCCCTACGAGGGATTCCACGGCATGGTGTTCGCGGAGGAATCGACCTCGACCGCATTCCTGCTGCGCGCGCGGCGCGAAGGGCTGCGCGATTTCGGCGCGTGCATGGCGCCGATGACGGCGTTCCACATCCTGCAGGGGCTCGAGACGCTGCCCTTGCGCATGGCGCGGCACATCGCGACGACGCATCGCATCGTCGAATACCTCGCGGCGCACCCGGCGGTGGAGCGCGTGCACCATCCCGGGGTGGCGTCGCATCCGGGGCACGCGTTGGCGAAGAAGCTCTATCCGCGCGGGGCGAGCGCGATCCTCGCCTTCGAGCTCAAGGGCGGACGCGATGCGGGCGGCAAGTTCATCGAGGCGCTCACGCTCTTCTCGCACCTCGCCAACATCGGCGACGCGAAATCGCTCGTGATCCACCCGGCCACGACGACGCACTTCCGCATGGACGACGCCGCGCTCGCCGCCGCCGGCATTACGCCGGGCACAGTGAGGCTGTCCATCGGGCTCGAGCATCCCGACGACTTGATCGAGGATCTCGCGCGTGCGTTGAAAGCCTCGCAGCGATGACCCACCCCGTTGCAGAACGGGGTCCAATCACCCGATGAATTTCATCGTGCAGGGGTATCCGGCCTTCGCCTACACGGGCGGGCGTCCGTTCGACGTGGCGTTGCCCGCGATCGTGTTCGTGCACGGCGCGGCGCTCGACCACAGCGTGTGGCAGTGGCAATCGCGCTACTTCGCGCACCACGGCTTCTCGGTCGCCGCCGTCGACCTTCCCGGCCACGGGCGCAGCCCGGGTGCCGCGCGCGCGACCATCGGCGAGTACGCGCAATGGGTCGTGGGGCTCCTCGATGCCGCGGGCGTGCAGCGCGCGCGCCTCGTCGGCCACAGCATGGGATCGCTCGTGACGCTGGAGGCGGCGCTGCGCCATCGCGAGCGCGTCGAGAGGCTCGCGCTCGTGGGCGCCGCGGCACCGATGCCGGTTGGCGCAGCCTTCATGCAAGCCGCCCGGGAGGACTCGCCCGCCGGTTTCGACATGGAGACTTTGTGGGGCCACGCGCGCCTCGCGCAGCTCGCCGCGAGCCCGGTTCCGGGCGTGGCACTGGTGGGCGCGAGCCGCCAGCTCAACGCGCGCTCGCGCGCCGGCGTGCAGCACGCGGACCTGCAGGCATGCAACGGTTATCGCGTGGCGCCCGAAGCGCTCGCCGACCTCGCGGTGCCCACGTTGGTCCTCGCCGGGCGTCGCGATCAGATGACCGGATTCAAGGCGGGTGAGACCCTCGCGGCGCAGATTCCCGGCGCGAAGCTCGTCGCGCTGGACGCGGGCCACTCGATGATGAGCGAGGCCCCGCGCGAGGTGCTCAGGGCGTTGCGGGAGTTTCTGAGCTAGCGGTCTCGGCCTCGGCCGCGCGCTCTTCCTGCTGCAGCCGCCACATCTGCGCGAAACGCCCGTTCGCGTCCGCGATGAGGGTGCGAAAGGACCCGCGCTCGACGATCTCGCCGTGCTCGAGGACGAGGATCTCGTCGGCGTCGACGATGGTGGAGAGGCGGTGCGCGATCACGAGCGTGGTGCGGTCGCGCGAGATCTCGGAAAGCTCGGCCTGGATCGACTTCTCGGTGTGCGAGTCGAGCGCGGAGGTCGCCTCGTCGAAGACCAGCATCGGCGGGTCCTTGAGCACCGTGCGCGCGATCGACACGCGCTGCTTCTCGCCGCCGGAGAGCTTCAGCCCGCGCTCGCCGACGGTCGTCTCCCACTTCGCCGGCAGCCGCGCGATGAAGTCCGCGATGTGCGCGACGCGCGCCGCGCTCTCGATCTCCTCGCGCGTCGCCTGCGGGCGGCCGTAGGCGACGTTGTAGTAGATCGTGTCGTTGAAGAGCACCGTGTCCTGCGGCACGACGCCGAGCGCATCGCGCACGCTCGCCTGCGTCACGTCGCGGATGTCCTGGCCGTCGATCGTGATGCGCCCGGCATTCACGTCGTAGAAGCGGAAGAGGAGCCGCGCGATGGTGGACTTGCCCGAGCCGCTCGCGCCGACGACGGCCACCTTGCGCCCCGCGGGGACCACGAAGCTCACGTCGCGCAGGATCGGACGCACGCCTTCGTAGCTGAAATCGACGTGCTCGAAGCGGATGGCGCCGCCCGAGACGTGCAACGGCTTCGCGCCGGGCTTGTCCGCGACCTCGCGGTTCTCGCCCAGGAGCCGGAACATCTTCTCCATGTCGGTGATCGCCTGCTTGATCTCGCGGTACATGACGCCGAGGAAATTGAGCGGGATGTAGAGCTGGATCAAGAGCGCGTTCACCATCACGAGGTCGCCGAGCGTGAGGCGGCCGCCGACGATGCCGGCGGCCGCGCGCCACATGAGGAGCGACACCGCAGCCGCGATCACCGCCGCCTGCACGGCGTTGAGCAGGCCCAGCGAGGTCTCGCTCGTCACGACCGCGCGCTCGTAGCGCTGCAGGTTTTCGTCGTAGCGCCGCGCCTCGAAGCCCTCGTTGCCGAAGTACTTCACCGTCTCGTAGTTGAGCAGCGAATCGATCGCGCGCGTGTTCGCCTTGGAATCCATCTCGTTCATCTGGCGGCGATGGTGCGTGCGCCATTCCGAGATGAAGAACGTGAGGCCGATGTAGCACGCGAGCGCCGCCACGGTGATGACGCCGAACCAGATGTCGAACTTGTAGACGAGGAAGCCGGTGACGAGCGTGATCTCGAGGAGCGTGGGAAGCACGCTGAACACGCTGTACGAGAGGAGCGTCGAAATTCCGCGCGTGCCGCGCTCGATGTCGCGCGTGAGTCCGCCGGTCTGGCGGTCGAGGTGGAAGCGCAGCGACAGCTCGTGCAGGTGGTGGAACACTTCCAGCGCGACGCGCCGCATCGCGCGCTGCGCCACCTTGACGAAGACGATGTCGCGCAGCTCGTTGAACAGCGTGCTCGAGAGCCTGAGCGCCCCGTAGGCCGCGAGCAGCGCCACCGGCACCGCGAGCACCGCGTGCGCCGGCGAAAGCCCGTCGACGATCGACTTCATCACGATGGGGACCGTGATGTTGGCGAGCTTCGCGACGACGAGGAAGGCGACGGCGAGGACCACGCGCCCGCGGTATTCCCACAGGTACGGCAGCAGGCGGCGGATGACGCTCAGGTCGCCGCGCGGCGCGCCCGCCGGCAGCGTCGGCGCGTGCGCGACCGCTGCGGCCGGTGTCGTTGGAGTGAAGCTCATTGCCCTATAGTAAGTCGGTGCCCCGTTTCGCCGCCAACCTCGGGTTCCTCTTTCCGGAGCATGCGTTCCTCGACCGGTTCGAGGCCGCGCGCCGGGCGGGATTCGGCGCCGTCGAATTCGCCGCGCCCTATGGGTATTCCACCTCCGAGATCGCCGCGCGCCTCGCCGACCACCGCCTCGCGTGCGTGCTCATCAACCTGCCGATGGGCGATCGGGCGAAAGGCGACTACGGCATCGCGTGCCGCCCGGGTCGCGAGCGCGAGTTCCGCGAGAGCGTGGCGCGCGGCATCGAATACGCGCACGCGCTCGGCGTGCCGCAGGTGAACTGCATCGCGGGCGTGGCGCTCCCGGGCGAGGACCGCGAGCGGCTGCGCGAGATCCTCGTCACGAACCTGGGGTTCGCCGCGCGCGAATTCAAGGCCGCGGGGCTCGGCCTGCTCGTCGAGCCGCTCAACGACATCGACGTTCCCGGATTCCTCGTGCCGCGCGCGCACGATGTCGTCGCCGTCCTCGACGCGGTCGGCGCGGACAACGCGGCCCTGCAATTCGACATCTACCACAACGCCATGATGGAAGAGGACGTGGACGCGCTCCTCGGCGAGCTCGCGCCGCGGATTCGCCACGTCCAGTTCGCGGATGCGCCGGGTCGCGGGGAGCCGGCCACCGGCCGCCTCGATTTCGCGTCGCTCTTCGCTCGCGTCGACGGCATCGGCTACGGCGGATGGGTGTCCGCCGAATACCGCCCGACGCGCCCCACTGCCGCCACTTTGTCTTGGCTTGCTGAGTTCGATCAGGGAATGACCGGCATAGTCCAAACGGACCGGTAGCCCCGCGGCGGCCTTCACGGCGCGGCCAAACTGGCCCTCTAGCCTGAGGCGATTCCATCCCCGGGAGCCGCCATGGGTACCGCCCTTCGCCGCCTGTTGTGCATCCTCGCGATCGGCGCCTCGGCGATGACCCTGCCGTCCCAGGCGTCGATGCTGCACTCGACCTCCGAGCGCCCGACGTCGCCCTCGACGGACGCCGCCTACAAGAAGCTCGTCGCGGCCGCGAACTCCGTCGTCGGCATCAAGATGAAGGCGATCGCGAACGCGCGCAGCAACGAGCTGCTCGGCGAGGAGCGCACCGGCTCCGGCGTCGTGATCGACGACAAGGGCCTGGTGCTCACGATCGGCTACCTCATCATGGAAGCCGAGTCGATCCAGGTGGTCGATGCGTCGGGCACGACGGTGCCGGCCAGCCCGATCGCCTACGATCACGCGACGGGCTTCGGCCTGGTGCGCGCGATGGGCAAGCTCGCGGCGAAGCCCATCCGCTTCGGATCGTCCTCGCCGGTGTCGCAGCTCGACCGCATGCTGATCATCACGGGCGGCGCCGAGCAGACCGTTTCGATCGCGACCGTCGTCTCGCGGCGCAAGTTCGCCGGCTACTGGGAATACCTCATCGACGACGCGATCTTCACCTCGCCGCCGCGCCTCGACCACAGCGGAGCGGCGCTGGTGAACAGGGACGGCGAGCTGGTCGGCATCGGCTCGCTCTTCGTGATGGACGCGATTCAGCCGGGGGAGAAATTCCCCGGCAACATGTTCGTGCCCATCGACCTGCTGAAGCCCGCGCTCGACGAGATGGTGAAGAGCGGCGCCCAGGCGGCGAGCCGCCGCCCGTGGCTCGGCGTGAATTCGCTCGAGGAAGACGGCCGCGTGAAGGTGATGCAGGTGAACGAGGAAAGTCCCGCGGACCAGGCCGGCATCGCGGCGGGCGACATCATCCTTTCGGTCAACGGGCGCGCGGTCGACTCGCTCGAGGCGTTCTACACGAAGCTCTGGGACCACACGAAGCCGGGCATGGTGATCAAGCTCACCGTGCTGCACGGGCCGGTGCTCAAGGAAGTCGACGTGCAATCGATCGACCGCATCGAGTTCATGCGGCGCAAGCAGGGCCTGTAGATCGCACTAGAATCGGGGGCATGGATGCGCTCCTCGCCGATTCGGCCACCCGGCTCGATGCATCTTCCCGCGGCGCGGTCTGCGTCTGCGGCTCGCACGGCGGCCTCTATCCGGCGTGGCTCACGGCGCGCGCGGGCGTGCGCGCGGCGATCCTGAACGACGCGGGGATCGGGCGCCATTCCGCCGGCATCGCCGGCATCGCGTGGCTCGCCGGCCACGGCGTCGCGGCCTGCGCGATCGACCATCGCAGCTCTCGCATCGCCGACGCCGCCGACATGCTCGCGACCGGAATCGTCTCCACGGTGAACGACCTCGCCGCGCGCCACGGGTGCCTGCCCGGCCATACGTGCAGGCAAGCCGTCGAATGCCTGCTCGAGCACGCGGAAGAAACGCAGTCCGACGTGCCGGAGTTCGGCGAGACGCGCTCGCGCGTGCCCAACAGCGGCCATCGCGCGGTGTGGGCGATCGATTCGGCCACGCTGGTGCGCCCGGAGGACAGCCGCTCCATCGTCGTCACCGGCTCGCACGGCGCGCTGCTCGGCGGCAAGCCCGACCATGTCCTCGACGTCGACGTCTTCGCGGCGTTCTTCAACGACGCCGGCGGCGGCAAGGACGGCGCGGGCTTCGCGCGCCTCGCCGCGCTCGATCCCCGCGGCATCGCGGCGGCGACGGTGTCGCATCAGACCGCGCGCATCGGTGACGGCCGCTCGACCTACGACACCGGCGTCCTGTCGCGCGTGAACGAAACCGCGCGCCGCCTCGACCTGCGTGAAGGAATGAGCGCGCGCCAAGCGGTCGCGCGCCTGGTCGGGCTCGCCTGACGTATCGCGTCGTTGAGCGGCGTCGCTTTTCGTCCGCTCAAACGACCGCCCCGATGTTTCCTAATCCCCGGCCTTGATTTTATTTTGCTCGACCACTTTCGCCCAGCGGGCCATCTCGCCGCGCACGAACCTGTCGAGCTCGGCGGGCCCGCCGCCGACGATGTCCATGCCCTGGTCGTGGAGCCTCTTCGCCACGTCGGGATCGGCGAGCGCCTTGCGCAGCTCCGCGACCATGCGATCGATGATCGGCTGCGGCGTGTGCGGCGGGGCGATCACGCCCCACCACGAGAGCGCGGAGAATCCCGGCACACCCTGCTCGGCGACCGTCTTCACGCCGGGCATCTGCGGCGAGGGCTTTTCCGAGGTCACGGCGAGCGCTTTCACCTTTCCCGCCTTCACGTGGGGATTCACGAGGAAGACGGTGCCGATCGCGAGCGGCACCTGGCCGCCGACGGCGTCGGTCATGAGAGGGCCGCCGCCCTTGTACGGAACGTGGATGAACTGCGCGCCGGCGATATTGCCGATCTGCGTGACGGCGAGATGCCCGAGGCTTCCGGTGCCGATCGAGCCGATCGCGACGGCTCCGGGCTTCGCCTTCGCGGCGGCGATCACGTCGCGGAAATCCTTGTACGGCTGGCTCTCGTGCGCAACGATCGCCATGGGCGAGGTTCCGACCAGCATTACCGGCGCGAGGTCCTTCAGCGTGTCGAAGGCGAGCGTCGGAATGAGCGCGGGGTTCACCGCGTGCGTGTCGAAGACGACGCCGAACGTGTATCCATCGGGCGCGGCGGCGGCGACGACCTGCGTGCCGATCGAGCCCGACGCGCCGCCGCGGTTTTCGACGATGAACTGCTGCCCGAGCTGCTGCGTGAGGTGCGCGGCGAAGATGCGCGCGACCTGGTCCACCGAGCCGCCGGGCGGGAACACGGCGATGATTCTCACGGGCTTCGACGGCCACGCCGGTTGGGCGTGAGCAAGCGCGCCTGCACACAGGGCGAGCGTCGCGACGACGAGCTTCAAGAGCGAGCGATTCATTGTTGCCTCCGGGGGACAAGAGAGTAGCATTTCGCCATGCCTCGAGCGCTTGCGGCCGCCATCCTCGCCATCGCGATGCCCGCGCTTGGCGCCGTCTCCTCGGCCGCGCCCGCGCCGGGCGAGGACACCGCCGCCTACCAGCACCTGATCGACGCGGCGAACGCGGTGGTCGCGGTGAAAGTTCGCGCGATTCCCGGCGCGCGCAGCACCCGCAGGCTCGGCGCCGAGCGCACCGGCAGCGGCGTGGTGATCGCGCCGAGCGGCCTCGTGCTCACGATCGGCTATCTCATCCTCGAGGCGGACCAGGTCGAGATCGTCACCGCGCGCGGCCGCACGGCGGTGGCGACGGTCGCCGCATACGACCACGCGACGGGATTCGGCCTGTTGCGCCCGATCGGTCAGCTCGGCGTGAAGCCCGTGCGGCTCGGCTCCTCGGACAAGGTGAGCGAGCTCGACCGGCTGATGTTCGCCGCGGCCGGCGGCGGCGACGCGGTCTCGGTGGCCACCGTCGTGTCGAAGCGCCAGTTCGCCGGCTACTGGGAATACCTCATCGACGGCGCGATCTTCACCACGCCGCCGCGCATCGACCACAGCGGCGCGGCGCTCATCGACAAGGATGGGGAGCTCGTCGGCATCGGCTCGCTCGTCGTGATGAACGCCGCGGCCGAGGACGAGCGGCTGCCCGGCAACATGTTCGTGCCGATCGATCTGCTCAAGCCCATCCTCGACGAGATGGTCGCCACCGGCCGGCAGAAGGGCGGCATGCGGCCCTGGCTCGGCATGAGCTCGCTCGAGGACGACGGCCAGATCAGGGTGTTCGGCGTCTCCGAAGGCGGCCCCGCGGAGGCCGCGGGCATCGTCGAGGGCGACGTCATCCTCGCGATGGCCGGCCGCAAGGTCGAGCACCTCGCCGACTTCTACCGCCGGCTATGGTCGAGCGGCGCACCCGGCGTCGAGGTGACGCTCAAGGTCCGGCACGGCGCCACCGTCCGCGACGTGCGCGTTCGCTCCATCGATCGCCTCGACTTCGTGCGTAAAAGACCGACCATCTGAGCATCGCTTCCTGCGAGGCGCTGATGGTCGCCCGCGCGAAGGCGGGGGCCCAATGACTCAATCGGCTTTGAGGCCCGCTTCGCGCACGACCTTCGCCCACTTCGCCGTTTCCTGGCGCAGGTAGTCGGCGAATTCCTCGGGCGTGCTCGTGCGCGGCTCGGTGCCCGTCGTAGCGAGCCGCTCCTGCAGATCCGGCATGTGCATGATGCGCACGAGCTCGGCGTTGAGCCGCTCGACGACCGGGCGCGGCGTGCCCGCGGGCGCTAGCACGCCGTACCACGTGGTCACCTCGTAATCCGCAAGCCCCGCCTCCGCCGCCGTGGGCACGTCGGGAAGCGCAGGCGAGCGGTGCGGTGCGATCACGGCGAGCGCGCGCAGCTTTCCGGCCTGGATGAAGGGCTGCGCGGCGGGAATGCCGATCACGACGAGCTGGATCTCGCCCGTGAGCACGTCGTTCATCGCGAGGTTCACGCCCTTGTACGGAACGTGCACCAGCTTCACGCCCGCCTGCAGGTTGAAGAGCTCGCCGGCGAGATGGTTCGAGGTCCCGCTTCCGCCGGAGCCGAAATTCATCCCGCCGGGCTTCGCTTTCGCGAGCGCGATGAATTCCGCGAGGGTGCGCGCGGGAACCGACGGATTGGTGACGAGCACGTTCGGCACCGTGCCGAGGAGCGCGACCGGCACGAGATCGCGCAGCGGATCGTAGTTGAGCTTGGCGTAGAGGCTCGGGCTGATGGCGAGCGACGGCGCGGCGAGCAGAATCGTGTAGCCGTCGGGCGGCGATTTCGCCGCCGCTTCCGCCCCGACATTGCCGCCGGCGCCGCCGCGATTCTCGACCACGACCGGCTGGCCGAGCTGCGTGGAGAGGCGATCGGCGACGATGCGCCCGAGGATGTCCGTGCCGCCCCCGGGCGGGAACGGCAGGATGAACTTGATCGGTTTCGAGGGCCACGGCGCCGCGGGCGCCTGCGCGAGAGCGTGCGCGCCGGCGAGCGCCAATCCGAAAATGAGCAGGACGGCGCCGCGCCGGCGGAGCATCACGCGCTCACTTCTTCTCGGGCATCGCCGAGGAGTGGTGGCTCGTGATGAGCCACTGCTTGCCGTCCCACTTGTAGGTGTAGGTATAACGCGCCTTCACGCTCGAGCCGTCGCCGAACTTGAACGTGTAGAGGCCCGAATCGACCGCCGTGTTGCAATCGACCTCGATCGTCCGGCTGTCGATGGTGCCCTGCGGCTTGTTCTTCAGGAAATAGTTGAAGTAGTCGAGCTTCTCTTCGGGCGTGAGCCGCGGTTTGTTGGAGACCGTGGGCAGCAGGACGGACTTGGTCGCGTAGTTCGCGACCACCTTCTTCGGGTCGCCGGTCGCGAGCGAAGTGTTCCAGCGGTCGAAGAGCCCGGCGATGTCTTTTTCTGTCGCCGCGTGGCACGTCTCCGTGCGCGCGTAGGCCGTTGTCGCGAGTGCGGCGAGAGCGACGCCGATGAGCAAGCGGCGCGAAGCGAATTGACGCATGGCACACCCTCCTTGGGAATGGAGTGCCGGATTCTACTTCAGTCGGCCACGACCCCGTGTTGCTCGGGCTTGTACGACTGGCCGCCGCCGTAGGTCGCGAGCGGGACGAGCTTGCCGCCCTTGCGCACCTTCACCGCGCAGTACTTGAGCTCGGCGATCTTGCCGAACGGATCCAGCGCCGGATTCGTGAGCAGGTTCGCCGCCGCCTCGTAGAAGGCGAAAGGAATGAACACGGTGCCGCGCGGCGTGCCTTCGTCTGCGCGCGCGGTAAGCGCGATCTCCCCGCGGCGCGAGGCGATCGTCACGACGTCGCCGGCCTTCGCTCCCATGGCGTCGAGATCGAGCGGGTGCAGCGATCCCACGGCGAGCGGCTCGATCGCGTCGAGGACCGAGGCGCGGCGCGTCATCGATCCCGTGTGCCAGTGCTCGAGCTGGCGGCCGGTGATGAGCACGAACGGATATTCGTCGTCGGGGCGCTCGTTGGCGGGGATGAGATCCGCCGGAACGAACTTGCCGCGCCCGTCCTTCGTCGGGAAATTCTCGGTGAAGACGACGGGCTGGCCCGGATCGTCCTCGGTGCGGCACGGATACGTGACCGACGACTGCTCCTCGAGGCGCTCCCAGGAGATGCCGGCGATGGAGTTCATCGCCTGGCGCATCTCTTCGTACGCCTGCGCGACGCCGCTCTCCGGGCCGGTGTAGTTCCATTTCAGTCCGAGGCGCTTCGCGATCTCCTGGATGATCCACAGGTCCTGGCGCGCGTCGCCCGGCATGTCGAGCGCGCGGCGGCCGAGCTGCACCATGCGGTCGGTGTTGGTGACGGTGCCCGTCTTCTCCGGCCAGGCGGATGCGGGAAGTACGATGTCCGCGAGATACGCCGTCTCGGTGAGGAAAATGTCCTGCACGACGAGGCAGTCGAGATCCGCGAGGCCTTCGCGCGCGTGGCTCGCGTTGGGATCGGACATCGCGGGGTTCTCGCCCATGATGTACATGCCCTTGATCTTGCCGTCGCACGCGGCGTCCATGATCTCGACCACGGTGAGACCGGGCGTCTTGTCGAGCTTCGTGTTCCAGAACTTCTCGAAGCGCGCGTTCGCCTGGGGATCGTCGACGCGCTGGTAGTCGGGATACATCATCGGGATCAATCCCGCGTCGCTCGCGCCCTGCACGTTGTTCTGGCCGCGCAGCGGATGCAGGCCCGTGCCCGGCCGGCCGATCTGACCGGTCATGAGCGTGAGCGCGATGAGGCAGCGCGCGTTGTCGGTGCCGTGCACGTGCTGCGAGATCCCCATGCCCCAGAGAATGATCGAGGCCTTCGAGCTCGCGTAGGCGCGCGCGACCTCGCGGATGGTTTCCGCAGGAATGCCGCAGAGCGGCGCCATCGCCTCGGGGCTGAAGCCTTTCGCGTTCTGCTTCAGCGCCTCGAAGTTGGTCGTCCGCTGCCGCACGAACTCCTCGTCGACCAGGTTCTCCTCGAGGATCGTGTAGATCATGGCGTTCAGCAGCGCCACGTCCATGTCCGGCTTGAATTGCAGGAATCGCCACGCGTGGCGCGCGAGGTCGTTGCGACGCGGGTCGGCGACCACGAGCTTCGCGCCGCGCTCGGCGGCGTTCTTGATCCACGTCGCGGCGACCGGATGGTTCGACGCGGGATTCGCGCCGATCACGAAGATGAGCTCGGCGAATTCCACGTCGGAGACCTGGTTGGATACGGCTCCCGAGCCGATTCCCTCGAGCAACGCCGCGACCGACGATGCGTGGCACAGCCGCGTGCAGTGGTCGACGTTGTTGGTGCCGAAGCCCGTGCGCACGAGCTTCTGGAAGAGGTAGGCCTCCTCGTTCGAGCCCTTCGCGCTGCCGAAGCCGGCGAGCGCGCCCGGGCCGAGCTTGTCGCGGATCGCCGCGAGCTTCGAGCCCGCGAGGTCGAGCGCCTCTTCCCACGTGGCTTCGCGGAAGACGTCGCTCCAGCGCGTGGGATCGACGGTGAAGTCGGCCGTCTTCTTCGCGCCCGCCTTGCGGATGAGCGGCTTCGTGAGCCGGTGCGGATGGTTCACGTAGTCGAAGCCGAAGCGGCCCTTGACGCAAAGCCGCTCGTGGTTCGACGGGCCGTCGCGCCCTTCGACGCGCACGATCTTGTTGTCCTTCACGTGATAGGTGAGCTGGCAGCCGACGCCGCAATACGGGCACACGGAATCGACGGTCTTGTCGGCGACGACCTTGTAGGCGTTCTTCGCCGGCGCGAGCGCCCCGGTCGGGCAGGCCTGCACGCACTCGCCGCACGCCACGCACGTCGACTCGCCCATCGGATCGTCGAAGTCGAAGACGATCTTGGAATCGAGCCCGCGGAAGGCGTAGCCGATGACGTCGTTCACCTGTTCTTCGCGGCAGGCGCGGACGCAGCGCGTGCACTGGATGCACGCGTCGAGGTTCACGCTCATCGCCGGATGCGAATTGTCGGCGAAGGGCTGGTGGCGCGGCGCGAAACGCGAGCGCGTCACGCCGAGCTCGCCCGCCCAGCGGAAGAGCTCGTTCGCGCCCGGCTTCAGGTCCTCCTTCGGCACGTCGGACATGAGCAGCTCGACCACCATCTTCTGGGAGGCGAGCGCGCGCGGCGAATTGCTCTGCACGTCCATGTCTTTCGCGGGCTGGCGGCAGCACGACGGTGCGAGCACGCGCTCGCCCTTGATCTCGACCATGCACGCGCGGCAGTTGCCATCGGGCCGGTAGCCCTCCTTGTAGCAGAGGTGCGGGATGTCGACGCCGTGGCGCTTCGCGGCCTGGATGATCGTCTCGCCCGCGAGCGCTGAAATCGTCTCGCCGTTCAGCTTGAAGTCGATGGTCCCGGTCTTGCCGACCGGCTCGTTCATCTTCATGCGTCGACCTCGTGCGGAAAGTGCTTCACCACGCTGCGGATCGGATTCGGCGCCGCCTGTCCGAGGCCGCAGATGGACGCGTCCGCCATCGCCACCGAAAGCTCCTCGAGGAGATCCTGGTTCCACTTCTTCGATTCCATGAGATGCGCCGCCTTCGCGGTGCCGACGCGGCAGGGCGTGCACTGGCCGCACGACTCGTGCTCGAAGAAGCGCATGAGGTTCAGCGCCGCGTCGCGCGCCTTGTCGTGCTGCGACAGGATGATGACCGCCGCCGAGCCGATGAAGCAGCCGTAGGGCTGCAGCGTGTCGAAGTCGAGCGGGATGTCGCCCATGGAAGCGGGCAGGATTCCTCCCGACGCTCCGCCCGGGAGATACGCGTAGAGCTCGTGGCCTTCGAGCATGCCGCCGCAATACTCGGCGATGAGCTCCTTCACCGTGATCCCAGCGGGCGCGAGGTGCACGCCGGGCTTCTTCACGCGGCCGGAGACAGAGAACGAGCGCAGGCCCTTGCGCCCGTGGCGCCCGTGCTGCGAGAACCATTGCGGCCCCTGCTCGATGAGATCGCGCACCCAGAGCAGCGTCTCCATGTTGTGCTCGAGCGTGGGCCGGTCGAAGACGCCGACTTGCGCGACG
>Ga0075436_100000898_pt1 | contig 19773 bp, 14 predicted proteins | sample RhiMethybrSRZTD5_FD_75303 | JGI IMG/M metagenome (GOLD analysis project Ga0075436, IMG submission 75303) | Populus rhizosphere microbial communities from Tennessee, USA - Rhizosphere MetaG P. TD hybrid SRZTD5 | ecosystem: Host-associated > Plants > Roots > Rhizosphere > Soil | place: USA...
CGCCGTGGCGATCCAGGCGGCACGCCGGCCGAACCACTCATCGGCTGTGATGAAGACGAACGCGACCGCGGTGGTGCCGAGGACGATCTGCACGACTCGCACGAAGGTGAATGAATGCCAGACGGCGAGAAGTGCGGCGAGAAAGTAAGTATAGAACGGAGAGAGAAAGTAAAGGCCTGGACCGAGGCCGATGTCGCCGTTCAGCACTCGCTCGGCGAGGCCGACATAAGCAGTCGTGTCGAGCCCCGCATCAGTCTGCGCCAGCACGTGGTCCTTCAGCTGAAGCATCACGATCAGCTTCAGCACGATCACCGCGACCAGACCGGCCGCGACGGCAAGGGGCGGGCGTCCGATCGTGCGTACGGACGCCCGCGGCTGCGGCGATCGGCGCGATCGCCTAGAAGGCGAATCGCGCGGTGAGACGGGCAATGCGTGCCGGCAGGATGCCGCCGTTGACGCCGGTTGGATACAGGAACGTCGGACCCGAGGCGTAGAGCAGCGCGTTCGGTGCGTTCGAGTTGAACAGGTTGAACACGTCGAACCCCGCGCCAACCTTGCCCCCGCCCTTGATTCTGAAATCCTTCGACAGGCGCACGTTGAACACGTTCAGGCCTGGGCCGACCTGCGCACCGTACGGTTCGACGCGGACCGTGACCGTGCTGAGCTGCGAGATCGGCGGGCCGCCATCGGGATCCACCGTGCGGAACAGAACGGTCCGCTGCCCTATGGCGCCCTTCTTCGACTGCATGTTCGCTGCGGCGAGGAAGTCGTGCGGCAGGCGATAGCTCACCTCGAAGTTGCCCGCCCAGCCCCACGTCTCGTCCAGCGCGTTGTAGTAATCCTGAGGCGCGTTGAAGGTGTTCGTGATCCACCGGTGGTTCTTCACCATCCAGAACGACGCGGAGCCCTGCCACCGGCGCGTCGGCCGCTTCGTCACGGTGAACTCGATGGTGTGGAACCAGTTGTCGAGCCCGCTGTTCGTCACCACGTTCTTCACGTACGCGATGCCGCGGTACGCCGGGTCGTAGTCGTAGAACGTCACCCTCGGCGAACCGGCGTCGTCGCTCGTGCCGAGCACGCCGTCCGGTCCCGGATCTCGCCGCGTGATCGGAATGTTGTACGCACTCGGCGGCCGCGCGACGTTCGGGCCGGGGATGTCGTAGTTGTCGCTCGAACGCCTGTAGGTGTACGAAGTGGAGATGGCGGTGTTCGGCGCGAGCGGATGCTCCCAGCTCGCGCCGTACTCCGAATACAGCGGCTGCTTGAGATCCGGATTCATGATGTTGCCGATCGCGCCGTTGACGCTGACGAAATCGGCACCGTTCAGATTGAGGTTCACCTCGCCCGGCTGATAGAGCTTGTCGCCGTTCAGATCGTGCCACGTGAACGTGGCCGATTGCAGCGCGTTTCGGTTGTAGCTGATGCCGCGCTGCGCGCCGAACACGTAGCCGTAGAGTCCCGCCGATACCTTGAAGACACCGAGGCTGCGTCCGTCGTACGCCAGACCGAAGCGCGGCACCGTTCGATACCACTTCACGAGGTTCGTGTACGGATAGTCGCCGGCCGGCCAGACCGTCGGAAAGTCAGGCGTCGCTTCATGGCTCTGCGCGGGAAGATAGACATGCTGGTAGTCCCACCGCACACCGAGATTCGTCGTGATGCGATCGGTCACGCGCCATGTATCCGTCAAGTACAGCGCAGTTTCCTGTTCCATGTCCGATGGATAGACGGGCATGTCGAAAATCTGGATCTGCACCGGCGTGCCGGAGACGTTGTTGACTCTGTCGCTCACGAGCAGGTAGTTGCCGAGCTCGGGTCGGTTCGTCGGGTAGTACCACGCTTCGTGATCGTGGTAGTACGAGAGACCCGCCTTGAACTGATGGTGGCCGGCGAGAAAGTTCTGCGGGAAGAACGTGTAGGCCGCGTCCACCATGTACCGATCCTGCGGACGCAAAGCGGTGTTCTGCGCATTCGGACCGGTCGTCAGTCCGGTTTCGCGATCGAGCCGCGCCGGACCCAACGCGAACCCGTACTTCTCCGACTGGCGATACGAGGAGTAGTCCGACCACCAGCCGGCGTAGCCGCCGACGATGTTGAACAGCGACCAGGAGTTGATCGTGCTCTGGTATTCGAGTCGGTTGATCGACGTCGGGTTCGAGTAGTCGCGCGTGTGCTCGAGCGGGCTGAGCACGCCGGCGCCATCTTCGCCGACGAACTTGTTGCCGCGCTGCCACACGTAGTTCATGCGGTTGTTCGTGTTGATCAAATACGAGAACTTCATCGACCATTGACCGATGCCGGTAGTGGCGTAGGCAATCGGCTCGTCTCCCGTCAGATACTTCCCGTCGGGGCCGGGACCCGAGACGAACCCGGTGATGCCGGTGTTCTTCTGCTGCTTGCTGTACGCGAGGTAGAACCAGAGCTTGTCCTGCACGATCTTGCCGCCCAGATCGGCCTGATAGTCGTAGAACGATTTCACCGGCTGCACGGCGGTCAGACCTTGCGAACGCAAGTGGTCGTCGAGGTTGTTGGACTGCAGCTTGGGCGCCTGGTAGCTCGCACTGTAGATGCCGTGAAAGTCGTTGCCGCCTGATTTGATCACGCCGACCATCGAGATGCCGGGCACGCCGACCGATGCGTCGTTGCCCGACGTCTTGATTTGAATCTCTTCGAGCGTATCGGAGTTGAAATACACGCCCGAGTTCTGATCGTCGCTCAGCACGATGTTCATGCCTTCGATCTGCAGCTTCGGCTGCAGCGCGACGCCTCCCGACGAGATGTTCTGACGATTCGCCATGTTGCTGCCGCCGACGTCGGGCGTGCCGGCCAGCGTCACGCCCGGCGCCATGCTGTAGACCATGCTCAGGTCGCGGCCGCGCGGGATTTCGTTCAGCACTTCGGTGTTGAGCGTGACGCTCTTGGTCGTCGTCGTCAGGTCGATCACCGGACTGCCGCCCGTGACCGTGACGGACTCCTCGAGGCTGCCGACCTTCATCACCACGTCGACTTTTGCATCGAAGCCGACCGGCAGGCGCAGCTCGTTGCGGATGAACGTGGTGAAGCCGGCGAGCTCGAACCTGATTGTGTAGACTCCGACCGGCAGTTCGCCGAATCGATAATTGCCCTGGGCATCGCTGACGACCGTCACCTGCCGGACCTGCAGCGCCGGACTCGACAGCGTCGCGGTGACGCCGGGGAGCACGCTGCCCGATTCATCCTGGATCGTTCCGTGGATGGTGCCCGACGATCCGCCGCTTTGTGCCAAGGCAGGAGATGCCGCGACGCTGAGGATGATCATCAACGCGCCGCGGGCCCACTGGAGCCTACTGTGCACGGTCCACCATCTACACATGACGCTCTCCTTGATTGGGAATCCTATTTCAGCGCGAACACCCAGATGACGCCGCCTTCCGGCACATCAGGGTAATGGCCCAGCGACACGCTGTTGATGCGCGACTCCATCGAGCGGGCATCCTGCCCCCAGCCCGATACGACGGCGATGTACTGCCTGCCGTCCACCATGAACGACGATGGCGGCGCGTAGACGCCGGAATTGGTCGGCTGCTCCCACAACACGGCGCCCGTCGACGCGTCGTAGGCGCGGAGCATCCGATCGCTGGTGCCGCCGCTGAACACGAGGCCGCCGCCGGTCGTGAGGATCGGTCCCCAGTTCGGCGAGTCTTTGAAGTTGTGGCTCCAGACTTTCTTTCCGGTGTCCACGTGCCACGCCTGGACTTCGCTGATGTGATCCGCGCCGGGCGCGATATACATCTGGTTCGTCGTCGCGGCACGCCTGCCGCCGACCGGCGTTTCGAGCAGCCGTCCGATCATCACGGCGCACAGATTCTCCTGCGTCGGGATGTAGACCATCCGCGTTTTCGGGTTGAACGCGCCCGGTTCCCAGTTCTTGCCGCCGTGCCACGACGGGCAGAAACTCGCGAGTTTGCCGACTTCCGACTTGTGATCGAGATCGACATCGGGCCGGCCGGTCTTCGGATCGAGGCTCTTGAAGATGTTCTGGTTGACGTACGGCTTGCCTTCGACGAACTTGATCCTGTCCCTGGTGCGCTCGAGGAAATAGAGGTAACCGCTTCGCGTGAAATTGACGAGACCTTTCACGGTGCGGCCGCTGCGCTGGACGTCGACGAGGATCGGCGGCGACACTTCATCGAAGTCCCAGGCTTCGTTCGGCGTGTATTGGAAGTGCCCCTTGATGGCGCCAGTCGCCGCGTCGATCGCGATCGTCGACGCGGTGTAGAGGTTGTCACCCTCGCGTTCGGACGCGACCCACGGGCTGGCATTGCCGACGCCCCAGAAGAGCAGATTCGTTTCCGGATCGTAGTTGCCAGTGACCCACGTCGCGCCGCCACCCGTCTTCCACTGGTCGCCCCGCGGCCACGTCTCGCTGCCGGGTTCTCCGGGCGCGGGGATCGTGAAGCAGCGCCACACTTCCTTGCCGGTCTCGGGATCGTACGCGGCGACGAATCCGCGCGTCGGACCGTCGCCGCCCGAGATGCCGACGACGACCTTGCCGTCGGCGACGAGCGGCGCCGCCGTCATGTAGTAGCCCTTCTTGTTGTCTTCGACCGCTGTTCTCCAGATCTCTTTTCCGGTCTTCGCATCGATCGCGACGAGCACCGCTTCGCCGAGCGCGAGAAATACTCGGTCGCCGTACAGCGCCGGACCGCGGTTCACCGGCTTCGACACTCTGGCGTCGGGCGGACTCGGGCTCCGGTATCGCCACAGCTCTTGACCGCTCCTGGCGTCGATCGCGATCAGCTGGTTGTACGGCGTGGACACGAACATCACGCCGTTGTTGATGTAGGGCGGCGCCTGATGTCCGTTGTTCATGCCGGTGGACATCATCCACACCGGCTGCAGGCGCGCGACGTTGGCAGGCGTGATCTGGTTGAGGGGGCTGTAGCCCCAGCCGTCGTACGTGCGCCGCACCATCAGCCAGTCGCTGTCTTCGGGATGCGTGAGACGGTCGGCGGTCACGAGCTTGTAGTTCTGCAGCAGCGCAGGCGGCGGCGCAGCCGGCGGCTGCACGGGAATCAGCAGACCGGACGGCGACTGCTGCGTCGGCGTGCCCGGTGGAAGACCAGTCGGGACTTGCGGGTTGGACCGCGGCGGCTGCCGTTGTTCAACGCCGCGCGCAACCGCCAGCATCAGAACGAACGCCGCCAGCGCGATACTGTGGCGGCTCGGAGTATCGACCATCAGCTCCTCCTGGCGGTGTGAGAGGTGTCGGACGGGTCAGCCTCCGTTGACAGCAGGCAGAATATAGCGCCACGCGATTGTGGAAAATGTCGCAAGTTGCAATGGTTGCGCATGGAGGGCGTGTTACGGAATGGCGAGCGCTGCGCGTGCCTGACGCAGGCCGTCCTGCGCGGCCTGTGACGACGGGTCGAGCGCCAGAGCTTCGCCGAACGAATCGGCGGCGTTCGCCGGACGCGCGTTCTGGAGGTAGAAGACACCGAGGTTGACGTAGGTCGAAGGTTCGCGCGGGTTCAGAAGAATGGACGCCGCGAACGCCGCTTCGGCACAGTCGCGCTGGCCGATCGTCGCACACGCGGCCCCCAGAAGATTCTGCGCTCTGGCAAAGCGTGGATTGGCCGTGACGACGCGTCGCGCGATGTCGGCCGCTTCGACGGGCCGGTCGCGAAGCATGAGCGCTGCCGCTTGATAATAGCGTCCCTCGTCGCGGTCCGGGTACCGGGCGACGAGCAGATCGGCGAGCGGCTCGAGTCGCTGGACGTCGCCCATGTCGGCAAACACCGACGCGAGCTGCTCAGTCGTTCTTGGATTGTCAGGCTCGAGCCGGCGCGCGTCGGATGCGGCGGCCACGGCCCCTTCGAAGTCGCCGGCCGCGGCGCGGACGCGCGACAACTCGATGCGCGCCGCGGCGTTGGCCGGCTCCGATCTCGCCAGGTCCTCGAGCCACGTTCGATGTGCGGTTTGCTGATTCGCGCCGGCAGCGGCATCGGACGCGCCGTGCAGCGCCTCGGCATTGCGGTTGTCGAGCGCCACCGCGCGCTGGAAATGTTCGTAGGCGGTCGTGTACGCCTCGGCTTTCAAATCCATGTTGCCGCGCGACGTCCAGCTTCGGGCGTCGGCGGTCCGCACCACGTCGGCGACGGCCGCGGGCAGCCGTGATTGGGCTGTCATCGCGCGAATGGTCATCGTGTTGTCGTTCGTCGAGCGTCCGTAGATCGCGCCGGGCGCCGAGAACTCGAGCGCCATCCGATCGTCGGTCTGGATCGCGGCGTCGTCTCCGTAGCGCGCGACCTCCGCCGGTCCTCCCGCAAACAGCGACAGCAGCTCGAACGCGGCCGTGGCCGGCTCGATGCCGACGTCGGCGAGGCCCGCGGTGATCGATTCACGCAGGCATCGTTGGCGGATCTCGACGAGCCGCGACTCGATGTCGCGGCCCGTCGTCCCGATGAGCAGCAGATCGCCGTCGCCGACGCGCCACATCGTGCTCTGCGGAAAGATCGCGGCGAACGTGCGCACGATCGATCGCAGGTCCGCGTCGCTCATGTCGTAGGTGTGCGCCCACTGACACAGAATGCCGTCGGTCTCGAGGCGCGCGCGTGCCGCCTCGAAGAACTCCCGCGTGAAGAGCGCAGCGACGCCCGCCATCCACGGGTTCGACGGCTCGGAAACGATCACGTCGTATTTCCGCCTCGTCAATCGCAGATGCGACCGGCCGTCGCCGAGAATCATGTCGACGGCGGACGCGCGCAGCACGTCGCCGTTCTCCTTTGAGAAGAATGCGGAGGCTTCGACCACCTCCGGCGAAATTTCGACGACGTCGACACGGCGCACCAGCCCGGTGGCGAGCGCGGACGACACGGTCACGCCGCTGCCGAGACCGATCACGCATAGATCTTTCGGATCGGGATGGAGAAGAACCGGCAGCGCGCCGAGCAGTCGCTGTGTCAGCATGTCGCCGGCGTTCGACGCGTCGATCTTGCCGTCGATCGCCAGCGATAGCTTGCCATTGAGCCGGCGGACGCTCACCGTGCCGGCTGCGCCCTCCTTGTAGTACTCGAGGCGTCCGGCGCGCAGGCTCGCCTCGAAGTCGGCCGCGCCGTTCGCGCGGATGTACGGCGCGTACTTGTAGGCGCCGCTCGACAGAAGACGTCGATCCCAATCCGGGATGCCGATGGCGATTGCCAGCACGACGCCGGCGATTGCCAGCGCGCCAACCGTCGCAACGGTGCGCGGGGTCCGCTGCGTGCGCGACGCCAGTGCGACCGCCGCCACGACGACGGAGCCGGCGACCGCCAGGCTGGTCGTTCCAGCGAACGTCGCGCGCAGCCCGAAACGCGGCACGAACAAAAATCCTGCAACGAGAGAACCGGTGATGGCGCCGAGCGTGTTGGCGACGTAAACGCCGGCGGTGTCCCGTCCGACGGACTCGGCGCCGGACGCCGCGACGGCCAGCGCGAGCGGAAAGGCGGCGCCGAGGGCGAACGTCATCGGCAGCATCAGCAGCGCCACTTCAAAGGCCTGTATCAGCACGACCGATTGGAACGTGATGTTTGCCCGAGCGACGTCGCCTGCGACCATCAGCGGCAGACGCGACGCCGCGAATGACGCGGCGAGCGAACAGCTGACCGCGGCCACAGCTATCGCGGCCGCGAGCCACAATGCCGGCGACGCCACTCGACGCGAGAGGCGCGCGCCGGCCGCCGAGCCGAACGCGATGCCGGTAATGAACGACGCGGCCATTGTCGCGAACGCGTACGTCGTCGGACCGATGACGAGCGCCAGCAGGCGGGTGAAGCCCACTTCGTAGACGAGCGCGGAAAAGCCCGACAGCGCGGCGGCGGACCAGGCGAGCAGCGGGCGCGGCGCCATCATCGCGACGGGAGGAGCCCGCCGCGATTGCGGCTTGGCTCTGGATTTTGTCCTGGCGGCGGGTTCCCGCTGGACAACCGTCGCGATCGCGATCGGATCACGACCTGCGAGCCAGAGGGCGCCACTGGCCGCGAACGCATTGAGCCCGACGCCAATCCACGTCGCGCCGCGGAGACCGACAGTGGGAATCAGCCAGAAGCCGGCGAGAATCGCGCCCAACGCGGCACCGGCGGTGTTCGCCGCATACAGCACGCTCACGTCGGCCGACGATCGCGTCTGCGCGTCGGGCTTCAGTCTGGCGCTCACGTCGGCGAACCACGACGCGGCGATCGGAAACGTCGCGCCCATCGCGGCGGCCGGGACGGCGAGCAGCGTAATGCTCAACGTCGCACGCACGAGCGCGAATCGGAGCGGCGCCTCGCCGTCGGCGTACGCCCACGCGACGAGGGGAAGAGCGGCGTCGAGGGTCGGGGGCAATGCGATCGCCGTCAGCGCGATGACAATCTCCAGAGCCGCGTAGCGGCGAAGCGACCGCGTGCGCGGGACACCGAAACGCCCGCCGAGCCACGCGCCGGCCGAGAGACCGCCCATGAACGCCGCGAGCACGGTGCTGACGGCGGAGACGGTGTGACCCATCTGCAGCGTCAGGAGACGCGTCCACGTCACTTCGTAGATGAGCGCCGCCATGCCGGACGCCGCATAGGCAACGATGAAGAGGCGCCGCAAACCGATCATGTGAAAACGGCCGCAGTTTACAATGATCGCGCGGTGAGCCTTCGGCGTGACCGGAGAAGCGCGATCGTCCTCGGCGCCGCGGTTGCATCGCGCCGGTCGTCACATCGCCGGCGGCCGCACCGAATCAGGCGAGCGCGGCCCGGACGATCTGGAGCGGTGTGCTCGGCGCGGATCAGGCAAAGTGTGCAATCGCTCAAGCGCGGCGCGAAATTCAAGCAAGAGTGGCGGCAGCCCGCATGAACGTGCTTCCGAGGCAAGCCGCGTCCCGCGCCTGCAAGAAAGGAGACGCACGAAATGAAACGGACGCTCTTGCTGTCAGTCCTGCTGGCGCCGCTCTGTGTACTCCTGGCGTGCCGGCGCGATCCTGGTCGCGAGATCAAACCGGGGCCGAACCCGCTCGGCTCCGACCGGGCGGCATCAGCAGCACCGTCTGAAATCGTTCCCCTCGAGCAGGTCAGCAAAAGTCAGGCAGCGGCCGTGTCACAGCAAATCGCGAACACGGAGATCACCCTGACCTATAGCAGACCTGTCGCCCGGGGCCGCGCGCTCTTCGGTGCGCTCGTGCCATACGACCAGGTGTGGAATCCCGGTGCCGATCAAGCCACGGCGATCGCCGTGAATCGTGATGTCCAGATCGACGAGCACCCGCTCCGCGCGGGCAAGTACAGTCTGTGGGCGATTCCTCGGCCCGACACGTGGACGCTGATCTTCAGCAACGCGGCCGACGTCTATCACACGCCCTATCCCGGAGAGAGTCGGGACGCGCTCCGAGTCGAGGTACGTCCTGAACGGGGACCGCACATGGAGACGCTCGCGTTCTATTTCCCCGTCGTTGACGGAAAAAACGCGGTGCTGCGTCTCCACTGGGGCGAAGTGATGGTGCCGTTGTCGATCCGCGTGCCGTAAGTCCCGCGCGCATCTCGTCTGGAACTTTGTGCGCCCTTGGGCGTGTCCGTGCGAGCGTGAGGCCCGGCGCGTGAATCTTCCGCGTGGGGTGGCGTGCTATCGTGTGACTCATGTCCACCCACGTTGTCATCTCGTCCGTGCCGGACCGGTCGGCGTTTCTCTCGTGGTACCGGCAGAACCGCCACCGCTCGCGCGTGCTGTTCGATCTGCTGGCCGACGACGCGTACTACAGTCAGCCCATAACGCTGCGCCACCCGATCGTCTTCTACGACGGGCATCTTCCCGCGTTCAGCTTCAACACACTCGTGAAAAACGCGCTTGGACGACCAGGTCTGGACGAGCGCCTCGAGCGATTGTTCGCCCGTGGCATCGACCCGAGCGAAGCAGCCGGTGGATCGGCTGGCGCGCGAGACATGTGGCCGAGTCGCGAGACCGTTCGCACATTCGTCGACGAAGCCGATCGCCGCGTGCTCGACGCGCTCGAGCACGATGACCTCGATCGTCCGGGACATCCGCTCCTGGATCGCAGCGAGGCGGTGTTTGCGATCCTCGAGCACGAGGCGATGCATCAGGAAACGCTCCTCTACATGTGGCATCAGCTGCCGTTCGCGCAGAAGCGGAAGCCCGTCGGGTACGCGTCGCGCGTGGATGGGCGCGTGCCGCCACGCGAATGGATTGACGTGCCCGGCGGCCGGACGACGCTCGGCGTCAATCGTGACAGCGCGCTATTCAGCTGGGACAACGAGCGTCCCGCATATGTCGTGAACGTGCCGGCGTTCTCGATCGAACGCCACGACACCACGAACGCCGCATTCCTCGAGTTCATTGACGCAGGAGGCTACAGGAACGAACAGTGGTGGCGACCGGAGGACTGGGCGTGGATCCAGCGCGAGCATGTGACGCAGCCGGAGTTCTGGGAGCTCCACGAGAACGCGTGGTACTGGTGCGGCATGTTCGATCTGATCCCGCTGCCGCTCTCCTGGCCGGTGTACGTCAGCTTCGCCGAGGCGGCGGCGTTTGCGCGATGGCGCGGCGCCCGGCTGCCGACCGAAGCGGAGTTTCAACGCGCGGCGTTTGGCACGCCGGACGGTCGCGAGCGCCGGCATCCATGGGGTGACACCGAGCCGACCACGACTCACGGCGTCTTCGACTTCTCGAGTTGGGATCCCGAGCCGGCCGGCAGCCGTCCTGGCGGTCGCAGCGCGTGGGGCGTGGACGACTTGGTCGGCAACGGGTGGGAGTGGACCAGCACGCCGTTCGCGGCGTTCCCCGGATTCGTGCCGCTGCCGTCCTATCCCGAGTACTCGGCGGACTTCTTCGATCAGGAACATTTCGTCATGAAGGGTGCGTCGCCTGCAACCGCACGCGAGCTGCTGCGCCCGACGTTTCGCAACTGGTTCCGTGCGCGTTACCCATACGTGTACGCGACGTTTCGCTGCGTGAAGGAGACGCGATGAATCGCTCGCGCGTGCCGGCGTCAGGTTCGGTTCCTTGCATCGAGTCGGCGGAAGCAGCGCAGTTTGCGGCGGACGTCCAGTACTACCTGACGCAGGATCCTCGGCAGCTGCCGTCTCGGTATCTGTACGACGCGCTCGGATCCGCACTCTTTGAGGCGATCTGTCGCCTGCCGTGGTATCGCATCACCCGCGCCGAAGAACGACTGCTGACGATCCATGGCGGCCGCGTGCTTCGCCGCGTTCGGCCTTCGACAATCGCAGAGCTCGGGTCGGGCAGCGGCGAAAAGCTGCGGATCCTCATCGAGACTCGCGACTCTGACGCAGACGCGATCGACGTGCATCTGATCGACGTCTCATCAAGCGCGCTCGACGCGTCGGCGCGCGCGCTTCAGTCGTTCGACGAGGTTCGAGTGACGACGCACAAAGCCGCCTATGAGGAAGGACTGCGACAGGTCAGCAAAAGCCGCGCGATCGACGATCGCGTGCTCGTGTTGTTTCTCGGATCGAACATCGGCAACTACGATCCGCCGGGCGCGAACGCGTTCCTGCGCGGCGTCCGGGCGCAGCTCCGCGCCGGCGACGCATTGCTGCTTGGCGCGGATCTCGTCAAACCCGAGCGCGAGCTACAGCTCGCCTATGACGATCCGCTCGGTGTGACTGCGGCCTTCAATCGCAACCTGCTCGTTCGGATCAACCGGGAACTGCAGGGCGACTTCGACGTTACGGAATTCACCCATCACGTAGTCTGGAACGCGGTCGAGTCGCGGATCGAGATGCACCTGGTCGCGCGATCGACGCAGGAGATTCACGTCCGGACGGCGCAAGTGTTTTTCACCATGCGTGAAGGCGATCGCATCTGGACCGAGAGCTCGTACAAGTACCGTCCCGACGAAGTCGTCCGCCTGCTCGATCGCGCAGGATTTCGGCTGGCAGCACAGTGGCTCGATGACGCCGACGGGTTTGCACTGATGCTGGCGGAACCCACGTAATTCAATTGGCCATTCGTCCGCTGCACTCGGCTGCGTCGTCGGCTTGAAACTCAGACGTCGGCGCTCGGCTGATGATGATATCCGTGGTGTGCGGCAGCGCGCCGCTCGTCGCGCGTCACCAATCGCAGCTGGTCCGCGAGCGCCGTAGGCGATCGAAGTCCAGCCAGAACATGCGCGGATCGTCCATCCGTTCGATGGCCGCCCGTTTTGAGGACAAATCGTTCATCGTAGTCGGCGAAGAGTCCGGATAGTCGATTGGGTGCGGCGGCAAGCGCGAGCACGCGTTACCGGTACCGGACCAGTTCCCCGGCGCGCTGCTGACCGGCGGAGGGAGCGCCTCGCTCGCGCTCCGAGTCATCGCGCCGTTGAAGCTCCGTTGCTCCGTTGGCGTGGACGATGAAGACGCGCATCGGATGTCGACCTCACAATGTAAGGGAATAAACAGTCCTGCCGCGGAGATGATCGCAATTGAAACGGTCCGGATCCGACAGTGATGGCACAGCAGCCAGCGCCACCCGCTGACGCCCACGCGTGGGCTTCTTTCGAGGCGGAAGCTCTACCGCATGTCGATGGGCTGTTCCGTCTGGCGCTCTGGTTCGAACGGAATCGGGACGAGGCCGAAGACCTGGTGCAGGAAACGATGATGCAGGCGCTCCAATCGTTTCACCGCTTCAAGCCGGGCACGAACTGCCGCGCGTGGCTCGTGACGATTCTTCAGCATATTCGGAGCAACCGGCGTCGAGCGCGGCTTCGGTCGCCGATCGTCGACGACCCGAACGATCGCTTCGCCAACACGATACCTTTCGTCGCACCTGTACCCGAAACGTTGACCGACGAAGACGTGCTGAGTGCGCTCAGTCGAATTCCGGTCCAGTTTCAGGAAGTGATTGTGCTCTGCGACGTCGAGGAGCTGACCTACAAGGAGATTGCGGACGCGCTCGCGATTCCTCTCGGAACGGTCATGTCGCGGCTCCATCGTGGCCGGGCGTCACTCCGATCCGAGCTCCGACCATCCACGGCGGCACTAGGCGCTCGGCGCACGGAAACGTGAGGCACGCAGCCATGGAATGCCGTGATGTTCGTGAAATGGGCGATTCGTTTCTCGCCGAGGAGCTTCTCACGGAAACGAATCACGAGATATTGCGTCACCTGGAAACGTGTCCGATGTGCCGCGACGAACTTGCCGCGCGGCGCAGGTTGCGCGACGGCGTGCGACGGGCGTTCCAGCACGCGTCCGACCTCGACCCACGACCTGAATTCATGGCGCAGTTAAGGGCGAGTCTCCAGCACGAATCGCATCACGTACCGGCGCGTCGCGGGATCAGATTCCACGCGTGGTGGGTGGTCGCGGCGACTGTGCTGTTGGCCCTAGCGCTTGGTCTCGCCTATCGTGGCCGCGACTGGATTTCGGCAACAGCCACGCTCGCGCGGGCGGCAGTCGGGGATCATCGCAATTGCGCGCTGCAATTCCGGCTGGCCGAGCAGCCGATCTCGCTCGAAGAAGCCGCGCAGCGCTATGGCGCCCCGTATCGAGTCCTCGAGAAGCTCCCGCCGAGCGACGTCACGACTGCGGTAGGTCCGGCGCACGTGATCGAACGGCACTCGTGCGTGTACGGGGGACGGCGATTCGCTCACATCGTGTTCGAGTATCGCGGCGAGCGCGTATCGTTGCTCGTAACCGCCGCCGAGGGAAGCAGTCAACTGGCCCTTCCCGGAGAGGCGCTCCCGCATGTGACGTCCGCGGGACGGATCGACGGCATGACCGTCGTGTCCTTTCGCGCGTCCGGTCAGATGGTCTTCTTCGCCGGGGACGTGGCGCAACCCGACCTGATGACGCTGGCCAGAGCCGTCGCGGAGCCACTCTATCGTGAGCTGGCTGGCGTGTAAGAGCGGTAGCGTCGGCCGTCGTCCACCTTCACCGCAATTTCTGCCACAGTCAGTCGCGGCTCGCCGAGCAGAAGATCTCGAGCAGCGGCTGAACGTTTCTCCAGTAAGTACGCAGGCGCCGGCATTCCGACGGAGTGGCCGAATCCCACTCGAATTGGCGCGCACTGACGAGACGATAGCGGCCAGAGATGCGCAAACGAGAGAAGCGTGATCCGGAAACGCGTCCGTTAGGCGCTACGGAGGATCGGTCATCGGCAACGAGAATGGATTCCACGCCGCTGTGACTTGTGGCGGTGCGGCCAAGATGCCGACGACTCTGGAAGGTGAGAGCGGGTCGGCCGACCGTTCCACGTCAACCGGGAATATTTCCGGCTGCCGCGGACATCTAGGTCCACAGGGCGCCGACGTCTTGCACACACACCGAGAGACTCGTATGTGGCTCGACACGAAGTAGGCGTGCGACGCGCGCCGCCGCCCGGGAACAGAGCCAGCGCACAAATGAAGAGGAGAAAGGCGAAGGAACGATGTTCAAGCTCTCTGATCTAATGACTAACAGGAGAACAGTTCACATGAAGCTCAAGACCTTGGTCGTTTTCTGGGCGGTGGCCCTGACATTGACTGTTTCCGCTTCCAAACTCCTTCTTGCGAGCGGCGGACATACGCTGTTCATCCAGAGCGCCGTGCAGAACCCGAACGGGACGGCCACGCTCCCGCTCTATCGGGGCACCAGCCGCGGCCAGACGGTGTATTACGTTATGACTGATTCGTCTGACGGAACCTTCTCCGATCAGTTCGGGCTCAATAGGTCGCAAAAGCTGGCGAACGCCGCAGGGAGCACTGCAGTCCAGAAAGTGACCGTCGTCAATGGCGTGGTTGATTTCCCCGCTTCGGTCGACTTCTCCGCGATCCGGCAGCTCAGCCCCGGGCCGCAAGGATTTCCGCCGGCGTCGGCGCAGCCGGGTGCCATTGGTGAAGCTGGATACAGCCCGCTGATCCAAATGCCGAACGGGGTCATCGTCAATGCTCCGCATATTGCGAACGGCACCGGTAAGGCCGACAAGGCGACCAGCATCGATTTGATCAGGAATACGGTCACCTATCGCCAAACCGACGGGTTTCAAGGCGGCGATCCGGTCAAATACATGTCCTTTGATGCGTCCAATCCCGTTGCGGCCACGCTAGAAGGCGTCACCTTTGCGCCGGCCCTGGATGCGCTGCCGACCGTGAACGACGACAGCACGGCGTCCTCGCGGGCAACGCTCATTGCCTTCGTCAACGGCCAGACCGGCGCGAACAACCCACAGCGGCAAGGGCTCAATTCGGCCATTCTGGACGGTCTCGATCCGCTGAATTTACTGCGGTGGAATCCGTCACAAGGACGGTACAGCCCGATGTGGGATGTCAACCTGGCCAAGTGGACGGATCCGATCGTGGCCGCCGGCCAGAACGTGCGTCAGACCGACGTCGGCACGGCGCAGGGCCTGGCGCAACAAAGTGAGCTCACGGCGCCCGATGGCGGTTCGTTGACTGCCAGTGGGTTCATCGTCAACTGTCCAATCGTCAGCCTGAGATAACAGACGGCAGCGCCGTTCGAGTACTGGAGGCTGCGCTTGCATGCGAGCGAGCAGCTACTTCCGCCTTGCTGCTGATTGGCTACTTTGGAGGCATCGACTCCGTGATCGAACATGCCTCGCTGGTGCGAAGCCGCGTGCACCAAGCCTGTCGTTCAGAACAATCCCAGTTGCAGCTTGGCCGCGTCCGACATCCGCTCGCGATCCCAGGGCGGGTCCCAGACGATATCGACCTTCACGTCGGTCACGTCGGGAATCTGCGCGATCGTGTTCTTGACCTCGACCGGCAGCGTCTGGGCGGCAGGACAGGCGGGCGCCGTCAACGTCATACGAATACCGACCGCACTCGACGCGTCGACGATGATGTCGTAAATCAGGCCGAGCTCGTAGATGTTGACGGGAATCTCGGGGTCGAACACCTTTGACAGCGCCTCGATGATGCGCGGCTTGAGTGCGGCCGCTCGCGCGGGATCGCTGGTCATGCGGTCAGTCTGCGGCGCGCTTGCGGGCGCCGGCGGGGCGGCAGACGGATGCTGGATGACGGGCAGCGGCTTCATGATCCGTGCTACTCGGTCGACACGACGTCTTCGCGGGCCTCGGCGGCGGCTCGCAGCGCGTACCATGCCAGCGTCGCGCACTTGACCCGCACGGGAAACTGACGGACACCGGCCAGCACCGACAGCTTGCCGAGATCTTCGACCGGCGCGTCAGGCGACGCAGTGACCGTGCGATGGAAGCGCTCGAACAGCGCCTCCGCCTCGGCCACCGTCTTTCCCCTCACGCTTTCCGTCATCAGTGACGCCGACGCCTTCGATATGGCACAGCCGGATCCTTGAAACGTCGCCTCCTTGATGAGACCGTCCTCGACGCGCAGATACACCGTCAAGCGATCGCCGCAGAGAGGATTGTAGCCTTCGGCCTTGCGGGCATCGTCGAGCGCACGAAAATTCCTGGGGCGCCTGTTGTGGTCCAGGATCACTTCCTGGTAGAGCTCCTGGAGATCGGACATCATGCGAATACCTCGCGCACGTTGCCCAACGCCGCAGCAAGCGCGTCGATCTCCTCGCGCGTGTTGTAGAGTGCCAGCGAGGCGCGCGCGGTCGCGGGAACCGCAAGCCGGTGCATCAGCGGCTGGCAGCAGTGATGCCCAGTGCGAATGGCCACGCCCTCGCGATCGAGAATCGTCCCGATATCGTGCGGGTGAACGCCGTCGACCACGAACGAGAGAATGCCGGCTTTCTCTTTGGCCGTGCCCATCAAGCGAACGCCAGGAATCCGCGAGAGGGCGTCGGTGCCATATTCGAGCAATTCGTGCTCGTGCGCGGCAATCCGGTCGAGGCCGACCTGCGTCAAATAGCCGATCGCGGTTCCGAGGACGATCGCGCCCGAGATGTCTGGCGTACCCGCCTCGAATTTGTACGGCAGCGTGTTGAAGAGTGTTCGCTCGAACGTCACCGATCGAATCATATCGCCGCCGCTCTGGTACGGTGGCATCGCCTCGAGCAGAGACGAAGTGGCATAGAGCACTCCGATCCCAGTCGGACCAAGCATCTTGTGGCCGGAGAGCGCGTAGAAATCACAGCCCAGCGCCTGCACGTCCACCTTCATGTGTGCGACCGCTTGCGCGCCGTCGACGAGCACCGGGATGCCTCGGCGATGCGCCAGACGGATGATCTCGTCGACCGGGTTGATCGTTCCGAGCGCATTCGATACGTGCACCACCGACACGAGTCGCGTTCGGTCGCTCAGCAGCTTTTCATACGCGTCGAGATCCAGCTCGCCACTGTCGCTGATGGGGATGACCCTGAGCCGCGCGCCCTTTTCCTCACAAAGAAGTTGCCACGGCACGATATTCGAGTGATGCTCCAGCGTCGAAATGACGATTTCGTCGCCGGCGCCGACGTGCGTGCGCCCGTAGGTCTGCGCCACGAGATTGATCGCTTCGGTGGTGCCCCGCACGAACACGATCTCCCGCAACTCGGCCGCGTTGAGAAACCGCCGAACGATGTCGCGCGCTTCCTCATAGGCGTCAGTCGCACGCTCGCTGAGCCAGTGCACGCCGCGATGAACGTTCCCGTTGTCCTCGGTGTAGTACCGCACCAGGCGATCAATGACCGCTTGCGGCTTCTGAGTCGTGGCGGCGTTGTCGAGATACACAAGCGGCTTGCCGTGGACCCGCTGCCGCAGGATCGGAAAGTCCTGACGGACCGCGGCCACGTCGAGGGGTGTCGTGCGCTGCGCCGAAATCGCCGTTAGGCTGGTCATGGTCGAGTCCTCAGCGCGTCGATGTCGCGTGTGGCAACTGCCGCAGCAGCACCGCCTCCACGTGCTCCCGGAGCGCCTCGAGCGGCATTCTGTTCAACACATCGCGCGCGAACGCGTGAACCAGCAGGTTCCGGGCCTCGTCGTGGCTCAGCCCGCGCGTCCGCAGATAAAAGATCGCCTCGTCGTCCATCTGGCCGACGGCCGCGCCATGCGTGCACTTGACGTCGTTGGCGAAGATTTCCAGCTGCGGCTTCGTGTTGATCTGTGCGTCCTCCGACAAGAGCAGCGCCTTGTTCGTCTGCTTCGCGTCGGTCTTCTGGGCGTCGGGGCGCACGATAATCTTGCCGTTGAAGACCGCGCGAGCGTGATCCGCGAGGATCCCCTTGTAGACCTCGCGACTGCCGCAGTGCGGTTTGGCGTGATCGATGACCGTGTGATTGTCGATGAGCCGCCGCCCGTCGCCCAGATACAGCCCGTTCAGCGTGCAGTCGATGCCTTCGCCGTCGAGGACCGCGATCGCGTCGTTGCGCACCAGCAACCCGCCCAAGCTCACCGAATGCGATTGGAACCTCGCGTTCCGCCTCCCTGTCACGTGCATCGTCCCGATGTGGTACGCGTTCAGGCTCTCGTGTTGAAGCTTGTAGTGATCCACGGACGCATTTTCGCTGACCACGACCTCGGTGACAGCGTTCGTGAAATAGCGGTCGCTTCTCGGGCCGACGTAGGTCTCAACGACTGACGCCTGGCTGCTTTCACCCGCAACCACGAGCACACGGGGATGCGCCATCGTCGGACGCCCGTCGGCGGTCGTGACGAACAGCACGTGGATCGGCGCGTTGAGAGTCACTTTCGCCGCCACGTGGACGAACGCGCCGTCGACGAACAAAGCGGTGTTCAGCGCCGTGAATGCCTGCCGCTCGAACGCCGCGATGCGCGTGAGGTACGGTTCGACCTCACTGGCGTCGGTCGCCAGCGCAGACGCGAGGGACCCAATCCGGACACCGCGAGGCAACGATCGAACGCGCGACAGGTCGGCCGCATAACGACCGTTCACGAACACGAGCTCGGCGCTTGCGCAATCGGTCAATAGGAATGACGCGAGGTCTGCCGATCCGAGCGCTGCACGCCCATCGGTCGCCAACGCAAACCTGGCTTCCGCGATCGGCGCGACGCTCGTGAAGCGCCACTCCTCGTCGTCGGTCGTCGGGAATCCGAGCGACTGGAAACGACCGCTCGCATCTTCACGTATTCGCTTCAGCCACGCCGGCCCTCCGCCCGCCCACGCCGCGTCGGAGCGCTCGAGCTCCTCCAGATATCGATGCGGCGCGTGAGTAACCTGGGTCATCGACGTAACGCCTTTCCCGCCGCCGCCGCCGCGGTCTCGTCCGCCCCGAGCCAGCCGTAGCCCTTCTCCTCGAGCTCGAGCGCCAGCTCCTTGCCGCCGGAGCGGGCGATGCGGCCCTCCGTGAGGACGTGAACGAAATCGGGCACGATGTAGTTCAGCAACCGCTGATAGTGTGTGACCACGAGAATCGCGCGCTCGGGCGTGCGCATCGCGGTTACGCCAGCCGCGACGATTTTCAGCGCGTCGATGTCGAGGCCCGAGTCGGTCTCGTCGAGAATCGCCAGCCTCGGTTCGAGTACCGCCATCTGAAAGATCTCGTTCCGCTTCTTCTCGCCTCCCGAGAATCCCTCGTTCACGGGGCGATTCAGCAGCGTCTCGTCCATGTCGAGCATCTGCATCCGCGCGCGCACGAGCGACATGAACTCCATGGCGTCGAGCTCTTCCAAGCCGTGGTGCTTGCGCAGGGCGTTGAGCGCGGCCTTGAGGAAGTAGGCGTTGTTCACGCCCGGAATCTCGACTGGGTACTGGAACGCCATGAACACGCCCTCGCGCGCGCGCGATTCGGGATCCATCGCGAGTAAATCCCGGCCGTCGTACCGGACCGTGCCGCCTGTGACCTCGTATTCCGGGTGTCCAGCCAACACGCGAGCCAGTGTGCTCTTGCCGGAACCGTTCGGTCCCATGATCGCGTGGACCTCTCCGGCATCGATCGACAGATTGATCCCGCGAAGGATCTCCCGGTTCCCGCCTCG
>Ga0075436_100000899_pt1 | contig 19772 bp, 19 predicted proteins | sample RhiMethybrSRZTD5_FD_75303 | JGI IMG/M metagenome (GOLD analysis project Ga0075436, IMG submission 75303) | Populus rhizosphere microbial communities from Tennessee, USA - Rhizosphere MetaG P. TD hybrid SRZTD5 | ecosystem: Host-associated > Plants > Roots > Rhizosphere > Soil | place: USA...
TGGCGACGGTCTTGTGCGCTCGGAGTGGATTGCGCCCTTCTTCGGACCGCGGCTCACGGCCGCGCTTGCCGAGATCAAGTCGTGGCTCGATCCGCGCGGGCTGATGAATCCCGGCAAGATCGTCGAGCCGCCGCGCATGGACGATGCCTCGCTCTTTCGCTACAAGCCCGGCTACCGTACTGACGTGCCCAAAACGGTGCTCGACTGGAGCGAATGGGGCGGTTACGACAAGGCCGTCGAGATGTGCAACAACAACGGCCACTGCCGCAAGTTCGACGCCGGAACGATGTGTCCGTCTTATCGCGCGACGCGCGACGAGATCCACCTCACGCGCGGGCGCGCCAATACGCTGCGCCTTGCGCTGTCCGGCCAGCTCGGCCTCGAAGGCGAGCAGGCCGTCAAGGCGGCGCTCGATCTCTGCGTCTCGTGCAAGGGCTGCAAGCGCGAATGTCCCACCGGCGTCGACATGGCGCGCATGAAGATCGAATTCCTCGCCAACTACAAAGCCCGGCATGGCGCCAGCGCCCGAGATCGCGCCATCGGCTATTTGCCGCGCTATGCGCGCGCGGCGGCGCGGCTCGCGCCGCTCGCCAATTTCGCCTCGGACATCGTCAAACGATCGATCGGCTTCGCCCGGCGGCCGCTCCCGCGCTGGCGCCGCGATTTTTTTCGCGACCCCGGCACGGCGCCGGGCGACGTCATTCTCTTTGTGGACACGTTCAATCGATACTTCGAGCCCGAGAACGCCCGCGCGGCGAAGAATGTGCTCGAGGCGGCGGGCTATCGGGTCGAGATCCCGGACTCAGTGTGCTGCGGGCGCACGTTCCTCTCGGTCGGGATGGTGGATGAGGCGAAGCGCGAAGCCGAGCGGCTGCGCAATGCGCTCGCGCCGGCGCTCGAGCGCGGTGCACCCGTACTCGGGCTCGAACCGTCTTGCCTTTATGCGCTACGCGATGAGCTGCCGGTGCTGATCGAAGGCGCCGGGGACCTTGCGCGAAACTCGTTCATGCTGGAGGAATTCCTCGCGCGGCAGCCGGGGCGGCTGCAGTTTCAACAGACGCCACTGGAGGTGCTGCTACACGGGCATTGCCATCAAAAGGCGTTCGACGGCATGCCGGCGGTACAAAAGGTGCTCGGCATGGTGCCCGGCCTGAAAGTGAGCACCATCGAGACGAGTTGCTGCGGCATGGCGGGCAGTTTCGGCTATGAAGCGGAGCACGCCGAGATTTCCATGCGCATGGCGGAAATGACGCTGCTGCCGGCGATCCGCGATGTGCCGCAAGCGGCGCTCGTCGCCGACGGCACGAGCTGCAGGCACCAGATCCTGGATGGAACCGGCCGGCGGCCGCTCCATGTCGCGCGCGTCCTCGAAGCTGCGCTCGAGCGGCGCTAGCGACGACTCCAGGCCCACAGCGCGATACCGCCCGCGATCATCGGCAGGCAAAGCCACTGTCCCATGGTGAGGCCGAGCGCGAGATAGCCCAGAAAAGCGTCCGGCTCGCGCGCGAACTCGGCGATGAAGCGCAGCACGCCGTAGCCGATGAGGAAGAGCGCCGAGACCTGACCGCGCGGTCGCGGTCGAGACGAGAACCACCAGAGGATCACGAAGAGCGTCACGCCTTCGAGGGCAACCTCGTAGAGCTCCGAGGGATGGCGCGGCTGCGCGCCCGCATTGGGGAAGACCATGCCCCAGGGCAGGTCGGTGACCCGTCCCCAAAGCTCGCCGTTGATGAAGTTGCCCAGGCGCCCCGCTGCGAGGCCGAGCGGCGCAAGCGGCGCGACGAAATCCATGAGCTGGAGGTAGTGGATGCGATGGCGCCAGGCGGCGAAGCCCATGGCGATCATCACGCCGAGCAGCCCGCCATGGAAGGACATCCCACCCTGCCACACGGCAAAGATTTCGCCCGGATGCGCGAAATAATGCTCCGGCTTGTAGAAGAGCACGTAGCCGAGCCGCCCGCCGAGAATCACGCCGAGCACCGCGCTGAAGAGCAGATCATCGAACTGTGCGCGCGTCACCGGCGCGCGGCCCTTATCGATACGCCGCGTGCCGAGCCACCAGCCGGCGCCAAAGCCGGCGAGGTACATGAGGCCGTACCAGCGCACGGCGAGCGGGCCGATGGAGAAGGCGATGGGATCGATGTTCGGGTGAACGAGCATTGGTTAACGCACGAGCTCGCGCGCGTACGCGATGAACTCGCGAGCGGCGCGCTCGAGCGGGCCGCGGCGCCAAGCGAGCCAAAGATCGAGGCGTGGATGTCGGTCCGCGACCGGCCGATACACCACGCCACGGCGCCCGAGATTCGCGACGGAAGCCGGCACGATTGCGGCCCCGAGTCCGCTCGACACGAGGCTCACGACCGTCTGCATCTGAATCGCCTCCTGCGTGACATTGAGGGAGATCCCGGCCCGCGCGGCCAGTTGCGCGACGATATCGTAAAGGCGCGGCGCAATCTCGCGTGGAATGGTGACGAAGGGCTCGTCCGCGAGCTCGAGAAGCGAGATCTTGCCGCGTCCTCGGGCCAAGCGGTGCTTCGCGGGAAGCGCGGCGACGAAGCTTTCACGCTGTATCACGAGATGCTCGAGCGTCTCGGCACCCGTGACGGGGGGAAGCAGCAGGCCGAAGTCGAGTTCGCCGGCGCCAAGCGCCACCGCTTGCTGCGGCGAAAGCATCTCGCGCAGGGCGAGCGTGACTTTCGGCTGGGCGCCCTTGTACGCTTTGAGCAGGCCGGGCAGGACTCCGTAGTCTGCGAGCGAGACGAAGCCGATGCGCAGGCGCGCGTGCTCGGCGGATCCCATGGCGCGTAGCTCGTGCACCGTGCGCTCGAGCTGCCCGGTGACGCGAAGCGCTTCCTCAAACAGGCGCGCGCCCTGTGGCGTGAGCTCGACGTGCCGGCGCGTGCGCGCGAAAAGCGCGACGCCAAGCTCGTCTTCGAGCGCGCGAATCGCTCGCGAGAGCGGCGGCTGCGAGATGTGCAGCGCCTCGGCGGCGCGGCCGAAGTGCAGCCGCTCCGCCACGGTTATGAAATACCGCAGGCGGCGTGAATCGAGCGCGTTCATACCCGTAGGGTATTACACGGCTTCCGCAATGGCATTGGCCTGCCGCCGCCCGTCGAGCGCACAATGGCGCGCTCCAGGAGGCACCCATGGCGACCTATAACCGGCGCTCGAGAATCATTACCGCGGGCGTGGCCCGCTCGCCCAACCGCGCCATGCTGCGCGCGGTCGGCTTCGGCGACGGCGATTTCGACAAGCCGATCGTCGGCGTGGCGAACGGCCACTCGACGATGAACCCTTGCAACGCCGGCATCCAGGTGCTCGTCGATCGCGCGATGGCGGCGCTCGAAGAGGCGGGAGCGAAGCCGCAGGTGTTCGGCTTTCCCACGGTGACCGACGGCATTGGCATGGGCACGGAGGGCATGAAGTACTCGCTCATCTCGCGCGAGGTGATCGCCGATTCGATCGAGACGGCAGTGAACGGCCAGTGCATGGATGGCGTGCTGTGCGTCGGCGGCTGCGACAAGAACATGCCGGGCAGCATGATGGCCATGGCGCGCATCAACGTGCCGGGCATCTTCGTTTACGCCGGGACGATCAAGCCGGGCTTCTGGAAGGGCCAGAAGCTGACCATCGTCAGCCCGTTCGAGGCGGTCGGCGCCTTCAGCGCCGGCAACATGTCGCGCGAGGACTTCGACGGCATCGAGAAGAATGCCTGCCCGTCGGTCGGCGCCTGTGGCGGTCAGTACACGGCGAACACGATGAGCTCTTCGTTCGAGGCGCTCGGCATGAGCCTGCTCGCCTCGTCGCAGCTCGCCGCACCCGATCCGGCGAAGGCCGACTCGGCCGCGCAATCGGCGCGCGTGCTGGTCGGGGCGGTGCAGAAGGATCTCAAGCCGCGCGACATCATCACGCGCAAATCGATCGAGAATGCAATCGCGCTCGTCATGGCGACCGGCGGATCGACCAACGCCGTGCTGCACTACCTCGCCATCGCCTCCGCCGCCGGCGTGAAGTGGGCGATCGACGACTTCGAGCGCGTGCGCCGCAAGGTGCCGCTCGTGTGCAACCTGAAGCCGTTCGGTCCGTATGTCGCGACCGATTTCCATGCCGCCGGCGGTGTGCCGCAGGTGCTGAAGATGCTGCTCGACGCCGGAATCGTGCACGGCGAATGCATGACGATCACGGGTAGAACGCTCGCCGCGGAATTGAAGGACGTGCCGGCGAAGCCGCGCGCCGACCAGGACGTCATCCGGCCGCTCGACAGGCCGCTGCATGCGCAGGGCCACCTCGCCATCCTGAAAGGCAATCTCGCGCCCGAGGGCTGCGTGGCCAAGATCGTCGGTCTCAAGAGCACGTCGATCACGGGACCGGCGCGCGTCTTCGATTCCGAGAACGACTGCATGAAGGCGATCCTCGCCAAGCGCATCAAGGCGGGCGACGTGATCGTCATCCGCTACGAGGGTCCGAAGGGCGGGCCCGGCATGCAGGAGATGCTCGCGCCGACCTCCGCCCTCATCGGTCAGGGATTGGGCGAGTCGGTCGGCCTGCTCACCGACGGCCGCTTCTCCGGCGGCACCTGGGGCATGGTGGTCGGCCATGTCGCGCCGGAAGCCTACGTGGGCGGGAACATCGCCCTTGTCAGAGAAGGCGATTCCGTCACCATCGACGCGAAAAAGCGCCTCGTGCAGCTCAACATCCCGGCACGCGAGCTCGCGCAGCGCCGCAAGAAATGGAAACCGCCCAAGCCGCGCTACACGCGCGGGGTCATGGCGAAGTACATGAAGCTGGTCTCCACGGCCTCGCGGGGCGCCATCACCGATTCAGAAGCTTGAGCCGGGCTGTTTGAGGAACTCGAGTTCCTCCGGCGTGCTCGCGCGTCCGAGGATGGCGTTGCGATGGGGAAAGCGCCCGAAGCGGCGAACGATGTCGCGATGCGCTTGCGCGTAGCGCGGCACGTCGGCCGTCTCGGCGAAGGCGCCGAGCGGCTCGCAGAGCGCGCAGGCACGCTCCTGGTCCGCCACCGACTCGCTGTGCTGGAACGGTAAATAGACGAACAGGCGCTCGACCGGCAAGAGCTGCGCGTCATAACCCGCATGCACGGCGCGCCGCGCCGCCTCGAGCGCCAGCGAGTCGGCCTCGAAGGCGCGCGGCGTTGCGCGGAACATGTTGCGCGGGAACTGGTCGAGCGCCACGATGCGCGCAAGGCAGGGCCGCGCACCCTCGAGCCAATCTTGCGTTTGCCTCAGCTCTTCATAGAGGGCGAGGAAACGCCGCTTTACTTCGGCGTCGAATGCCGCATCTTTTTCGAACCAGCGCTTGTGCCGCTGGCCGTAATCGCCGCCTTCGCCAAACCAGAAGCGCAAGACATCCTCCGGGAGGTGGTTTGTCATTCTTACAAATGCTAAGGTCTTTTCCTTGCTCGAGCGGCTTGCCCATGCCGAACCGGCTCGCCCAGGAAACGTCGCCCTACCTTCAGCAGCACGCGCGAAACCCGGTCGACTGGTATCCGTGGGGCGCCGAAGCGCTCGAGCGCGCAGCGCGCGAGGACAGGCCGATCCTCCTCTCGATCGGCTATTCCGCCTGCCACTGGTGCCACGTCATGGCGCACGAGAGCTTCGAGGATCCCGCGGTTGCCGCGGTGATGAACCGCCTCTTCGTCAACATCAAGGTCGATCGCGAAGAGCGCCCCGACCTCGATCAGATCTACCAGACGGCGCACCAGATGCTGGCGCAGCGCGCGGGCGGCTGGCCGCTCACCATGTTTCTCACGCCGCAGGGCGCGCCGTTCTTCGGCGGGACCTATTTCCCCAAGCAGGCGCGCTATGGCATGCCGGCGTTTCCCGACCTCTGCGAGCGTATCGCGGCGATCTGGCACGACAAGCGCGCCGAGATCGCGCAGCAAAACGAGCAGGTGCTGCAGGCGTTCGCGCGCACGTTGCCCGTCGAGGCCGTGGCCGCGACGGAGATGTCGCGCGAAGTCATCCGCGCCATGCTCGACAATCTGCGCACCAACTTCGATGGCGCGCTCGGCGGGTTCGGCGCGGCACCGAAGTTCCCGCATCCCACGGACCTCGAGCTCTGCCTGCGCGAGGGTGAAAACGACATGGCGCTCGTCACGCTCGAGCGCATGTGCGAGGGCGGCATCTATGACCAGCTCGGCGGCGGCTTCTCGCGCTACAGCGTCGATGCGCAGTGGACGATTCCGCACTTCGAGAAGATGCTCTACGACAACGGACCGCTTCTCGCACTGCTCGCCGATGCGTGGGCCGTGAGCGGCGCCGCGCTCTATGCGCGCTGCGCGCAAGAGACCGCCGGCTGGATGCTGCGCGAGATGCAGTCGCCGGAGGGCGGCTACTACTCCTCGCTCGATGCCGACAGCGAGCACGAGGAAGGCAAGTTCTACGTCTGGCAGCGCGCAGAGGTGCAGCGGCTGCTCTCCGCGGAGGAATACGCTGCCTTTGCGCCCCGCTATGGCCTCGATCGCGCAGCGAATTTCGAGGGCGAGGACTGGCATTTGCGCATCGCCGGGGCGCTCGCGCCGGGCGACGAGCCGCTCATCGAGTCGGCGCGGCGCAAGCTCTTCGCCGCGCGCGAGAAACGCATACGGCCGGGCCGCGACGACAAGGTGCTCGTTTCCTGGAACGCCCTCGCCATCCGCGGCATGGCGCATGCCGGGCGCGTTCTCGCGCGCCCCGAGTGGATCGAGTCGGCGCGCCGCGCCGTGCGGTTCATTCGCAGCCGGATGTGGCGCGATGGCCGCCTGCTCGCCACGTACAAGGACGGTCGCGCGCACCTCGACGCCTACCTGGACGATTACGCTTTTCTCATTGCCGCGCTGCTCGAGCTCATGCAAGCACAGTTTTCGCTCGCCGACCTGCAGTTCGCGCAGCAGCTCGCCGACGTCCTGCTCGGCGAGTTCGAGGACCGGGAGCATGGCGGCTTCTTTTTCACCGGCGCGAGGCACGAGCGCCTGTTCCATCGGCCAAAGCCCGGACAAGATCACGCCATGCCTTCGGGCAATGCCATCGCCGCCTGGTCGCTTGCGCGCCTCGCCGCCATGACCGGCGATAACCGCTATGCCAGCGCGGCGGAGGGTGCGGTTGCGCTCTTCTACCCGCAGATGCGCGAGTACGCCGGCGGCTTCGCCGCGATGGCGATCGCGCTTTCCGAACAGCTCACGCCTGTGAAGCTGCTCGTGCTGCGCGGGCACGGTGAAGCGCTCGGCCGCTGGCGCGACGAGCTGGCGCGCGAGTATTTGCCCGACGCCCTCGTGCTCGCGCTGCCCGACGGCGTGGCCGGCCTGCCCGCCGCACTCGACAAGCCGAAGCGCGCGCAGCCGGTCAACGGATGGCTGTGCCGCGGCGTTATGTGTCTCGAGCCAATCAGCGATCTCGTACAATTGAAAGCCGCTTGCAAGGAGAACTCATGAAACGAGCTGCACTGTTCCTCGTGCTCGGCGCGGCCGCCGCACTGCCCGCGTACGCGCAGGAGGACCTGGCGAAGAAATACAACTGCTTTGCCTGCCACGCCGTCGACAAGAAGCTGGTCGGACCCGCGTACAAGGACGTGGCGGCGAAATACCGCAGCGATCCGGGCGCAGAGGCGAAGCTCTTCGAGAAGGTGAAGAAGGGCGGCCAGGGCGTCTGGGGACAGGTGCCCATGCCGCCGAATACGCAGGTCCCCGACGGCGACATCCACAAGCTCGTGAAGTGGATCCTGTCGCAGAAGTAGCGATTTCCGAGGAGCGGCGGAGGTAAGATATCCGCCCTCAAAAGCACTACATCTCGGAGAACCCAATGAAGAACACCAGGCTCGCAGCGACGCTGCTCGCGGCCGCGGTCGCACTGATCGGTTGCAGCAAGGAAAGCCCCTCGGTCAAGATCGGCCACGTCGGGCCGCTCACCGGCGGCATCGCGCATCTCGGCAAGGACAACGAGAACGGCGCGCGCCTCGCCGTGGAGGAGGCGAACAATGCCGGCATCAAGATCAACGGCAAGGACGTGAAGTTCACCCTCGTCGCCGAAGACGACCAGGCCGATCCGAAGGTCGGCACGACCGTCGCGCAGAAGCTGGTTGATGCCAAAGTGGTCGGCGTGGTCGGCCACCTCAACTCCGGCACCTCTATCCCCGCCTCACCGATCTACAACCAGGCCGGAATCCCCGTCATTTCCGGCTCGGCGACCAACCCCAAGCTCACCGAGCAGGGCTACAAGAATCAGTTCCGCGTCGTCGGTCGCGACGACCAGCAGGGACCGGCGATCGCGAGCTACCTCGCCACCGAACGCAAGCCCAAGGTCGTCGCGGTCATTGACGATGCCACCGCGTACGGCGAGGGCATCGCCAACGAAGTGGAGAAGACGCTCAAGGCGGCGAACATCAAGGTATTGCCGCGCGAGAAAGGCACGGACAAGACGACCGACTGGAAGGCGGTGTTGACCAAGCTGCGCGGCGACAACCCGGACGCCGTCTTCTACGGCGGCATGGACGCGACCGGCGGGCCGCTCCTCAAGCAGGGACGCGAGCTCGGCATGAAAGCGGTGTTTTCCTTCGGCGACGGCGCGTGCACCGAGAAGATGAAGGAGCTCGCCGGCGAGGCGGCCGAAGGGCTGCTCTGCTCGCAGGCGGGCATCCCGGTGCAGGCGGCATCGAAGAAGTTTCTCGATGCCTACAAGAAGCGCTTCAACCAGGACCCCATCCTGTATTCGCCGTTCACCTACGATGCGGCGAATCTCCTCATCGAGGCAATGAAGAAGGCCGATTCCACCGACCCGAAGGTCTACCTGCCGGCGCTGCAGAAAATCAGCTACGACGGCGCCACGGGGCACATCCAGTTCGACGACAAAGGCGACCGCAAGGACGCCGAGATGACCATCTTCACCATGAAAGGCGGCAAGATCGACCCGATCGCCGTCATCAAGAGCGGCAAGACGCTGCCTTATGAAGAATTCCTGAAGACCGCCAAGTAGCGCAGGCGAGCGCAAGCGAAAACGGCACCGCGAGGTGCCGTTTTTCTTTTTGGTTTAGGCTTGCCGGCCGTGGACACGTTCCTGCAGCAGATCATCAACGGGCTCACGGCAGGCAGCGTCTACGCGGTGGTCGCGCTGGGCTACACCATGGTGTACGGCATCATCCAGCTGATCAACTTCGCGCACGGCGAAGTGGTGATGATCGGCGCGATGGTCGCCTTCACCGTCATCAATGCGCTCGTGCCCCACGGGCTGCCGCCGCTCACCGTGGTGCTCATCGGCACGGCTTGCGCGATACCGGTGTGCATGCTGGTTGGCTACGCGATGGAGCGCCTCGCCTACCGTCCCCTCCGGCACGCGCCGCGCCTTGCGCCGCTCATCACCGCGATCGGCGTGTCGATCATCCTGCAGCATCTCGCGCTCCTCGTCTGGAGCCGCAACATCCTCGCATTTCCGCAGATCATCCCGTCGCGCTCCTACCTGATCGGCGGTGCGGCAATCACGACGGTTCAGATCGCGATCCTCGCCATCTGCTTCGGCATGATGGTGGCGCTCGCCATCGTGGTCTATCGCACGCCGCTCGGCACGGCGATGCGCGCCACTGCGCAGAACCCGCAGGTCGCGGGTCTCATGGGCATCGACATCAATCGCGTCATCGCCGCCACCTTTCTCATCGGTGCGGCGCTCGGCGCGGTCGCCGGTGTCCTCTACGGCACCTATTACGGCATCGCGCAGTACACGATGGGCTCGATCCTCGGGCTCAAGGCCTTCTCGGCCGCGGTGCTCGGCGGCATCGGCAACATTCCCGGCGCGATGCTGGGCGGCGTGCTGCTTGGCATCGTCGAAGCGCTCGGCGCGGGGTATATCGGCGATCTCACCAACCTGTGCTCTTACGAGGCGCTCGCGAGCCGGATCGCCGACTGCCAGGGCGGCGGCAATTTCGTGCTGTTCGGCTCGAATTACCAGGACGTCTTCGCCTTCATCGTGCTCATCCTCGTGCTCGTCCTTCGGCCCTCGGGGCTGCTCGGCGAGCGGGTGGGCGAGCGCGCATGAGCCGCTGGCGCGCTCTGCGCGGCGTGCGCTGGGCGGGTGTCGCGCTCGTGGCCATCGCACTCGCTGCGTTGCCGTTTGCGCTCGCCCAAGTCGGCACGAGCTGGGTGCGGATCACGAATTACGCCATCCTCTACGTGCTGCTCGCGCTCGGGCTCAACATCGTCGTCGGCTTCGCGGGTCTGCTCGATCTCGGCTACATTGCCTTCTACGCCGTCGGTGCATACACCTATGCCCTGCTCGCGAGCCCGCACTTCGGGCTGCATCTGCCCTTCTGGGTGATCCTGCCGATCGGCGCGGCGATCGCCGCGTTGTTCGGCCTCGTGCTGGGCGCGCCGACGCTCAAGCTGCGCGGCGATTACCTCGCCATCGTGACCCTGGGCTTCGGCGAGATCGTGCGCATCTTTCTGAACAATCTGTCGCGGCCGGTGAACATCACGAGCGGCCCGCAAGGCATCGCGCGCATCGATCCCTTCGCCGTCGGCAGCTTCAGCTTCGCCCGTCCGCAGACCATCGCCGGCCTCGATTTCAGCGGACCCATCAAGTACTACTACCTGCTCGTCGCCGTAATGCTTGCCGTGATCGCTGTCAACCTTCGGCTGCAGAACTCGCGCATCGGGCGCGCCTGGGAGGCGATCCGCGAGGACGAGATCGCAGCGCGCGCCATGGGAATCAATACGCGCAACATGAAGCTTCTTGCCTTCGCCATGGGCGCGAGCTTCGGCGGCGTCGCGGGCGGCATCTTCTCGGCCATCCAGGCGTTCATATCGCCGGAGAGCTTCGTGCTCGTCGAATCCATCATGGTCGTGTCCATGGTCGTGCTCGGCGGCATGGGCAATGTCTGGGGCGTCATCCTCGGGGCCCTGCTTCTTTCCTTCGTGCCGGAGGTGCTGCGCTGGACGGTCGAGCCGGTGCAGTTCGCGCTTTTCGGCCGCTCGCTCATCGATCCGGAAGTTATCCGGATGCTGCTCTTCGGCCTGGCGATGGTGCTCATCATGCTCTTCCGGCCCGCGGGTCTTTTGCCTTCCGCGGTGAGAAAGCGCGAGCTCACCGGACACACCGCGTGAGCGCATTGCTCGAGGTCGAGGGCCTCGCCAAGCGCTTCGGCGGCCTGCAAGCGCTCGAGGCCGTGTCCTTTGCCATTGCCGCGGGCGAGATCTATGGGTTGATCGGGCCGAACGGCGCCGGCAAGACGACACTCTTCAACCTCCTCACGCGCGTCTATGCCGCCGACAGCGGCACCTTCCGCTTCGGGGGCCTGCGCCTCGAGCGGCTCGCGGCACACGACATCGCCGCCGCGGGAATCGCGCGCACCTTCCAGAACATCCGCCTCTTCGCCAATCTTTCGGCGCTGGAGAACGTCATGATCGGCCGGCACGTGCGCACGCACGCGGGCGTTATCGGCGCCGTGCTGCGCAACCGTAAGACACTCGCCGAGGAACGCGACATCGTCGCGCGCGCGCTCGCGCTGCTCGACGAGGTCGGCATCCGCGCGCGCGCGAACGACCGTGCCGGCAGCCTCCCCTACGGCGACCAGCGCCGCCTCGAGATCGCGCGCGCACTTGCGACGGAGCCGCGCCTGCTCGCCCTCGATGAGCCCGCCGCCGGCATGAATCCCGCGGAGCGCCGCGCGCTCGGCGAGCTGATCCGCGGCATCCGCGACAAGGGCGTCACCGTGCTGCTGATCGAGCACGACGTGCGGCTCGTCATGAACATCTGTAACCGCGTCATGGTGCTCGACTACGGGCAGAAGATCGCCGAAGGGCCCCCGGCCGACGTGCAGCGCGATCCACGAGTGATCGAAGCGTACCTCGGCGCACCGCGTGCTGCTTGAGGTCCGGCAGCTGCAGGTCCATTACGGCGGCATCCGCGCCGTCGCGGGCGTGGATCTGGCAGTCGCCGAAGGCGAGCTCGTCTGCCTGATCGGCGCCAATGGCGCCGGCAAGAGCTCGACGCTGAAGGCGATCTGCGGCCTCGTGCCCGGAAAGCGCGGACACATCCGCTATCGCGGCGAAGTCATCAGCGATTCGCCGGTGCACGAGCTGCCGCGCAAGGGACTCGTCATGGTGCCCGAGGGCCGGGGCATCTTCGCGCAGCTCACCGTGGAAGAGAACCTGGCGATGGGTGCCTATGCGCACGGCGGCGGCGATCCGCGCGCGCAATACGAGCGCTTTCCGCGGCTCGCCGAGCGCCGCCGGCAAATCGCCGGCACGCTCTCCGGAGGCGAGCAGCAGATGCTTGCACTCGCGCGCGCGTTGATGGCGCGGCCAAAGCTGCTGCTGCTCGATGAGCCGTCGATGGGGCTCGCACCGATGATGGTGTCGCGCGTCTTCGAGCTGGTGCGAGACATCGCCGCCGAGGGCGTCACCATCGTGCTCGTCGAGCAGAATGCGCGGCGAGCGCTCGAGATCTCGCAGCGCGGCTACGTGATGGAGTCGGGCGCAATCTCGCTCGCCGGGCCGTCGGCCGAGCTCCTCGACAATCCGCGCGTCCGCGAGGCCTATCTCGGCGAATAAAATACCGCCATGCAAGTGCTCCTCATAGCCGGGTTCGGCGACATCGCGCGCCGCGCCGCACCGCTGCTCGAGCGCCGTTTCGCGATCACTCGCCTTGCGCGAAGCGCGGGCTTTGATCTCGATGCGCGCCCCGTACTCGAACCCCTGGAGGTGCAGGCGCTCCTGCACTGCGTGCCGCCTGCGGCGATCGGCGAGCGCGATGTGCGCACCGCCAACCTGCTTGCCGCACTCGACGCTTCGGGCGCGGTTCCGCGCCGCGTGGTCTACCTCAGTACGAGCGGCGTCTATGGCGATTGTCACGGCGAGCGCGTCGCGGAGGATCGGCCAGCTAAACCAATGACGTCGCGCGCACGGCGGCGGCTCGAGGCGGAGCGCCAGCTCGAAGAGTGGTGCAGCCGTCGGGCTGCGGCGCTCGTCATCCTGCGCGTGCCGGGAATCTACGCCGCCGAGCGGTTGCCGCTAGAGCGGCTGCGCGCCCGGCTGCCCGCTTTGCGGCCCGAAGATGATGTCTATAGCAGCCATATTCACGCCGACGATCTCGCTGCGATCGTCGCGCGGTCACTCGAAGACGAGGCGCCCGCGGGCATCTACAACGCGGCCGACGATACCGAGATGCGCATGGGCGATTGGCTCGACCTGGTGGCCGACCATGCCGGGCTGCCGCGGCCGCCGCGCGTGGAGCGCGCGCTCATCGGCGAAATGCTGCCGGCCGAGATGCTGAGCTTCATGCAGGAATCGCGGCGGCTGGACAATCGCCGCCTCAAGGCCGTGCTCGGCGTGCGGCTGCGCTATGCGACCGTGAAGGAAGGACTGCGCCATGAGCACGCTCTTGGTATTGACTAATCTGCCCGACCGCGCTGCGGCCGAGCAGCTCGCCGAGCGCCTGGTCGAGGATAAGCTCGCCGCGTGCGTCAACATCCTCGCGCCGTGCCGCTCGGTCTATCGCTGGAAAGGCGCCGTACAGCACGACGAGGAGCATCCCATGCTCATCAAGACGACGCACGAGCGCTACGCGGCGCTCGAAAGCGCGCTGCGCGCCGGGCACCCGTACGAACTTCCCGAGATCATCGCGGTCCCAATCGAGCGCGGCTTCGCCCCGTATCTCGAATGGGTTGTCGCAGAAACCAAAACTTGAGAGCCCTTTTCTTCCTGCTCGCACTCGCGCTGGCCCAGGCGGCGAGCGGTGCGGGCGATCTCCTCGACCCGGAGAGCGCATTCCGTTTTTCCGCGCGCCAGGTCGACGGTGCGGTCGAGGTGCGCTTCGCGATCGCGCAAGGCTACTACCTGTACCGCGATCGCATGCGGTTCAGCGCGCAAGGCCCGGTCCGGCTCGGCGAGCCGCAGTTCCCGCCTGCCCTGCCGCACAAGGATGAGTTCTTCGGCGACATGCCGATCTATCGCGGCCAGGTGACGATCGTCGTGCCGCTGCAGGGAGAGGGGCGCTACGACCTGAAGGTCATATCGCAGGGCTGCGCCGATGCCGGCGTCTGCTACGTGCCGATGGAGTCGCGCGCGACGTTGCAGGCCGCCGCGGCCGGCGTCAAGCCGCCGAGTCTGTCCCTTTACGCGAGCGACGCCGACATTGCGAGCCTACTGCAGGGCAACTTCGCGCTCGTGCTGGGCGGCTTCGTCGTGCTCGGCCTGCTGCTCGCCTTCACGCCGTGCATGCTGCCGATGATCCCGATCCTCTCCGGCATCATCGCCGGCGAAGGCGAGAGGCTCACGAAGGGGCGCGCGCTCGCGCTGTCGCTCATCTACGTTTTCAGCATGGCGCTCACCTATGCCCTCGCCGGCATTGCCGCCGCCTATGCCGGTTCGCTGATCGCCGCTTATCTGCAGAACGTCTGGGTGCTCGGCGCATTCGCGCTGATCTTCGTGCTGCTTGCACTTTCCATGTTCGGGTTTTATGAGTTGCGCATGCCGCAGTTTCTACAGAATCGCCTGCACGAAAGCCAAGGACGGCTGCGCGGCGGGCGCATCGCCTCCGTGGCAGCGATGGGCGTCTTCTCGGCCGTGATCGTGAGCCCCTGCGTATCCGCGCCGCTCGCCGGCACGCTTCTCCAGATCTCGCGCTCGGGGGACGTGGTGCTCGGCGGTGCTGCGCTTTTTGCGCTCGCCATCGGCATGGGGCTGCCGCTCATCGCGGTCGGCGTGTCCGAGGGCGCGCTGCTACCGAAGGCCGGAGCATGGATGGTGGCGGTGCGCAAGTTCTTCGGCGTCCTGCTGCTTGCCGTCGCACTCTGGATCCTGAGCCCCGTGCTGCCGGCGGCCGGGGAAATGCTCGCCTGGGCCGCACTTCTGATTGGCTCGGCGATGTTCCTGCGCGCGCTCGATTCGCTGCCGCCCGGCGCCTCGGCCTGGTGGCGCCTGTGGAAGGGCATCGGCATCGTCGCTCTAGTGATCGGTATCGCGCTCATCGTCGGCGTGCTGACCGGCAGCCGCGACCCGCTGCGTCCGCTTGCCGGCCTCACCGGAGATGCGGCGCCCGCGAGTGCTACCCCCTGGGTGCGCATCGCGTCGGCCGCGCAGCTCGATGACCAGCTGCAGGCTGCGAGCCGCCCGGTGATGCTCGACTTCTATGCCGACTGGTGCGTCTCGTGCAAGGAGATGGAGAAGTTCACGCTCTCCGATCCGCGCGTGCGCGCTGCGCTCGCGCCGATGCTGCTGCTGCAGGCGGATGTCACGGCCGCGAGCGAAGCCGACCGCGCGCTCCTCAAGCGCTTCTCGCTCTTCGGCCCGCCCGGCATGATTTTCTTCGACGCGCAAGGACGCGAGATTCCGGGGCTGCGCGTCATCGGCTACCAGCCCGCCGACCGTTTCCTCAAGACGCTTGCCGCTGCCGCTGGGCATTGACCACGCGGTCATCGTGGTGCGCGACCTCGACGCGGCCGCTGCGGACTTTAGCGGGCTCGGCTTCACGCTCACGCCGCGTGGCGTCCACAGCATCGGCTCGCAGAACCATTGCATCATGCTCAGCTCCACTTACCTCGAGCTCCTCGCCGCGCCGGTCGAGCACCCATGGCTCGAGTATTACCGGCGTTTCTTGCGCGAGCGTGGCGATGGTCTTGCGGCGATTGCGCTCGCGAGCGAGGACGCCGATGCGACTTATGCCGAACTGCGTGCGCACGGCGTCGCGGCGCGGGCACCGATGGATCTCTCGCGGCCCGTGGAGGGCGGCATGGCGCGCTTTCGACTCGTGCAGATCGACGGCAGGCCGGCCGTGTTCGCTTGCCAGCATCTCACGCGCGAGCTCGTCTGGCGGCGCGAATGGCAGGCACACGACAACGGTGCTGCCGAGCTCGTCGGCGTCTCACTGCCGGCGGCGGGGCCGTTCGCGGGACTGCCTGCTTCCATCCGCCGGTCCGGCGGCCCGGCGCTTCGCATCCGCGGCCTCGCGCGTGCGTTCGATGCGCATGGCGTGCACTTCGCTGCCTGCTAGCGCTTGCGCAATTCCTTGGCCGCGTCCATGGCGAAGTAGGTCAGAACGCCGTCCGCGCCGGCGCGCTTGAAGGCGAGGAGCGCTTCCATGACGCACGACTCGGGCAGCCAGCCGTTGGCAATGGCGGCGCGCAGCATGGCGTACTCGCCGGACACCTGGTAGACGAAGGTCGGTGCGCGGAACTCGTCCTTCACGCGCCGCACGATGTCGAGGTACGGCAGCCCCGGCTTGACCATCACCATATCGGCCCCCTCGGCGAGGTCGAGTCCCACTTCCCACAACGCTTCGTCGGAGTTCGACGGGTCCATCTGGTAGGTCTTCTTGTTGCTCTTGCCGAGGAATTTCGCCGAGCCGACCGCGTCGCGGAACGGCCCGTAGAAGCCGGAAGCGTACTTCGCCGAGTAGGCCATGATGCGCGTGTGGATGTGACCGGCCTTCTCGAGCGCCGCGCGGATGCGGCCGATGCGCCCGTCCATCATGTCCGAAGGCGCGACGATGTCGACGCCAGCGCTCGCCTGCGCGAGCGCCTGCCTCACCAGGATGTCGAGCGTCGTGTCGTTGACGATGTAGCCCGATTCATCGATGACGCCGTCCTGCCCGTGCGAGGTGTAGGGATCGAGCGCGACGTCGGTCATCACCCCGAGCTCCGGAAACCTCTTTTTGAGTGCGGCTATCACGCGCGGGATGAGGCCCTTCGGATTGAACGCCTCGCGGCCGTCGGGCGTCTTCAATCGCGGCTCGATCGCGGGGAACAACGCAAGCGCCGGGATGTCGAGCTTTACGCATTGCTCGGCCACCGGCAGGAGGCGATCGAGAGTGACGCGCTCGACGCCGGGCATGGAATCCACTTTCTCGGTGCGGCCTTTGCCGTCGATGACGAAGACCGGGTAGATGAGGTCGTCGGTCCTGAGCACGCTCTCGCGCATCAGGCGTCGCGAAAATTCCGCGCGCCGCATGCGTCGCATGCGCACGCCCGGGAAGCTGCCGTAGACCTTCATTGCGTGTGGGTTTTGTACTTGTTGTGGGGCCGGAACTTTTGCCCTGACGGCTCATCTTACCTGCAGACGAGTTGATCGTCTCCCGCTTCTCCTCCCTGAGCGGGTGCCTTAATCCAAAAGTTAAGGCGTTTTCGCCCCCGGTTTACATCCCCTTTACCGGGGGCTTTTTATTTTCGCGGCCTGCTTGCAGCCACTCACCGAGCAGGTCGCGGCACTCATCGACGCCTTGTCGCGTAACGCTCGAAAACAGCGTCACTTGCTCGCGACCGAGACGTCGCTGCACGTCCGGCACGAGCCTCGCCTGCGCGCTACGCGAAAGCTTGTCGGCCTTGGTGAGCAATACGAGGAGGGGCAGTGCACTGATCCACTCGATGAGCTGCACATCGAGGGGGGTGAGCGGGTGTCGCGCGTCGACGAGGAGCACGATACCGACGAGCGGGCGCGCCGAGCGAAGATAGCCGGTGACGAGCTCGCGCCAGTGCACGCGCAACGCCTGCGGTACGCGGGCGTAGCCGTAACCGGGCAGATCAACCAGGCGCGCGCGCGTCCCGAGGTCGTAGAAGTTGATGGTTTGCGTGCGTCCCGGCGTCTTGCTCGTGCGCGCGAGCGCTTTGCGACCAACGAGCGCGTTGATGGCGCTCGACTTGCCGACGTTCGAGCGGCCCGCAAACGCGATCTCCGGCGGCCCGGGCGGCGGCAAATCGACGATGCGCCCGGCCGCACGCAGGAACGCCGCATCAGCGAAGGCGGACATGGCGAAGCGCGCGAATTCTAATAGAATCGCGCCTTTCCAAATCCGGAGTCCAGGGGATGAACCGCGCAGTGGCGCTCGCGCTCGCGCTGGCGGCGAGCAGCGCAGCCACCGCCCAGGACAAGGCGCAGGGCATCGCGGCGCAGGTCTGTGCCGCGTGCCACGCGCCCGACGGCAACAGCGTCGCGGCGTCCAATCCGAAGCTCGCGGGCCAGTTTCCCGACTACCTGCAAAAGCAGCTGCACGACTTCAAGGCGCAGGACGGCAAGAAGCCGCTGCGCGAGAGCGCCATCATGAACGGCATGGTGGCGAATCTCTCCGACGATGACATCAAAGGCCTCGCCGCGTTCTATGCCGGACAGGCGCAAAAGCCGGCAGCGGCGAGCGACAAGCAGCTTGCCGCCGTCGGACAGAAGCTCTGGCGCGGTGGCGATGCGGCGCACGCCATCCCGGCGTGCGAGGGCTGCCATGGCCCCGCCGGCGCCGGCATCCCGGCGCAATTTCCCAGGCTCTCCGGACAGTTCGCTGACTATGTCGCCGCCCAGCTCACGGCTTTCCGCGAAGGCAAGCGCAGCAACGATCGCAACGGCGTCATGCGCGGCGTCGCCGCGCATATGAACGACGGCCAGATCAAGGCCGTGGCGGAGTACGCCGCCGGCCTCAGACCCTGATCGCGCGGAATAGCGGCCCGGCGGCGGTGTTCGCCTGCGGTATTCCCTCTAAGGAGAGCCCAATGAAAAGAAGCGGTCTGGCAGCACTCGTCGCACTCGCGCTCGGCATCGCGGCAGGCGCTGCGCTCGCCCAGGCGAAGCCCGAGGTCCTCGTCAAGCAGCGCCAGGCGGTGATGACGCTGCAGGGCAAATACTTCGGTCCGCTCGCCGCCATGGCGCAGGGCAAGGCCCCGTACAACGCGGATGTCGTGCGGCGCAACGCCGGCTTTCTCGACAATCTGAGCCGCATGCCTTGGGACGGCTTTGATCCCAGTACCAAAGACGTTGGCGTGAAGACGGCGGCATTGCCGGCGATCTGGGAGCAGCCGGATAAGTTTAAGGAAGCGGGAAGCCGCTTGGAGAATGAGGTGCACAAGCTCTACGAAGTGAGCCAGAGCGGCGATGAGGGCGCAGTCAAGACGCAGATCGGCGCTGTCGGCAAGGCCTGCGGCGGCTGCCACGAGAGCTTCCGCCAGAAGCAGTAGCGCGATGTTTGCCAAAGGCCCCGCTACGGCGGGGCTTTTTTTTCTGTTGTGGGCGGCGTTCGCGGTAGCGCAGGGCGATGCGAAGCGCGGCGAATATCTGTCAAAGGCCGCGGGCTGCATCGGCTGCCACACCGAGACGCGCGAGGGCGCGCAACCCTACGCCGGCGGTCGAGCGCTCAAGACGCCGTTCGGGACGTTTTACGGACCGAACATCACGCCCGATGCGCGCGCCGGACTCGGGCGCTGGTCCGAAACCGATTTCGTGCGCGCGATGCGCGAGGGCGAGCGGCCCGACGGCAGCAATTATTTCCCCGCCTTTCCGTATCCGTCGTTCACGAAAATCAGCGATCAAGACCTGCTCGATCTCTGGGCATACCTGCGCACGCTCAAGCCGAGCGCGCAGCCGAGCCGGCCGCACGAGCTCGGGCTCCTCTACCGGTCGCGCGCCGCAGTAGGTGCGTGGAAGAAGCTCTTCTTCACTGCGGGGCCGATGAAGCCCGATCCGACGCAGAGCGCGCCGGTGAACCGCGGCGCGTATCTTGTCCAGGCCCTCGGCCACTGCGGCGAATGCCACACGCCGCGCAACGCGCTCGGCGGCCCAAAGAGCGATCGCTTTCTCGCCGGCGCGAAGCTCGCTGACGACGCGACGGCATCCAACCTGACGCCGACGCGACTCAAGAAATACAGCGATGCGGAGCTGAAGGACATCCTGACGAGCGGCCTTTTCCCGGACGGCGACGTGCTCGGCGACACCATGAGCGAGGTGGTGAAGAACACCACCGGCCAACTCACCGCGCAGGACCTGGACGCGTTGATCGTCTACCTGCGCAGCCTGCCGGCATTGCCCGACGAGCCCA
>Ga0075436_100000902_pt1 | contig 19737 bp, 15 predicted proteins | sample RhiMethybrSRZTD5_FD_75303 | JGI IMG/M metagenome (GOLD analysis project Ga0075436, IMG submission 75303) | Populus rhizosphere microbial communities from Tennessee, USA - Rhizosphere MetaG P. TD hybrid SRZTD5 | ecosystem: Host-associated > Plants > Roots > Rhizosphere > Soil | place: USA...
TGCTTCTGGTGCATGGAGCAGCCGTTCGACGACATTCCCGGGGTGATCGACACGGTCTCGGGCTACACCGGCGGCTCCAAGGTGAATCCGACGTACGAGGACGTGTCGAGCGGCGCGACCGGTCACGCCGAATCGGTCGCGGTGGTCTACGACCCGAAGAAGGTGAGCTACGAGAAGCTGCTCGATGTCTTCTGGCACAACATCGATCCGACGGTGAAGAACCGCCAGTTCTGCGACACGGGAACGCAATACCGCACGGCGATCTTCTACAACGACGACGCGCAACGCAAAGCCGCCGAGACCTCGCTCGCCACGCTGCAGAAATCGAAGCCGTTCAAGGAGCCGATCGTCACCGAGATCAAGATGGCGGGCGCGTTCTACCCGGCCGAGGACTACCACCAGAACTTCTACCGCACCAACCCGGTGAAGTACCAGATCTATCGCAAGGGGTGCGGCCGCGACGCGCGCTTGAAGGAATTGTGGGGCGCCTCGGCAGGGCATTGACCATGGAGATGAAGCGCCTGAACGCGCAGGGACTGAAAGCGGCGGGCTACGACGAGCGCAACCGCAAGCTCGTCGTCGAGACCGCCACCGGGACCTTCGAGTACTCGAACATCGCGCCGGAGGTGTACCGGCGGCTCATGACGTCGCCGACGCCGGGGAGCTACTACCGCGAATCGATCGAGGAGGAGTTCACGCCGCGGCGCATCAAGTAGCGCCGCGGCGCGCGGCAATCACTGCGCGGGCTGCTCGGGTTCTTTCTCCCACGGCTGGCGGTCGCAGCGCACGATGTTCGCGAACGGCGCGCTCGGATCGCGCGTCTTGGTCGGATCGGTGCAGAAGCACGCTTCCGCCCACGCCCACTTGCCGCTCTTGGTCTTGCGCATGATGTGCTCGCAGGTGAGCGTGCCCAGGGGGCCGGCGATCTTGAACGGGCGCACCGACAGCGGCGGCACGTCCGGCGGCGCGGTCTCGGGGCGCGGCGGCGGCGTGTCGTTGACGCTGTCGCAGACCGGCATCTGCTTGCATGCGCCGTCGCCGTTGCACAGCCACTCCCAGCTGCAATCGGCGAACGCCGGGAGGGCGGCGAGCGAGGCGGCTGCGGCTACGAGGCGCATCTTCATGGCGTGTGCTCCTTGGGCTTGTCGATGGGGAAATTCTGCTCCCAGCCCGATGCGCGCCGCAATGCGCGCGCGCTTGCGGAATGTTACGGTTTGTCATCGCGTGGGACTTGCCCGATGACCCCGAAGGCCGCATTTTCGCCATCCTACTCGCCCTCGCCATGGCCGGCGAGGCTCCTCCAGGCGGGGCGCGAGCGATCCGGCCGCCGCCTGGATTGAGGCGCGCTCACTTCTCCTTCTCTTTGTCCTTCTCCTTCTCGCGTTCCTTTTCCTTCTGTTGCTGTTGCTGCTGCTGCTGGGCGCGCTGTTGCGCCTCGCGCGCGGCGCGCTCCTGCTGCTGTTGCAACTGCTGTTGCTGCTGCTGAGCGCGCTGCTGCGCCTCGCGTGCGGCGCGCTCCTGCTGTTGTTGCAACTGCTGTTGCTGCTGCTGGGCGCGCTGCTGCGCTTCGCGTGCGGCGCGCTCCTGCTGTTGTTGTAACTGCTGTTGCTGCTGCTGGGCGCGCTGCTGCGCTTCGCGGGCAGCCCGTTCCTGCGCCTCGCGTTGCTGTTGCTGCTGCGCACGTTGCTGCGCTTCGCGGGCGGCACGTTCTTGCTGCTCGCGTTGCTGTTGCTGCTGCTGTTGCTGTTGTTGTTGCTGCGCGCGCTGCTGTGCTTCGCGGGCAGCCCGTTCCTGCTGTTGCTGCGCTTCGCGTGCCGCGCGGTCCTGCGCCTCGCGCTGCTGTTGTTGCTGCGCGCGCTGCTGCGCTTCGCGGGCAGCCCGTTCCTGCTGTTGCTGCGCTTCGCGTGCCGCGCGGTCCTGCGCCTCGCGCTGCTGCTGCTGCTGTTGCTGTTGGGCGCGCTGCTGCGCATCGCGTGCCGCGCGCTCCTGCGCCTCGCGCTGCTGCTGTTGTTGCTGCTGCTGCGCGCGCTGCTGCGCCTCGCGAGCTGCGCGCTCCTGTTGCTGCTGCGCCTCGCGCGCCGTGCGCTCCTGCTGCTGGCGCTGCTGCTCGATGAGCGCGCGGTTCGCCTGCGGCGCGAGCGGATTCGCGGGCGCCGCCTGCTGCTGCGCCGGAGGCTGCGCGGGCGGCGCGTTCGCGGGCGCGGGCAACGGCGCGGGCTTCACCATGCGGCGGCCGAATTCGGGCCGCACGAGCGCATTGGCAGGCGCGCCGGAAGAAGCGGCGGGCGCGGACGGTGCCGGTGCGCCGGAGGAGGCGGCGGGCGGAAGCGCACCCCGGGGCGCGCGGCGCGCGAGCTGGTTCGGCTGCGGCAGGACCTGCTGCACCTGCGCCGGCGCGATCAGGGGCGGGGGCTGCTTGCGCACCTGCTCGGCATTCACCGGCAGCAGGACGTTTTGCACGGACTGGCGCTGCGTGAGAGCGTCGCGCGCGACCACGGTGAGGCCGCGGTCGCGGTTCATGTCGCGCCAGTCGGCGCGGTCGCGCCATTCGCGCGGCGGCCGGTTGTTCTGGAAATTGATGTTGACCTGGTTCACGTACGTGTTGGACGCGCGGTACCACGGGCGGTAGCTCTCCCAGGGGGCGAGCGGATACCAGCCGACCGGCGGCGAGGCGCTCGACACGCCCACGTTCCAGTTGCTTCCGCCCACCCACGCGACGAGCGCGGGCGCCCACACCGGGCGCGCCACGCGCCGGCCGGGATACCAGCGCCAGCGCTCGCGTACGTATACCCAGCGGCCGTAGTGGAACGGCGCGTAGCCCCACGGCTCGTCGTCGACCCACGTCCAGCCCCACGGCCGGATGTTCGTCCAGTGCCCGTGGCGATACGGCGCCCAGCCGGAGGAAACGCGCGTCGGCGTCCACAGCACGCCGTAGTCCGCGTCGGTGATCCACTCGCCGTAGCGATCGAGGTCCTCGTACCCCGTCATATAAGGTGAGACATATCGCCTCGCGACCGAATCGCGCCATTGGCCGTCGCGCGCGAGCGCCCAGCTGTCGAAGCGCGTTTCCTGCGCCGGCTCGAGGACGAATTCCGACGCGCTGCCATAAACCACCACGGCATTGCCGGCGTCGACGTGCACGAGGCCGCGCGCGCCCTCGAGCGAGCCGCGGCCGCTGAAGACGGTGAGGCGCGACTCGTCACGCTCAGGGTCGACGTCGATGCGGTAGCGGCCGTCGCGCTCCAGGAAAAACCGCGCCTGCGGCGTCGAGAGCACGTAGCGGTCGCGGCTTTCCTTGTAGCGCACCGTGACCGCGATGCTGCCCCGGACCACGGCGGCGTCGAGCGTCGCGTCGTCGAGCCGCGAGACGTCGAGCTGCGTGGCGCCGTCGAGGCGCACCGCCGTCGCGCCGACCTGGAGCTCGGCACGCGAGCCCGGCTCGGTCCACACCGAGTTCTCCGACGTGATCGGCGAATTGGCGAACGCCTGCTCCCAGCCGATCTCGGCATCGTGGTATGCCGCGGCCTGTCCCTCGATCAACGCAAGCCGGCCGACGCGGCCGGGAGTGTCCTGGGCCGAGGCGGGTAACGCCGCCGCCAGGGAAAGAAGTGCGAGTGCGATCCAGCGCATGGGCCACCTTTCCGTCCGGCTTTTTCGGGCCGGCATCTCGATTTGGGTGCGATTCCCCTCTAACGGGCGTCCCCCCGGCCGGGAGGACAAGCCCCCGCTCCGGTCGGACCACGTTCCCGCCGCGCCGTTCGGCGCGCTGTGACGCGCGGCATATTCAAGCGGCGGAGATTCATGCCATCATAGCCGCGGGGGAAAGCAGGCACGGCGGGGAGAGGGATGGACAAGGCAACGGTTTTCACCAAGACCGCGAAGGGCATCAAGGAAGTCAACACGCGGTCGTCGCTTTCCAAGGACCTCATGAAGGTCCTGAAGCTGATCGACGGCAAGTCGAACCTCGGCCAGCTGCTCGAGAAATCCGAGATCGACAAGCCGACCCTCGAGAAATACCTCAATTCGCTCGCCAAGGACGGCTTCGCGCGCATCTTCGAGACGCGCAAGGAGACCGATCCGTTCGCCGAGGAAGACGATTTCGACTTCACCGCGCCCGGGAAGATGCATCCGGGCTCGACCCAGCGCGTCGTCGCCGGAGCCGCGAACGACATCAGCGAGCTCGTGCGCCAGCAGGAGAAGCAGGACGCCGACCGGCGCTCGAAGGAGCAGGCCCACGAGGCGGCGCGGTCGAGGGCGAAGGTCGAGGCCGAGTCGAGGGCGAAGCTCGAGGCCGAGGCGCGCGCGAAGGCCGAGGCCGAGCAGAAGGCGATGGAGCAGGCGCGGCGCGCCAAGGAAGCCGCCGAGCGCGCCAAGGCCGAGCTCGACACGAAGATGCGCGAGGAGGAAGCGCGCAAGCGCGCCCTCGCCGACCAGCAGGCGAAGCTCACCAGCGAGCAGAAAGCCAAGGAAGAGGCCGAGAGCCGCAGGCTCGCGGAGCTGCGCGTGCGCGCCGAGCAGGAAGCCAAGGCGCTCGCGGAAGCGCGCGCGCGTGCGGAAGCCGAAGCCGCGGCGCTCGCGAAGGCGCGCGAGGCAGCCGAGAAGGCGGCGCAGGCGAAGGCGGCGGAGGCGAAGAGCGCCGAAGCGGACATGAAGGCGCGGCTCAAGGACGAGATCGAGTCGCGCATCCGCGGCGAGATGGAGGCGCTCCTCAAGGACGAGAAGAACGAGATCGAGGAGCAGACGCGCGACGAGATGCGCGCGCAGATGCTCGCCGAGGCGCGGCTCGCCGCGAAGGCGGAGCTCGAGGAGCGGCTGCGCGAGGAGCGCGAGACGCTCGCGCGCGCCGAAGCCGAAGCGCGGGCCAAGGCGGAAGTCGAGTCGCGCGCCCGCGCCGACCAGGAAGCGAAGCTGCGTGCGCAGGCCGAGGCGCGCGCGCGCGCCGAAGCCGAGGCGCGCATGCGCGCCGAGCATGAAGCCAAGCGCTTGCGCGAGGAAGCCGAGGTGCGCGTGCGCGAGCAGGCCGAGCTCGCCAAGAGCGTGGAGGCCGAGCGCCAGGCGAAGTACGAGGCGGAAGCGCGCGTCAAGATTGAGGCCGAGGATCGCGAGAAGCGCGAGCGCGAGCTGCAGGCCTCCATCGACGCGGAGCGCAAGGCCAAGCAGGAGGCCGAGGCGCGCGCGCGGATCGAGGCGAAGGCGCGCGAGACCGTGGAAGCCGACACGCGCGCCAGGGTGCAGGCCGAGATCGAGGGCGACATGACGAAGCGCGCCGAGGTCGAGGGCAAGGCCCAGGCGCGCGCCTACATGGAAGCCAAGGTCAAGGCGGAGCAGGAAGAGGAAGAGAAGATGCGCGCCGACCAGGCGCGGCGCGCGCGCGAGATCGCCGAGGTCCTGCGTACCAAGGTCGAGGCCGACGAGGAGCACGAGCAGAAGGCGCCCACGAAGAAGCGCCGCCGCGGCAGCTCCAAGGGGCTGGTGCGCGCGATCGTCTTCGGCGTGCTCTTCGTGATCGTCGGCGCCATCGCGGCGCTGCACATCATCCCGCTGCGCACCTACACGGCGAAGGTCGAACGCGCGATGTCGGGGTGGCTCCACGACGACGTCTCCATCGCCTCGATGACGTTCCGCCTCGCGCCCACGCCGCACCTGCACGTCGAGAACGTCGCCGTCGGCAAGCTCCTCGACGCCAAGGCGGCCACCGGCAACATCTACCTCGACATCTTCACGCTGCTCGGCGAGCGCCCGACCATCAACTCGATCGAGCTCGACGGCGTCTCGCTCACGGCCGATGCCGTGCGCCGCATCCCGACGTGGGGCAGCACGAAGGACAAGACCGGCGAGATCGACACGGTGAGGCTGCGGGCCGTGAAGCTCGACGTGCAGCCGCTCATCCAGCCGTTCGAGGCGACGCTCAAGTTCAATCGCGACGGCTCGCTCAAGCAGGCGGTCCTCAGCGCCACCAGCGGCTGGTCGCTCGGGATCAAGCCGGGCGAGAAGGGCATGGACCTCGACTTCAACTCCCACAACTGGACGCCGCCCATCGGGCTCAACGTGCCGCTCGATCTCAGCTTCAAGGGCACGCTCGCCGGCGACGAGCTCACGGTGCCGGAATTCGACTGCGCCGCGCTCGACGGCAAGATCACCGGCAACGCGCACGTCCAGTGGGGCCCGGGCGTCAATTTCGAAAGCCAGCTCGATCTGCAGCGCGTGAGCGCGCACGATCTGGTGGCGGCCTTCACGAAGGACATCTCGGTGAACGGGCGCATGGACGGCAACTTCACGGTGACGGCGAATGCGCCCGCCGTCGAGTCGCTCTTCAAGGCGCCGCGCGCCTCGGGCCGCTTCCGCATCGCCGAGGGCAGCATCAGCAACGTCGACCTCGTCGCGGTGATGCAGTCGGAGACCGCGGGGACGCGCGCCGGCGTGACCAAGTTCGCGGAGCTCACCGGCGAGTTCAACAAGGTCGAGACGCGCGCCGCGTTCCAGAAGGTCAACCTGCAGGGCGGGGTGCTTCGCGGGCTGGGCACCGTCGACATCGGCGCGAACTCGAACCTCAACGGCAAGCTCGCGCTCGAGATCCGCTCGCAGGTCGCGCAGGACCGCGGCGCCTTCAACATCTCCGGCACGGTGTCGCGGCCGATCGTGCGCCGCGGCGGATGAGGTAGCGCCAAGCTGCGCCGGCTTCTCCCGCTTTTCCGGCTCCTCCTACCGTATCGCGCGCGCATCGCGGTCGCGCTGGCGGCGATCGTCGCCTCCGCGGCGATGGTGCTCGTCATCGGCCAGGGCCTGAAGGTCGTCATCGACGAGGGTTTCGCGCGCGGCGAGGAGCGCTTCCTCGACGCCACCCTCGCCACGCTCGCCGCCCTCATCGCGCTCCTCGGCGTGCTCACCTGGTTCCGCGTCTACAACGTCTACTGGATCGGCGCGCGCTTCACCGCCGATCTGCGCCGCCGCGTGTACGAGCATCTGCTCACGCTCTCGCCCGGCTTCTTCGAGGAGACGCGCACCGGCGAAGTCTCCTCGCGCGTGACCAACGACGTGACGCTGGTCGAGGCGGTGATGGGCGGCACGATGCTCTACGCGCTGCGCATGGCGATCACGCTCGTGGGGTGCGTGGCGATGCTCTTCTTCACGAGCGTGAAGCTCACGCTGATCGCGATCGCGTGCATGCCGCTGGTGCTGCTGCCGATCGGGCTGCTCGGAACGCGCGTGCGCCGGCTCTCCCGCGCGGTGCAGGATCGCGTGGCCGACGTCTCGAGCCACGTGGACGAGACCCTGCACGAGATCCGCACGGTGCAGGCGTTCGCCCACGAGGACTTCGAACGCTCGACCTTCGGCGAGCGCGTCGAGGCGGTCTTCGCCGCCGCGGTCGAGCGCTCGGGCTATCTCGCGCTCCTCATCGCCGCGGTGATCGTGCTCGCCTTCGGCGCCGTCGGCGTGCTGCTCTGGGTCGGCGCGCACGATGTCTTCGCCGGGGCGCTGTCCGCCGGCAGCCTCACGGCGTTCATCTTCTATGCGGTGATCGTCGCGAACGCGACGTTCGTGCTCGCGGAGGTGTACGGCGAGCTGCAGCGCGCGGCCGGAGCTTCCGAGCGGCTCACCGAGCTCCTCGCGACCGAAGCCCACATCCGCGCGCCCGCGCATCCGGTCGCGCTGCCCCTCCCGGCGCAGGGCCGCGTGCGCTACGAGGAGGTGACCTTCCGCTATCCGTCGCGGCCCGAGGTCGCGGCGCTCGACCGGTTTTCGCTCGACGTGGCGCCGGGCGAGGTCGTGGCGCTCGTGGGCCCGTCGGGCGCGGGGAAGACGACCGTGTTCCAGCTCCTGCTGCGCTTCTACGATCCGGCCTCGGGGCGTGTCGTCATCGACGGAATCGACGCGCGCGAGGCCGATCCGCGGGAACTGCGGCGGCGCGTCGCGGTCGTGGCACAGGAGCCCGTGATCTTCGCGGCGAGCGTGGCGGAAAACGTGCGGTATGGACGCCCGGAAGCAACCGAAGCGCAGGTGCACGACGCGCTCGCGCTCGCGAACGCCGCGGACTTCGTCGAGCGCCTGCCGCAGGGGCTCGACACGCAGCTCGGCGAGCGCGGCGTGAAGCTCTCGGGCGGCCAACGCCAGCGCATCGCCATCGCGCGCGCCATCCTCGCCGACCGCGCCATCCTGCTCCTCGACGAGGCGACGAGCTCGCTCGACGCCGAGAGCGAGAAGGCGGTGCAGGGCGCGCTCGCGCGCCTCATGCGCGGGCGCACGACGCTCGTCATCGCGCATCGCCTCGCGACGGTGAAGAATTCGGACCGCATCGTCGTCATCGACCACGGACGCATCGTCGCCACCGGCACGCACGCCTCGCTCGTGGCGGAGAACGGCCTCTACGCGCGGCTTGCCGCGCTGCAGTTCGTCGCCGCGGCCGCGTGATGCGACGACTCGCCGCATGCGCCGCGGCCGCGGCGCTTGCAGCCGCGTTGGCCGGCGCGGCCGACGTCCCGCCCGTTCCCGAGGACCTCTCGCAGCCGGCGACGCAAGCGTTCGTGCGCGAGCAGGGCGAGAAGGCGCGCGCGGCGCTCGACGCGATTGCGGGACGCGCTGCGCTCGCGGCGCGGCTCGAGGCGCTGGCGCAATCGGCGACCGACGTGCGCGACATCCGGCTCGCCGCGGGACGCGTCTTCTATCTCAAGCTCGGCCCGGCGCAATCGGCGTACGTGCTGTGCATGCGCGAAGGGCTCGCCGGCGCCGAGCGTTTGCTCGTCGATCCGGCGCGCATCGCCGGGCGCGAGGAGATGGCGATCGAATGGTACGCGCCGTCGCCCGACGGGCGCATGGTGGCGTACGGCCTGGTGCGCGGGCGCGACGACGACGGCGTGCTGCGCGTGCTCGCCGTCGACCAGAAGCGCGACCTCGCGCTCGAGATCCCGCGCACGCGCTTCAACCGCGAGCTCGCCTGGCAGCCGGACAGCCGCTCCTTTTATTACGCGCGCATCCCGGAGAACGGCAGCGGCAGCCGGCGCGCGAACATCCGCGTCTACCGGCACCTGATCGGGCGCGACAGCGCGCGCGACGAGGTCGTGTTCGCGCCCGGCGTGGGCGGCGCGCGCGACGTGCCCGAGCTCGTGCGCCCGGCGCTGCGTATCCCGCTCGACTCGCGCGTCGCCTACGCGATCGTCTCCGAGCCCGGCCGCCGCGAGATCTCCGTGCACGTGACCGATCTCAAGGCGCTCGCCGCGGCCGCGCCGCACTGGCGCAAGATCGCCGGGCCCGCCGACGGCGTGCTCGCGATCGAGGCGTGGAAGGACGACCTCTACGTGCTCACGCATCGCGGAGCGCCGCACCACAAGGTGCTGCGCACCTCCGCGCGCGCGCCCGACATCGCCCGCGCGCGCGTCGTCGTGCCGCAGGGCGATTCGATCATCGAGGCGATCGGGCTCGCCGCCGACGCTCTGTACCTGCGCACGATGGTGGGCGGCATCGACCGGCTCGAGCGCGTGCAGCTCGGACTCCTCGGCGCGCGGGCGCCACAGTTCCTGCGCACCGAATTCGACACCTCCATCACCGAGCTCGTGACGCAGCCGCGGCGCCGCGGCGCGCTCATCCGCCTCGAAGGCTGGGTCGAGCCGCCCGCGGTCGCGGACGTCGACGCGCAGACCGGCGACCTGAAGCGTCTCGCGCTCGTTGCCGGCGCGAGCCCCGACTTTTCGTCGATGTACGAGGTGCGGCTCTATGCGCAGAGCGGCGACGGCGCGCGCATTCCCGTGACGCTCATCTATCCGCGGACGACCCAGCTCAACGGCGCGAATCCCACGGTGCTCGTCGCCCACGGCGCCTTCGGCGTGTCGCTCGGCCCGGCGTTCGACCCGATGCAGCTCGCGTGGCTCGAGCGCGGCGGCGTCATCGCGATCGCCCACGTGCGCGGCGGCGGCGAATATGGAGAGGCGTGGCACGACAACGGCAGCGGCGCCTCCAAGGCGAACGCGATCGGCGACGTGATCGCGGTGGCGCAGTTCCTGGCGAGCTACGGGTTCACCAGCCCGAAGCGGCTCGCGTTCGCCGCGAGCGGCGCGGGCGCGATCGCCGCCGGCGGCGCCATCGCGCGCAAGCCCGGGCTCGCGGCGGCGATCGTGCTGCGCGCGCCGCTCGCGGACCTCACGTCGCTCGATCGCACGGTCGGCGGCGAGGCGCTCACCGCGGAGTTCGGACCCGACCTCGCGGCGGTCTCGCTCGACGACAACATCAAGGATGGGACGGCGTATCCCGCGGCGCTCGTCACCACGCGCGGCGACGAGGACGGCGCGCCGCCGTGGCAGGCGGTGAAGCTCGCCGCGCGGCTGCAGGCGGCGAGCTCGAGCGGCAAGCCGGTGCTGCTGCGCGTCGACGCCGATACGGCGGCCACACGCGAGGCGGCCGCGCAGGATCTCGCCGATTCCTACGCGTTCCTGCTCTGGCAGCTCGGCGACGCAGCTTTCCAGCCAAAACCGCCGCCGCCTCCGCCGCTGCCGCAGCCGCCACCATCGCCGCCGGCACCGGCGCAGCCTTCGCCAGCTCAGCAGACGGAACCTCCACCCCCGGCGCAGCCGCAACCGCAGCCGCCCGCGCCCACGCGTTGATCCTCGTCAAGCCCGCGCTCGCACCGCGGTGAACAATGCGAGGACGGGGTGCACTCGCAACCCCGCTGGAGAATCGCGATGAGACATACGGGACAGATCGCGCTCGCGGCATTGCTCGCCGCCGCCGCGCCGGCGTTCGCCGGCGACGGACGCACGTGCGCGCAGCAGAGCGTCGCCGGCATGAACGCGCGGCTCGACACCATGCACGACCAGATGGACCGCATCGAGATCACCACCGATCGCGCCGAGCAGCGCAAGCTCATGGAGCTGCACATGAAGCACGTGCGCGAAGGGCTGCACGAGCTGCGCAAGCGCGAGGACATTCCGATGGCCTGCCGCGTCGAGATGATGAGCGCGATGCTCGAGACGCTGGTGCGCCACGAGACCGTCGCGCAGGAATTGCTGGAACGCTGACATGATTTCGGCCGCGCCCGCCGCGCGGCGCGGCACGGCCCCGGCCTTCGTCGCCTTCACGCTCGCGGCCGCCTCGCTCGCCTTCGCCGCGTGGCTCGCCTTCGAGCCGCAACGCGCATTGTGGGTGGCGGTGTCGGTGCTCATCGTCACATGCCCGTGCGCGCTGTGGCTCGCGACGCCCATGGCGCTCACCGTCGCCACGGCCGCCATGGGCCGTCGCAACGTCGTTTTCGCGCGCGCCGCCGTCATCGAGGCGCTCGCCGGCGCGACCGACGTCGTGTTCGACAAAACCGGGACGCTTACGCAGCGACGCGCGACGCTGCGCAAGGCGCTCGCCCTCGGCGCCCTGCCGCGCGAGGACTGCATCGCGCTCGCGGCCGGCGTCGCGCGCGGATCGGCGCATCCCCTCGATCGCGCCCTCGTCGACGCCGCGCCGGAGGCGAGCGCCTGCGAGGTGAGCGAGCTCGTGAACCATCCGGGACAGGGCGTGGAGGCGCGCGTCGCCGGGCGGCGCATGCGCGTGGGCCGCGCCACGTTCGTGAAGGCGCTGCATCGGCAACCGGTGCCCACGATCGACAAGCCCGGCGAGACCATCGCGTGGCTCGGCGACGAGGACGGCTGGCTCGCCGCGTTCACCTTTACCGACGCCATGCGTCCCGAGGCCGCGCGCGCCGTGAGGGAGCTGCGCGCCATGGGGCTGCGCGTGCACGTGCTCACCGGCGACACCGCGGCGGCCGGCGAGCGTGTCGCGGCCGATCTCGGCATCGACGACCTCGACGCGCGTGCCACTCCGCAGCGCAAGGTCGACTACCTGCGCGCGTTGCAGCTCGCCGGGTGCCGCGTGGTGATGGTCGGCGACGGCATCAACGACGCGCCCGTGCTCGGCCAGTCGGACGTTTCCGTCGCCATGGGCGGCGGCGCCGACCTCGCGCAGGTGCGCGCCGACGCGGTGCTCCTTTCCGATTCGCTCCTGGATCTCGTGCGCGCCATGCGCCTCGCGCGGCGCACGCGAACCGTGATCCGCGAGAATTTCGGCTGGGCGCTCGCCTACAACCTCATCGCCATTCCGCTCGCGATCGCGGGGCTCGTCACGCCGGCCGTCGCGGGCATCGGCATGTCGGCGAGCTCGCTCGTCGTCGCGGCGAACGCGCTGCGGCTCGGGCGCGGGGACGCCCGCCCTGCCGCGGGCTTGACCCAGATCAAACCGGTCGCCGCGCGATGCGCGAAGCTGTAGCCGAGGATCCACTCGGAAAGAGGGCCGTCATGAGATTCGCAAGGCTCGCATCGATCGCCGCCGCGTTCGCCACGGTCGCCGCCTACCCCGCGGCGCCGCCGGAGCGCACCGGCGAGCGGATCGTGAAGCAGCAATGCTCGCAATGCCACGCCACGGGGCTCCACGGCGCGCCGCGCATCGACGACCGCGCGGCGTGGGTGCCGCGCATGAAGAACGGGCTCGACGCCACCGTGCGTTCGGCGATCAAGGGGCACGGCGCAATGCCCGCGAGGGGCGGGATGGCAGACCTCACCGACACGGAGCTGCGCTCGGCAATCGTCTACATGTTCAACACCGCCGGTCCGCCGCCGAAGCCCGCGGCGCCGGCCTCGCTCGCCACCAACGAGAAGGTGGTCGACGGCACCGAGGTCTATCTCGGTACCACGCTCGTGAAGGACGGCATCTATCACGTGAACATCACGTTGCGCGACGCGAAGACGCACGCCTTCATCGGCGATGCCCAGGTCGAGGTGAGCGTGGTCGATCCCGTCATGGGCGGGGAGACCAGGAAGCTCGAGCGCGCCACGGCGGGCGGCGCGGTGAGCTACGCGAGCGATTTCCGGCTGACCGGCCCGTACCCGCAGGTGATCAACGTGCAGGTGCGCCGTCCCGACCGTCCACGGTCGATCGAGACCAGGTTCGAATTCAAGGGATGACGAATGCGGGCCGTTGACGCGCATCAACCGTCGCGCAACGCGCGGCATCAGACTGATCGCGCATGAAGAACATCACTCTCCTCCTCGCCGCGCTCGCGGCGCTCGGATCCGCGCAGGCACAACCGCCGCTCGCGCGCGCGCAGGGCGGCGACGAAATGAAGGCGGTGTATGCGACCCCCGCGGACGTCGCCGAAGGCAAGCGCGCCGCCGAGACCGCGTGCAAGGGCTGCCACGGCTTGAACGGCGTGAGCACGGTGAACGAAGTGCCGCACCTCGCCGGGCAGCGCGCCGCCTATCTCTTCCAGGAGCTGCGGAGCTACAAGCAGGGAGGCCGCGGCGCCGACGCGATGACCAACGCGGTGAAGCTGCTGAGCGACGAGACGCTCATGAAGGCCGCGGCGTACTACGCGTCGCTCGATCCGCCGCAACCCGCGCCGCCGGCGAAGGCCGCCGCGCGCCTCGATCCGCTCGCCGCCGGCAAGGCGGCCGCCGCCGCGTGCGCCGGATGCCACGGCGAGGACGGCGTGAGCAGGATTCCCGGCACCCCGAGCCTCGTCGGCCTCGATCCGAAGTATTTCGTCGCGTCCGTGTCGGCCTACAAGGGCGGCCAGCGCAAGAACGACGTGATGAAAGCGCTCGTCGCCGGAATCGGCGACGGCGACGCGAAGAACATCGCGCTGCACTACGCGTTGCAGAAGCCGGCGCGCGCCGCGACCTCCGCCCAGGGCGATGCCGCGGCGGGCAAGACGGCGGCGGCGGCATGCGCCGGCTGCCACGGCGAGCAGGGCGTGAGCGCGAGTGCCGACACGCCGAGCCTCGCCGGCCAGGACTCGCAGTACATCGCCGCGGCGTTGCGCGCGTACAAGGACGGCAGCCGCTCGAACGACGCGATGAAGGGGTTGGCCGCCGCGCTCGACGACGCCGCGATGAAGAATCTCTCGGCGTACTACGCGGGCCTCACGCCGCAGCCGCCGAAGGTCGCGCGCCCGATGACGCCGGCGCAGCTCGCCGAGCGCTGCGACCGCTGCCACGGCACCAACGGCAACAGCACCGATCCGCGCTCGCCGGCGCTCGCCGCGCAGCGCCATGACTACCTCGAGAAGGCGCTCGCCGCGTACCGCAGCGGTGCGCGCAAGAGCAGCGCGATGGCGGCCATGACCGACGGGCTCGAGCCTGCGGACATCGAAGCGATCGCCGGCCATTACGCGCGGCAGAAGGCGAAGTCCGTCGTGTACGTCGCGGTGCCCGGAAAGTGAACCGATTCGTCCTCCACGCAAAGGAATACACCATCATGAAAAGGCAAACATTGCTGATCGCCGCGATCGCGGCACTTTTCACGCTCGCCGGAGTGGCGGGCAGCGCGCTCGCCGCGGGGGATGCGGCCGCCGGCAAGGCGAAAGCCGCGGGCTGCGCGGGCTGCCACGGCCCGAACGGCGAGGGCGTGAAACCGAATCCGGCGCTCGCGGGCAAATCGGAAGCGGACATCGTGGCGGCGCTCAAGGACTACAAGAGCGGCAAGCGCGCCAACCCGGTGATGAAGAGCCTCTCCACCCCGCTCAGCGACCAGGACATGGCCAACCTCGGCGCGTACTACGCGTCGCTGAAGAAGTGAGGGAAGGACCATGAGCGCTTCGCCACCGCTGCATCGCCTGTACACCCATTTCTCGGAGCTGCCGGCGAGCCTGCGGGTCATGTACTCGGCGGCGCTCATCATCCTGGGCTTCGGATATCTCTTCGCGCTCATCTACGTCTATCACACGCAGGCGGGCAAGGACGGCGGGAAGATGCTCTCCTACGAGGACATCGTCATCACGTATAGCGGCAGCGGCAAGGGCTCGCGCCTGGAGGCGGCGCTGCACGGCCCGATGCAGACGATGCTGCCCGGCGACGAGACGAAGACCATCATCGCCTGGGTGCAGGGCGGCTCGAAGAAGGACGGCTACGACAAGGACATCAAGCCGATCCTCGACAAGCGCTGCATGGCGTGCCACGACGGAGCCAACCCCCATTTGCCGAATCTCTCGAGCTACGAGCAGCTGAAGAAGGTGACCGAGGTCGATACCGGCACCGACGTCTTCACGCTGGTGCGCGTGTCGCACATCCACCTCTTCGGCCTCACGTTCATCTTCTTCATCGTCGGCACGATCTTCAGCCACGCGTACCTGCGCCCTGTTTGGCTCAAGTGCGCCGCGATCGCGTTGCCGTTCCTGTGCATCGCCGCCGACGTGAGCTCGTGGTACTTCACCAAGCTCTTCCACCCGTTCGCGTGGGTGGTCATGGGCGCGGGCGCGCTCATGGGCATGTGCTTCGCCTTCATGTGGATCGTGTCGATGTGGCAGATGTGGATCGCCAAGGTGCCCGCCGCGGTCGCCAATCGCTCGCACGGCCCCGAGGGAGTGGGCTGAGGCGTCGCAGCGCGCTTCGCACCGCAAAGGCCGGCCTCGCGCCGGCCTTTTTGCGTCCGCGCAAAGATCGGCAAATGGCGCCCCATCGTTTGACCCCCGTCAATAGCGCCGCGACCCCGCCGCATACGATGGCGTCGGGAGCCACCCGGCCCGAAGAACAAGGGGAATGCAAATGAAAGGTCTGCGCTACATCCTGCACGGCATCGCTGCGGCGGGATTCCTGCTGTGCACCGCCGGCGCGCCGCTCGCGGCGACGCTCGTGCGCGGCGACGAGAAGTGCATGACCTGCCACCAGGCGGTCAAGGCGCAAGAGATCGCAGGCATCGCGCATACGCGCCACGGCGTGAAGGCCGACGGCCGCACGCCGAGCTGCTCGAATTGCCATGGCGAGAGCGACAAGCACACGGCCTCCGGCGGAAGCGACAAGCCCGACCGCGTCTTCAAGGGCAAGTGGGCGTCCGATCCCAGCGCGCTCAACGGCGCGTGCCTCACGTGCCACGAGGGCGGTGCGCGCACGCAGTGGATCGGCAGCCGCCACCAGAACGACGGCGTCGCATGCGTGAATTGCCACAGCGCGCACAAGCCGAACGATCCGGTCGTCACGCGCGCCACGCAGCCCGAGGCGTGCTTCAACTGCCACAAGGCCGAGCGCGCGCAGATCCATCGCGTCTCGACCCATCCGATCGCCGCGGGCAAGGTCACCTGCTCCGACTGCCACAACCCGCACGGCACGACCGGTCCGAAGAACCTTGCGAAGAATTCCGTCAACGAAGTCTGCTTCCAGTGCCACGCGGAGAAGCGTGGCCCGTTCCTGTGGGAGCACCCCTCCGCGATGGACGACTGCATGAACTGCCACACGCCGCACGGCTCGACGAATACGCCGCTGCTGCGCGCGCGGGCACCGTACCTCTGCCAGGAATGCCATGGCGACGGCGCGCCGCACCCGGGCAACGTCTACAGCGCCTCCAGCTTGCCGGGCGGAGCGGCCGCCAACGCGAACAACACCGGCGGCGTCTCCGGCAGCACCCAGCTCGGCGTGATCAATCCGGTGACGGGCGCGCGCGTGACGCAGAACAATCCGCCGCCGCAGCTCGCGTTCAAGGGATGCACGAACTGCCACCAGCAGGTCCACGGCTCGAACCATCCCGCGGGCAACCGGTTCCTGCGTTGAAGCCACGCGAACGAATCCAGGAGAGCAAATCATGAACGGCAAACAAGAACGCTTCGCAAGACGCGCGCTGGTGCTGGCCCTCCAGGCGGCGCTCGCGGCCGCGGTCCCCGCGGCCGCGCTCGCCGCCGACGGCGACGAGGCCGATCCACGCGTGCGCGAGAGCGTGGTCGAAGTCGGCGCGCTCAACGTGAGCAAGGATTCGGCCAAGTTCGGCGAATACAACGGGCTCGACAACAAGGGCGTGCACGCGATCGGCAACTTCGCGATCTACGGCGGCGACGGCGACGCGGGCGCCTTCCGCTGGAGACTGTTCGGATCCAACCTCGGGCTCGACACGCGCAACGTCGTGGGCGAGATCGGAACGCAGGGCCTGTGGCGCTTCACCGCGTCCTACGACGAGATCCCGCACCGCATCTCCGACTCGTTCCTCACGCTGTGGAACGGCGCGGGATCGACGACGCTCACGCTTCCCTCGGGCTATCCGGCGGCGAGCACGCGGCTTGCGGTCACCAACACCGCCGGCGGCATCCTCGCCAACTGGAACAACATCCAGACGCCGAACGCGACCGCCACGACGACGGGCGGCGGACCCGCGTTCGTGATCCCGGCCAACATGCACGAGTTCGACGTCGGCACGCAGCGCAAGATCGGCAAGGCGACGGCGAGCTACATCTTCGCGCCGGGCTGGGAGGTCAAGGGCTCGGTTCGCCGCGAGGACAAGGACGGCACCAAGCTCACCGGCGTCAACATCGGGCGCTTCTCGGGCGTGAGCGCGATCCTTCCCGAGCCCATCTCGAGCACCACCGACATCTTCGAGCTCGGGCTCGCGCACGCGAACCCGGTGTGGCACTTCAACGTGAGCTACTACGGCTCGATCTACCGCAACGACGTGAAGCTCTGGACGGTCGAGAACGCCGGGGCGAACAACGCCGTGCTCGGCAACATCGCGCGGCTGCAGAGCTATCCCGACAACGAGATGCATCAGATCAACCTGTCGGGCGGCTACAAGTTCTCGCCCACGACGCGCCTCACGCTCGTCGGCACGTATTCGCGCCTCACGCAGGACAGCACCTTCATCGATCCGCCGCCGGGGTCGACGTGGGTGGTCCCGACGACCTCGCCGCACGCGAAGGTGATCAACACCTACGTCCTGACGCGGTTCACCACCAAGGTCATGCCGCAGCTGAACCTCAACGCCTCGTACAAGTTCGAGCAGCGCGACAACAAGACGCCCATCTTCAACTTCCTCACGACGGGCGGCGACGCGCCGGGCGCGTCGACCCAATTCACCAACACGCCGCTCAACCGGCGCCTGCAGAACTACAACGTCGACCTCGACTATTCGCTCGGCCGCGGCCAGGGCGTGAAGCTCGAGTACGAATACGAGCAGATCAGCCGCACCGCCAACAGCGACGACACGCCGTTCCGGTCCGACAAGACGTACGACGACACGATTCGCGTCGAGTACCGCCGCACGCTCGCCGACACCGTCACCGGCCGCGTTTCCTATGCGCACAGCAAGCGGCGCGTGAAGGAATACGAGGAGGGCAATCCGCGGCCCACGAATCCGCCGTCGCCGTTGCCCGCGGCCGACCCCGCGCTCACCGGCTTCGAGCAGTTCTTCCTCGCCGACCGCGACCGCGACAAGATCCGCAGCCAGGTGAACTTCGACGCGGCGCAGAACCTGTCCTTCTCGGGCAAGCTCGACTACAACCGCGACAGCTACCCGGCGCAATACGGCCTCAAGGAATCGAAGAGCTGGGTGGCGAGCCTCGACGCGTCCCTCGCGGTGAGCGAGAACCTCTCCATCAACGCGTTCTACACGTACGAAGACATGCGCATGCAGCTCGACAGCCTCGCCATCGCGCGCGGCCTCACGTCGACGACCCTCGTGCCGCACGTCTCCGGGCCGCCGTGCGCGCCGTACACCAACGCCGCCAACACGCTGCCCGCCGATTACTTCACCGACCCGTGCCGGCAGTGGAGCGAGAACCAGAGCGACAAGGTGCACACGATCGGCCTCGCATTCCTCTACAAGGGGTTGATGGGCGGACGGCTCGTGCTCGCGGGCGACGCGACCTACGCGCGCGCGGTGACGCCGATCGGCGTGACCGGCGGGACCTACTACAGCAACGGCGTGCCGAACTCGGCGACGGCGAACTTCTTCATCGCCGCGGCGAACTTCCCGGACATCACGAGCACGATGACGGACTTGCGGCTCGCGGCGACCTATGCGATCGACAGCCGCTCGGCGGTTCGCGTCGCCTACCAGTACCGCAGGCTCAAGTCCTCCGACTGGCAGTACGACGCGTACACGAACTCCGCCCTCGGCGTTCTCGCGATCCCGGGCTACCTTGGTCCCGGCATGACGGCGCCGAACTACAACGTGAACGTCGTCGGTGTATCGTACATTTATCGCTTTCGATAAATCATGACCGGGAAGGCATGGTCCTCGCGCTCTTCGCCGACGTCCATGCCAACCTCGAGGCGCTCGAAGCCTGCCTCGCCGACGCGCGGGAGCGCCGCGCGTCGCGCTTCGCCTTCCTCGGAGACCTCGCCGGCTACGGACCCGATCCGGGCGCGGTGATCGACATCGTCGCCGGGCACGTCGGCCGCGGCGCCGTCGCGGTGAAGGGAAACCACGACGCCGCGATCGCGGGGGCGACGGAGTATCTCAACGATTCCGCCGCGGCCGCCATCGCCTGGCAGCGCGGCGTGCTCTCGCGGGCGCAGCGCGCCTTCCTCGACGACATGCCGCTCGTCGTGCGCGAGGAGGGGATCTGCTTCGTGCACGCTTCCGCGGTCGCGCCGGAGCGCTGGGATTACGTCGACAGCGCCGCGGAGGCCGAGCGCAGCGCCCGCGCCGCCGGCACGCCGCGCACCTTCTGCGGCCACGTCCACCGCCAGATGCTCTACATCTCCGGCGCGGCCGAGCGCATGGTCGCATTCGCTCCCACGCCCGGAGTGCCGATTCCGATGCGCGCGCATCGCACGGCGCTCGCGCTCGCGGGCTCGGTGGGGCAACCGCGCGACGGCAATTCGGCGGCCGCGTACGCGATCGCGGATTTCGAGGCGCGCACGCTCACCTTCCATCGCGTCGCCTACGACAACCACGCCACCGCGCGCAAGATCCGCCGGTCGGGGCTCCCCGAAGTCCTCGCCTATCGCCTCGAGCGAGGCATCTGATGCCCATTGGGAGCAGCTTGCTGCAGAGGGAACCTCTCAA
>Ga0075436_100000903_pt1 | contig 19731 bp, 28 predicted proteins | sample RhiMethybrSRZTD5_FD_75303 | JGI IMG/M metagenome (GOLD analysis project Ga0075436, IMG submission 75303) | Populus rhizosphere microbial communities from Tennessee, USA - Rhizosphere MetaG P. TD hybrid SRZTD5 | ecosystem: Host-associated > Plants > Roots > Rhizosphere > Soil | place: USA...
CTTTTGTTCGGAGCTTACGCCTTGGTGGATGGACTGTTCAACATCGTCGCGTTCTTCAGAGTCGCTTCACACCATTGGGCACTCCTTGTTGAAGGGGTGATCGGAATCATCGCGGGCATACTCACGTTTACTTGGCCTGCGATCACGGAGATAGCCCTGCTCTTCTTGATCGCGTTTTGGGCGATTTTCACTGGGGTGTTTGAGATTGTGGCAGGGATTCGCCTCCGCAAGGTAAACGCTAACGAATGGCTCCTGCTTTTGATGGGAGTTCTTTCCACGCTGTTCGGCTTGTTGATCTTGATGGCACCGGGGGCGGGAGCGTTAGCGATAGTGCTGTGGATCGGGGTGTATGCCCTCATGTTCGGAATCGTTCTATTGGCTCTTGCTTTCCGGCTGCGAGGGCACAGGCGGCTGGCAACGGTTCCGACTTAACCGCACTTCGCAGATTTGAGATTTCCTTCATCTATACGAACGCCGTGGCCAGCAATCAAAGTAGGGCCGCGAGGTTGGGCGTAATTACGCACGTGCTTTAACGCACAACAACCAAGCAATCACCGCTGGTAGTGGTCACGCGGTCGGGATAGAATTGAGACACGCCACAGACTGGTGGTGCGATGCAAACGAGATATCGTCTCACGGCTCCTGTCCGAGCCATCCTCGACAAACCTGATGGCTACGTCTCCGTATCCATCCCCGCTGGTGCCTTACTAGTTCGACCTTCCCAGCCACAAGAAAAATCAACAACTCTCTTCGGCATGGTCGGTGTGTTTTGGGAGGACCGCCACTACTCGGTCTACCCGAATGACCTGGCGCTTAAGGCAGAACTTGTCGAAACTGCCTGAAGGAAAGCAAGCAAACGGCCACTTCGGGGAAGGAGCGCAATGGCCTCGCGGTACCGCCTCAAGAATCCGATTGCAGCGATATACGACAAGCTAGGAGGCGGCTTGGTTCGCGTGATGCTTCCCGCTGGTGCCACCTTGATTGAATCTTCTGAACCATCTGGAACTGTGATCGGAATGATCGGTGTGTTATGGGACGGGTGTCATTACTCGGTTCACCTGAGGGACTTGCTCAACGATGCGGAGCGCGTCCAAACTGCCTGAGGCAGCGGACTACGTTGTCGATGAAAATAATGGAACTCTGTGGCGAATGTTCAATGTTGAAACAGCGGCTCCAACGGGCCAACGATCACTACATCAGACTGATCTTTCAACTAGACCGCATGACGCGAGATGGGAATGCAAGGACCGGAGATTTTGAGAATGTGATGCAGGAAGCACAGAATAGGCTGATTTCTGCGGGACGGGAGCTTTTGTCCCATCGTGGAACACACGAGGATTTGTCGCGGCCCAAGACACGAACGGCGGGGCAGCTTTAGGACAGCGCCGATCCTGGTCAGGAGTTTATGCACAGTGAAGCGTTGCCAATCGACTGGATTTTCCAGCCCGGCAGATTGACCGACTGGCTGAGGCATTGGGCGGCACGCCAACTGGAACGGAGGCAAGTACCGCGCCAGAGGGTTGCAAACCTCGTCGCACATTATTGGGATGCGACCGCTGCTAACACCCATGTCGTACGGGATGTGAGCACCGGAGGCGCTTTTATTTGCGCCGATTTCAAATGGCCGCTGGGCACAATCCTGGCGCTGACCTTGCAATTAGAGGGTCATCCGTCCTCTGGACCGAGGCTAGTGCGGACGAAAGTGGTTCGATCCGTGCCGGATGGATTTGGGGTTCAGTTTCTCTGTCTCTCCAAGCCGGAGCGTCAGAACGTGGCCAATTTTCTGAAGGGTATCGCCCGAGCCCCGACCTCGTGATGCGGCGTTACCAAAGGACTTGCTGAGGAAACAAAGCCTGTCTGGGACGGAGCCGTAAATGTACCATCAAAGATTTGCAGTACGAGAACAAAGACCAGCGGGCGTTCAAACTGTGCACCGATGGATTTTCGTCGATCTAGCACTCATTCGGGAATGTCAGGCCAAGGCAGGGGCCAACGTGCACTGGGTGAGCGAGACCATTGACGTATATTGCAATTGCATGGAGCTAATCGAGCACGGCGTGAACATGTGCTATTGGGCCGCGATTGCAGACGGGTATGAACAGAAGTTGCGTTTGTTCTCGCTCACGGGGAAGGTGAGCCGGTGACATTGTAAGAGGCCCTCCACGCTCGCCGGGGAGTATCTGGTGCCCGTCAGAAGGGGCAGAAAGACCGAAAGGGCGGCTCACCTAATTTTCCCATCGCGACTCAAAGACCATCGTTGCCGATCTTCAGCAGCTTAAAAGCGCTATTGGCGCAGAGGCTATTTCATCTACGCACGCCTATCGTGATCGTTCGTCGGTCTTCTTGGTGCTTGCCCTCGGGGAATCAGGTGCAACCGCCCTCGTTGTTGCCAGGTTCTATAATGTCACCTCACGCCGCCAAGCGACGTTGGCAGGAAGCATTCCCTCTGCTTCCCGGAGATGAGTCTGCGCCTATTCTGTGGCGTTGTCAATCCCAAAAGGGCGGAGATTAGATCCTCGAATCAAAACGGTAGTCGCGACGCCTTCTGGAATCCCCATCCGCCTTTCAGCCCTGATGATTTCTTTGAGGCAATGCAGCATGGAAATCACTGGAGCAAGAAGTTTGTATCAGCAGGCGCAGTTGACTCGCAAAGTGGACGAATCGCTGTTATCTCAAACAAATGTACTTAGCTTTTGGTCTTGACAGGATAATAAAGTTGACCTACGCTTGTCAACGAGCGTGTGGTTCTGCTCGCTCTCCAGATCATCTAAACTAAGTTAGATCCTCTGAAATCTTCCTCTTAGTTAGCCACACCATAACCGAGGAGGTTATTCATGTTTGCTCGTAGTGTCACCATACGACTGAAGCCCAATTCTGTCGCCGAGTTCAACAGTATGATGGAGAAAGATATTCTACCGCTACTGCAAAAACAGAAAGGTTTCCGCGACGAAATAAGCCTGGTAGCTTCAAACGGATCGGAGGCTCTCGGAATCAGTTTATGGGATCAGAGAGAAGACGCGGAAGCCTACAACCGTGCAACCTATCCGGAGGTGCAGAAGCTCCTGTCACGAGTGGGTGAGGGAACACCTCAGGTGCAAACCTATGAGGTTGGCACCTCCACTATCCACAAGGCCGCCGCTGAGGTTGGCAGCTCCAAGGCCGCCACATACGCCGTATAAGGCGGAACAGTTCAACAGGTCTTAAAAGGGGGCGAACTTGGCCCCCTTCCTCTTGTTAGCAATATGCCGCCGAAAATCACGGCCATGCTCGTCATGGCCCCGGAGCGAAGTCTACCGCTGCTTGAAACACTTGAGTCCTGCGGTATTGACGTGCTGGCGGTGTGCGATTGCAGCGAAGCCCGACGGATGCTTGAAATTCAGCCCGTGCAGGTAGTGTTGACCGACACCGCATTGCCCGACGGAGATTGGCGGCGGGTGCTTGAAATTGTAGAGCGCCGACGCCGAAAGATCCAAGTAGTCGTGTGTTCACGCCTGAGTGACCCCAAGTTGTGGCTCGATGTCCTGGAGCAGGGCGGCTATGATGTGTTGATCGAACCTTACCAGCACGAGGAGGTACGGCGGACTGTCGAGGTTGCCGCAGCCAGAAGCTATCCGTACCCCCGTGCCCAAGCGATAAGCCATCAGCCCAGGGCAGGAGCCGCCGTCGTAGCTGGGATGAGAAGCTGAGAGGAATTCGCTGGCCGAGCCAGTCACTTCGGATTTCTGCCGTCTCGGTAAGCCTTCCAAGCATTGCGAAAGTAGAACGCGCTTATCGCCAGGCCAACCACTGCTGCACCAAAACGCACGGTGCTGGTCAGGCCCGTGCTGGCGAGAGCGCTGAGGAAAGTCGAAATTCCAAACGCGGCAAAGATTCCGCCGAAGATCAACCACAGCCACATCGCGGTCTTGGGTGTTAGGCGGGGCATGAGGAGGTCATTGTCCGTCCCCGATGGTGCGCTGTCAATTGAGTCAACGCCCGTTGAATATACGCCGGTTGCGGCAGAACGGCAGGAATCCATTCTCCCTGTGCCGCCCTTCCCCCCTGCATGAGGTAGTAGCTCAAACTACTACCTCAGCAGGAGACGTTGGTTTCTCTGGGCCGAGGACGAAGATGGCGTGATAAGATCGTGGAACCTTAATGCCCGAGCGCTACCCTGATGTGCGGTTCGAGTTTCTCATTGCCGCAGACAACTGCAAAGCCTACGAAACACGCGGCACTGTAATTGTTAGGGAGGGCGAAATGGTGCTGGAGGTGGAGTGGCCTGATGCCCGCCCCTACCTGATTCGGGGCAAAGCCAAACTCGATTTTTTCCACGGAAGGCACGAAGGGCTGCCCGATGATGATCGGGTTGAGGCTAAGTGGATTCGGCTTGACGATATCTACATCGGCACCTGGGTCGAGGAAGGCAAAGACTACTTGTTTAGGTTTCGCTTGCCAAAAAATCAGGAAACTCCAGCAGGTTAAATCCGCTTGCCCACTCGACCTTCCTTCACTTCTTTCACCCTTCTTTCACAGGCGGTTGTGAAGAAAGTTTGGCGGCGTAAGTAGTTGGAAAGTAAGTTATTTATGTTATTATTTTTTTCTTTTTTCATATCTTTCTCCTGCCTATGGTTCTCCCACGCAGACGCCGTGCAGCCCCAGCGGAGACAGAGAATCCTCATGGGCACGGTTGAAAGTGAAAGAAGCATCGAAGTTCCTGATTACAGACGAGATCATTCTTCGCATGCCTTTGTGAAATATGTGAAGCAAGTTAGACTAGCCTCATTGCTGCCGATCATCCGGGTGGCGCAGCCTGTATTCATCGACGGCACCGCCGTGGACAAGCACCACCGCTGGCCTGCCCGCTGTCCTGCGTTGAAAGGCCACCGCAGCTTCGCTGGCGATCAGAGTGTGAAGCCGCTGGTCGCGTATTGACTTGTTGTCGTGCTGGAAGGCTTTGGTAAGTTCGCTAAGCGGCAATCCGTATGCCCCCGCTTGCTTCACCCGCTCCTCCATCTTGCTGAGGGCAAATCCTTCGCGGCTCATACCCGTTCCGAGCAGAGAGAAGATCGTATCTTCCAGCCGCTTGGCAGCACGCTCAGCGCGACTCCATGATGCCTCGGTGGGCCGGAGTGAAAGCGATCTCGATACTTCGTAAATCACCGCCAGTTTCAGGACATGCACCCTATGACGGTTGAAGTATGCGGTGGCAAGCGAGGGGTTTGGTTGGCTGGCGAAGCGCTGTTTGGCCGGGCCATACCACTGTTCGTAGGAGGCTAGGATTTCGGTGAGGTCGGCGTAACCTTTAATATGGGAAATCTGGCCAAGTTGAGCGACCAACCGTTTCAACAGCCTCTCGTTAGGTTTAACCGGCGTCGGAATGTCCCTTCCCGGATCAGGTGTGCGAACCAACAACCAACGCGGGACAAATCCGCCAGCGCTGTCCCCCTGTGCAAGATTATTGAAAAACCACTCCTCCGAGCTTGTGGCGAGGATGTTGATTCGCGGAGCGGTTGTGAAAATGATAGACGGAGTGTCCTGGCTTGTTTTCTGCGTTTGCCTATACTCGATAGATTCCGGAAGCCGGAAATTATCATAGCGATCTGTCAGCCATTGCTTCATTCCGCCGAATCGAGAATCATTTAGGAGTTGAAGTTTTTCGGACAACTCACCCCACACAAACAATCCCTGCGGACTACTTGCCATTTGCTGATGCAAAGCTGGCCCGCTGCCCCATTGCATGTTACGAACCAAACTGCCAAGCTTCGCACCTTCCAGAAGTGGACCTGCCAGCGTCACTAGCGTGCTACGTCCGGCTCCGCTGCCGCTCAACAGCGCGATCCAGATATCCATCGAATAGCAGTTAGCGCCGTGGGGGATGCAGACACCGTTTTTGTTCAGCACGGAAGCGACGATTTGAACCGCTACGGCTTCGTGCATCATCTGCGGAACCTCCAACACATCCGCATAGCCTACGTATGTGCGGATGAAGTCAGATTGCTCTTCAGATTGCTCTTGCGACGTTTCCCTGGTGAGTTCTACCGCATTTGCAAGCAGTTCAAAAGTAATTGGTTGCGACTGGGCTGGTTTAGCGAGTATCACCGTGCAACCTCCGCTTGTGCTGGCTGAACACGGTTAGCGTCCAGGTAGGCTGAAAGGTCCGCTTCCCGGTACCTGACCAGCCTTCCGACCTTCACGTATGCGGGGCCTGTGCCGAGCAAGCGCCACTTTCGTAGCGTTGCTACACTACATCCCAACAATTCTGCTGTTTGTTTCTCGTCGAACATCTTGCCCATCTGCTTCTTCCTCCAATTTGTTCTGCTTTAGTGCAAAACGAAACTCGTTAGAACTCTCGAAATTTCAAACTCCTATGCTGAAATATCCGAAAACTTCCAACGTGAGTAGAAGCAAGATGCTCGACTCTTCTGTGTTCGGAAAACTGCGTTCTTATCTAACTGCCGTTATCGAATACCTGATTCACCGCTCAAATGCCAGCGGGGTTCTCTATGTTTTTATCATAACCCATGGGTGCAAGATTGGCCGTTAATGGTTGTGTAAAAATCCGATCATTTCGGCTCTCGCCACCAATCTTCTCATCCGGGCTGTCCAGAAATGGTGTCTCCCATCAACCATAATACTCACGGCTGCAAGGTGGCGACGTAAACACATGAAAATACGACTAATGAGCTTGCACCGGGCGAAAATCGACTAGACTATTTGGACCAAGAGGGCAGGCAGGCAGCAGGTCAGGTTACCGATGTTCGGATGCGAAGCAGGTGATCTAGTCGGCGTTCTGCCATCACTTACTGGCCAGGTACGGCGTGACTTCCGCAGGCTCCCCGGTCACTAACGTCCACAGGCTGAATTTCAAAAAAAGTGGCGCGGCCACATGAGGAGGGAACCGCGCCAGAGTCGCTCAGACGAATGCTGTCTGGATTCTTAATCTGCCTGAAATGCTGCCGGAAGACAAGCCATCTTTTGACTCCCGGTGGAAGCATCTTTCGATCCTTTGCTGAAACCAAAGCCTTAGCTCGGTGACAGTGCCAAGTTGAACTTTAGCGGATCTTGAATCCCGTCGCTCCCGCTTGCCATACTGGACTCATGTTTCTCAAGCGCCAGGAGGAAGAAGAAATCCTCAGATGTTCGTTTTGCGGCAAGACCGATGATCAGGTAGACACACTCATCTCAAATCCGTCCGAGCCTTCCAAGCGCGTGTGTATATGCAACGAGTGCGTTGAGATCTGTAATTCGGTTTTGGAAGGGCACCGGCAAGCGAAAGCGGCCACGGTGGAAGCTCGCTTGAGGGCTTCGGTCCTGGAAGAGCACAAGAGAGCGACAGCGGCTAGCGCTACGGTGGTAGCCCGTTTGAAGGCGTTAGCAGCCCGCCAGTGAGAACATCCAGATTACCAGCAGTGACCCTCAAGAATGCGGCGCTTGTGGCGCTAGATGTTGTGGTTCGGGCATTACGCCGGCCTGGGCATTTTCCGGTACAATGGTCACCATTATGGCCACTTCAGTTACACTCACCCTCCTACAATCCAGGAGCGAAAGCGTCTCGATGAAGACCTCTCGTTGATCGAAGAAAAAGTGCAAGGCATCATCGTCCTGATGCGTGATTGCTACGGCAAGAACAGTAACGCGGCAATTCGCGCCGATGAAATTGCTGGAGCTATACAACGGTTAGAGTGGGAGTTGGAACGGGTGCAGCAAAAGACGCAATCCGCTAACGCCTGAGAAGCTTCGTTCAATACGCACGATGAACCCCTGCCCGAGAGGTGTCCCTATATCCTTATGCCCGGTGCGATTGAAAGAGCCGCTAATCAGTCCCCTGATCCTTGGATTGCTTCTTCCTCGGTTTCGTCTGGGCGGGTTCTTCTATCGTCTTCATCCATAACGGCGGTCGGCCTCTTCGTTTCCCGCCAAACTTTTCAAGCGCAATAATCGCTCTTTCGATGTCATCCCTCTCGGAGCGGAGTTCCGCGAGAATCTTGTTGATGTCCATATGGCCCTCGGCAGTCTGTTGTTCGTAATTGTCGCAGGAATGAATGACCGCTGGGACTCTGAACCGGAGCCGAGTGTGGTGATACAATCGGGGCGCAACTTCCAACAAGACGAAATTGAACATTACGAGGAGATAGTAACGAATGGCAAGAGCGGATAACGATTTGCTGGCGATGGCGCTAGTAGGGTACGAAGCCGAGAAAGCAAAAATCGAAGCGGTCATCAAAGACATTCAGGCCCAACTCGGGCATCGGGGTCCGGGTCGGCAAAAAGCCACGGCAGAAGGGGCTGTGGCTCCAGCGAAGCGAGTTCTCAGTGCATCCGCACGAAGAAAGATCGCTGCTGCTCAGAGGAAACGTTGGGCCGCGCTAAGGAAAAGCAAATCTGCAACGGCCAAGGCTGCTGCTCCGAAGAAGCGTAAGCTCAGTGCTGCTGGTCGAAGAGCTATTATCGCTGCAACGAAGAAGCGGTGGGCCGCTGTTCGCAAGGCGGCGGCAAAGAAGACCAAGAAGGTGGCGAAGGTGGCTCCGAAGGCTGCTGCACAGAAAGCTGCTACTGCTACTGCCTCCTAAAGTACCCCCAACGGTAAGCCTAGCCCGATGACCATCCGGCTTGTGAAAGGAGGCAGCTGTGCAGTTGCGATACATGGGCTTCGATCAGCACGACAATACACGTGCGTACAAGTTCGATGGCTTTGAAAATGGGCACCTCATTGAGCAGTTGGTGGTAAACACCGATCTGACGCTTTTCTTGAAGCATCACGTGAGCATCCAGGAGGGACCAGATCTGTGTGCCCGCAAGCTGAAAGCCGATCTAGCGGAGCTTGGGCCGCACGATCACGAACTAACGAACGAGGATCTGCTGGTGTTTGCGACTGCTTGTGCGGATGAACAGGCACGTAAGGCGGAGGTCCGTCGCAGGGCCAACCTGCACCGTGGATTACCTTCTCGGCCCAATTCGTGAGTGCCCAGAGGAGCGAAGTCGTTCTGGCCGGTGTCACGGAATCGGCTATAGCGACTGCTCTCGGTGTGTCCAGGGCTTATGCCGGTGATATACGGTGGTGGGCTTGGGCGCCGCCCGCATCCACGGCATTGGGTGAAGCTGGCGGAGCTGGTGGGCCGTTTCGCCAGAATGGGTAAAGCCTCGGGGGCGGTTGCGAGTCCGTCCCTGCATCCCCATAGGTAGCTGCCGGTTTGATTTTGTCAAAAAGGGACCATACTCGGCTGTCCCCTCCTTGCTCAGGGATTATGGCTGGAAGTTATGACCGCCGCAGCGCAATTCTTGAGTCTGATTGATAGCGCACCCAGCATAGGGAGCGAGTTCGACCTCTGTCTTGTTCGGTAAAGTCAGATCCGCGCGAAAAGGGTAAATCGCAGGGAAATCAAGATTCGTCAAAAAAAAGACATCAGGGCGTACCTCCACCCGCAGCGAAAAGACCTTTGTCTGCTTCCAAAGAGCTTTGGTTACCGCTTCACAAGCGGAAATTGACACGTTGGGTGACGCCCTTAGATAGACGGCAAGTGAGTAGTCAGAAGGCCGTAATGCGGGGCCGGGTGGTGTCAACGTGAAGTGCAGTATTTCGAAGTCTGTCTGCATTTCCCGTAAGGTCAGCGGATTTCCAGTTCCAGCGATTAGGTGTTCTGTGTAGCCGTTACGATCGCGGTAGCTAAACATAGCCGAGCCGTTCAAAATGAGCACACGAGCAACCGGTACCTCGGGAAGCCCCTCGTTTCTAATGTCGCCGATTGTGCTGTCATAAGTCGGATGTGAATGACTCTGGAACAACGCGTGCGCGAGGCCGTCTCGACTAGCGGCCATTGTCAGGCGCGCGAGTACTTTTTCAGTTACGGTGTCGCGGACAAAACTGCGTCCCAGTTGCTCTATGAAGGACAGTGTAAAGCGATCGTTGGGCACAACAATAGCTCGATCCCTTACTACGGTACTGGAGCGATCAAATAAAACCTCATCTGCATACATTTTTTCAGGGGCGGCAAACAGCAAGACAGCCTCACATACTGAGGCTAAAGAGATACAGAGCTTGCGTGTCCGACAGCCCATTAGTGGCCTCCGCCGGCGGAAGGACAATCGTTTGCGAGCCAATTGGAGATAGCACGGCTCCCTTCCTCATTCCCGCCAGCGCTATTCGAGAAGAACCCGAGTTGGAGTGTATTGGCGAGGTCTGCATCGCCCTGCCCTGTACCAGTATGAAGAGCTTCATGGACAAGCGTAATATCCTGCGATTGCGCGAGACTGCTTCCATACTGAATGGTGCTAAAGAATGCACTCCCAACAACGACGCTGTTTGTCACTGTTCCCGCAATTCCGAGCAGCACAGCAGCCACGTTATCGCCAAGGTACTGCGTTAGATTTTCATTCGTGGGGTAGCCGGCAATGTCCCTTACGAACAGGCTACCTTCGAATGGCGATGCTGCATTGAAATAGTTCGTCCTTTGGGCATTCGACGCTACAAAGCCCAGATCGATGTGATCTCCTGTAATCGCGTCTTTGCAGGGCCTACTCAGGTTCCTCAAAGCATCAGTGGTCTCCTGGCGAAGTCTCTTGTTGAGTTCCCTATGCCAGGCTGCTCCAAGGTCGAACGTTGGACCTTCACCCGTTACCTTGCGAAATGGCCACATCCCGTGGGAAAACAGCACACCAACCTCACCAGGGTCAAAAGTACACCACGGGGTGGAGGCCTCGCCTGTTCCTGGGTAGCAGGTGATCATTCCGCTTGGGTCATTGGCGTTCACTGGGTCGTCGCTGGCGTACGCATACCGATTCCAGCTCCCCGGATCACCCGCCCCGCCGCTCGCCCGGTACGGGTCCGGCGTCATAAACCTCCCCAGGATGCTGGAGTAGTATCTGTTCTTAGCGTAATCGAGGCCGGTCGTGCCGTCGCGGTAGTACGTCGCGAAATTTTCCGAGTTCTGCACCGGCGTGCCGTAGTCCTCGCCATAAGGGTAGTACGTCCCGTTCGATTCCATTCGGTCCCGCGTCCCTACCACTCGCCCGGCAAAGTATGCTACCGCCGTCCCCGCCGCCACGTAGAACTTCCCGTTCGGCTGCCCGTTCGGCTGCGTAAGCGGCCAGATCGGATATGTCCCCAACCGCTCGCCTGATGCCCCGTAGATATGCAACTCCTCGGTCCCGTCCGGCTTTGACTTCCATACGCGCAGGTTGCCCACTCCGTAGGCGTAATTGTCGCCCACGCTGGCCACTAGCCGGTTCTCCCCATCATACTGCCCGCCGCCTTGGGCCGAGCTGATGAGGTTGCCGTTGGTGTCATAGGAGTCGCCGTTAATGCGGTTGGTAGTCGCATTCACCGTGACGTGCAGCGCTGGCGGCGAACCGGCGGTGGGCGTCTTGTCCGTGAGGTTACCGAACCCGTCGTAGGTGAAGCTCTCGGCCCAACCGGCGTTGCTCGACGACGTGGCCAAACGGTTCAGCGTGTCGTAGGTGTAGCTGACGGTCTGATGGCTGAAATTGTCGACGAACTGAGTGATGCGGCCATTGTTCTGAGTGGACGAGTAGGTGTAAGCGTAAGTGGTACTCGAGTTGTTCGTGATTTGCGTCAACTGCAACAGGGCGTTGTACTGCCGGGTCTCGTAGTAGGGGCTATTATAGTTGAGCTGGGTCGTTTGATCCGCTGCGTTGTACTGTGCGCTTTGGATGATCGTTGTATTCGGCGCGGGCTGATTAGTGACCATCGTCGACGGCCTGGCCATGGTGTCGAAGGTGTACGAAACCGTCGGCCCAGCGTGTGCCACGGGGTTTCCGTAGGCGTCGATCGTATAGGTCGTAGGGTAGGTGGTGGAGGTTACGTGGGCTTCGCCGTCATAGCCGTTGGCTACATCCATCGACACCGAGTATAGATTGATGGGATAGCCGACTGGTGCGCTGTTGCGGGTAATCTCCAGACGCTTCCCCGTCACTAGCCCGCCTGCCGTGTAACTGTACATCTGGGTAAAGAGGGTGTTCTTTAGACTAGTACAGGAACTCACGCCCCCCCATTGCGCGGTCGTCAGCCGGCCCCACGAGTTCTGGGAATATGTACTGTCAATGGAGTTCGTATCGTAGGTGAGGGTCAGGCGCTGACAAGGGTCCTCATATATTGGCGGTGGCCGATTCGGAAAATATTGGACCATGGTTACGCGTCTATAAGAGTCATAGGTATACTGTGTGAGCATGCTGTTGGCATCGGTCCTCGTGGCCATGGTTCCGTCAGCGTTGTAGGTATAAGTCTTCGTTCCGCTCTCCGGGTGCGTCTCGCTGGTCAGCCGTTGCGTGGCCGGGTCGTAGACGAACGTGCGCGTCTGCGTACCCGTGGGCCGCGGCATGGAGACCTGCGTCAGGTGGTTCAGCAGGTCGTAGGTGTAGGTGGTCACGTAATCCGCCCCGCCCGCCGGGTTGGGCTCGTTCACCTGCTTGAGATTGCCAAACACGTCGACAGTCTGCTTCTTCCATTTTCCCGCAGGATCGGTGACTGTGGTGGTGTTGCCGGAGTAGGCGTAGTTGGTTGTGCTGGCACCATCGGGCGCGACGACCTGCACCGTCCGCCCCAAGCCGTCGTAGGTGTAGGTGGTGTAGTAAACGGTGCCTGCTGGAGCGTAGGGCTGCGAGACCGACTGCACCTTGCCGAGGGGCGAACAGGAGCACGGCGTATAGTTTGTAATGACGGTTGAAATCGTGTGCGAGCCAGCGCCATCGTTGTAGCCGCGATTGGTCCACATCGGGCGGCCGAAGCCGTCGAAGAAGATCAGCAGCCAGTGGTTGTTGGTAGTGGCCTGCTGGTACGTGCTGTAGATATAACTGGTCACGGCGCCGTATACGGAAGTGCTGGTGGCCGGGCGGCTCCACGTGTCGTAGGTTGCCGACGCTACAGAGCTGTTCGGCCCCGTCAGCGAACTCAATGCGAGCGACTGCGTGTAGGTCATCGACTGGTTCAGGTTCGTGTTGCTATTGGGCGTGATTACGTCCGGTGCGGCGTAGTTCGTCGCGGTCGAGGTGGTGACCGAAACAAGGTGACCTACGCCGTCGTTAGTGGAGACGACGTTGCCCGTAATGTCGCGGGTTATCGTGGTCGTCGGGCCGCCTGCGGGTGCCGTAGTTGTGAGGTTGCCGCGCACGGTGGCGCCCGTTCCGTAGTTGGCATCATGCTCACGGACACTGGTTACGTTGGTTAAGGCGGTGGTGTCATAGTGGTTGGTGACCAGCGTGACAGACTGGGTGCCGTTGGTGACAGTGGCAGAAGTCAGCCGGTACGAGGTGAAGCCGAAGCCAGCGAAGGCGTAACCGTACACGTAGTTATACGTGCGGGCCGCCGTCGTGAGGTTGCCGTAATCATAGATGGCGGTTTGCGTCACGTTGCCGTGCGAATCCAAGGTCTGGGTGGTCTTGGTTTGCAGGTTGGCTCCAGCCGGCTCCAGCGTGGTCAGCACGGTTCCAATATATGGCGTGCCGGCAGAATCCTGGACCCAGGTGAAATCCTTGCGCTGGAGCGGCTGGCTGGCTTGGGCGGCAGACGGCCGGTCCTCAAACCGCGTTGTCAGCCCTAGCTGCCATGACGCGCCCGAGGTCGCAAACGTCCACGCCTTTTCGCCGATGCCGCTGGGATCATCCAGCGTAACGCCGGAATGGAAAGACAGGCTTGCATCGGCGGCGTCGTTCCGCGTGAAGGGGTAAGTGTACTGAGTACCGCCGCTCTGAATGGTGAGGAAGCGGTTCTGCACCTCCCGGAAAGTCCGGTTCCCGGTGTACGTGAAGTTCCGGTACGCCCATCCGAGGACCCCGCTGTTCATCGTAGTGACCTGGGTTAACTCGCCAGAACCGCTGGAAGCATATTGAAACTGATACGCTGGCAAACCGTCGGAGTCCATGCCTGCAGTGCCGAGCAGTGAAGTCGTTCCAAACGAGCTCCCATTGAACGGTTCATTCAGCGCCTGGCTCGTCAGATACGTCAGCGTCCAATTGCCGACACCCGCGATGTGACTGGTGACGTTCGTAAGGTGGGGCATGGTCTCGGTGTCGTAGGTAAACGAATAGGTCTGATACCCGGATGGACCTTGGCCCGTGTAGATAGCGCGCACGTCCTCGACGGATGAGATTCGGGCACTCGAATTCGCCAAAGGCGAGGACAGGCCGTTCTGGTACGCTATGGTTACCTGGTTTCCGTTAGTGTCTTCCATCAAAGTTGGGTACATTGTGCCCGCGTCCTGCTCGATCCCGGCGGAAGCGGCCGCCATAGACCAGAAGCTGCCATCGGGGAAATACAGTCGGTTCATGCACGAGTTGTAGCCCACGTGTACGCCTTCGAGGGAGGTCCACATGCAGTTCGGTGCGTCGTACTGATCGAGCCGGTATTCGGCACCGGTGGAATCGGTATAGATGAAATGATCCAGCTGGAATGAGTTCTGCCAGATGGGCGTCAGGGAACCGGCTATCAGCCGCCAGCCGAACCCGTAGCCCACGTCGCGACCTAGCTTCCGGACTCCACCGGAGTCCTTCCGCCAGAGCTGGGAGTTGTAGTTGAGGGCGAACGTGGCACTCCAGGCGCCTCGTCCCATAGCGGTCATCAACGGATAGGTGAAGTTAAGATTGCCCGAAAGAGTGTCTATCTGCTCTCCGGCATCTCCCCAATACGAGCCCAGCGGGCGCACACCGATGCGCCGTGCATCGACGGCACCAGCGGCTGGAGTGACTGCACCAAACACGGTGGTGGCGGATACGTTCTGGTGAGCATCCACGGCCTTAATCATGTAGGAATATTGCGTCCCTGGTGTTACTGCGTCGTCGTCAAAATCAGGAGTGAACGTCTGGCCGATGTACACCTGGTTGCGATAGACCTGGTAATTCCATAGACCGATCCCATTTGCGTCGTCCACTACACCCTGCCACTGCATCTCAACCCGGTTGGGGAGGACGTACGTTGCGATGGACTGGGCGGTAACCGCAGATGGAGCGACACGATCGAGGGGCCCTAGCGACACGTTCTCGACAGAATTTCCCGAAGGCGTGTTATAGACGCCTATGCCGGCTACTCCACTCGTGATCGAGGAATCAGTGACCGTAACGGCGGCAGGCCAGCCTTGAACCTCACCCGAGTAGGGTGAGCTGTGCATGACGAACAGAGTGCTGCCCCGCACGACCGTGCGCATCACCAAGCCGTTGTAGCAACTGATCGAGCTGCTCGAAAGCAACGTAACGACGTTGCTCACTCGCTTGTAGATCGCCAGCGTGGCCGAACAGTACGCGCCGGACCACGTGGGGTTCTGCACCTCAACCGAGTAGTAGGTGCCTGTTGCTCCCGGTCCGGACATGGCGTTGGTGGTTGCCCGAACGAGCTGCACATAGGTGCCCCCGGACGCGGGCAGCGTCAGTGTGCTCATAACCTCGTAGTCGCTGGTACCATCCGGCACAGCAAGCTTGGAAATCAAAGACCCGCCATTGGCACTGGACCCGGTCAGACCACCGCTGGCGATCGCGACGGAACCGTTCTGATACCAGTTGGCGGTGTTGATGGAAGTCAGGGGGTCTGTGTAGTAGTACGAATAAGTGGCGAAGAGACAACCCGGAACAGCGAACAGCCAAGGCAGAAGTGGCCGTCTCATGGAACCACCGTCGCCAAACTATCCAGAATGAATCCCTTTTTCAGCGTCTGGAATGCCGCCTGGATGTCGGTGCGTTGGGCCTGGCCCTTGATGAACGCCGTCACTCCTGGCCTCGTGTCCGCTAGCAGAGGCTTAAACGCGTCGCGACTGCGCGCCACAAACTCCACCAGAGCGAATTTGCCGTCATCGCTAAGCTGGTAGCTGAACGCGATGATTCCCTCCGGGGCTGGTGTCACTGCTGAGGTCATCGCCGATGTAGCGGATGAGACCGTGGCAGGTGGCGGAAGCGGTGCGTAGTCAGGGCGGACAGGATCGTCCGGCGTACCGGAGCCAACCATGGGTACTATGGCCAGTACTCGCTGATACCTGTTTTGGGGATCAACACGGTGCTGGGCAACCAGTGGCGCCCAGAAAAATAGCGCGACCAACAGAAATCGAGCCGTCACAATATTCTCCTCTGCCGCAGGAATTATTGTTGGTTCAGTGAGTATTACTCGATTTTTATCGATAGTGCAAGAACTTTTTCTAACTATTTCAAATTTTTGTTCCGCGAGCGCCCTGATAATGAAGCCGATATACAAGGGTTGGGGCGCCAAAATTCGATGACGTGTTAATACGGTTTGCAAGGAAGGTTGAGGCAACGTCGAATTCCCCATCAGAAGCTTCTAGACTGGCGATTATAATGCCCGTGGTTCGGCCAAGCTTTCCTCGGCAAGTGATCGTCTACGGCGTTGTGGTGTTAGAGTGCGTCCTCACCAGGTATATAACGGCCCAACCCACACCCCTCCCCTCAGCCGCACCACCCATCCGCCAGGATGCCTACGCAGTCTATTCGGACATGTACCGCAATGCCAGGTGGCTTGGGCCGGATGAACTCTTGGCGATTCGCGATAGGCAGTGCTGCGTCGCCGGATTTGAGAGACTGCCTGAAGCCTCGCAACCGAGAGGACCAGAGCCTGATCGATAATTTCGTCGAAGTGAACCAGAAGCAGCGCCGATGGGAGGCGCGGTTTGATTTTGGAAGGCCCTACAAAATGCTAGACGCAGCAGGCGAGAGTGTGGTTCAAAACTGCATCATGTCCTCCCACCGGCCTGACGGACCAAAATGCCCGACCCCGTTCGCGAAGATCCGGTTCATTCGCTACCTATCAGTTCCCGGCTTCAATCGTAGTCGCACAAGAGCGTTGATTTCTACATCGCGGGTGTGCGGCGGGTATTGCGGGAATGGCGGAATGGCTGTTTACCGCAGGACTGATCGGAGCTGGCAGATGGGAAAAAGTAGCTTCGCGAACGGGTGTGCTTGGGTTTATTAGCTGCTTATTTCCAGCACACCTTCTCACTCCCTCTCACGCGGTAGCAATAGTTCGCGTAGTTAGATTAAAGTTATTAAGTTTAGGGCTGCTACACTTGACTTTTTGGAGTAAGTGTGGTATACTAGTAGGATGTGTGGTGGATTGACTTACTATCGTGCAGGGTTACTTACGATGAGCTTGTAGCTTCAGGATAGCCAAATCACCTACCGCTGTCAAGACTTTTTATGGGAGAACTTAAATGGAAGATAAACTTGCGGTTGGGCTGAAAGACGCTGCTTCCAGCATTGGGCTGAGCGTTTGGACATTGAGGGGTTGGATCAGATCTGGCAAGCTGCGCTGTGTGCGGCTGGGCCGGAGGGTGTTGATTGAGCCGAGTGAATTGCAACGGCTGGTTGAGCAAGGACGCAGGGGAGAGGATCATAGCACGCAGGTCCTCGGGGAAGTAAAACAAAATCAAATTCAACAAAACGGAGGAAGGTAATGATTCAAACTATAGAGCAACTTTACGGAGGATTAGTGTGTCTGCGGTGCGGTAGTGAACTCGAAATCGGAAATCTATGCAATCGGTGCGATGCGGAGAGAACGGCAGAAGGCCACGGTCGGAACTTGGAACACGAGGATGTGGGTCCTGGAATTGATACTGGGGGCGGGTGCGTTGAGGAACCGCCGGTGCGACACATGTTTTGTGACGAGCACACTGGGCTGAACCTGATTACGCTCCGCCAATTCACTCGCGATGGGAAGGTTATCGCGAATAAGGTGGAAAGACGAATTATGCTCACGCCTGCTGAACTGGACCGGTGGCTTGACGAAGCCCATAAAAGTGCAGACGATCTGTGTAATCTCTCTGGTGATGACAGGGAGGCGGCGACGCAATGACCGCCGCCAACCAAACTGCCATCGACTTTCTCAAGGGCCTCGCCGAGCAGGGCTTCTTTGGAGCGATCACGCTGAAGTACGAAGCTGGCAAGGTCGTCCACTTGCGCAAAGAAGAGAATCTGAAACCGTCTGATCTGTCGGGCACCCCGGTGAGACCAAATGTCCACGCAACCAGTTAGCTCGCAAACCGGGTCAGTGCCGATTGCCCTGGAAGTCGTCAATGCTTACGAGTTGTACATGAAGGACCTGCCTCCGACGAAATGGATCGTTGAGCCGATCATCCACGAAGGCGCAACGCTGTTGACTGGTGATCCGAAGGTGGGAAAGAGTTTTTTGGCCCTTCAGATTGCGCTGGCGGTGGCTGGTGGGTCGAAGAGGATGTTTGATTCTCTTGAGGTACGCACCCACGGACGGGTTCTTTATCTGGCCCTGGACGACGGCAGCGAGAAGCGGCTTCACAATCGCCTACGGGGGCTGCAACTGGACCCGGAGGCAACGAGGAATCTTGATTTCGTCTATCAGCGAAATCTGCCGGATCTTTCTAATGGATTTGATGTTGCTCTGAGTAAGTTCCTTGCTGACAAGGATTATGTGCTTGTAATTCTGGACACCTTCGGGGCGGTGCTCGGCAAGGCGACCGGCCAGAACATTTACCGCAACGAATACCAAGAGGCAATCAAACTGCAAAAGCTTGCACAGCTTCATGGAATCGCGTTGCTGATCTTGCACCACACAAATAAGAAAGAAGGAGACGACCCCGTTGCACGTTCTTCAGGATCACATGGGCTGACCGGGGCTGTGGATTCGGTTTTGATGCTGTCCAAGCAGAAAGGTCACGCTACCCTGGCAGCACGGCCAAGGGACGCTGAGGAATCAGCTTACGCCCTGCAAAGACTCCCAAATGGCGGTTGGCAGGCTCTGCAAGTTGCGATTGATTTGAACGCAGTTTCAATCGCCGATGATTCCGACGATGACGATGCCCTCGGTCCAAAGCAGCAAGAGGTTTTGACGCTGCTGCGGGAAGGTCCGAAGTCTTATCGCCAGGTAGCGAAGCATCTGGGGATCAGCCCTGAAGCCGCCAGGAAGCGACTAGAGCGGATGGAGAAAACCGGACAAGTTCGTAAGAGACCGGACCAGACATTTGAGGTGGGCGCTTGACCGTACCCAGGGGGCCTTGTCCGTCCGTCCTGTCCGTCCAGGAATCCAATCCATCCGGGCGTGGATGATGATCGGTAGGTATGAAGGGGGAAAGAGTGGGCGTGAATGAGAGGGGGATAGAGTGTCGGTATGGGTTGGGCATGTACTTGGACGGTCGGACGGACAGGACAGCCACTGGCCCAGGTTGGTCCGGCTAATCTAGTCGTTTGTCGATGACGCAATACCAGGAGAAACCAAATGAGCAGATACGTTAAAATCGCAGCAGAGTACATCATCAATCTTGACACTGTTACTCACGTCAAAGTCTGGCCAGGGAGCTTAGATGTCTTCGTCATCGGCCAGGACGAACCGGCGATGACGCTGAAAGGTGAGGACGTAGCGCAGTTTCAGGGCGAGTTGGAGGCGAGAAACATAGGTGAGCTTGCAAGGAGATGACTACTTGCCGGTCAGCTTATTGAATTTCTCGCGAAAATTGCACCGATCCGCTCTCCAACCAGTCCCACCCGAACCTCCTCCGCCCCAGCCGGAGCAACACGGTGCAAGATCGGTCGAGTGGAGTTATTCTGAGAAACTAGTTGTGCTTGAGAGATCAGTGACTTACAAATACCCACGGCTCGGAACGGATGGGGCGATGCCGAGAAATTACAATCTTTTCAATCTCCTGGGTTACGATTGACGTTGGCAAGTTGAGAGGCAGCAACCTAGCCTATTATGAGGAATTAGCGGCCTGTTGTTTCGATCTTCGACCCACTTAGACAGCCTAAATAAATCAGCAGGTTAGGATGAATAAGCTA
>Ga0075436_100000905_pt1 | contig 19718 bp, 14 predicted proteins | sample RhiMethybrSRZTD5_FD_75303 | JGI IMG/M metagenome (GOLD analysis project Ga0075436, IMG submission 75303) | Populus rhizosphere microbial communities from Tennessee, USA - Rhizosphere MetaG P. TD hybrid SRZTD5 | ecosystem: Host-associated > Plants > Roots > Rhizosphere > Soil | place: USA...
AAGAACACCATCTGCGCGGCGTACGAGATGGCCCCGGCGAGGGTCGCCGCGAACGTCATCAGGAGGATGTCGCGGTCCTTGACGTGGGCGAGCTCGTGGGCGAGGACCCCGGTGAGCTCGCGGTCGTTGAGCATCCGGAGCAGACCCTCCGTCGCGGCGACGACCGCGTGGCGCTCGTTGCGGCCGGTGGCGAAGGCGTTCGGGGTCTGGGTCGGGATGAGCGCGAGGCGCGGGGCGACCAATCCGAAGCGCGGAGCGAGGTCCGCGACGATCCGGGCGAGCCGTGGCGCCTCCTCCGGGGTGACGATCCTAGCGCGGCTCGACCAGAGGACGAACCGGTCGCAGAAGAAGTACGACGCGAGGTTGAGGACGAGCGAGAACCCGAGGGCGACGATCAACCCGCCGAGGAACGACCCGAGGAGGTACGCCCCGACGAGCCCGCCGATGACGATGAACAGGGCGATGATCGCCGCGAACAGCGCGGCGGTCCGGGCTACCGTTCCCATGGTCGTGGTCCCCTGAGGAGAAGAAGCCGGCGTCGCTATAAATCCGCCCCGTCGCCACCGGCCTCGGGCCCTCGGGGGGCCAGGTGACGGCGCGCCGAGGGCGTCGGGTGGTAGACCCCGAGCGCGAGGCCCGGCGGAGCGCGGCCAGGGCGGCGGAACTCGGGAGGGTAGCGTCGTCGGCACGAGGGACACCGGAATCCGCGCGACGTGCCGAGCGAGGCCGTGCGTCGACCGCAGTGCGGGCACAGCGGCGCGCCGATGCTACCGCGACGGGGGGCGAGCCGGCGGACGACGATCCCCTCGACCCGGAACGCAGCGTCCTCGGCGCGGCCTCCCCAAAGCCCGACGCGGTCACCGAAGCGCAACGCGCGCGCGACGCCGGGCAGCGTCTTCGTCGGCTCGAAGACGAGGCAGGTCGCGCGCGTGCCTCTCGGGTCCACGAGTTCGAACCGCACGTGCCCGCCGCGACCGGTCCTCGGCGCCGACGCGACCGTCCCCTCGATCCGGCCGGCCGAGTACGGCGCGAGGTCGGCGATCGTCACGAGGCTCGCATGGTCGCCCGTGCCCTGGTTCGTCCGGAAGATGAGCCATCGGTCCACCGGCTCGGACCGAACGATCGAAGCCGCGCGCGGCAGGACGGAGGCGTCGGTCGAACGGAGCCCGAAGAGGATCGGGCAGTCGGTATGTGGGGCGACCAGAAGGCGGCGCGTTCGGGCGTCGTGGCAGAGGAACAGCGACGGATACCGCGTTTGGGCCGCGCGGACGGATTCCGACCCGACGGAGCGAGGGGTGCCGATCCGGCCCTCGCTTCGGTAGGCCAGCAACTCCCAGGTCGGGTGGCCTCCCGCCCAGGCGATCGCGGCGGCCGCCCCGACGAGCCCTCGGGGACGCCCCTCCCCTCGGACTTCGGCCCCATGGCGACCGAGGAGGTCGACGACCTCCTCGACGGGAACGACGGTCCGGACCGCCTTCCAGTAGAGCGAGGCGGGGAGCCGGCGACGCGAGGCGACGAGCGCGGGCTCGGTCCCCGGGCCCGGAACCGACCCCTCACGGACCGCGGCCCACGCCGCGTCGACCACCCGCTCTGACTCGGCCGGTCGAAGGGGCGCCCCACGCGGGTACGCCCAGACGGGGCGTTCCCCGATGGTCCCGAGGCGTCGCCGGGGGCCCCGGCCACGTCCGAACCGGGCGGAGAGGGCTCCGTTCCCGCGCGTCTTCCAGGGAACGTTCGGGTCGAGCCGAACGAGGCGTGGCTCGCCGATCAGGTCCGCGCCGGCCGCTTCGGCGGCGCGAACGACCTCGGTGAGGACGAAGGTCGTGCACCCTCCGGTCGGCCCGTCGGTGTCGTCCACGCCCAGCCAGATCGTCCCACCCCCTAGGGCGGAGGGCGCAGGCGACGCCGGCGGCGTCGATAGAGGAGGAATACGACCGATCCGAGGGCGGCGGCGACCGGGACGACCAGCAGCACGTCGCCCCACGGCGTTGAGGCACCGAACGAGACGGCGACGACCTTCTGGGTCGCCGGGGTGAACGACCCGCCGACCGACGCCGAACCCCAGCCGAGGACGTCGTTCGAGATTCGGACGGTGTCGAACCCCGCGGTCCCGGTGATCGTCGTCCCCGAGGGGGTCCGGAAGGAAAGATCCACCGCCCCCGTGAACAGCCCGAGCGGCACGGCCACCGGTGAGAGGTTCAACGTGAGCGCGAGGCGGTGGCTCGCGCCCTCGTACGGGAACCCGTACGAGAGCGACGTCGTGACGGGGACCGCCGTCGCCGACGCCACCGGGCCGGTGGCGTTCGCGAACGCGACCCCGTCAAGGTGGGAAGCATCGGGCCGGCGATCGTCGAGGGTGAGCCCGAGCGCCGACGTCCCGGCGATCGCGCCGGACGGTAGGAGCTGCGCCTCCTGCTCGAGCAGGTCCTCGAACTGGGTGACCTCGCTCCCCTCCACCGTGCCGTCGCGGTTCCCGAAGAAGGCGCTCAGGATCGGCGTCGACTCCGCGGACTGGATCTGCTGGAGGATCGTCGCTCGCTGGCTCTGGTTCGCGACGATGAGGTCGACGAGCAGTGTGAAGTTCCCATCGACGGCCGCGCGCAGCGCCGAGCCGTTCGGGATCGATGCGGTGAGGTCGACGCGGAGAGAACCGTCCGAAGCGAGCGTGAGACCGGCCGACGCGGCGGTCGCCGACGGAGGCAGGAGGAGGGCGGCCGCTGCGAGGGCGAGCATCACGGCGGTCCGAGCTCGACGCATGGTCGGGGACCGGGGCCACGCCGCGGGTCGGGCGAGCCTCCGCTCAGGCGAGGCTCTTGAGGAGTCGGTCGTAGCCGGCGAGGTTCGGTTCGAGGGCGATGTCCGCCGCCGCGGGGCCCACGAGGTCGGGCAACAGCTTGAGCTCGAGGGCGCTCGCCGGCTCGGTCTCCGCCGGCCGGTGCATCACGCCGATCGGGATCTTCCCCGCGTCCATCGTCTCGAGGCACAGGCGGAACACCGCCTTGCGGTCCGTCGCGTCGTAGCCGGGGAGCTTCGAGATGTCGACGACGCGCTCCCGCCAGAGCTTGAACGTGTCGTTGTAGGTGACGCACGGCGACAGGTCCTCGACGAACGCGAACCCGCGGTTGGCGCGGTTGAACCGGATCGCCTCGACGAGGACCTGGGTCATCGTCTTCGGGTCGCCGGAGAAGGTGCGCGCGATGAAGTTCGGGGCCGGGATCGAGAGCGCCGTCAGGATCGCATCGAACGGCTGCTCGACGTTCCCCTCGAACCCGATCCGGCTCGTGGGCGACGCCTGGCCCTTCGTGAGGCCGTACGTCTCGTTGTTCATCACGATGTAGAGGATCGAGACGTTCTTCTTGAACGCGTGGATGAAGTGGCCCATCCCGATGGCGTAACCGTCCCCGTCGCCGCCGGCGGCGATGACCGTGAGCTTCGGGTTCGCGAGCTTGACGCCGACCGCCTGCGCCAGCAGCCGCCCGTGGAGCGCGTGGATCCCGTTCGTCTCGAGGAAGTTGTGGATCCCGCCGGAGCAGCCGATCCCGCCGACCAGGACCTCCTCGTGGGTCGGCACCCCGGCCTCGACGGCGGCCTTCTTGACCGCGGCGAGAACGCCGAAGTCGCCGCAGCCGGGGCACCACGTCGACGGGATCGGCTTGACCGACTGGACCATCTACGCCTCCTGGACCCGCCGGACGATCTCCGGCGAGCGGAACGAGAACCCGTCGAACTTCGTGATCGACCGGAGCTTCGCGTGGTGCTGCGGTAGGGTCTCGCGGATCATCGCCGCGAACTGGCCCGCGTAGTTGTGCTCGACGACGTAGGCGACCTGGACCGAGTCGAGGAACGGGCCGAGCGTCTCCGTCGGCACGGGCCAGAGCGTCCGGGCCTGGTAGAAGCGCGTCGGGACCCCCTTCAAGGCGAGGACCTGCTGCGCCTCGCGGATCGGGCCCCACGTGCTGCCGAACCCGATGAGGCCGATCTTCGCGTTCGCGTCCCCGAAGAGGTGTGGCGGGGGGAGCTCCGCCTTGGCGTGGACCATCTTGCCCATCCGCTTGTCCATCATCTTGACGCGGTTCACGGGGTTCACGGAGACGTGGCCGAACTCGTCGTGCTCGTTGCCGGTCACCTGGGCGAACGCCCCGAGCGTGCCGGGGGGGACGTGGGGCGAGATCCCGTCCTCGGTGAGCAGGTAGTGCTTGTACGTCGTGAGCTGGTCGAAGAGGTCCTTCGGGAGCAGCTTGCCGCGGTCGACGTGCACGCCGTCGAGCGATAGCGGCGTCGACGTGACCGAGTTCTGGCTCAGCGCCTGGTCCAGGAGCAGGATGACGGGGAGGCGCCACTTGTCGGCGAGGTTCACCGCGTCGATCGTCATGCGGAAGCAGTCGTCGATCGTCCCGGGGGCGAGGATGAAGCGGGGGAAGTCCCCGTGGCCCAGGTGGGCGAGGTGGCTCAGGTCGGACTGTTCGTGGCGCGTCGGCTCGCCGGTGGAGGGCCCGACGCGCTGGCAGTCGGCGACGACGATGGGGATCTCGGCCGTGCCGGCGTGGCCGATCCCTTCGGTCATGAGGGAGAGGCCCGGCCCGCTCGTCGAGGTCATCGCCCGCGCGCCGGCGTAGGAGGCGCCGATCACCATGTTGATCGCGGCGAGCTCGTCCTCGGCCTGCCGAACGACGCCGTGGAACGGCGGTAGGTACCGCATGAGGTACTCCATGATCTCCGTCGCGGGCGTGATCGGGTACCCCGCGAAGAACCGACCGCCCGCGACGACGAACCCGAGGGCGACGGCCTGGTTGCCGGTCGTGAGGATCTGGTCTTTCGCGTCCCCGTCGAGCACGCGGTAGCGGTCCGCGATCCCCGCGTCGATCGCGGCCTTGCGCCCGATCTCGAGCGCCTTCAGGTTCTTCTCGAGCGCCTCGGGGCTGCGGCGCTTGAACCGGCTCTCGATGACGCTGCGCGTCAAGTCCGCGTCAAACCCCATCATCACCGAGATGGCGCCGTACGCGGCGGTGTTCTTGTAGATCGGTTGTCCCAGCTGGCTCCCCACGAGGGTAGCGAACGGGAAGCCGACGGCGTTCGGAACGTCCGAGTGGAACACCGAAGCGTCGTAGAGGATCGTCCCGCCCGGCACGAGGTCTGCCATGCCGATCTCGACCGCCTCCGGGTCGAACGCGACGAGCATATCGACCTGGGGTTTCGCGGCCGCGATCGGCTCGCGCGAGGCTCGGATCGAGGCGTCGGCGTGCCCACCGCGGATGCGCGAGAGCACGTTGCGGGTCATGTAGACGTAGAGGTTCTTCAACCGGAAGTAGCGGCCCAGCAGGTCCGAGACCGTGAGCGTCCCGTCGCCCCCCTGCCCCCCGATCAGGACCGCGAGGTCCGAGAGCTCTCGGACGGGTGGAGCCTCTCCAGGTCCGGATTCGTTAACGAAGGGAGCCGTGCGCGCTGCAGGGATGGTCATCGGTACGATCGCGTTCCGGCCCTCGAGCGCGGAGCGTACTCATTTCATTCGACGGACGTATTTAAGAATGGGGGCGCGGTCGGCGGTAGCGGCGCGGTTTTCGGCGGAGAACGGAGGAATTCCGGCGCCGGAAGCGACGCGCCGTCGAGCGCGTCGCCCTAGGGCCGGGGGCGGCCCCGGCCACGTACGCTAACGTACCGCCCGCCACCGCCGGACAAAGGTTATCTCCGTCACGCCGCATCAATGACCTCGGATGAGCGGAGCCCCGCTGGTCGAGGATTACCACCCGATGACCGCGGCGGCCCGGCGGTTCGCCGACCCGATCGTCTTCTGGGACGAAACGCTGCGCGACGGCGAGCAGGCGCCCGGGGTCCATTTCACGCCCGAGGAGAAGCTGCGCATCGCGGAGCTCGAATCCGACATGGGCGTCGCCGTCATCAACGCGGGGATCCCCGTCGTCTCCGACGAGGAGGCGCGCGCGGTCCACCGGCTCGCCCACGCCGGGCTCAAGGCGAAGATCCTCGCGGCCGGGCGGACCGTCCCCGGCGACGTCGACGCGGTCATTCGCTCCGGGGCGACGCACATCGCCCTCTTCGTCGCCGCGAGCGAGGTCCACCTGCGCTTCAAGCTCAACATGACCCAGGACGAGGTCCTGCGAGCGTCGCTGGACTCCGTGAAGCGCGCGAAGGACGCCGGCCTCCACGTCGCGTTCGTGACCGAGGACACGGTCCGCGCCCCGCTCGATTTCGTCGAGCGCCTCTACAAGGCCGTCCAAGAGGTCGGCGCGGACCGGCTCGTCGTCTCGGACACCGTCGGGATCATGACGCCGCTGACGTTCCGGTGGTTTCTGGAAGAGTTCCGACGCCGGGTCCAACCGGTCGACTGGGCCGTGCACTGCCACAACGATTTCGGCCTCGCGGTCGCGAACACCCTTACCGCCCTCGAGGTCGGCGTGACGAGCCCACACACGTGCGTCAACGGCTTGGGGGAGCGCTCCGGGAACGCCGCGTTCGAGGAGGTCGCCGTCGCGCTCGAGTCGCTCTACGGCGTCCGGACGGGCCTCGACACCCGCCGCCTCTACGAGCTCTCCCGCCTCGTCGAGGAGATTTCGGGCGTCCCGCTCGCGGCGAACAAGGCGCTCGTCGGGTACAACTCGTTCTCCCACGAGGCGGGGATCCACACCCACGGCATCCTCAAGCACACGCTCACGTACGAGCCGCTCCAGCCCGAGGTCATCGGCCGCCACCGGCAGATGATCCTCGGGAAGCACACGGGCAAGGCCGCGCTCGTCGAGAAGCTCAAGGAGCGCCGCGCGACGCCGTCGGACGCGACCCTCGCGGACCTCCTCCGCCAGATCAAGGAGCGGACCGAAGCGGAGGGGAAGGACGACCAGACCCACCTCCTCGCGGAGTACCGCCGCCACTTCGAGCATCTCGGGCTCTCCGACGCGGAGTTCTGGACGATGGTCGCGGACCTCAAGATCCCCACGGAAGTCGCATGAACGCACCGCAGCATGGCATGACCCTCGCCGAAAAGATCCTCTCGAGGGCCTCCGGGCTCGAGCGCGTCGTCCCCGGCCAGATCGTCGAGGGGCGCGTCGACCTCGCCATGATGCACGAGCAGGGCGCGCAAACCGTCGCGCCGTTCCAGCAGATGGGCGCGGACCACGTGTGGGACCCCGAGCGCGTCGTGATCGCGATCGACCACTGGGTGCCCGCCTCGACCGAAGGGGCGGCCGTGATCCACCGGATCCTGCGGAAGTTCGCGGCGCAGTACCACCTCCCCCACTTCTACGACGTCGGGCGGCACGGGATCTGCCACCAGGTCCTCGCCGAGGACGGCTGGGTCGTGCCGGGGGACCTCGCGGTCGGGACCGACTCGCACACCAACATGCTCGGCGCGATGGGGGCGGTCGCGGCCGGCGTCGGGCCGACCGAGCTCGCGGCCGTGCTCGCCCTCGGGCGGCTCTGGCTCAAGGCCCCGCCCACGATCAAGATCAACGTCCGCGGGAAGCTCGGCCCGGGGATCACGAGCAAGGACCTCACGCTGCGGATCGTCGGCGAGGTCACGACGAGCGGCGCGACGTACAAGTCGATCGAGTTCACCGGGCCCACGATCGACGCGCTCTCGATGTCCGAGCGGTTCACGCTCTGCAACATGACCACCGAGATGGGGGCGAAGTGCGGCATGATCGCCCCGGACCAGAAGACGTTCGACTACCTCGAGAAGACCGCGAAGCACGCGATGCACCCGCTGCGGGCCGACGCCGACGCGCGCTACGAGCGGGTCCTCGACATCGACGTCGACGGGATGCCCCCGATGGTCGCCTGCCCCTACTCTCCGGACAACGTCCGGCCGCTCCCCGACGTGGTGAAGGAGCACGTGAAGGTCGACCAGGTGTTCCTCGGGTCCTGCACGAACGCGCGCATCGACGACCTGCGCGAGGGGGCCCGGTTGATGAAGGGCCTCAAGGTCCACGCGGGCGTGCGGTTCATCGTCTCGCCCGCGTCGACGGCGATCTACCAGCAGTGCCTCCACGAGGGGATCATCGACATCTTCACCGAGGCCGGCGCCGTCTTCACGAACTCGAGCTGCTCCGCGTGCTTCGGCGGCAACATGGGGATCCTCGCCCCGGACGAGGTCTGCGCCTCCTCGTCGAACCGCAACTTCCCCGGCCGGATGGGCGCCAAGGAGGCCCGCATCTACCTCATGTCGCCGGCGGCGACGGTCGCGACGGCCGTCAAGGGCGAGATCGCCGACCCGCGCGAGCTCGGGTAGGGGCTCCGACGATGCAGGACGTCATCCGCGGCAAGGTCTGGACCCTCGGCGACAACATCGACACCGACGGAATCATCAGCGGGAAGTACCTCACGGTCCTCGACCCCGCGGAGCTCCGCAAGCACGTCTTCGAGATCGCGCTCCCCGGGTTCGCCGAGGCCGCCCAGAAGGGCGACATCGTCGTCGCGGGGCGCAACTTCGCGTGCGGCTCGAGCCGGGAAGCGGCCCCGCAGGCGCTCCGCGCCGTCGGCGTCGGCGCGGTCCTCGCGGACTCGTTCGCCCGCATCTTCTACCGCAACTGCATCAACCTGGGCGTCCCCGCGATCGAGGTCGACGGCGTCCGACGGGTCTTCGAGAACGGCGACCCGGCTCGGATCGAGATGAGCGCCGGGCGGATCGTCAACGAGCGTACTCAGGCGGAGATCCGCTTCCCGCCGATCCCTCCGCACCTCTTGGAGCTCCTCGAGGTCGGCGGGCTCGTCGAGAAGGTCCGCCTCGAGCTCCTCCAGTCGCGGGGCGCGGCGCCGGCATGAACAGCGCCGGCTACACGATCGCGGTCTTCCCCGGCGACGGGATCGGCCCCGAGGTCATCGCCGAGGGCGAAAAGGTCCTCGCGGCCCTCGCGGAAGGCGACCGCGCGCCCTGGCGCCTCGAGGCGTACCCGGGGGGCGGCCAGTACTACCTCGCCCACCAGAAGGAGTGGGAGCCGGAGGCCGAAGCGGCGTCGCGCCGCGCCGAGGCGATCCTCCTCGGAGCCATCGGTTGGCCGGGCGCGACCCTCCCGAACGGCGACAACGCGGGCGTCGCCCTCGTCCTCGGCCTCCGCCAGGCGCTCGACCTCTACGCGAACGTGCGACCGTGCCGGCTCTACCCGGGGGTCCGCCATCGCATCAGCGCCGGCTACCAGCAGGTCTGGGAACCGAAGAACGTCGACCTCGTGATCGTGCGCGAGAACACGGAGGGCCTCTACACGCCCGCGCGCGGTCGCCTCCGCCGCGCCGACGAGACCGAGGTCGCCGTCGACACGCGCATCCTCACGAAGAAGGGGTCGGAGCGCGTGATCCGCTACGCGTTCGAGCTCACGAAGGGGCGCTCGCGCGGGGCCCCCGAGGACGCCCGATCGCGCGTCACGTGCGTCGACAAGTCGAACGTGCTCGAGGGGTGCCGGTTCTTCCGGGAGACGTACGACCGGATCGCCGCGTCGTACCCGAACGTCGAGCGCGACTACGCCTACGTCGACGCGTTCACCCAGTGGCTGATCCGGAACCCCGAGCACTTCGACGTCGTCGTCTCGACGAACATGATGGGCGACATCATCACGGACCTCGCGAGCGTCCTCCAGGGCGGGATGGGATTCGCGGCCGGTGGCAACATCGGCGACCACCACGCGATGTTCGAACCGGTCCACGGGAGCGCCCCGAAGTACGCCGGACAGAACCGCGTCAACCCGTTCGCCACGTTCTTCGCCGTCGAGATGATGCTGCGGTGGTTGGGCGATCGGCACCACGACGGCGGCCTGGTCCGCCAGGCCGACCGGCTCGAGGCCGCGGTGGCAAAGGTCTTGACCGCGGGCACCGCTCGTACGTACGACCAGGGTGGGACCGTGACGACCTCCGAAGCCGGCGACCGCGTGGCGAGCGCGATCCGCGCGGAGGCGTCGTGACGGCGCTCCGCCGGGTCGCCCTCGTCGGCGGCGCCACCACGAAGTTCGGCCTGCGGGCCTCGACGTGGCCCGAGCTCGCGCAAGAGGCCGGCGCCGTGCTGTTCCGTGCCGTCCCCGAGCTCGCCGCGCGCGACGTCGATTCGCTGTTCCTCGGCGCGGCCGAACCCGAGCGGTTCGCCTTCCAATCGCACGTCGCGCCCCTCGCCGCTGAGCAGATGGGGCTCACGCCGCGTCGGATCATCCAGCGGACGGAGCTCGCGTGCGCCTCCGGCCAGTCCGCGATCCGATCGGCGTACGCCGCGATAGCCTGCGGGCTCTCCGACGTCGCCGTCGCGGTCGGCGTCGAGAAGATGTTCCTGCCGTCGATGCCGGAGGCGAACGCGTCGATGGCGTGCGTGATGGACCGGCCGTTGGACGGCGTCCACGGCGCGACCGCGCCGCCGTTCTTCGCCATGGTCGCCCAACGGCACATGCTCGAGTACGGCACGACCGAGGAGCAGATGGCCGCGGTGTCGGCCAAGAACCACCGGTTCGCGAACGCGAACCCGACGGCCCAGTTCCACGAGAAAACGTTCGACCGGGCGAAGCTCTTGGGCCTGCCGCTCATCGCGCCGCCGCTCCGCCTCGGCGACTGCTCGTCGATGACCGACGGGGCCGCGGCCGTCGTGCTCGTCGCCGAGGAGTTCGCCCGCCGCTACACGCGGACCCCGGTCTGGATCCGCGGCACCGGCCAGTACTCCGACTTCCACAACCTCGCCCACGCCGGCTCCCTCACCGACTGGCGGGGGCTCTCGGTCGCCGCGGGCGAGGCGCTCCGCGGCGCGGGCATCGCGGCCCACGACCTCGACTTCGCGGAGCTCCACGACTGCTTCTCGATCTCCGAGATCGTCGAGTACGAGGCGCTCGGGCTCTGCCCCAAGGGGGCGGGCGGTGCGTACGCGCTCGACGGACGATCGGACCTGGGGGGCGACGTCGTCGTCAACGCGCGCGGTGGGCTCCTCGGTTGCGGCCACCCGCTCGGGGCCACGGGCGTCGCTCAGGCGGTCGAGGTCTACCAGCAGTTCAACCGCCAGGTCGACCCGAAGCGCCAGGTCCCCGACCCGTCGTGGGCCCTCGTCCACAACCTCAGCGGGAGCGCGAACGTCCACTCGGTGATGGTCTACGGAGGGGCGAACTAGATGGCGGAGAGCGGTTCGACGCGACCCACTAGGACGGTCGCGGGTCCCTCGTCGACCGCCGATCCAACGCCGCGGGCCGAGCGGCCCCCGGCAGCACCGCCGCCGTTCCTCCTCGACTTCTACCCGCTCGAGGACGCGAAGTTCACGCGCCTCTCCCCGTTCTTCGACGCCTTGAAAGAGGGCCGCTTCACGACGACCCGGTGCGAGCGCGACGGCCTGCACTGGCCGCCGCGAGCGGTCTGCCCGACGTGCCACACCGAGGAGCTCGTCTGGGTCGACCTGCCGACGCGGGGGACGATCTACGCGTTCAGCGCCGTGCTCGCGGGCGCGCCGATCGGGATGGAGTCGGACGTACCGTTCGCGGTCGGCCTCGTCGACCTCGAGGGGACCTCGCTGCGGATCTTCTCGCGGATCGTCGGCCGGGCGTGGACCGAGCTGCGGGTGGGCCAACCCGTGACCGTCGAGACGTACCGGATCCCCGATGGGCGGGCGTTCTTCCGCGTCCGAGCCGACGCGTCGTAGCGGACCCGAAAGATCGACCTTCGACGAGCCCTCGGGCCGACCGAGCGGGGGGCGCGCGGGCCCCGCCCGCGCCGCCGAGGACGAATGGCGAAAAATCGCCGGAAGCCTATTTATACACCCCCTCGGTCTCGCGCGCCGCCGATTCGGGAGAGTCGGTCTTCGATGGACACCCCATATTCGGGCTGGTGGCGGAAGCACGGTCTCACCCTAGCCCTGCTGTTCTCCGCCTTCGGCATCGCCCTGCTCGTCCGGACGGTCTTCATGGCCCCGCTCATCGAGCAGTTCGGCCCGTTGAACCTGTACGGCGGCGGGTCCGACTCGTTCTACCACTCGCGCGTGATGACGTTCATCATCGGGAACCACGCCAACCTGGTCCGCGACCAGCTCCTCAACTTCCCGCTCACCGCGGTGAACCCGCGCGAGCCGCTGTTCGACTGGATGAACGCGGTCTTCGGGATGATCTTCGCCCCGATGTTCGGCGGGAACGCCGTCGTCGCGGGGGCGTGGTTCCTCGACCTCCAGGGCCCGCTCTGGGCGGCGCTCGGGGTCTTCCCCGTCTACCTGATCGGGCGCGAGGTCAGTTCGAAGCGGATGGGGATCGTCGCGGCGTTCCTCTATCCGCTGATGGTCGCGAACATCGACTCGTCGACGTTCGGCTATGCGAACTACCTCAGCTTTTACACCTTCTTCATCCTCCTCATGCTCTTCGGCTACCTCAAGACGATCCGGACGACCGGGTCGCGCCGCTGGGTCGAGAGCTACCGGCACCCCCGTCAGTTCGTCCCCGCGCTGCGGCAGTTCGCGCGCGTCGAGCGGACGTCGGTGAAATGGGCCGTGTTCACCGGCGTTTGCTTCGGCACGCTCGCGCTCGCGTGGCAGGGGTACTCGTTCGCCGTCGCCACGGTCGTCGTCTTCCTCCTCTTCGCCCTGATCGTCGAGCGGATCCGCCGGGTCGACTCGTTGGGTCTCTACGTCAACACCTGGATCGTCGGCCTGGTGGGGTTCCCGATGGCGATCCCGTACTACTACCCCCAGGGGCTGTTCGCGGGCTGGTTCGACCTTCCGCTCATCGTCTTCTTCGGCGCGCTCCTGATCGCGCTGCCGTTCGTCCTCCTCCGCGACACGCCGTGGGTCGTCTCCGTCCCCGTCCTGCTCGTCACCGGCGCGATCGCGGTCGGACTGCTCGACTTGGTCAACCACGCGTTCTTCGTCAGCATCGTCACGGGCCAGGGGTACTTCGTCAAGACCCTCGTCTACTCGACCGTCGCCGAGGCGCAAGCACCGTCGATCGACGCGCTGATCCTCGGCTATGGGGTCGTCACGTTCTTCCTCGCGTTCGTCGGCCTCGGCCTCCTCGTCTGGCGGATGACGCGCCAGCGGTTCCCGCGGGCGCTGATGATGTTCCTCGTCTTCGGGGTCATCTCGATCTACCTGCCGGTCTCGGCGGCGAAGTTCTTCTACCTCGGCTCGGCCGGTTTCGCCCTCCTCGCGGCCGAGGGGATCCTGCGGCTCCTCGACGTGGCGACGTACCCCGAGCTCCGCCGCACGGTGGGCCAGCTCTCGGACCGGCGCGGCCAGCTCACGGCGTTCCGCAAGGCGTTCAAGGCACGCCACGTCCTCGTGATGGCGCTCGTCCTCGTCATTGTGCTACCGAACATCTGGTACGCCGTCGACGCGGGCGTCCCATACAACTCCAAGAGCCAGTACAACCAGCAGATCTACAACACGCTCCCGACGTTCCTGCGCCCCGCGCCCCAGAACGCCTCCCAGTTCTTCCTCGGCGCGGCGGGGACCCAGCTCGACACGCCGACCCAGTACGACGAATCCGGGTACAACTGGCTCGCCCTCCAGGACCAGAACGAGCCCGCCCCCGAACGACCCGCGTTCATCAGCTGGTGGGACTACGGGTTCCAGGCGGTCTCCCAGGGGCTCCATCCGACCGTCGCCGACAACTTCCAGAACGGCATTGTGCCGGCGGGGAACTTCCTCCTCGCCCAGAACGAATCGCTCGCGATCGGCATCCTCGCGACGGACCTCCTCGTCGCCGAGGCGAAGAAGAGCCAGCAGCCGAACCTGCCCTCCGACCTCAATGCGATCCTGACGGCCGACGGCGTCGACGTGGCGACCCTCCACAACCTACTGGCGAACCCGTCGCAGGACATCCCGATCGTCCTGGCCCACCCCGAGCGCTACCTCGCCGTCGACCCGAGCCACCTCGACGGGCCGAATGCGATGTACGACGTCGTCTCGTACTTCTTTGCCTCGACGTTGCCGCCCGCGAAGGTCGCCCAGGTCTACGACGACCTCCAGGCGTACACGGGGTGGTCGATCCGCTACGCCATGGTCGACAGCCGCTTGTTCCCGTTCAGCGGCTCCAACACGGGGATCTTCTACGCGCCGGCGGACCTGACCGACCGGGTCATCGGACCGGGCGGTGCGCCGACGGCGTACTACTCGCTCAGCATCGTCGGCACCGATGGCGGAACGTACCCGATCGGCAGCCTGCCCGCCGGCGTCGCGGCCGCGTCGTACAACATCAACTACACCCAGGCGTTCTACAACACGATGATCTACCGGACGTTCATCGGCTATAGCGGCGCCGAGATCGGGTCGAGCGGCATCCCCGGCCTCAGCGGTGGCGTCCAGAGCCAGCCGGTCGAGCCCGGCTGGATGATGCAGCACTTTCAGGTCGTCTACCGGACCGCGTACTACTGCCCGTTCGCGTCGCCGACAGGCCACCCCAATTGCTTCACGGCGATGAACGTGCCCGAGGCGCAGGCGAACGCCAAGAAGTTCAACGGGACCGCGGACACGTCGACGAACTCGTACTTCTCCGGCGGCGAGGCGATGCTAGAGTACTACTCCGGCCAGCCAATGACGGGCACGGTCACGCTCCCGAACGGCGCGCCGGTCTCGCACGCGTTCGTGACCGTCTACGACAGCTGGGGGATCCCGCACATGGTGACGCAGACGACGAGCGACGGGGCGTACTCGGTCGTGCTCCCCCCCGGCGCCGTGACGGTCAACGTAACGATCGGCACCTTCCAGGGCCTCTCGGAGGCGGGGAACACCGTCCTCTACTCGATGAAGATCCCGGTGTCAGCGGCGTACGGGCAGACGAACGACGCGCCGACCCTCGTTCGGCCGGTGGTCCTCCAGCCCGCGACCGTCCAGGGGTTCGTCTACTGGAACACCGCGAACAACTCGAGCTACATCCCGAACGCCGACGCCCTCGTCCCGGGGGCGTCGCTATCGCTCTGGGGCGGTGGTCTCCCGCGCCTCACCGCCACGTCCGACGCGAGCGGGTCGTTCGTCTTCTCGAACGTGCCGCCCGGGGTCTACAACTTCACGATCACGTACCAGGGCGCGAACTTCTCCCAGGCGCAGGTGTACGCCACGACCGGAGCGGTGCTGAACAAGACGAGCGGCCTATCCGCCGCGACGGTCTCGGGCACCGTCCTGCTGCCGAACGGCCTCCCCGCCTCCGGCGCCTCCGTCACGGTCACGTCGAGCGTTGGCGGGATCGTCGCGTCGACCCAGACGAACCTCTCGGGAGGGTACCTCGTGAACAACCTCGGGCAGGGGAACTACTCGGTGCAGGCCTCGGTCACCGCCCAGTCGCTGGGATCCCCCCCGACGTCGATCAGCGTGCCCAGCCCCGGGGTGAAGCTCCACGAGAACCTGAGCCTCGCCCCGATCTTCACCGTGAGCCTCGCCGTCGTCGGGAACGGCAACCCGCTGGGCGGGTTCCCCGTCCGGTTCACGCCGATCCTCCCGCTCGCCCCTCCAACCCCCTCGAACGCCTCGGGCGGACCCCCCGGTGGTCCGGGGTCGCCGCCCGGGGCGCCCGGTTCGCCGGGGACGACGAACTCGTCGGTGTTCCTCACCGACGCCAACGGTTTCCTTACCGCGACGCTGCCGGTCGGCAACTACTCGATCTACGGTCTCGGGTTCGTCGGCGCGACGCTCTACGCCGGGTTCAGCGCCGCGTACCTCCCCGCGTCGACCCACTTCCTCACGCTGCCGCCGCTGTTCGTCGTCCCCGCGAGCCGCCTCTCGGGCGTCCTCCTCGGTACGACCGTCGGGTCGGTCGCCCTGCCGACCGAGCTGTTCGTCTTCGACGCCCGCGGTGACCTCGTCTCGGCGCTGGCGAACGGGACCGCCCACTGGTCGTTCGAGCTGCCGCCGGGCACCTACAGCGTCCTCGCCGTCCAGGGCCTCACGACGAGCCAGGCGGCGCTCTCGGCCACCCTCGTGAACGTGACCGTCCTCGGCGATACCTCGCTCACCCTCACCCTCGGGCCGGCCGTCAAGTTCCAGTCGCGGCTCGGCTTCCCGACGGCGCTCGGGCCGAACGGGATCTTCCCGGCTGCCCAGGCGACGACGCGCCTCACCCTCGAGCCCGCGGGCGCCTCGATCACCGCCCTCTCCGACGCGAACGGCAACGTGAGCTTCGTCCTGCCGGCGGCCGTCCAGCCGGGCGAGTCGTACTGCCTCAGCATCACCGCGCCGGGATTCGTCCCGTACAACGTCTGCGACCTCTCTCCGAGCCAGCTGCAGGGGCTCGCGCAGGTCCCGCTCGCCCTCCACCCGGTCCCCGTGAACGTCTCGGTGCGCGGGCTGCCGACGGGGACGACGCTCACGCTCAATTTCACCGGCACGAGCCCCTCCGCGATCTCGACGTCGCTCTCGGGCGGCACGTCGTTCGACGTGACGCTCCCGCCGGGCACCTACGACATCTCCGGGTGGGCGCGCGCGCCCTCGTACGGGCTGTTCCTTCCGCCGTCGTCCCTCAACCTCACGGTGCCGCTCGGCTCGCCGGGCGTCGCGTTCGTCCTCACGGTCCTCCGTCAGGTCGGCGCGACCGGCATCCTCGACCTCGCCGAGGGCCTCTCGGCGAGCGCGGTCCAGGTCCAGCTGATGTCCAACGCACAGAACCTAACCCTCTCGGGGTCGACCTTCGAGGGCCGGTTCCTCGTTGCGCCGGGCAACTACACGCTCTACGCCTCCGCGCCGGGGGCGAACCGCTCGTACGCGTCGCTCGGCACGAGGACGATCGCGCCGGACGGCACGATCTCCTCGAGCGTGGCGCTGACCGCCCCCGCGTCGCGCGTCTTCGTCAACTTCACCGAGAGCTCGGGGTTCGTCCTGGCGGCGAACTACTCCGCGACGGTCCTCGCGCCCGGCGGGCTCACGGTGCCGTTCTACGTGCGCTCGGGCCAGTCGGATGTCGTGCTGCCGCCGAACGAGACCTACGCGTTCGCGCTCGACACGACCCAGCTCGTACCGACCGGCAGCGGGTCCGTCTACCAGCGGTTCACGGTCGTGCCCGGGTCCACGTGCACCCCGACGACCGCGACGGCGTACTGTGACATCCCGCTCGCGAGCGCGTCGGTGATGTCCGCCCTCTCCGGCCGGTTGGTCTACCCCGGCTATCCTTCGCCGCTCTCGGGCACGGTGCGGCTCGTCGGCCCGTCGCCGTCCCTCGCGGTGACGACGGTCGACGTAACGAACGGGACGTTCGCGACCCCGCTCGCCCCCGGCACGTACTCGCTCTACGCGACGGCGGGCGGCTCCGCCGCACCGGTCGCCAACATCTCGGAGGTGGCCGTGCCGGCGTCGCCCGGGCCGTCGGTCGACATCAACCTCGCCCGGACGTGGTCCGACGTCGTCACGCTGACGCCGCCCTCGGCGGGTGTGCTCGGGACCGCGACGATCGTCGTGACGTCGCCGGGAGGGCTCACGCTCACGTTCGCCGATGAGCCGTTCCTATCGCCGATCCCGATCGTCCTGCCGGTCGGCGTCTACACCGTGACCGCGTCCGCGCCTGCGTCGCCGTTCGGCGTCGCGACGAACGCGACCGCTACCGCGACGGTCGCGCTCGTGAACGGCAACGCGGCCACCGCGCTCACGCTCGCCTACCACGTCGTCCAGACCGCCTCGATCCAGGTCCTCGAGCCGACGCAGGTGACCCTCGGCAACGGCGGCGTCGCCGTGTTCGCGTTCGTCGTCACGAACACCGGCAACGCCCCCGAGGCGCTCCACTTCGTCGGGAGCCCGTCGACGTGGACGTTCGACTTCCGACCGTCGAACGTCTCGCTCGGGACGGCCCCCGCCAACCGGACCGCGTCCGTCGAGGTGACGATCACCGTCCCCGCCGGCACGGCCGTCGCGCATCCGACGATCCAGCTCGAGGCGGTGCTCTCGAGCGGGCAGCCGGCGGGCTTCGCGGCCCCGCTCCCGGTCATCACCCTCACGCCCGTCCTCGGGATCGTCGTCGGCAGCGCGTCGTCCCTCGGGGTCTCGATCGCGCCGTACCAGGTCTCCGTCGGGTTCTACGTCCGGAACACGGGCACGGTGACGGAATCGGTGCACCTCAGCGTCGCCGACGCCGTGCGGTTGGCCGGGCTTGGCTGGACCCCGAAGATCGTCTCGGGCCGGACCGAGGTCGCGTCGACGACGTCGCTGCCCGCGGGCGCGAACCAATCGTTCACGGTCCAGCTCGTGTCGCCCGCATCGCAGGCGCTGCCGCCCGGCTCGGTGACGGTCAGCGCGACCGTCCTGAACGGGAGCGGACCGACGTCGACGGTAACCCTCGCGATCCCGTCGTACAGCCTCGCCCTCAACGCCTCCGCGATCGTCGTGACCGGTCCGTCGATCGGTTCGCCGCCGAGCCTACCCGACTGGCTCGTCCCGCTCCTCGCGTTCGTCCCGGCGATCGCGCTCGTCACGTTCCTCGTCGTCCGACGCTACCTCAAGACCCGCTCGTGGGACCGGAGGTGATCCGCATGGTCCAGCGTCCGATCGTACGGCGGACCGTGGCCCCCTCGGGGCTCCTCGGGGTCGCGCTGCTCCTCGCGGCGATCGTCACGCTCGTCGCGGCCCTGCCGCCGGTCCACGCCGCCACGGCGACGGCGCCGCTCACCGGCGCGATCAACGGTCCGTCGCGCGTCGGCTCGGGCCTCAACGCGAGCTACCTCGTCACCGCCCAGGGCGGGCCGGCGGAGGCGCCGAACGGGACCCAGGTCGGGATCTACTCGTACCGCGCGTCGATCGCGGCCACCGACCCGACGGGCGCCGCGATCCTCCCGGCCACCGGCGTCCTCGTGAACGGCTCGGTGCCGCTCACCCTCAAGGCGCCGAAGGCGATCGAATCGGTGACGATCTACGTGCTCGTGAAATCGGAGCTCTCCGGGACGAACGTCTCCCAGAACCTCTCGTTCACGGTGCAGATCGTGCAACCGTACACCGTCGCCGCGAGCCTCATCGTCGGCTCGACGGCGTCGTCGACGCCGTTCTTCCTTACCGTCGACCTCGACGGCCAGCCGGTCGGCTCGATCGCCGTGCCCGCGCTCTCCCCCGGGACGAGCTTCCCGCTCTCGTTCTCCTACGTCCCGCCCGACCTCGCCCCCGGCTGGCACACGTTCACGCTCTCGCTCGCGCAACAGCACGGGCTCGTGGCGTTCGCGGGCGGCGCCGACGAGTTTTCGAGCTCGTTCTACGTCGCGGGCGAGCCGCCGAACTACACGATCTGGTACTTCGCCGGCGCGACGGCGTTTGTCGGGGCCATCTTTATATGGAGCACTCGGGTGGGCGCGCGCCGACGCGGCCGCCCCAAGAAGTAGCCGCGTCCGAGGCGTTGATGGCGGTCTCCGATCGGCGTTGCACCAGCTGCGGGATGGCGTTGTCCGGCCGCGGCGCGACCCAGTTCCCGTGCCCGGACTGCGGCGAGGTGACCATCGGGCGGTGCGCCCGGTGCCGCGACCAGAGCGTCCAGTACAAGTGCCCCAAGTGCGGGTTCACCGGGCCGTAGGAGATCGACGATGGGCCAGGTGGCGGTGCTGTTCCGTCTGATGCCCGACGGCGTCGAGACCGACCTCAAAGCGCTCGCCGAGGGCGTGCGCTCCTCGCTGCCCGAGGGGGTCGTCGTCCGGGGCCTCCAGGTGAAGGAGATCGCCTACGGCCTCAAGGCGCTGCTCGTCGCCGTCGTGATGAACGACCAGGGCGGCATCCTCGACGCGACGGAGGCGGCGTTCGCGAAGGTGCCGCACGTCGAGTCCGTCGAGGTGATGGAGGAGGGGCTGCTCTAAGCCCCCCTCGACCGCCGTGGACCTCTTCA
>Ga0075436_100000907_pt1 | contig 19701 bp, 13 predicted proteins | sample RhiMethybrSRZTD5_FD_75303 | JGI IMG/M metagenome (GOLD analysis project Ga0075436, IMG submission 75303) | Populus rhizosphere microbial communities from Tennessee, USA - Rhizosphere MetaG P. TD hybrid SRZTD5 | ecosystem: Host-associated > Plants > Roots > Rhizosphere > Soil | place: USA...
TTGGCGTGTTGTCTCGAACTCCCCACGCAAACGCAACTGCTCGGCGCTCGGCATGCCGATTACTTTCTTGAGCTCGAGTATCGCCACTTCAGCGCGACTCTCGAAGCCAATGCGCATCGCGTCAACTCGATTCAACTCGACCAGCAACAAGTTCTGCTCGAGCGGCGCACTCTTGCCGAGCTCGACCCGTGCGTGAACCAAACGATGCGAGTCGCGGGTGAGCGAGAGCAGGTCTTCTGTGAACTTCAGATTGCGCGCGAGGGCTATCGCATCTGTGTACTTCAAGCGCACATCGGCTGCGAGCTTGCGCTCGAAGTCCCCCACTTCGGCTTCGCGTACCCTAAGCTCAGCCGAGGCGACGGTCACGCGGGCGCTTCGTCTTCCGCCAAGTTCGAGCGGCAACTCCGCTCCGATCATTACGTTGTTGTCGGGGGTGTTTGCCGCGTGCGTCCCGCTTACTTCAAGCATTGGGTTTGCTTTGAAACCCGCTTGCCGCAGCTTGCCCCGCGCTTCGGCGATCATCTGCCGCGCAGCCGCAAGCTCGCCATTGTGCGTGAGCGCGTATCGAACAAGCTCGTCCGCCATCGCTCCGTTCACTGGGTCAATGTACTGGGAATACATCGATCGCGGTTCCGCGAACTCAGTCGCCTTTGGCGGTTTGGCGGAGAGCACAAACCCTATCTCTTGTTCGTTGGATTGCGGAAGCGCGACCGTTGCGCAGAATGCCAGCGACAGCAACGCTCCGATTGATCTCGATAAAACTTCGCGTTTCATTTTTCACTCCGAGTTCATATGCGTTCTTTGCGGTCATTTGCGTCTCTTTGTTGAGTACGGTTTCTCGCAAAGGACGCGAAGGACTATTCCTTGAGCCGCTTCAAATCCCGCTCCCGTAGCCAGAAGAAAATAACCGGCGTCACAATCAGCACGTGCAAGAGCGATGACACCATCCCGCCAAGCACCGGGGTCGCAAGCGGCTTCATCACTTCTGCCCCCGCACTGGTGCTCCACATAATCGGCAGCAGACCTGCAACGACAGTCGTCACGGTCATCAGCTTCGGCCGCAGCCTCAGCACAGCGCCTTCGATCACCGCCTGCTTCAGTTGATCGCGCGTGAGTTTCCCGCCAACCGCAATCTTCTTGTGCTCGACCGCTTCATTCAGATAGATCACCATAACAACCGCCGTTTGTACTGCCGTCCCAAACAATGCGATAAATCCTACCCACACTGCGACCGAAAAGTTGTAGCCAAGCACGTAGAGCAGGTAGATGCCGCCCGTCAGCGCGAACGGCACCGCCATCAATACGTGCGCTGCCTCGATGAATGAGTGATACGTAAAGTAGAGCATGATGAAAATGACGGCGAGCACTATCGGAAGGACAAGCAGCATTCGAGAGCGCGCGCGGAGCTGGTCTTCATACTGGCCGCTCCATTCGACGTAGTAGCCCGCCGGCAACTGCACGCGCTCGATCAGAACGCGCTTCGCCTCTTCGACGAAGCCGCCGACATCACGCCGTCGAACGCTCAACAAAACTGTCGCGCGCAGAAGCCCGTTCTCGCTCGATATCATTGAAGCTCCCTGCACCGTCTGAATCGTCGCGAGTTGGGAGAGCGGAATCTGCGCGCCGCCGGGCGCTGACACTATCAACCTGCCCAAAGCTTCCGGGCCGCTCCGAAATTCAGGCGCGAACCGAACGCGCACCGGGAATCGCTTGCGGCCTTCGATGGTCACCGTGAGATTTGTCTCACCGATGCCGGTATCAACTACGCTCTGAATCGCTTGCACGTCGATGCCGTAGCGCGCGGCTGCCTGACGGTCGATTCTTATATCGATGTAAGGCGCGCCGGTCAGCGGTTCGGGCGAAACATTCGCCGCGCCCGGAACGGTCTGCAAAACCGAAGCGACTTCGCGTGAACGCTTCTCGAGTTCGTTTAGATCGCTCCCATAGATTTTGACTCCGACCTCGGTGCGAATGCCGGTCGTCAGCATCTCGATTCGGTTGATGATCGGTTGAGTCCAAATGTTAGTCACGCCCGGCATCGTGAGCTTGTCGTTCATTTCCTCAACCAGCTTTTGACGCGTCATCCCGGGTCGCCACTGCGCGGGCGGTTTGAGGTGGACGATCGTCTCGTTCATGTTGACCGGCGCAGGATCGGTGGAGGTTTCGGCGCGGCCCGCCTTTCCCGTGACCCATTCGACTTCAGGAAACGATTTGATCACGTTGTCCTGCATCTGCATTAGCTTGAGAGCTTCGTCGATCGAAATCGCCGGGTCGGTTATCGGCATGTACATCAAGTCGCCCTCGTTCAGTTCGGGCATGAACTCGCTGCCGATTCGCGACCCAAGAATCAACGCGCCGACGAATAAGACGACCGCCGCCAGTATCGTGAAGACTCGATGCGCCAGCGCCAGATTCAGCAAGGGAAGATATACTCGACGCAGCGCGCGCATCACGATGTTGTCTTCTTCTGCGTGAAACTTTCCGCCGAGTAAAAGCGTGCACAATACCGGCACGAGGGTTACCGCAATGATCGTCGCTCCGACCATCGCAAACGTCTTCGTGAACGCAAGCGGGTGAAACAGCTTGCCTTCGCGACCCGTCAATGCGAACACGGGGATGAACGCCAGTATGATAATCGTCATCGCGAAGAAAATCGGCCGCCCCACCAGCCGCGTCGATTCAAGCACGCCGCGCCACACCGCTTGCCGGTCGCGCGGATCGACGCCTTGTTTCTCCATATAGCGGAACGCGTTTTCGGTAACGACTATTCCCGCGTCCACAAGCACACCGATGGCGATTGCGATGCCCGAAAGAGACATCAGGTTCGAGCTGATTCCCATGTAGTACATAAAAAGGAACGACGACAGGACAGCAAGCGGCAGCGGTATCGTGACGATCAGGATCGAGCGGAAGTGAAACAGAAAGATGATGTGAACGAGGGTGACCAGGATCAACTCTTCGATCAATGCGCGTTTCAACGTATCGGTCGCGCGCAATATCAGCTCGGTGCGATCGTAAAACGGATTGATCTTCACGCCCGGCGGCAGTCCCGCCTGGAGCGATTTGATCTTCTCCTTCACTGCGTCGATCACTTGCAGGGAATTAACCCCGTAACGGGCGATCACTACGCCGCCAACCGCTTCTTTGCCGTCCCGGTCGAGGGCGCCGACGCGAAACGCTCCTCCAATTGTCGTGCTGGCAACATTGCGTACATAGATCGGCGTGCCGCCCGAACCGCCGATCATTATGTTCTCGATGTCCGCAACCGAGTTGATCAGCCCGACGCCTCGCACGACAGACCATTGCCCGTTCTGCTCGATTACGTTTCCGCCAACGTTGGTGTTGCTGCGCCGGACGGCTTCGACCACCGATGAGAACGGCACGTTGTAATTGCGCAGCCGATTAGGATCGACGTCGATTTGGTACTGCTGAACGTAGCCGCCGACCGAAGCGACTTCCGATACGCCGGGAACCGAGTTCAGTTGATAGCGGATGAACCAATCCTGCAGCGAGCGCAGATCGCGCAGGTTGTAACCCGCGCCTTCGACTGTGTACCAGAAGATCTGCCCGACTCCGGTCGCGTCTGGACCGAGCGTGGGAGTGACGCCTTCAGGGAGTTGTGTGCTTGCCAGGTTCAACCGTTCCGCGACTCGAGTGCGAGCCCAGTACAAATCGACCGAGTCTTCGAAGATCACGTTGATCATCGAGAAACCGAAGGCAGATTGTCCCCGCACGGTGCGTACGCCCGGCAAGCCTTGCAATGTCGTCGTGAGCGGATACGTTACCTGGTCTTCTACTTCCTGCGGACTCCTGCCGACCCAATCGGTAAAGACGATCACCTGATTGTCAGACAAGTCAGGAATCGCATCGACCGGCGTGCGCGTAAGAGCCCAGTAGCCCCACCCCGCAAGCATCGCGTAAGCGGCGACGATGATGAAGCGATTCTTGAGAGCAAACTCGATTATGCGGTTAATCATGGTTAAAACGTGATTCGTAATGCGTTCTGTGTGATCAGGAACAGAAGTGTGGAACTTCCCGGTTCCGGTCACGAATCACGAATCACACGTCACTCCTCATTTCGCATTAACACTCATCGTTGCCTGTTCGGTTCCACCTGTTCTTTGGAAGCTGACCATTACTTCCCAGGTTCCGGGGCTTTCGACACTCACGCGCGCGCGAAAAATTCCTGGCGTCTCGGTTGTTGTGAGTGCGGCTGCGTTATGCATCTCAGCCATTGAGCCCATCGCGGGCATGTAAAACCGGAGCGAGGCGGCGGGTACATTCACCGTTTTGCCCGATTGATCGGTGAACGAAAGCGTGAGCTCGTTCTCACCGTTCTTGATTTCGCCGCTCGCGCTCGAGAGTGTGATTGTCGTATCGCCGGTCGTCGTTGATTTGATAGTCTTGCCGACATCGATCGGCTTCGACTTTCCGCATCCTGTTAGGACAATTGCGATGACGGCTATGGTGGTTATGAGAATGACGTTTATTTTCATGAACTGACTCCCAATCTTGACCGAGTTCACAAAGTGAGTATTCGGTCTATCAATGGTTGAGGACTGGCCGCGCGTTGAGCTCACGCCGTTGGTTTAGCCCGCAGCGGATGGTTATTCAACCAGGACGCAACCAGTTTCTAAATGACTCGGTGAGTTGATGTGCCTCGAATGGGCACACTACGACCCCTAAATCAGGAAAGCGCCGGTGCTGAGGTAGATATCTCTGGGGGGAATGACGAGCCGAGTTAATGAGCGTTCCAAGCGCAGCGTATGCATCGAGAGCGGATTGCTGAACGGACTCCCGCTCAATGAGTGATCTTTGTCGTCTTGCTTCGAACCCAAAAAGCCGGGAGCAACGTAGGCCTGATTCTCCGCCGATTGATCACAGCGAGTCAGGCAGCAAAGCTTCGCCGCTGCTCCGTGAGTTCCGCGACCGCGAGCCGCGCGGCAACAACGAGTGCTGCACGCGCTGTCACCTTCCAAATGCGGCGACACCGCCGCCAGCGCATTGCACGCAACCGACAAAACGAAGATCACAATGAAGAGTCTGCGCGTCATCAACTCTCGAAACTTAACATCGGACTTTCTTGAACGTCAAATCGGTTCCTTGAACAGTCTAACCGCCATCAATTACAAACACAGTGATGGCCGTCACTCCCAACTGTGATGCGCGAAGTCAGTGACTCAACTTTCCGGGTCGCACTCGCACAAAAACATGAAAGCTTGTCGGACTTGAACCGTAGATCGATTTCAAACCCTCGGGAACGTGATAGAAAGTTACATCCGCGCCGATGCCTACTCGAAGCTTCGGATCCGCGATGATGTCTCGCACTCCGCCAAGGGTGAACGCGCCGACTCGAAAGAACTGATCGAATCGATCTCCCGACTCTAAGCCGTTTCCGATCGGATGAAACACATCGAGCCCGGCACGCCCGAAAATGTTTTCCTCGAGCAATCCCGCTTTATCGACAAGCTCCAGTCTGGTGTAAAGATAGTTCTTGTCGATAAAGTTCGCCGTCGATTCGAGCAAGTAAGAGTTTGAGTTTCCATGCAGCTCGTGATTGCGTCCCCATATCAAGCTCGTTGCCCAGTTGCCATCAGACCAATTTCGGTTATAGGAAACGGAAGCTGTCAATCGCTTGAGATTGCCCGGCTCGATAATTTCCGGATGAACCAGATGGCCGTAAGAGAATTGCATCGACCAATTCGGAGTTGGCGTGAACCAGATTCGACCGCTCCACGAATCGAGCTTACCCAACTCGATGTCCTTGCGATTCTCATCGGGCTCCGCGCCGTGAAACAGTGAGCTTTCGAATCTAAACCGCCAGGCGGTCACTCCGGCAGTAATCACGCCGTGCGTGATGTGCGTTGAGTCTTGCCAATGATGTCCAAGCGGCGCGGCTGGATTCTCCGACGCAGACATTCGATGCATGAATGCCGTTGGTCCGAGCGCCGGTTCGCCAACAGGGCCGCCGTAAAAATTGAGCGCGACGTTTTCGGAGAGCTTGATATTGTAAGCGGCTGCGAGCTCCATGAACAGATCGTGAGGATGTTGGGCATCTATAATCGGACGGCGCTCGAATGTTTCACCGGTTTGAAAGAGCTCGGGAAACCCACGCCGCGGCGCCGTCCAGGGTTCGGCTGAGAACATGCCGCGAAACATAAGACGGCCTGGTCCGGCATCTCGCTCAGCCATTAACATAACCCAATTCTCCGACTCGGCTTTGTTCACTCCGCGCGGCCCGCCCTCGTGATTAAACCCCGCGATGAGATTTCCGTGGGCCATAATCATCCAGCCGTCTTTCATCCAATGCCACATATACCCAGGTGCGCTTGACGGGATGAGGCTAGTGCCTGAGCCGATCGCAGTCATCGACTTGAAAGGACCGCCGGTGATGGTGCTCATCATCGCATTCATATCGTGTCCCGGCATCTGATGATTCATATCATCGGGGTTGCCGTGCTCGTGAGCGTGCTCCGGTTGCGCCGCCTCGTGATGTTGATGCTCGCCGGACGTCTGTCCTTGAGCCGGAGGTGCGGGATGCTCGTGATGCATTCCGGCTTCCGCTTGCGGCTGTTCGTGAGAGTCCGGATGCTTATGATCGACATCGTGGTTGTGACCTGAATTTGCCGGCATCGCAGCCTTGATCTTGGCTCTCTCTTCGTTTGTCAGCGTCGGAAGCTTTCTCAAGAAAGCGACGATCTGCCATATCTCGTTAGCACTGTGCGTCTTCGAAAATGCGGGCATAGCAGTGCCCGCGACTCCCGTCGAGATAGCTCTGAAGAGATCTGCGTCTGACTGTGATTGAACTTCGTCAGCAGTGAGATCGGCAGCACCCAGGGACTTGCCTTTGTCCGTATCCGCCTTGCCGTTCAAGCCGTGACAAGTTGCGCAGTGTGCTTCGAAATGGTTGAGTCCCAGCGAGAGATTCTCAACCGTAGATGGAACAGGATTGCCGGTTTGCATAGCGGCGGCTGCTTTGCCTACTTGGCTTTGATTCGACAATGCGTATGCGATGGCACCCAGCACAGTAATAGCGATAACAAGATTGGCCCTTCGGATTCTGTGGTCTCTCATAACTACCCCTTGGACGAGTTAACGTCGTGCAAAAAATCTATAGTCGTGCACGGTGTCTTTGCTCAAAGCGACACGCGCACCACTCCTCGGACGAAAAAACCTGAACTGAGCTTTGACGAGGGCGACTAGATCCGAAGCACCGAGAGTGGGGGCGGCGATCTGTCGGGTTCGTTCAACGAATCCAGGTGAAGTCTGACGCGAGAAGCGTCAAGAATTATGCGGCTGGAAAGCTTGGCGACTGCGCCATCAATACTGTCGGGCGAACTGGCCGAGATCGTCGACGAAGCGGCAATTGAATCGAAGTGCCCCGCGCAGGCTCGCGAATCGTGAGGCGACGAGGTGTCGTGGCTTTTGTGCCGGTGACAACATGCGTGAGCATCGCCGCTCTGATGCGCCGTTGCGGTCGATGAAGTCGAGCAACCGTAAACCGTGCAATTGAAATCACAGACTTGCGACCAGAATAGCCCTGCGATCACGAGAATTGAGATGGCTAATACCAGACGATGCCGCGGAATCTGCATTTCGCAATAAGTCTACAAGCCTGATAACGGAATCGCAATTCGCTCTTAGAGAGATTCAATAGAAGACACAAGCTATGAGGGCGGGAATGTCTCATCAGCCGGCGGGAGAGTGGCTTCTTCGTCGTCCACCAGGCCGTGATCGAGATGATCCGGAAGATTGGGGTCGCGCGCAATTGTTTCAGCGCCCCATCTTTCCCCCTCGGTTGCGCTTGTTGTCAGTGGGGCAGTGACTCTTTTGTCTGCCGGCTCATAAGTAGCGAGCCGTCCGCCGCTTACCTGCGCGATAAGCACGGTAATGTTGTCTTCACCACCGCGCTCGTTAGCGAGATCGATCAAGGCCTCGCACGCTTCTTTTAATGACTCAGCGCGATCCACCAGATCCTTGATCTCATCATTCTGAACCTTGTTTGAAAGGCCGTCACTGCATAACACAAGCGTGTCCAAATCGTTGAGCATGAGGCGATCGATTGCAACGTTGACCGCCGGCGAAGCGCCGAGCGCCTGCAGAATGACGTTCTTGTATGAGTGACGTTCTGCTTCTTCCGGAGTAATGTGGCCGGCCTCGACCAACTGACCGACGAGCGACTGATCTCGAGTAATCTGTTGTATGCGACCACCTCGAATCATATAAGCACGGCTGTCTCCCACTTGTCCGAAGTAAGCGGTCGCTCCAAACAATCCGACTGCGGTGAAGGTCGCTCCCATGCCCGAATATTCAGAGCGCTGCTGACTCATCTGGTAGATGTAGAGATTGGCGAGCTCGATCGACAATCGCAGCCGCTCGTGAAAGGGGAGCTTTGAATACTGAGGACTCGCCTGGAGCTCGAGCATGCGGTCGCGCACACATTCGACCGCAAGCCGGCTTGCTACTTCGCCCGCGAGCGCGCCTCCCATACCGTCGGTTACCGCGACAAGTGACCCGTAGTGGCTTTGATTAAAACTGGTGAGACTATCAGGCGGTTTGACTTCTTCGACTCCAGGCTTCCATGTACCCGCAGTCGACAAGTTCAAAACCAAAAAGTTATCTTCATTGCCCTGCCGAACCGAGCCCACGTCGCTCTTGGCGTATACAGAGAGTTTGAATGCGGTCTCTTCCGGCATTATTTAAGTCTTAAACTCGCTTGAGGTGGAAACAAAAGAAGCCTAGAGATCCTCTTTCCTATATCTGCTTCAAGTTTGCCGATTATGATGGATTTTCAATCGATTCGCAATATCGTGTGAAGGCCAGAGAATTCAGTCCTGATCCACCACGTCAAAAATTATGCGTCCGATCATAACTGATTCAGGGCCTGGTCCAAATCAGCGATTATGTCTTCCACGTCCTCGATCCCAACCGATACTCGGACCAGTCCATCGGTGATTCCGAGGCGATTGCGTTCGACCTCAGGAACAGATGCATGAGTCATCGTAGCCGGATGAGAGATCAACGTTTCCACTCCGCCCAGCGACTCGCCAAGCGTGCACAGCCGTACCGACTCAAGCACTCGCCGAGCGTTTTCAAGAGAGCCCGTCTCGAACGAGATCATTCCACCGAAGCCTGACATTTGTTGTGCGGCCAGCTCGTGTTGAGGGTGCGACTTCAGACCGGGGTAATAAACTTTTTGTATTTTGGGATGCTCTGCAAGGAACTGCGCGATAACGCGGCCGTTCTCATCGTGCTGCCTCATTCGCACCGCAAGCGTCTTGGTTCCGCGCATCACCAGCCATGCATCCATCGGTGAGATAATCGCGCCCGCGGCGTTTTGAATGAACCTCATCGCAGCGATGTCCTCTTCATCGTTAAGAATCACCGCGCCTCCAACGCTGTCACTATGACCATTCAAGTACTTTGTAGTCGAGTGAACGACAATATCCGCTCCGAGTTCGAGGGGTCGCTGAAAGAAAGGGCTCATGAAAGTGTTGTCGACTACAAGCTTGATTCCTCGCCGGCGGGTTATCTCAGACACAGCATGGATGTCAACGAGAGACATCACCGGATTCGTGGGAGTCTCGATGAAGACCATTCGTGTTTGAACTCGCGCGGCTTCTTCGACATTGTGAGGCTCGCGCGCATCGACGTAGCTGAACTCGAGCCCGAACTTGCGCAGCACTTTGTCGAATAATCGAAAAGTGCCTCCGTAGGTGTTGTCGCTGACGATGACGTGATCGCCCGCCTTGAGCAGTGTCATTACCGCGTTGGTCGCCGCCATTCCGGAAGCGAACGCGAAGCAAGCGCGGCCGCCCTCCAATGCTGCGAGATTGCGCTCGAGCGCCAACCGGGTTGGGTTCTGCGTTCGCGCGTACTCAAATCCTTTGTGCTTGCCGAGTCCCTCCTGCGCGTAGGTCGAGGTCTGATAGATCGGCACCGTGACCGCGCCGGTCGCAGAGTCGGGCTCCTGCCCCGCGTGTATCGCATTGGTTGAGAACTTCATTCTGAGTCTCCGAATTAATTGAGTTGGAATGTTAATTTAGCATCTTTCATTTGCTTTGGCATGGCACGCCTGCTCTCGTTGAACCTCCAATCGGATTGATTGTATAGTCTGCTTCTGCTTCTACCGATGAGATAGACCCGTTCGTCATCGCAGCGAACACAGGAGACGAGATGGATCAAAGAGACAAAGATCGATTGCTGTGGAATCTCAAGTCGCTTCCTAACGAGGTCGAAGACCTGTTGAAGGGCTTTGATGAAGAGACAATGCGGTGGCGGCCGAGACCAAACAAGTGGTCGATAAAGGAGATCGTCTGTCATCTGCGCGACATGGAGCGGCTCGCATATCTTGCGCGCTATCGACGAATGCTCGCCGAAGAAAATCCGATGATGCCCAACGTAGATCAAGATCGTCTCGCGAGGGACTACGACTACATCAATCAGAACTGGAGGGCGGCACTCGAGGAATTCAAGCGGCTTAGGGCCGAAACTATTCAAACTCTCCAGACCGCTCCCATCGAAGCATGGTCACGAGGCGGTGTTCACGAGACGGACGGCCCGATGACCGTCGAGCAACTCGTGATCAGACAGATCAAGGGTAACGATCTCAATCACCTTGTTCAGATGAAGGACATCGCGCGATTGAAAATGCCCTGGTAGGTCAAAGTCGTGCGGGCAATTTATAGTCCATCAGCGTGAGCCTAAATTGAATCGAAAGCCAACTCGAGCGAGTACTGGCGGGCCTACAGTGAGTACCGGAGTGCGCCCGATATCGTAGCGCTGGCCGGTTAGATTCTCGAAAGCTGCGAACAGCTCGAGTCCTCGCCCCACCAATCGTGATGCGAACGCATCGATCGTGAAGTAGCGATCCAGCTGGAACTGATTCTGATCATCGTCAAACTGCGAGCCTACTGCTCGACCTTGAATCGCAACCGTCAAACGGCGCGGATTCGAGTATCGCGCCTGAAAAGTCAAAAGATGGCGCGGCACCTGCGGTATCAACAAACCTTCCAGCGACGTGTTGGCCGGGAATTGAAGCACAGTCGCGTCGATTAATTGATAGCCGCCCGAGAAGCTCACTGAGTCCGATACTCGCGCTTCGACTTCAGCGTCGACTCCGCGCGAGCGAGTCCGGCCGAGGTTCTGCCGCTGCCGTGTGATCAATGCCGGAGTAAGGCTCAGCGTGACATTCGCTATCGGCCTCGTAATCTCGCTCCAAAAAAATGCTCCTCGGATGTTGAGCCGGTGATTGAGCGCTGCAGCGCTCATGCCGGCCTCGCCGCCCGTCAGCCGTTCAGCTCGTAGCTTATCGTTGGCAAGCGTCAGAACGTTTCCGACTCTGAATGAGCGGTACAATTCGTTCAACGTCGGAGCTCGAAACGCGCGATAGCCTGAGATCATCAGCGAAACGTTGTCGTTCAGTTTGTGAAGGAGCGTGGCGCGCGGACTGAACGCGTTCTCGGTTCGGTCAGGGAACCTGGTGACGGTTGCAGGGGTCGGCAACACCAGCGAACGCGAGACTGACTGCGCAGCGAAGTTGCTCCAGTGATCGCCGCGCGCGCCGAGCGTCAACAACCATCGTGGCGTGATGCGGATCATGTCCTGCGCGAAGACGCCGACCGTTCGCTCTCGGCCGCCCGCTCCAACGCCAAGCGTCAATTTTCCGGCTGTGAATCCAAGCTCGTTGCTTGAGCCGCGAACTTCACGAGCGTCAATGCCCGCGACAATCGTTTGAAATGAACCCGCTGCGCGCGACCACTGGCTCACGACGCCGACTTGTTGCGCGGGTACGCGCTGGCTTCGTGTAAGGGATTCGTTGTTTCGATCCGTGGCGATGGACGAAAAGTCCTGATCGAAAACTTCTGTGAGCGCGAATGCTCGTGCCGAGAATGAGCCGGCCCTCGCGGATTGCAGATCGGTTCCGATCGTCGCTTGCCGGATGTAAGTGTTGTTTGTTTGAAGAGGCGTGCCGTTCTCACGAGTCTCTCCAAACAGCGAGCCTCGAACGAAAATGCGTCCGCGGTTCGCGATCAAACGCTCAAGCGAGAGATCGAGCGTTGTGTGCTCGGCGCCGGCTCGAGTATCAACGCGGCCTCGCTGTGATTCATCGACCAGCGCGTAGCCGTCGGTGTGAAACACCTCAGCCGAGATTTGACCCGACCATTGAAGCAAGCTTCCGCCCGCGAACAACGAAACGTCGGGAGTTTTCTCATTTCCGTACGACGCTTCGAGCGACAGCACTGATTGACGCGTGTCGCGAGTAATGAGATTGATTACTCCGCCAAGCGCGTCGGTTCCATAGAGACTCGACGCGCCGCCCTGGACAACTTCGATGCGATCGATCGATTCGCGAGGGATGCGGCCCCAGAACACCCATCCTCCAAATGGATCGTTGATCGGAACGCCGTCGGCAAGCACAACGGCGCGGCTCGCGCCACTCGCGCCGACGCCTCGAAGCGACACTCCTTGCGAAGTGGGATTCGCGATGCGGCTTCCCGAACGTCGAAACAGCGAGAAGCCCGGAACCTGTCGCAACGCATCGTCAACGGTCAACGCCCCGGTGGTTGCGATGTCATCCGACGAAAGCATTGTCACGCTTGCGGCAGTGTCGCTCACGCGAGTTTCAGTTCGTTCGGCGGTAACGGTGATCTGAGCTGACAGCGAAGGAGTCAACACTACTTCAAGAGTCGAGAGATCGTTGTCGGCAGCCGCCCATTTTCGGTGGAAGACGTTGAACCCTTTCGCCTCTACCACAATCGTTCCAGATTCAGCCGGCTGAGAATCGAATGCAAATCGCCCTACCGTGTTTGTAGTCTGCTTTGTAGTTGACGTCTTGGTGGTAAGTGTAACCTGGGCGCTCGCGATTGGAGCGCCGGTCTGGTCGGTTACGGTTCCTTCGAAGCGGCTCGCGGTTTGAAGCGCGTTCGCCGGAGTGGACGCCATCAGAATGATGACAAGTACGGTAGTCCACATCACGCCCTTATGCGAGGCCTTTTCAAAACTTCTTTTCATCACGGGCGAGCTTTGTACTTCTCGTACAACTCCGTGTGCCTGCTTGTCAGCGGAATGTCGCGTCCGTTGATGAAGACGTGCTTGATCTGCGTTCGTATTTCGAGCGGATCGCCATCGGTGATGATCAGGTTCGCGAGTTTGCCTTGCTCGATTGATCCGATTCGGTCAGCGACTCCCAAAATCTCCGCGGGATAAATAGTCACGGCCTTCAGCGCTTCTTCTTTTGGCAAACCAAACGCCGCCGCCATTCCCGCGTTATAAGGCAGGTTGCGAACGTTTGAAGAGTCGCCGGTTTGAAAGGCGATCTTCACGCCGGCTTTCCAGAGCAATCCGGCATTTGCGAACGCAGCATCGTACGGATCATCTTCCTTGACCGGAATTCTCAGAACCGGGCCAACGATCACAGGAATGTTCTTAGCTTTGAGTTGGTCGGCAACTTTATATGCTTCGGCGCCGCCGGAGATAATCGCTTTCAGTTTCATCTCGGTAGCAAACGCGATTGCATTCTTGATGTCGCGCTCGAGGTTGACGTTGATTATTACCGGGATCTGGGCTCGCACGACCGGAACCAGTGCTTCGAGTTTCAGATCGAGATCCTGCTTCGGAAGACTTGGATCTTTTGCCCGCGCGTCCCTCGCGTCGCCGTACGCCGCCGCGTCGCGGAGGATCTTCTTCAGATTCTCGATCTGTGTTTCCTGCTCGCGTCGGAGTTCAGTGGCGGAGCGTTGTTGGCCCCCAAACTCGCCGCCGAAACCGCGACCGCCTCCACCGGGCCAGTTGATGTGCATTGCCGCCGGCGTTTTCAAAACCATCTCGCGCGGCGTCCAGCCGTCCAGTTGAAGAATCGCGCTTTGACCCGCGATCAATCCCCCACGCGGAGCGGTTAGCACGGTTGTGATCCCATTCACACGAGCTACGGCAACGTGAGAGCTGTCCGGATGAATAGCGACGTCGACGTGAATGTTCGCGTTGTTATCGCCAATCTCGCTTGTGTCAACCGACCCCGCTACCGAGCCGATCTCCGTCAAGCCTATCTCGGTGTCGCCGTCGGTCATTCCCGGATAAACCGACAATCCGGTTGCGTCGATGATCGTAGCGCCGGGCGGCACGCTTACGTTTGATCCCATCGCAGCGATCTTTCCGTTGGAGATCACAACAGTGCCGTTCTCGACAATCGGACCGGTGACGGTGACAATTCGAGCGTTCCGAATCGCGTACGTAGCTTGAGGAGTCTGCGCGTAAACGGATCGCACGATCGAAGTTTCTCGTCCGAGACACGCTAGCAACGCTGCGCAACCGAAAACTGAGAGCAAGAACAAAATTCTTTTCATCGTTGGTCTCCTGGAAGTGTGACCGACTCCTCCGCTAACGCTCGTTATCATTCGGGCGCGGCTGTGGTTCTTCGGGCTTTTCGCCGCGTGGCTGGCGAGGGCCGCCCGGACGTTGATCACGTTCGCGCTTGATCAGCTCAGCTTTCTCGCGCTTGAGCGCGTCTCGTTGTTTGAGATCTTCATTGCGATCGAAGTAGACCTCGCCTTCGATCATTGTCAGCTCCGGCACAGTGTAGACTGAAAACGGATGCGCGCTGAAGATCACCAGGTCTGCGTCTTTACCGACATCGATCGAGCCCACACGTTTTTCGATTCCAAGTTGAATTGCCGGATTGAGAGTGACCATTCGAAGAGCTTGCTCTTCGCTGACGTTTCCGTACTTCATGGCTTTGGCCGCTTCCAAATAGAGCCGTCGCGCGAGCTCATCCGAATCAGAGTTCATCGACACGATCACCCCGCGCGAAGTCATCAGCGCAGCGTTGTAAGGAATTGCGTCGTAAGCTTCGAGCTTGTAGCCCCACCAATCGGAGAAAGTCGAGCCGCCCGTCTTGTGCGCGGCAATCTCGTTCGCCACTTTGTAGCCTTCGAGCACGTGCTGAAGTGTTTGAACGTGGAAGCCGAGCTCGTCGCTCAGATTCAACAGCATCAATATTTCATCGTCTCGATAGCAATGCGAATGAACCATTCGCTTGCCGTCGAGAATTTCGACTAGCGCGTCGAGCGCGAGATCGCGTTTCGGAGCAATGGCATTCTTGTCGGTGGCCTTCCTGGCTTCATACTCGCGCCACTCGCGTTTGTAGTCTTTGGCTTTGATGAAGGCCTCGCGAATCGTCTCTTCAACTCCCATTCGCGTCGCGGGGTAGCGCCGAGCTCCGGGGACGTTGAAGTTCGAGCGCTTGGGATTTTCGCCGAGAGCGAACTTGATTCCCTGCGGCGCGTCGGGAACGATCCATTCATCTACCGGTTTGCCGACTTTCCATTTCACAACGGCGTTCTGTCCGTCGATCGCGTTTGCAGAGCCGTGCAGGACGTTGGCCGTCGTAGTGCCGCCGGCGAGCTCGCGATAAATCGCAGGGCTGTAAGGATCGATCACGTCGCGAATGCGCACCATCGAAGTCACCGACAGCGAGCCTTCGTTTACGTTGCCGTCAACACCGGTGTGCGAATGGCAATCGATTATGCCCGGAGTCACGTACTTGCCGGTGGCATCGATGATCCGCGCGTTCGCGTCTTTCGCTTTCACGTTTGGCCCGACCTCAACGATCTTGCCGTTGCGAATAAGGATCGAGCCGTTGTTTATCGTTCCGTGTGAGGCCGTTAGAATTGTGGCGTTGCTGATCAACACTTCTCCCGCCGCGGCAGGCGCGGCCGTAGAACCGGCTCCAGCAGCCAGTTTTGCGTTACCGCGCGTTTGAGCGAATGCGGAGGCGACCAGCGCGAGCGAAAGCGCCGCGGAAAGAATCGCATTAACTTTCTTCATAAATCTCTCCCAACTCGATTGCCGATTTTGCCTTCGCAATTGGCAATCGCAATTCGACCATCGGCAATTAGTGCGGTCTTGTGCCGGTGAAATCAAAAGAGCCCATCGTTCCCATTGATATGGTCCCACGGATCGAATCGCCCTCGATTGTTCCAGTGATGATCACATCGACTGACTCGCCGTTCATCTCGACGGTTGTGCTCAATCTGATCTGGTTTCCGGTCACGCGCCCGCTCTTCACAGGAAAGGTTCCCATGTGCGAATCAAGCGTCCCGACAATTTGTTCTCCATCTCGGGACAGCGCCAAACGAACACTGATCTCGCCCTGAGGAGATTGCACCGCGAGCGACCAGTTTCCCGAAGGATCAACCGCAGGTCCAGTTGGCGCAACCGGACGGCCTCCCGTTCCGGGACCGCGCGCAGGTTCGGCTTTCTTCAACTGAACCTCTGCTCCGTCGATGAAAACGTGCCGCACCTTGGTGTCCTTCGCGAAAAGGTCGCCGCTCAGAACAACCAGATTGGCGATCTTTCCTACTTCGATCGTGCCGACCTGGTCTGAGGCGCCCAGAATCTCGGCCGCGTTGCTGGTCAGCGCTCGCAGAGCCTCTTCTTTTGGAAGCCCGTTCTCGACAGCCTTCTGAACATTCGCGATGAAGTCTTGTGGTCGAAGTGATCCTGAAGTGAAAGCGAACTTGACGCCGGCCTGCGCAAGCTTCGCAGCGCCCTTTGGAGCTTCGGCGCGTTGGCGAAGCACGCGAAGCGATTCATCTTCGTCGTCCGGAAGATCGTTGGGCCGTTTGGGAAAGTCGACCGACAGAATCACCGGAACACCTTTGGCCTTAAGCAGGTCGGCAACTCGGTAGCCGTAAAGAGCGCCCGCGATTATTGGCTTGAGCTTAAACTCATCGGCAATCATCAACGCCCGGCGAATATCGCCGTCGCTGTTTGCGATGAACAGCACGGGAAGATCGCCGGTGATCGCCGGTTGAAGCGCGGCGAGTCGCTTGTCGTATTCAGGACGGCTCACTCCGCGCTTCACTCGATTGTAGCGCGCCACTTCGTCGCGGTAATGAAGCGCATCATAAAACGTTTGCCGAATGTAAGAGACCGTTCCCATTAGCGAGCTTGGATATGAGCCGCCAAACCCGGCGCCCGCGCTGAACTGAACAGTCAGCGCAACCGGCGAGCGAAGCACAATCTTTGACGCTTCGTCGCCCGCGAGATTGATCAATGCGCTCTGCCCGGCGAAGATTCCCTGACGCGGGCTGCTGAGCGCGGCGGTTACGCCGACCGAGCGGGGATCTTCGAAAGACGCGCCGGGTTTGACTTGATCCGCTGCCGCGATCGAAGGATCTCCCAAGCGCGCTTCAGGCGGCGTCGGCTGTGCAGCGGCTGCCGCGGCCGCAGCTTGTCTGCCGCCGCCAGTCGGTGTTTGCTGAACCGGCGCCGGGACCCCCAGATTCGTATAGCCATCGATGAGCCCGGGATAGACGCTCATTCCCGTTCCGTCGATTACTCGCGCATCCGCAGGTATCTTGACATTCGCACCGACCTCTGTGATTAAGCCGTTGCGAAACACGACGGTTCCTTTTGCGATTGCTTTGCCCGGGCTTGTGACTATCTGTGCGTCCTTGATGGCGAACGCGCCGGGCGCATCAAGCCGCGCAACTCGCGATTGAGAGACTGCGAACATCGCGAAAGCCAAGACTGCTAGCGCGATGGCGGACGGTCTCCTCGTTCGTCGGTTAGAGTTTGCGCTTTTGTGAGCGGCGAGAAATATCTCAGCCATTGCGGTGATCTCCTGCAGGACGTTCGGCATTTATTGATGAAAGATTGAATCAGAGTCTGCTGCTTGACCGCGCTCGATTGCGCGGCTTCCACTGTAGCGGGCATGAATCTATACCAAACGACAAAACGTCCGCAAGCGTGTGAGCCGGAGATGAAGTTGAGGCTCACAGGACGGATTGTTATAGTATCACTGCAACACGACAGCTTCAGTCGCTTACATCAACCTCTCCCGGCGCTTGATGAGACAACCGATCCAAGGATCTGAATCAAATAAACGAGGTTCAACCATGACCAGGAATTCCAGCGCCAGAAGACGATTCGTCAGCTTCATTCTTTTGTGCCTTAGTTTGATCGTTGTCGGCAGCGCCAAGCATCTGGGCGCAGCCGGCGCATTGAGCGGAGATATGCTCGACACAAAAAAGATTGATGCGATCATCGGCCGATCGGGAGAAATGAAGGACAACGTTTACAAGATCGGGCTACCCCGCACGGATTTGAAAGTCAGGGCCGATGGTGTCGACATCAAACCGGGACTCGCGCTCGGCTCGTGGATGGCTTTCGAGCGAACGGGCAACCACGCGATGGTGATGGGAGATCTCGTGCTACTCGAAAGCGAGGTCACACCGGTGCTTTCAAAGCTTGAAGAGCACGGCATCGAGATCTCCGCCATTCACAATCACATTCTTAACGAGCAGCCGCGCATCATGTACATGCACTACATGGGACACGGCGACGAAGAGAAGCTCGCTCGCGCGATGAAAGAAGCGCTTTCGCTGAGCGGAACTCCGATGGGCCCCGCTCCCTCCGGCGCACCACCGGCGTCAACCACTGACTGGAAGAAGGTTCAGGAAGCGCTCGGAGTTCAAGGTCGCGAACGCGGCGGAGTACTGCAGGTCGGCGTGCCTCGCAAAGAAAAGATAATGACTGCGGACGGCATGGAAGTTCCCGCGTTTATGGGAACTGCAACTGCCATCAACTTTCAGCCTACTGAGAAGGGCGTTGCCATCACCGGCGATTTCGTTATGACCGCGAACGAGGTCAATCCGGTGATTCGCGAGCTTCGCAAGGCGGGCATTCAAGTTACCGCGCTTCATTCACACATGCTCGACGAAACGCCTCGACTGTTTTTCATGCACTTCTGGGCTAACGACGATGCGGTGAAGCTCGCGAGAGGCTTGAGGTCCGCGCTCAACAAAACCAACAGCGCGCTGTAAAGGCCGCCATCAACATATCGAGGTGAGTTATGGATCGAACGATGCCGATTCTCGGCGCACCGATTTGTGCGCTTCTGCTCTTTGTAGCGGGCAGTGAGAAGAACGTGTCTTCTGAAACAAATATTCCAGAGGTGGAGCCGCCGGCGGCAGTTCAGCAAGCCGGCAAGGAGTTCGTCTATAACTTCGACAAAGATGCCGTCGGCAAGCTCCCGCCGCAGTTTCACAGCGCGCGGACCGGGCAGGGAGCAATCGCAGAATGGCAAGTGAAGGCGGACCCGGCCGCTTCTTCGCAACCAAATGTAATTGCGCAGATCTCAACCGATAAAACTGATTACCGGTTCCCGTTGGCCATAGCAGATGAAGGCTCGTTCCAAAACCTGGAGGTCAGCGTCAAGTTCAAGGCCGTCGCGGGCGAAGTGGATCGAGCCGCCGGTTTGGTGTTTCGACTGAAAGACGCGAACAACTACTACATAGTCCGAGCCAATGCGCTCGAGAACAACTATCGACTCTATCACGTGGTCAACGGGCGGCGCGTGCAGTTTGCGGGAGCTAACTTCAAAGTCGCTTCCGGCGAATGGCACGAGTTACGTGTCGAGTGCGTGGGCAATCACATCGTTTGCTACTACGACAATGAAAAGAAGATCGACGCAACCGACGAGACTTTCAAAGATGCGGGAAAGGTGGGCCTGTGGACCAAAGCAGATTCAGTTACCTACTTCGATGACCTACGCGTCGCGGCGAAATAGCTCGCAATCCGATTAAGGACGGAGCCAGTCTGAAAGGGAAACCGCATGAACCAGGCCCGGCCGACTCGCCGGCGACGAGCGAAGACGGACAGATGCCTTCGTGGCGGCAACTCTTTCTCTACTTCCTC
>Ga0075436_100000908_pt1 | contig 19699 bp, 24 predicted proteins | sample RhiMethybrSRZTD5_FD_75303 | JGI IMG/M metagenome (GOLD analysis project Ga0075436, IMG submission 75303) | Populus rhizosphere microbial communities from Tennessee, USA - Rhizosphere MetaG P. TD hybrid SRZTD5 | ecosystem: Host-associated > Plants > Roots > Rhizosphere > Soil | place: USA...
GCGATGACGCCCGCGTAGTCCGAGATCACGAGAGGGACGGAAGTCGTGCGATAGCGCGCGACGAGCGCGGCAATCATCTCCGGCGTCACGAACGGCATGTCGGCGAGCAGCACCATCGCCGCGCCTGCCTCCGCGGGCACCGCCGCCACACCGGTCTTGAGCGATGAGCTGAGCCCCTGCTCGTAGAAGGGATTGATCACGATCTGAACGGCGAGGCCGTCGAGCTCCGCGGCAGCTCGCTCGGCCTGATGGCCGAGCATCACCAGCAGGGGAGCGAGGCCGCCGGCGAGCGCCCGCCGCGCCATCCGCCGCAGCAGGCTCTCCCCCTCGATCTCGAAGAGCAGCTTGTTGCTCCCCATGCGGCTCGACGTTCCGGCGGCGAGCAGGATCCCGGCGACCGGAACCGTCTGCCTCGTCGGGCGCTCAGGCGGCATGGATCGCTTCCCTTCGCTCGCTCAAGTGGCGCGGCTCGCGATGGGCCGTGAAGGCGAGGAGCTCGGCCACGACGCTGATCGCCACCTGCCGCGGCCCGTCGGCGCCCAGGTCCAGCCCCACTGGGCCAAAGACCCGTTCGGCGTCCGCCTCCGGCGCGCCGATTTCGCGCAGGATGCTCTCGGTCCGCGCCCGCGGTCCCAGGAGCCCCACGTAGGGTACGCCTGCCGCGAGCAGTTGCCGCACCCATTCGCGGTCGTGTGTCAGGGAGTGCGTCTTCACCACCGCCAGCGAGCGGTCCGGCGGCGGCAGGGCCGTATCGCCGGCATGCGGCTCTTCGGGCCGCGTGAGCACCAGGCGAGCCGCCTGTGGGAAGCGGGCGGGCGCCAGGAGCGCCGGGCGGTGGTCGACGACGGTGACCCGGAAGCCGGCGTCCGCCGCGTAGGCGACGAGCGGTCGCGCGTCGTCTCCGGCGCCGCAGACGACGAGGTGGGGCGGAGGCGGCAGCACCTCGACGAAGACGCCGCGCTCGGCGATCTTCTGCACAGCCGAGCGGCCTGCCGATGTCAGGCCGCGCGCGTGCTCCGCGGCAAGCGCATCGAGAGCGGGCGAGTCGAGGGAGCCGTACGCGGCCCCTCCCGCCTCCAGCGCCAGGATCGCCCCGAGGTCCTCGCCTCCTTCCACCACGGTCAGGAGTGCAAAGGGAGAATCGCCTGCCAGGAGCTCGCGCAAGCGATCCGCCAGCTTCGCCAGCGGGCCCTCGGTCGCCGGTTGGATGAAGATGTCCACCAAGCCGTTGCAGCCCAGCCCGAGGCCCCACACCATGTCCTCGTCGGCCCCCGTGCTGTAGTGACGCAGGCTCGGCTTCCCCGTCTCCAGGACGCCCAACGCCACCTCGCGCACATCGGCTTCGAGGCAGCCCCCGCTGACGCTGCCCAGGGTGTCACCCGTCTCTTCGATGAGGAACTTGGCGCCGGGCCGCCGGTAGGCCGAGCCGACGATGTGCACGACCGTGGCGAGCGCCGCCCGCCGTCCCGCCGCCTTCAGCTCGGCGAGCCGCGAGAGGATTTCAGCAGTTTCCTTCCAATGATTCATGCCCGCCCCCCCAGACGCCCGTCAAAGATACCTCCAGGGAGGGGTGGGTTCAAGAGCCGAGCGGCCGAGAGCTTTGTCACTCCCCAGCCTCTCGCAGAACTGCCTGCGAGAGGCTGGGGCTGGCGCGGAAGCCAGCCTGCCGGAGTCGGTCGATTTCGGCTCCGAGGCTCGGGAGCTCGCCACGAAGCTTGGCCGCGAGCAGGAGGCCCAGAGTCCCAACCGGCGCGACGCCGACTCGATGGGCAAACCGCCGCGCGTCGAGATCATCCAGGACCACGCGTTCCGCCTTCAACTGCATAGCAAGCGCGATCACCTCGGATTCGCCGGCATCCAGGTCGGCCATCAAGACCTCTACAATCCGCCTGTCCTCCACCGCCTGGACGGTCAACCAGGATTGCCTCGCGTCATCGATTTTCGCACTGGCGTCATCAGGGTATTCGCCGATCTCCCGGACGACGGCTGGTGGAGCGATAATCTGATCGGCGCCCTTCTTCAGGAGATCGAGACGGTCGAGCTTGGCGAGAAAGATCAAGGGGCTCGCGTCGACAACCCAAAGCCTCATCCGGCCAGCTCGCGGGCTGCCTGGATCTCGGCCTCGATCTCCTCCTCACGGAGATTGATTGCCGGGACACCGATCCGATCCAGCTCGTGGAGGAACGACAGCCGGCTCATCTCCGCGAGGCGTGCCGCTTTCCCCGCAGACAGTCGCCCTAGCTCGAACAGCTTGGCCGCTGCGAGAAACCGCAGCTCGCGAGCGAATTCGTTGTCCGACAGCTTGAGGAGCTGCGGCAGGCCCGCCGGATAAGAGATCACGGCCTGTTTGGTGGCGGATCCTTCGTCCATGGCTACACCTCCCGCGCCTAGTCTACCGGAGACGAGCAGTCCCATCGCGCCCTTCCCTTGACAGCTTAGGGAAGACGCCCTAGCATCTCCCTGAAGATCTTAGGGGAAGTCGCCGATGACCAAGATGAAGATGGATCTCCTGCAAGGCACTTTGGACGTGCTCGTCCTCAAAGCTCTCTCCTGGGGGCCGCAGCACGGCTACGCGGTGGGCCGCTGGATCGAGCGCACGACGGAGGACGTGCTGCGCATCGAGGAGGGGGCCCTCTACCCGGCGCTGCACCGCCTGGAGCGCAAAGGCTTGATCGAGGCGGAGTGGGGGATCTCCGAGAACAACCGGCGCGCGAAGTTCTACCAGATGACCGACCTCGGTCGAAGGGAGCTCCACTCCCAGACCGTGACGTGGCAAAGCTACGCTCGGGCGATCGCGAAGGTTCTCCAGGCGGCGTGACATCGCCAGGGCCGTGTCGCGAGAAGAGTTGGTAGGATAGAGTTGTTCTGTCGGGGAGGCGACGAGGGACCACACATGAAACGCGACGAGCTGATCGGCTTCCTGTCTGCCCACCAGTGGGAGTTAGCGGAACGGTTTGGCGTTCGCTCGCTAGCCCTCTTCGGATCGATGGCCCGTGGCGAGGCCGGGCCGGACAGCGACGTAGATCTCCTGGTGGACCTCCGCGAAACGCCGGGCTTGGCCGAGTATATGGGTCTCAAGTTCTGGCTCGAAGACCGGCTGGGCCGCCGAGTGGATCTTGTGATGAAGGGAGCCCTGAAATCGTGGGCGCGGCCTGTTGTCGAGGCGGAAGCGATCCGTGTCGCGTAGCTGGCAGTTGTTCCTCCGCGACATGCTGGAAGCGGCTCGAAGGGTGATCCGGTACACGGAGGGGCGAGAGGTCGGTTCCTTTGTCGCGGATGAGATGGCCTACGACGCGGCCTTGCGCAATTTGGAAATCCTCGGGGCGGCGGCGAAGAACATTCCTGAGGAGATCCGCCAGTCCTATCCCGATGTGGACTGGCGAGGCGTAGCGGGCCTGCGGGATGTCCTGGCGCACGCCTACTTGCCCTCGACGACGCCACTCTCTGGAAGATTATTCGAACCGATATTCCCAAACTGCTCGAGCTGCTTGGACAGATCGAGGTATGACGGCGTGGATCTGTTCACCTATGTAGTCTCAGACAGATAACGAATCCGGGGAGAGGATATCCAGATTTAGGCCATTCCTGGGTTAGCCGTACCCTTAACCGTGGGAATCCAGGCTAGTTGCCATGAGGTTTGAGAAGACACGGACGGTCGCAAACGCAGGCGTGATCTACGTCCAGAAGGTCGTCAACGAGCACGGCTCGATATTTCGTCCCGTACACCAGGAGAATGACCTCGGCGTCGATGGCTCCATCGAGATTGTGGAAGCCGAGGAGTCGTCAGGCCGGCTCGTGGCGGTCCAGATCAAATCGGGCGATTCATATTTCCCAAATTCTGGCGACGAATTCGTGATGGATGTCGATCAGCGCCATCTCGATTACTGGCTCAACTACAGTATACCCGTGATTGTGATTGGCTACTCGCCCAGCCGAGACATGGCCGTCTGGATTTCCGTTGGCGAGTACGTCCGAATGGAGCGCGATTTCAATAGCGAGCCCGTCAAGCAGATTCGGATTCCCGCGGACTGCAAGTTTGACGCGGATGCACTTTCAAGGGGCGTGACAAGTGTGGCTATTGTTTCCGACCCGGGTCTGGTACTGAAGGGTATCAGCATGTGTTTGAGCGACAATGCTCAAGAGCGATTTAACGGCTTGAGGATTCTCACAATTCTTCCCCAGTCGCGCTGTCACAAGATCACTTGCCTAATGGCGCACCGGTTAATGATGGACACGGACATCAAGACAGCCGGATCCGCGGTGTCTCTCTTCGGGTTCTACGCCGCGCTCAATGTGCGGTTGTGGGCTACCGTTGGCGCAGAACAGCACGGACAATGCGTGTTGGCCTTTGAGCTGTGCAAAGAACTTAGCTTAGAACAAATCAGCAGAGTCTTGGAATTCCACGACGACACGAGTTTTGATGGCTTCTTGTCCCGAGGCGATGAGTTGGTCGGCATGATCGCCCCCTGCCTTGACAGAGCCAGAGGCGTCCTGAATGCCACGGCAAGGGACGCAGACAAACCCATCAAGCGGCGAGCGAATGCCCTGTATCTGCTTTATCATTGCGATGATGAACAATTTCGGGAAGCCTGCGAGGCACTCCGCGGCGACGACGAACTTCGCGATGTGGTTGATTGGATTCTGTCACGGAATGCGTGAAGCGGCTGGAACATCCGCGCAAGCCGCCTCCCGGGACTTCTATTCGAGGTGGATTGAGTGTAGCATTTTCCCGGGCGATCAAACGCGGGGCCGAATGGACATATTGAACTGCGGTAAAGCATCGTCGGCGAACCCGCATCAGGTGCCAGGCGTCTCTCGCGAGCCCCCGCTCCTCCGGCGAAGGCGCTCGAGCTGCTCTCGCAATGGCTTCCAATACGCTGCATCCAGACGCCGCACCTCCTCCTCCTCCTCGCGTAGCGCCCGGCCGAGCATGCCGTTCGCTAGATTCGCGGCAGTCGCCAGCTTGAGGAGAGGCCTTTCTCTCGTGAGCTGCGCCGCGACGTCGGTATGGGCTCCAACCGCCTCCACCAGGAGCTCGGGGCTGCGAAGCTCTCGCAGCCAGAAGAAGATCTGTTCGGGGGTTGGCTCGTCACTGTGGTTCAGGTAGTTGACGTCAACGAGGCGACGGATCATCGGCCAGTCTTTGTCTCGCTGGGTCTTCTTTGCTGCTACAAGGTCCGGCAGAGCCATGGCTTCCAGCGTCTCATCATCGAATTCGAAGGTCGTTCGCCGTGCCCATAGCTCGGGAAACGGTGCGACGCCCCGCATGTTCGTCATGAGGTCGATCCGCAGCCCGGCGACCTCCGGCTGTTTGCAGCGAAAGTGAACCGCGAGCCCATCCTCCAAGTGCTTCAAGCTCAGGGGCGGGATGGCGATCACTTCGGCTTCGAGTTCGGCCAAGGCCGCCTCGAGCCGGTCGAGGTTGGTGGGATCCGGCAGCAGAGCCAGATCAAGATCACGACTAAACTCCGCTGCGCCGTACAACACGCAGGCCTGGCCGCCCATCAACAGGTGGGCGACTTGATGTCTGCGGATCGTAGAAAGGGCTTTGCGTATCGGGCTCGGGATCAAGGGAGCCTCCCATCGCGACGTAGTGGTGCCAAAGCCGGGCGCTCTCTTCCCAGCGCTCCCGGGGCGTCATCCGATACCATTCGGCCCACTCCGGCTCGCAAATGTCCTCGATCTCGATCATCGGCGAAATGGTAGCACGGTCGCCCTCTCCCCCAGCCCCCGCCCCAGCGCCTCCAAGCTGTCCAGGTTGTGAACCGGCCTATGCTCGTCCACGTGGGGGAGGAGCGCGCGGACGCCCTGGGCCTTTGGCTCGAAGCCGGCCCAGCGCAGGAGGGGGTTGAGCCAGATGAGGCGGCGGCAGGAGCGGTGGAGGCGGTCGGCTTCGGCCTCCAGGCCGGGCTCGGGGTCGCGGTCGAGGCCGTCGGTGACGAGGAGGACAACGGCTCCGTGGGCGAGGACGCGGCGCGACCAGGCGCGGTTGAAGTCGTGGAGGCAGGCGCGCAGGCGGGTGCCCCCAGCCCAGTCCTGGACCTCGCGGCCGCAGCGGGCCAGGGCCTCATCGGCGTCGCGGCGGCGGAGGAGGCGTGTGACGTTGGTGAGCCGGGTGGCGAAGAGGAAGGCGTGGACGCGGGTGCGAGTGCTCAGGAGGGCGTGCAGGAAGTGGAGCAGCATCTCGGAGTAGCGGCCCATGGACCCCGAGATGTCGCAGAGGACGACGAGCAGCGGCGGCAGGAGGACGCGCGAACGGAAGCGGAGCGGGGCCAAGTCTCCGAAGGTCTTGCGGCTCTCGCGCACGGTGCGGGCGAGATCGATGGCCGCGCCGTGCGGATCGGGTGCGTACCGCCGGGTGCGGACCGGACGCTGCACGAGGGTCATGCGAGCGATGATCTGCTTGGCGCGGGCGAGCTCCGCGGCGCTCATCTGCTCGAAGTCGCGGGTGCGGAGGACTTCGTCCGCGGAGAAGGTGAGCAGGGTGTCGATCTCGATGCGCTGCTCGCGCGGCGGTCCGGTGGAAGTCGGCGGGCGCCAGGCGTCGGAGATCCGCCGTGAGGCCGACGGTTGGCGCGGTACGCGGGTGTGCGCCAAAAGCTCTGCCAGCACGGCGTCAGTGAAGCCCCGCTCGCGCCAGAAGAGGCGGAAGGCTTGATCGAAGAGGTCGAAGTCTTCGGGCCGGCGGACCAGGACGGCGTGGAGCGCCCAGAACAGCTCATTGCGGTGCAGGACATCGACCGCGGACGCGGCCGCGAGGGCGTCCAGGGCGCTCGCCGGCCCCAGGCGGAGACCGGCGCCGCGCAGGAGACGGGTGAAGTGGACGACGTTGTCGGCGAGCTTCGAGCCCCTCACCCCCTAACCCCCTCTCCCATCCCCTCCCGCCACCCGGGAGAGGGGGGAAAACAAAAAGACCGGCACGACCAACTGGGCCGTCTTTGTTGTGCTCCCCTCTCCCGGGGGAAGGGAGGGCGATGGGAGAGGGGTCGGGGGTGAGGGGTCATGGCTCGGCGAGCAGCTCCGCCACCCGCCGCCCGGCCATCTTTTCGACGTCGTCCTGATACTTGAGGAGCACGCCCAAGGTGGCGTTGACGGTGGCGGGGTCGAGCGTGACTTGATCGAGCGCGAGGAGGGCGCGCGCCCAGTCGATCGTCTCGGCGACGCCGGGCAGCTTGAAGAGGTCGGCGGCGCGCAGCTTCTGGACGAAACGCACGATCTGCTCGGCGAGCGCGGCGGCCAGCTCGGGCGCGCGCAGGCAGACGATCTCCAACTCGCGCGCCGCGTCCGGATAGCCGATCCAGTGGTAGAAGCAGCGCCGCTTCAAGGCGTCGTGGATCTCGCGCGTGCGATTGGAGGTGAGGACGACGATCGGCGGCGCCGGCGCGCGCACGGTCCCCTTCTCGGGGCCCATCTCCGGGATGCTCACCTGGAAGTCGGAGAGGATCTCCAGGAGGAACGCCTCGAACGGCTCGTCGGTGCGGTCGATCTCGTCGATCAGGAGGACGGGCGGCCCGAGAGGGTCCGGCTCGAGCGCCAGCAAGAGCGGCCGCTTGAGCAGGAAGCGCTCGTCGAAGATGTCATGGGCGAGACGCGCCCGGCCCTCGGCTCCCGCCTCGCCGCCAAGCTCCGCCAGACGGATCTCCAGCATCTGGCGGGGATAGTTCCATTCATAGAGCGCTGCGGACGCGTCCAGCCCTTCGTAGCACTGGAGACGGATGAGCCGCCGGCCCAGGGTCTCGGCCAGGACTTTGGCGACCTCGGTCTTGCCCACTCCGGCCTCGCCCTCGAGCAGGAGAGGACGGCCCAGCTTGAGGGACAGATAGACCGCGGTGGCCAGGCTCGCGTCGGCCACGTAGCGGCCCGACGCGAGCAGCCGGCGGGTATCCTCGACGCTCCGCGGCAGGTCCAATTACAGGCAGGCCTGGACGGCCCGCTTGGCCATCACGGTGACGAGGTGCGCCTTGTACTCCGCGCTGAACTCACTGTCCGACCGCAAGTCCGCAGGATCGACGGACCCGGAGGTCACGGCGTCGGGGGAGAAACGCGCGCCGAGCGCGGTTTCGAGAGCCCGCACCCGGAAGGCCTTGGGGCCGGCTCCGGTCACCGCGACGCGCACGCCGCTCGCCGTCTTCGCCACCATGACGCCGACCAGTGCGTACTTCGACGCATGGTGGGGGAATTTGGCGTAGGCCGCGCACTCCGGCACCGGGAAGCGCACGGCGGTGATGATCTCGTCGGCCGCCAGCGCCGTCTGGAAAAGGCCGGTGAAGTAGTCGTCCGCCGGAATGCTGCGGCGATCGGTGACGATGGTCGCTCCCAGGGCGAGCACGGCCGCGGGGTAGTCGGCGGCCGGATCGGCGTGAGCGAGCGAGCCGCCGATGGTGCCGCGGTTCCGCACCTGCGCGTCGCCGATCCCGCCGGCCAGGCCGGCGAGCCCCGGGATGCGCTTGCGCACCTCGGCAGACGAAGCGACCTCGTCGTGCGTGGAAAGCGCGCCGATCACCAGATCCCCCCGATCACCGCCGTCCGACTGGATCTCCTTGAGCGCGCGGATCGCGGCGAGCGACACGAGGTCCGACGGCTGCGCCAGGTCGAGCTTCATGACCGGCAGCAGGCTCTGCCCGCCGGCCAGGAGCTTGGCCGCTTCGTTGCCCTTGAGCAGCGTGACCGCATCGGCGACCGAGCGCGGACGATGGAATTCGAAGCTCTTCATGCGGCACCTCCCCCCGCCGCGCGGATCGCCCGCCAGACCTTCTCCGGGGTCGCCGGCATGTCGATGTGCGTGACGCCCACCGGTGCCAGAGCGTCGAGCACGGCGTTGATGACCGCGGGCGGGACGCCGATCGCGCCCACCTCGCCCACACCTTTGATGCCGGTCGGATTGTGCGTGCACGCGGTGACGTGGTTGCCGACCTTGAAATTCGGCAGGTCCGCCGCGCGTGGCATGGTGTAGTTGAGGAAGGAGCCCGAAAGGAGCTGCCCCTCCGCGTCGTAGACCGCCTCCTCGTAGAGCGCCTGGCCGATCCCATGCGCCAGGCCGCCGTGCGCCTGCCCGTCGACGATCATCGGATTGATGATGACCCCGACGTCGTCGGCGATGGCGACGTCCACGACTTCGACGACGCCCGTCTCCGGATCGACCTCGACCTCGACGCAGTGGCAGCCGGCGGGGAAGGTGAAGTTCTTGGGATCGTAGAACGCCGAGTCCTCGAGACCCGGCTCGACCGTCTCGATGGGGTAGTTGTGCGGCACGTAGGCGGCGAACGCGACCTCGCCGAACGTCTTTTCGCGATCGGTGCCGGCGACGCGGTACTTGCCGTCCGCGAATTCGACGTCGGCGACGCTCGCCTCCAGCAGGTGGGCGGCGATCTTCTTGCCCTTGTCGACGATCTTGTCCATCGCCTTGACGAGCGCCGAGCCGCCGACCGCGGCCGACCGCGAGCCGTAGGTGCCCATGCCGAACGGGATGCGGTCGGTGTCGCCATGGACGACCTCGACGTTCTCGATCGGCACGCCGAGCTTCTCGACGACGAGCTGGGCGAACGTGGTCTCGTGGCCCTGTCCGTGGCTGTGCGAGCCGGTGAACACGGTCACGCTGCCGGTGGGATGGACGCGCACCGTCGCTGCCTCATAGAGCCCGGCGCCGGCGCCGAGCGCGCCGACGAGCGCGGACGGCGCGATACCGCACGCCTCGATATACGTGGAAATACCGAACCCGCGCAACTTGCCGCGCGCCTTCGACGCCGCCTTGCGGTCGGCGAGCTTGGGGTAGTCGATCGCCTTAAGAGCCATGTCGAGCGTCGAGTGGTAGTCGCCGACGTCGTACTGCAGCGCGACCGCCGTCTGGTACGGGAACTGGTCCGTCCGAATGAAGTTCTTGCGCCGCAGCTCCACCCGATCTGCGCTCGTCTCGCGGGCCGCCTTGTCCACCAGGCGCTCGAGGAGGTAGGAGGCCTCGGGGCGGCCGGCGCCGCGCACGGCGTCCACCGGGACCGTGTGCGTGAAGATCGCCTTCACCTCGGCATAGATCGCCGGGATGGCATACGGCCCGGAGAGGAGCGTCGCATAGAGATAGGTCGGGATGGCCGGCGCGAACGTCGACAGGTAGGCTCCCATGTTGGCGAGCGTGCTCACCCGGAGGCCGATGAACTTGCCGTCGGCGTCGAGGGCGAGCTCGCCATGCGAGATGTGGTCGCGGCCGTGGGCGTCGGAGAGGAACGATTCGCTGCGTTCGGCGGTCCACTTGATCGGCCGGCCGACCCGCTTCGAAGCCCAGAGCACCAGCAGCTCCTCGGCGTAGTGGAAGATCTTCGAGCCGAAGCCGCCGCCCACGTCGGGCGCCACGACGCGGAGCTTGTGCTCCGGCACCTTGAGGGTGAAAGCGCCGCACAGAAGGCGGATCAGGTGCGGGTTCTGCGACGTCGTGTAGAGCGTGTAGCGACCATCGACGTCGTCGTAGTGGCCGTTGGCGGCGCGCGGCTCGATCGCGTTGGGGACCACGCGGTTGTTGGTGAGATCGATCTTCACCACGCGGTCCGCCTGCGCGAAGGCGGCGTCGGTGGCCGCGGCGTCGCCCAGGTGCCAGTCGAAGCAGACGTTGCCGGGCGCCTCGTCCCACACCACGGGAGCGCCCTCCCGGACGGCGGCGGAGAGGTGGGCGACCGCCGGCAGCGGATCGTAGTCGACTACGACGAGCTGGGCCGCGTCCTTGGCCTGCGCCTTGGTCTCGGCGATCACCATGGCGACCGGATCGCCGGCGTGCCGTGCCTTGCCGAGCGCCAAGGCCGGGTGCGGCGGCGCGACCATCGTCGAGCCGTCCTTGTTCTTGATGGTCCAGCCGCACGGGATGCTGCCGAGCTCGTCGGCCGCGACGTCCTCGCCGGTCAGGACGGCGAGCACGCCCGGCGCCTTGAGCGCCTGGGAGGCGTCGATCTTGCGGATCGCGGCATGCGCGTGCGGCGAGCGCACGAACACGGCCCACGTCTGGTTCGGGAGCACGAGGTCGTCGGTGTACTTGCCCTTGCCGAGGAGGAAGCGGCGGTCCTCCTTGCGCGTGACGGAAGCGCCCATTCCCTGCCCGCTCATTGCGCACCTCCGCGCATCGCCTCGGCCGCCGAGAGGACGGACTTGACGATGTTGTGGTATCCGGTGCAGCGGCAGAGATTGCCCTCCAGCCAGTGCCGCACGTCATCCTCGGAAGGCGACGGGTTGCGCTGCACCAGCTCGGTGGCGCTCATCACCATGCCGGGCGTGCAGAATCCGCACTGCAGGCCGTGGCAGGTGTTGAACGCCGCCTGCATCGGATGCAGCGTGCCGTTGTGGGCCAACCCTTCGATCGTGGTCACCGCCGCGCCGGCGGCTTCCGCCGCCAGCATCGTGCAGCTCTTGACCGACTTGCCGTCGACCCAGACCGTGCAGGCGCCGCACTGGCTGGTGTCGCACCCCACGTGCGTCCCGGTGAGCCGCAGGTGCTCGCGCAACAGCTCGACGAGCAGCGTCCGCGCCTCGACGTCGACGGCGTGGGACTTCCCATTGACTTGGACTGTGATGGTGGCCATAGTCCTCCCCCCTCGTAGAGGGTCTACCCCGATGCCGCGGGATGCGGCTGGCCGCGGGTCATCTTAACGCCGCGAAATCGGCGGGTGCAAGGGTCGGTAGGGCCGGACCAGCGCCTTGTTCCCTGGTAGGTAATCTTGTAGCGTGTCCCTGAGGAGGTCGCATGAGAACTACGGTCACCGAACGTGGGCAGACAGCGGTGCCGGCGAGGATCCGTCGGGACTATGGGATCGAGCCTCATTCAAGGCTGGAATGGATCGATGACGGGCACACGATCCGGGTCATACCGATTCCCGAGGACCCGATCCGGGCGGCGCGCGGCAGTACCCGTGGACTGACCCGACGCCTTCTCGAGGAGCGCGAGCTCGAGCGTGCCCGCGGCTGAGCGGTACCTCCTCGACACCTCCGCCGTCCTGACCTTGACCGACCAGGAGGATGGGTCTGAGAAGGTCGAGGAGTTGCTCGACCGGGCGACCGGCGGCGAAGTCGAAGTGGAAATCTGTGCCGTCAGTTTGATGGAGGTGTACTACATCACGCTTCAGGAACAGGGCGAGGATCAATCGCCTGTCGTTCGCAGACGCCGTGATCGCCGGCGCCGCGAAGCTCGCCGAGGCGGTTCTGGTCCACAAAGATCCCGAATTCGAGGCTCTCGCCAGTGAGATCTCTCTCTTGAGCTTGCCCTACAAGATGCCCAAGTGAGATCACACCGTGCGTGACATCGTCGCCGAGATCCAGCAGAAGATTGCGTGCTTCGACCGCGGGTCGGGCCGCTCTGGCGGAGCCTGAAGCCACGCAGCGCGAGGTTTCGTTGCTGCAAGGCACGGGACCAACGCAGCGACGTTGGCTGCCGGCGGGTCCGCGCCCGTCAGCTTGCTGCGTTGTACCAAGAAAACGCAGCAACATCGAGATGGTTTGACGCAAGATTGAGAGACAACCTGTCCCGTCTCCACGGCGGGGCTGGTTGTACGAGAACAACGCAGCAACACAAGGTGATCTTGCTGCGTTATCAGCCGATGTTGCGCCGATGCAAAGAAACATTGCGGCAATGTCAAGAAATATCGCGGCGACGTAAGAGCACAACGACGCAAAATTCAGGATCAATGGAGCAAGATCGAGAAACGTCGCTGCATCTGTTCCTGACCCCCACATTGAGTACAGGAACCTTGCTGCGTTTTCAAAGCGCAGGCTGTCGGTCGATGGCTGCAGGGAACCGTCGCTCGGTGGCAAAGCAGCAAGATGAAGGAGAAATGCCGCAACGTTCCGTGACAACGCAGCAATGTAAGCTCACCTTGCTGCGTTTTCTTCGCGCCGGAAACGGCTTGTGCGATCCGCGGCTGCCGTCAACCTTGCAGCGTTCTTGGTAGCCTTGACTTCAGGCACCGTGCTCAAGCCGCAGTCAAGATAAAGCGGTATGATAGTGACATGGCTCTCAGACAGGGGACTGTCCGGGGCCGCTGGCTCTGCGGGCTGGCGGTCCTCCTCCCGACTTTTCTTGTCGCTGCGGAGCAGGCCCGAGCTCCCGGGGCGGAAGATCTCCTCCCACCCGGGGAGGCCCGCGAGCGTCCGATTGCCGTGGGCGAGTCGCACGCCTGGCGAGTGACCGTGCCGCCGGACACGGCCCTGGTAGTGACGGTCGAGCAACACAGCATAGCCCTCGTGGCGGAGGATCGGGGGCCGGGTGGCGGCGAGCCGGTCGCGGTCCATGCGGGAGACCGCTGGGGGACGGATGTCCTACTCCTCGAAACCGCCGGCGAGCATCGGATCGAGGTCCGCCCCCTGGAGGAATCGGCGTGGCCGGGGCGCTACGCGATCCGGATCGAGGCCCTGCCAGCGGCGCCCGTGGCGAACGCGAAACGCGACGCCCTGGCCCTGATGAGCCGGGCAGGCCGGGAGGCCCTGCCGAACACTCCCGAGGCGCGGCGGAAGGCCTTGGCCACTTATCGCGAGGCGTTGGCCGCCTGGCGCGCCCTCGGCGAGCGCCCCTGGGAAGCCGAGACGCTTGCCTGCCTCGCCCTTCTTGAGCACGGATCGAGCGAGCTGCGGCCAGCGACCTCGGACTTCCTGGCGGCGCTGGCGCTCTGGCGTGAATCGGGGGAGCAGAGGCGCGTGGCCGAGGCCTTGAACGAGCTCGGTGTCATCTACATGAAGACGGAAGGAACAGAGAAGGCCCGCGAGACCCTGGAAGGCGCTCTCTCCCTGTGGAACGGCCTCGGCGAGCGTTTCGACGAAGCGGAAACCCGCGGCAATCTCTGCAACCTCGAGCACGCGCGCGGGTCCCTGACGGCGGCCCTCGCCTGCTACCAAGAGAACCTTGCTTTCTTCCATGGGCTCGGCGTCAAAAAGCAGGAGACGCTGATCCTCATCAACATCGGCGCTATCTACGACGACTTGGGCGAGCCCGACAACGCCCTGGCTTCCTACGAGCCGCTTCTCGCCCTACAGCGTGCTCTCGGCGAGCGCTCCGAGGAGGCGCGCACCTTGAACAACGTCGCCCACGTGCACCGTACCCTGGGGGAGTGGCAGGAAGCCCTTCGTTTCTATAACGAAGACCAGAGAATCCTGTCAGACCTTGGCGACCAACTCGTTGAGGCGTCAGTGCTCAACAACATCGGCTTCGTTTACCTCAGCATGGGCGAGCCGGAGCGGGCCAGGGACTATTTTGAAAGGGCCTTGCGAATGCGCCGAGACGTCGGTGACCGCCAAGGTGAGGTCACCACCCTGAACAACCTCGGCATAGCCTTGCGCAAGCTCGGCAATCTGCCGAAGGCGCTCGATCAGCACCGGCAGGCCCTCGAGCTGGCCACCTCCCTGGCTGACAGCGTGCAACAGGCAACCAGCCGGCAGCGTCGTGCCGAAGCCTATCTCGATCAGGGCGATGCCTCCACGGCTCTCCGCGAGCTGGATGCGGCCCGCCGCCTGCGCGAGAAAGGCGATCGCCGCGCCGGGATGGAGGCTCTCCACCTGCAGGGGCGGGCGATGGCGCTCGCCGGCCGCCCCCGGGAAGCCCTCGTGGTACTCCGGCGGCGGCCCTGCGAAAGGCTCAACGGTCCCTCCGCCGCGATCCCCGCTACCGCGGCCCCTACTCCTGGGCCGGCTTCGTCATTCAAGGCGACTGGCGTTGAAAGCGGTCTTTTTCTCTTTTTCTGCAGATTGGCCCGCAGCGGGTGAGACAACGAGCGGGTTGGCGACAGTAGGAGGATGGAACGGGCTCGTCACGAGCCCACTAGAAAGAGAGAGACCATGAGCACCATCAAGGACCAATCACTGCTGAGCCCGACCTGGACCGTCCTCCAGGTCGATCCGTTGAACAACGCAGGGCTGGCACCGCGGGATACCTTCCGGGTGACCTCGAGGGGGACGATCGAGCGGGTGCACGGCAAGACGCCTGTGGGGGAATGGGCCCACTCGTGCGTCGCCGACGGCGACCATCTGACAGGCCTCCGGAGCTCGGATGGGAGGCCCATTCGCGTCGACCACGACGCGGAGGCGGGGAGGCTGACCTGCTACTTCTCGGAGACCTCTCCAGGCGATCACCGGCGGGGCGTCGCGGGCGACCAGCCGATCCACCAAGGCACTTCGTCCGCCGTCTGGGTTGCGGATGACGGGAGGGGCGGCAACATCAAGCTTCCCCCTCCACGTGACCTGGAGGCGGCGGCGGCCTGAGCAAGGCATGATCGAAGTGGCCAGGAGGTGCCCATCCCATGCGCGACCCTGCCCGCAATGTTCTTCCGTTCTCGGAAAATCCGGAAAAGGGCCGGCCAGGTAGCCGCCCGAGTGGAGATAAAGTGGACGACAAGGACCCACGGGACGAGGCGGCGGTCGCCGCCGACATCGTCCGGCGGATTGCGGAGGGCGACGTGACTGCTGAGGAGGAGCTTTTCGAGCGCTACCGGCGCGGCCTTCTTCGTCTTCTGCGCCACCTCGGAGCCCAGCCGGATCTCGCGGAGGACCTACTGCAGCACACCCTTTGTACTGCGCTGAAGAGGCTGCGCGGTGAAGGTCTCGCGGAACCGGAGCGCCTCGCTGGCTTTCTTTGCCATACAGCCCGTAACCTTTATTTCAACGATCGGCGCAAGACGGTCCGCCGGCAGACCTGGAGCGACTCCGGTGAGCTGGCGCAGGCGGTGGCTCCCTCGCCGAGCCAGCTCGACTCCATCCTCCGCGACGAGCTGGCTGCGAAGGTGCGCCGGTTGATCGAAGAGCTCCCGATCGAACGCGACCGCCAGGTCCTGCGGCGCTTTTACCTGCTCGGCGAGCCCAAGGAACGAATTTGTGCAGACCTGGGGCTCGACAGCCTGGATTTCAACCGCGTCCTCTCTCGGGCCCGCAAGCGCTTCAAAGATCTTTTTGAGAGCTAAGTCCCGAGGGGATGAAGACCAGAGGAGAGGCTCACCATGGACCATACCTATATCGAAGAGAACCAGATCGCCGACCGCTACGTGCAGGGAACCCTGCCGGAACGAGACGCGGAGCAATTCGAGGAGCACTACCTGTCCTGTCCCGCCTGTCTCGACCGCCTGGATCTCGCCGAATCCATGCAGCGAGGCTTCATACGGATGGCGGCGCAGGATGCGGAAAAGCTCTCCGCCGCGCGGCAGCTCGCCGTCGTGGCCTGGCTCGTCCGTCTCAGCCGTTCGCGCCAGATCGGAGTTCTCCTGACTGCCGTCCTCGTTTTCGCCTTCGTGCCGGTAGGTCTTTCCCTGCGCGGGATCGCCGAGCGTGGGCGGGAGCTGGCCCAGGCCCGGACGGCGCTGGCGGAAAAGGCGGCCCTGCGCACCGAGCTGGAGGCGAGCCGGCGTGATCTCGCCAGCGAACGTAAAGCCCGGGAGGAGGCGTCCAACCTGCTCGCGCAGGCTCTCCAGCCGCAGGGCAACGTCCCCATCCTCTTTTTCGACGTGGAGCGCGGCGCCGGCCCGGCGGGCGAGCCCACGCAACGCCTGAAGCGGCCGGAGGGAGGCGGTTGGATCTTCTTGGACGTGACGATCGAGGCGCCCACCCGCCAGCCCTATGGGGCCGTCCTGCGCGACGCCCATGGCACCGAGCTCTGGCGGCGCGCCGACCTGCGGTTGAGCGGGCGCGACTCGTTGAGCCTGCTCCTCCCCGCGAGCCTCGTGCCGCCGGGTGACTACTCCCTCTCGATCGAGGGCCAGGCGCCCGGAGGCAAGCCCACAGCCGCCGGCACGTTCACCTTCCGCGTTCTTCCCTCCGCCTAACCTCATAAAACCTTTCGCACGGTGAGCGGCGCCTCCGGGAGCCGTCTCACTTTTCGCCTGAGATAGCGGACCGGCTGGCGACAGTCTCTGATTGAGCCATGCACGATCGCGCGGATCAGTGCAGGGCCAAACAATTGTGAATCTTCAGGGAGGCTGTATGAAAACCGCACGCAGTCGTTCCAAAGCTCTCCTCTTGTTCGTCGTTGTCGCGGCCAGTGCTGCTGTGGGAGCGCGGGGAGTCGCGGCCCCGGATCCGCTCACTCTCGGCCGGCAATACGCGGCCTGGTTCCATGCCGGAGAGACCGACCGCATCTGGCAGCATTTCTCTCCCGAGATGAAGAAGATCGCGGGCAGCGCGGAGGGCCTCAAGACATTCCGCGACACCATGATCCAACAGGTCGGGAATGAAACCAACGTCCTCGAAGAGCATGTGCAGACGACCGGGTCCGGCGCGATGCTCTATGAGCGCATCGCGAGCTTCTCCGCGGCTCCTTCTCCATGGCTCATGAAGTGTGCCGTGGGAAGCGATGGCGCGGTGACCGGATTCTTCTTTGGCCCTGCAGCCCTTGCCAGCAAGCCGGCGCCGGTGCGTCTCCTCGTCGGAGCCAGCGGACGCAAACAGGTCACGAACGAGACACTCGACTAGAAACTCGACCTCCAAGGAGAATGTCATGAACATCGCAGTCAGTCGTCCAAAATCCCTACTGTTGTTCGTTGTCGTCGCGGCCTGTGCCTCCGTGAGAGCTTGGGGAGCTGCGGCTCCCGATTCGCTCACGCTCGGGCGGCAGTATACGGCCTTGTTTTACGCCGGAGAGACCGACCGCATCTGGCAGGTCTTTTCTCCCGAGATGAAGAAGGTCCTGGGCAGCGCCGAGGCCTTGAAAGAATTCCGCGACAAGGTCATCCAGCAGACCGGGCAGGAGACCAGCGTGCTCTCCGAGCACGTGCAGCCGAGCGGGTCCGGCGCGTTGATCTATGAGCGCCTCGCGAGCTTTTCCGCAGCTCCTTCTCCCTGGCTCGTTCAATGGGCGCTGGAAAGCGACGGCACAGTGACCGGTTTCACGATCCAGCCGGCCCCCTCCCAGGGAGCGCTTTCCTCGGGAGCGCTGCCGCCGGCAGGTTTCAACTGGGTGGCGGCACCGATGCTACCGGCATCCCTTACCGGCCAGGCTAGCCAGTCCCTCCCACGCAGTACATGTCACCCGGGCGCCTGCTGCTGTCCGAACACTCCGGCGAAAACGGCTCGTCTCGAGGGGCGTGGCCCGAACTGTGCGGCTGCTGTGGACAACCTCTCGATCCTGACCGACGATCAGGTCGCGGCGAATTGCGCTATCGGATCCGACGGAGTCTGCAGAGAAGGCAACGTGATCATAACCATTGCCTGCGCCTACAACACGAGCGAACGCGGATATAGCGTCACCGGCTATCGCGCCTACACCTGCATGTACTGTTGAAGGAAAGTAAATCCCACTGGCGCTCGTGCTGGCCGTGGCTGGGGTGTATGGCGTGCTCGCGTACACGGTCGCGCAGCGCACGCGAGAGATCGGCATCCGGATGAGCCTGGGCGCGCAGAGGGGCGACATCTTCCGGCTCGTCGTCGCCGAGGGCGCCCGGGTCGTCGGAGTCGGGCTGGTGCTCGGAGTCGGTCTGGCGCTGGCCCTGAGCCGCGGATTGTCCGGCCTGCTGTTTGGCGTCAGCGCGACCGATCCGGTGACGTTCGTCGCCGTGCCGCTCGGGCTTGCCGCGGTCGCTCTCCTGGCGATCGTCCTGCCGGCGTACCGGCCACGCACCTCGAGATCAAGGCCGCGCTGCGCTAACTGGACGATCGGACAGGTGGCGGCTCTACCCAGGCACGCTGGCACCGCCATACCCCATCCGATAGAGGAACCGCGCAGCCCGCTCCGTGCTCCTCGCGGAGGGGATCGTGTAGTCGAAGGCATCGGCCAGGCGATCCATGACACTGAACAAGAAGCACACGTAGACGGCCTCGCGGATGGCTCGATCTGTGAGGCCTACGGCACGCAACGGCTTGATGTCTTCTGCGTCGACTTGGTCGGGCGTCAGGGTCAGCTTCTCCAGGAAACCGAGCATGGCGCGCAACCGCTCGTCGACCGGCGCGGTCCGCCAATCGGCGAGGACCGCGCGCACCGTCGCGTCGTCCAGCCCCAACACCGCAACTGCGGTGTGATCGCCGATTCAGTATTGGCAGGCGTTGAGCTTCGACACGAACGCGGCGAAGAGCTCGACCTCCCCCAACCGCCACTCCTGCGCTCCCCGCATGCCTTCGTGCAGAGAGGCGGCAAAGAAACGGCCGAACACTTCTCGCCGATAGGACAGGGTCAAGACCGGACCCGGGACGACGCCGATATAGCGCTTGATCAGGGCCAGGAAGAGCTTTTGCAGCGGCCGATGGCCGGTCTCCAAAATGCGCAAGCGCATCATTCCTCTCCTTGGAGCGCCGCGAGCCCGCGGTTCAGGCGAGCCAGCCCGGCGCCGAGAGCCGCGCAGAGCGTCAGCTCGAAGATTTGGTCCTCGGAATACCCCTTGTCTTTCAACTGCTGGATATCGGCCTCTGTCGTCCGCTCGGCATGGAAGACCACTTGATCCAGATAAGTGGTCAGCTCGGCGGGGATGGCCTCCACGGCTGGAGCGCGTTCGGCGAGCTGCTCGGCGCGCGCGAGGACCGCTTGGCGGAGGTCGGGTGAGGAGGCGGCGGGACGCTTCAGCAACGCGTCGATGGTCCTGACGACCTTTGCCGGGTAGCGCGCTTCAGGTGCTTGAATCCGCGGCGCGAAGGCCATCCCCGCCAACACCGCCAGCACACCCGCGAGCGGCATGTGATGCCGGACGCTGCCGCCGAAGACGCTGTCCAGGAGCCAGAAGTAAAGGACGGCGAGCATCAGGAGGAGGGCGGCGGACGACGGAGGGCT
>Ga0075436_100000911_pt1 | contig 19696 bp, 19 predicted proteins | sample RhiMethybrSRZTD5_FD_75303 | JGI IMG/M metagenome (GOLD analysis project Ga0075436, IMG submission 75303) | Populus rhizosphere microbial communities from Tennessee, USA - Rhizosphere MetaG P. TD hybrid SRZTD5 | ecosystem: Host-associated > Plants > Roots > Rhizosphere > Soil | place: USA...
GACCCGGTGAGCGCGCGCCGCACGAAGCGGATATTGCCATCGACGGCGAGAAGTTCGCGCGCATCGCGCCGAACCTCGGCACGGACGCGAAGAAGGTCTATGAGGGCAAAGGCCGCCTCGCCTTCCCCGGCGTCGTCGATGCGCACATGCATACGGGAATCTATTCGCCGCTCGCCGAAGACGCGGTGAGCGAAAGCCGCGCGGCGGCGCAGGGCGGCGTCACGTCGAGCCTGAACTACTTCCGTACCGGGCAGTACTACCTGAACAAGGGCGGACCGTACGGCGATTTCTTTCCGGAAGTGCTGCGGCTCTCGGATGGACGGTTCCACGTCGACTACGGCTACCACTTGGCGCCGATGGATTCGACCCACATCGGCGAGATTCCCGAGCTCATCCAACGCCACGGTGTCGCGTCGTTCAAGATCTTCATGTTCTACGGCTCGCATGGCCTGCACGGCCGATCCGACAGCCAGCGCGACTTCCTGATGATCGGGCCGGAGGAACGCTACGACTACGCGCATTTCGAGTTTGTCATGCGCGCCGTGCAGGCGGCGCGCGAGCGTATGCGTGACAAGGCGGCGCAGATCAGCCTCTCGCTTCATTGCGAGACCGCGGAGATCATGACCGCCTACACGAGAATGGTGGAGACCGAGGGCAAGCTGCAAGGCCTCGCCGCCTATCATGCCGCCCGTCCGCCGCATTCCGAAGGACTGGCCGTCTTCATCGCTTCCTATCTCGCCAACGAGACGGCGCTGCCGACCATCAACCTGCTGCACCTCTCGTCGCGCAAGGCACTGCAGGCCGCACTGCAGATGGCGCAAGTCTTTCCCCATATCGATTTTCGCCGCGAGGTGACGATCGGGCACCTGGTGCTGGACGTGAATGCCAAGGCGGGCGCGCTCGCCAAAGTGAATCCGCCCATCCGGCCGCGCGAGGACGTCGACTATCTCTGGGAGCAGCTCCTCGCCGGCACAATCGACTGGGTGGTGAGCGACCATGCCTGCTGCCGCCACGAAACCAAGGCAGCGAAGAATGCGCTCGGCAACATCTGGCTCGCGAAGTCCGGTTTCGGCGGCACGGAATACCTGCTGCCCGCGCTCGTCTCCGAAGGCGCGAAGCGCGGCCTTTCGTATAACCGCGTGGCGGAGCTCACGAGCCGCAACCCGGCTCAGCGCTTCGGGCTGAACAGCAAGGGCGATATCGCCGAGGGGCTGGATGCGGATGTCGTGCTGGTCGACCCGGCGGAAACCTGGACCATCCGCGCCGCCGATTCGGCGTCCACGCAGGGCTACACGCCGTTCGAAGGCATCGAGCTTTCCGCGCGCGTCAAGGCGACGTTCCTGCGCGGCGCGCTCGTCTGCGAGAACGGCAATGTGCTCGGCAAGCCGCGCGGCCAATATTTGCACCGGCCCACGGGTTGAGAGGCGGCATGATGGACATCCGCGACGGCCTGATCGGCAGCATCGGCAACACGCCGCTCATGCGCCTGCGCGCCCCGTCGGAAGCGACCGGCTGCGACATCCTCGGCAAGGCGGAATTCCTGAATCCGGGCGGCTCGGTGAAGGATCGCGCGGGCCTTTACATCATCCTGGACGCGGAGCAGCGCGGTCTGCTCAAGCGCGGCGGCCTGATCGTCGAAGGCACCGCCGGCAACACGGGCATCGGCCTCGCTCTCGTCGGCAACGCGCGCGGCTATCGCACGCTCATCGTCATTCCCGAGACGCAGAGCCAGGAGAAGAAGGACATGCTGCGGCTTTGCGGCGCCGAGCTGCGCGAAGTCCCGGCGGTGCCGTACAAGGATCCGAACAATTACGTGCACGTCTCCGAGCGCGTGGCCAAAGAGCTTGGCGCCTTCTGGGCGAACCAGTGGGACAACACCGCGAATGCCGATGGCCACTATCGCAGTACGGGGCCCGAGATCTGGACGCAGACGGCGGGCAGGGTCGACGGCTTCACCTGTGCGATCGGCACGGGCGGTACGCTGGCCGGCGTGAGCCGCTACCTGAAGGAAAAGAAGCCCAAGGTGCGCATCGCCGCCGCCGATCCTGTTGGCGCGGCGATGTACAGCTGGTTCAAGCACGGCGAGCTGAAGTCAGAGGGCTCCTCGATCACCGAAGGCATCGGCCAGGGCCGCGTGACGCGCAACGTCGCCATGGCGAAAGTGGACGACGCCTATCAGATCCCGGACAGCGAGGCGCTGCCCGTGATCTTCGACCTCGCGAAGCACGAAGGCCTCATCCTCGGCGGCTCGAGCGGCATCAACGTCGCCGGGGCGATGCGCCTGGCGCGCGATCTCGGCCCCGGCCACACCGTGGTGACGATCCTCGCCGACTCCGGAACGCGCTACCAATCCAAGCTCTTCAACCGCGCGTTTCTCGAGCAGAAGGGGCTGCCCGTCCCGGATTGGCTCTAGCTCGCGCCTTCGACGATGATCATGTGGAAGTCGCAGGCGCCCAGTCGATGCTTGCGCGCCTCCTGGTACTCGGGCGAGTGGTAGAACTTCTTCGCCGCCTCGACGTTCGGGAATTCGCTGACGACGATGCGCTGGAACGGGATGTCGCCCTCGAGCGTGTGCTTGGCGCCGCCGCGCACGAGGAACTTGCTGCCGTGCTTGGCGTTCGCGGGCCCGGCGCGTTTCGCGTACTCCTGGTACTTCTCGGGGTTGGTGACGTTCACCATGGCGATGATATAAGCGGGCATCGGACTCTCCTCAGAAGGAACGCTCAATGGATCTCGGCCTGCAGGGTAAATCAGTTCTCGTCACGGGAGGATCGAAAGGCATCGGCCTCGCGTGCGCGAAGGCCTTCGCTGCCGAAGGATGCCGGCTGCACCTCGCGGCGCGCGACCGCGAGCGGCTGGCGCAGGCGGCGCGCAGCCTGGGCGGCGACGTCAGAACGCATGCCGCGGATCTGCGCGAGGGCTCAGCGCTGCGCCGGCTGGCGGCCGAGTGTGCCGAGGTCGACATCCTCATCAACAACGCCGGCGATATTCCGGGCGGCACGATTGACACGGTCGACGAAGCGAAGTGGCGGCACGCCTGGGAGCTGAAAGTATTCGGCTTCATCAACCTGACGCGCGAGCTCTATGCGCGCATGAAGGCGCGCAAGAGCGGCGTCATCGTCAACGTCATCGGCATGGCGGGCGAGAGCCATCCGTACGAATACATCTGCGGCGCGGCGGCGAACGCGGGGCTCGCGGCGTTCACGAAGGCGATGGGCAAAGGCGCGCGCGAGCATGGCGTGCGCGTTGTCGGCGTGCATCCGCCCGCGACGCGCACTGATCGCATCGTCACGCTGATGAAGGCCTCGGCCAAAGCCAAGTGGGGCGACGAGAGCCGCTACGAGGAGCTGATGGGCAGCGTCATCGAGCCCGAGCAGGTCGGAGACACGGTGTGCTTCCTAGCCTCGCCGCGAGCGGGGCAGATCTCCGGCGTCGTGCTGAATATGGGCGCCTAAATGGTGACTGTCACCATTTAAAGGGGCTTGCGGATAAGGCGCGCGAGCTCACCGATGATGCCGCGGCGGAAGGCGAGCACGCAGATGACGAAGATCGCGCCCTGCACGATTGTGACCCAGAAGCCGAGCGTCGCGAGATAGTTCTCCATCGCCAGCACCACGAGCGCGCCCACGACCGGGCCGAAGATGGTGCCGAGGCCGCCGACGAGCGTCATCAGCACGACCTCGCCCGACATGCCCCAGTGGACGTTGTTGAGCGCCGCGAGCTGGAACACGAGCGCGTTGGTCGCCCCGGCAAGCCCGCACAGCGTGGCGGAGATGACGTACGCCGCGAGCTTGTAGCGGTCGGTGTCGTAGCCAAGCGAGGTGGCGCGCGCCTCGTTCTCGCGAATCGCCTTCAGCACCTGGCCAAATGGCGAATGGATCGTGCGATAGATGAGCAGGAAGCCGCCGAGGAAGATCACCAGCACCGTCGCATACATCGCCCAGACGTTGGAGAGATCGACCAGGCCGAACAGGTTGCCCCGCGGTACCGCCTGGATACCGTCCTCGCCGCCGGTGAAAGGCGCCTGCAGGTAGAAGAAGTAGATCATCTGCGCGAGCGCGAGCGTAATCATCGCGAAGTAGATGCCCTGGCGGCGGATGGCGAGGAGCCCGGTGACGATGCCGAGCACGCACGCGGCGGCAGTGCCCGCGAGGATCGCGAGCTCGGGCGTGAAACCCCAGCTCTTCGCCACGTACGCGCAGACGTAGCCCGCGGTGCCGAGGAACATCGCGTGGCCGAACGAAAGCAGCCCGACGAAGCCGATCAGCAGGTTGAAGGCGCAAGCGAAGAGCGCAAAGCACATCACCTTCATCAGGAACACCGGATACATCGCGAGCGGCCCCAGCACGAAGAACGCGAGCATCACGACGAACGAAATGCGCTGCGGGCCGATCCCGGCCTTGCGCGAGGCGCGCATTACTTCCGAGCCGACCGCGGCCATCAGCGCTGCGTGCCGAAGAGGCCCGCCGGGCGGAACAGCAGCACGACGGCCATGATGATGAAGATGACGGTGTTCGAGGCTTCCGGATAGAAGACCTTGGTGAGGCCCTCGATCACGCCAAGGCCGAAGCCCGTGACAATCGAGCCCATGATCGAGCCCATGCCGCCGATCACCACCACTGCGAATACCACAATGATGAGGTCCGCGCCCATCAGCGGGTTCACCGAGTAGATCGGCGCCGCCATGACGCCGGCGAGCGCAGCGAGGCCGACGCCAAAGCCGTAGGTGAGCGTGATCATGCGCGGCACGTTGATGCCGAAGGCGCGCACGAGCTCCGGGTTCTCGGTCGCCGCGCGCAGGTACGAGCCAAGCTTGGTCTTCTCGATGACGAACCAGGTGGAGAGGCAGACGACGAGCGAGAAGACGATCACCCACGCGCGGTAATTGGGGAGGAACATGAAGCCGAGATTCTGGCCGCCGGTGAGCTGCTCGGGCATCGAGTACGGCAGGCCCGATGAGCCGTATTCGTTGCGGAAAAGCCCCTGGATGATGAGCGCAAGCCCGAAGGTGAGCAGCAGCCCGTATAGGTGGTCGAGCTTGTAGAGCTGCTTGAGCATGGTGCGCTCGATGATCGCGCCGAAGATGCCGACCGTGACCGGCGTGATGACGAGCGCCCACCAGTAGCCGAGCCCCAACTTGTTCAACAGATACCAGGCGACGAAGGCGCCCATCATGTACTGGGCGCCGTGCGTGAAGTTGATGATGTTGAGCAGTCCGAAGATCACCGCCAGCCCGAGCGACAGGAGCGCATAGAAGGAGCCGTTGATCAGGCCGATCAACAGCTGCCCCATGAACGCCTGGACCGGGATGCCGAAAATCTCGGTCATGCCGTGCCTTACTTAACCAGCGGGCAGCCGCCTTCCTTCTCCGGACGGAACGCCTGGTCGGCCGGAATGGTCGAGCGCAGCTTGTAGTAATCCCAGGCGCCTTTCGACTCCGAGGGCTTCTTCACCTCGAAGAGGTACGCGTTGTGCAGCTTCCTGCCGTCCTGACGGATGCGGCCCTTGCCGAACAGCGGATCGTCCGTGGGCAGTTCCTTCATCTTGGCGACGACCTTGGTGCCGTCGTCGGTCTTCGCCGCTTCCACCGCTTTCAGGTAATGCAGCACCGCCGAGTAGACGCCCGCCTGCACCATGGTCGGCATATGGTTCTTGTTTTGCGGCGCGAAGCGCTTCGCGAATGCCCGCGTTTGGTCGTTCTGGTCCCAGTAGAACGTTTCCGTGAGGATCAGCCCCTCCGCCTTGTCCAGACCGAGCGCGTTGACATCGGAGATGAACACGAGCAGCCCCGCCAGATTCTGGCCGCCGCGCACGATGCCGAACTCCGCCGCCTGCTTGATCGAGTTGATGGTGTCGCCACCGGCGTTGGCGAGGCCGATGATCTTCGCCTTGGACGATTGCGCCTGCAGCAGGAACGAGGAGAAGTCCTGCGTGTTGAGCGGGTGGCGCACCGCGCCGAGTACCTTGCCGCCGTTCGCCTTCACGACCTCGGCCGTGTCGCGCTCGAGCGCGTGCCCGAAAGCATAGTCCGCGGTGAGAAAGAACCACGTGTCGCCGCCGGTCTTGACGATCGCGCCGCCCGTGCCGTGCGCGAGCATCCAGGTGTCGTAGGTCCAGTGGATGGTATTGGGCGAGCAGGCCTTGCCGGTGAGGTCGGAAGTTGCGGCGCCCGAGACGAGAAAGGCCTTGGCCTTCTCGCGCGTCACCTGGTTCACCGCCAGCGCGACCGAGGACGTCGGCACATCGACGATCACGTCGACGCCGTCGGTGTCGTACCACTGGCGCGCGATGCTCGAGCCGACCTCGGGCTTATTCTGGTGATCGGCGGACACGATCTCGACTTTCATGCCCTTCTTCGCCGCGCCGAAGTCCTCCACCGCCATGCGCGCCGCCACCACCGAGCCGGGACCGCCGATATCGGCATACAGGCTCGACATGTCGCTCAGCACGCCGATCTTCACCACGCCGCCCGAGATCTGCGCCTGCGCCGTCCCTACGGCCATGGCCGCGGCGACAGCGATTCCCAATTTCCTAAGCATGCGTTTCTCCTAGTTGAAAAATCAGACCCCGAGGTAGGCGTGGACCTTGTCCATGCTCGCCTCGAGCGCGTTATTGGCGATCATGTCCACCACGCGCCCCTGCTCGATCACGTAATAGCGGTCCGCCACCGTCTGGGCGAACCGGAAGTTCTGCTCGACCAGCAGGATGGTAAAGCCTTCCTGCTTGAGCCGCGCAATGGTGCGGCCGATCTGCTGCACGATCACGGGCGCGAGGCCCTCGGTTGGCTCATCGAGCATCAGCAGCCGCGCGCCGGTGCGCAGGATGCGCGCGATCGCGAGCATCTGCTGCTCGCCGCCGGAAAGCTTCGTACCCTGGCTTTTCAGCCGCTCGCGTAGATTGGGGAAAAGATCGTAGATCCGCTGCACGTCCAGGCCTCCCGCGCGGACCTTCGGCGGCAGCAGCAGATTCTCGTAGACGTTGAGGCTCGCGAAGATACCGCGCTCCTCCGGGCAGAAGGCGATGCCCAGGCGCGCGATGGCGTTGGACGGGAGCCGGATCGTCTCCGTCCCGGCGAAGTTGATCGAGCCCTGGCGGCGCCCGACCATGCCCATGATCGATTTGAGCGTGGTCGTCTTGCCCGCGCCGTTGCGGCCGAGGAGGGTCACCACTTCCCCCTCGCGCACGTCGAAGTCCATGCCGTGCAGGATGTGCGACTCGCCGTACCAGGCGCTGAGCCCGCGCACCTCGAGCAGGCTAGGCATGCCCTGCTCCGAGGTACGCTTCGACCACACGGCGGTCCTTGGCCACGGTGTGGTAATCGCCCTCGGCGAGGATCTCGCCGCGCTGGAGCACGGTGATGCGGTCCGACAGCGTGGACACCACGGACAGGTTGTGCTCGACCATCAGCACCGTGCGATTGGCGGAGACGCGCTTCACGAGCGCGGTGATGCGCTCGACATCGCCGTGCGTCATGCCGGCGGTCGGCTCATCGAGGAGCATCATCTCGGGATCGAGCGCGAGCGTGGTGGCGATCTCGAGCGCGCGCTTGCGACCATAGGGCAGCTCCACCGCCACGGTTCCTTGGAACTCGGCGAGGCCGACCGCGTCGATCAGCTTGCCTGCCGCGTCGTTCAGCTCATCGAGCACCCGCGCGGTGCGCCAGAAGTCGAAGGAGTGGCCGCGCTTTCGCTGGAGGGCAATGCGTACGTTCTCCAGCACCGTGAGGTGCGGGAACACCGCCGAGATCTGGAACGAGCGCACCAACCCCATGCGCGCGATGGTCGCGGGGCGGGCGCCGGTGATTTCGCGGCCGTTGTAGAAGATCTGGCCGCGCGTCGGCGCAAGGAAATGCGTGAGCAAGTTGAAGCAGGTGGTCTTGCCCGCGCCGTTCGGGCCGATGAGCGCATGGATGCTGCCGCGTCGCACCTTCAACGCGACGTCCTTGACGGCAACGAAGCCCTTGAATTCCTTGGTGAGCCCGCGCGTCTCTAGGATGATGTCATCCATAGACGCTAGTGCTTGGGCGGCGGGCGCTTGGCGAGGAAGGCTTCCATGCCGGCGCGCCCCTCCTCGTGCGCAAAGCTGCCGGCAATCACACCGGATGCGAGCTCGTACGCCTTTGCCACGCCGAGATCCATCTGCTGATAGAACGCGCGCTTTCCCGCGGCCGTTTGCGCCGGCGGCTTTTCCGCGACGGTGCGCGCGAGCTTGTCCGTCTCCGCGACGAGCGAAGCGGCAGCCACGACGCGATTCACCAGTCCCCAAGCAAGAGCGGTCTGCGCATCGATCTGCTCCCCGGTGAGGAGCATCTCCATCGCGCGCTTGCGTGAAACGTTCCGGCCGACCGCCACGCCGGGCGTCGAGCAGAAGAAGCCCCAGGTCACGCCGGGCGTGGTGAACCGCGCGCTGTCGGCCGCCACGGCGAGGTCACATTGCGCGACGAGCTGGCAGCCCGCGGCCGCGGCGACGCCCTGCACCCGCGCGATCACCGGCTGGGGGAGCGCCGTGATCGTCTGCATCATCCGGCTGCAGGTGGCGAAGAGCTCGGCGATCTTCGGCTGCTCCTTGAGCGCGCGGATCTCCTTGATGTCGTGCCCGGCGCTGAACGCGTTGCCGTTCGCCGCAAGCACGACCACGCGCACGCGCCTGTCCTTGGCGAGGGCGTCGAACGCGCCTTGCAGCGCATTGAGCATTTCGCTCGTGAGCAGGTTCATCTGCCCCGGCCGGTTCATCGTCAGCGTGCAGACGCCGTCGCGCTCCTCGCGCAAGAGAATGGCTTGCTCGGCTTGCGGATTTGCGCTCACGTATCGATCGCAGTCGCCGACTTGGCGCGCTCGCGCAGGACGAATTTCTGGATTTTCCCGGTCGAGGTCTTCGGCAGCTCGCCGAAGACGATGGCGCGCGGCGCCTTGAAGCGCGCGAGGCTTTGGCGGCAGAAGGCGATGAGCTCGCTCTCGGTCACGTTGGCGCCGCCCTTCAGCTCGACGAAGGCGCACGGCGTCTCGCCCCATTTCGCGTCCGGCATGGCGACGACGGCCGCGCCGAGCACCGCGGGGTGGCGGTAGAGCACGTCCTCGACCTCGAGCGAGGAGATGTTCTCGCCGCCGGAGATGATGATGTCCTTCGAGCGGTCGCGGATCTTTACGTAGCCGTCGGGGTGCATCACCGCGAGGTCGCCGGAGTGGAACCAGCCGCCGGCGAACGCCTCTTCGGTCGCTTTCTTATTTTTCAAATAGCCCTTCATGGTGATGTTGCCGCGGAACATGATCTCGCCCATCGTCTCGCCGTCCGCGGGCACCGGCTGCATCGTGTCGGGGTCCATCACCGAGAGGCCCTCCTCGACGTGGTAGCGCACGCCCTGGCGGCCGTTCAGGCGCACCTGCTCGGCGAGCGGCAGCTCGGCCCATTCCGGGTGCTTGGCGCACACCGTCGCCGGCCCATATACCTCCGTCAGCCCGTATACGTGCGTGATGTCGAAGCCGATCTCGCCCATGCCTTCGATCATGGATGCTGGCGGCGCGGCCGCCGCGACGAGCGCGCTCACCTTGTGATCGATGCCGCGCTTCATCTCTTCGGGGGCGTTGATCAGCGTCTGGTGCACGATGGGCGCGCCGCAGTAGTGCGTGATGCGATGCTCCTTGATGAGATTGAAGATCGTGGCCGCCTCGACCTTGCGCAGGCAGATGTTCGTGCCGGCGTTCGCCGCCATGGTCCACGGGAAGCACCAGCCATTGCAGTGGAACATCGGCAGCGTCCACAGGTACACCGAGTGGTGCGGCATGCCCCAGACGAGGATGTTGCCGACGCCGTTCAGGTAGGCACCGCGGTGGTGGTAGACCACGCCTTTCGGATTGCCGGTGGTGCCGGAGGTGTAGTTGAGCGAGATGGCCTCCCACTCGTCCTCGGGCCAGCGCCACTCGAACGCCGGATCGCCCTCGGCGAGGAGCTCTTCATAAGTGAGCTCGCCGAGCCGCTTGCCGCCGGCGAACTGCGTGTCCGGCGCATCGACGACGGTGATACGCCGTTTCACCCGCTTGAGGGCAGCTTCGATGGTCGGGGCAAATTCCGGGTCGGTGATGAGAAGGCGCGCCTCGCCGTGCTCCAGCATGAAGGCGATCGCCTCGGCGTCCAGGCGCGTATTCAGCGTATTGAGCACGGCGCCGGCCATCGCGACGCCGAAATGCGCTTCGTACATCGGCGGCGTGTTGGGCAGCATGGCAGCGACCGTCTGGCCGAAGCCGATGCCACGGCGCGAGAGCGCCGAAGCGAGACGCCGGCAGCGCGCGTAGGTCTCGCCCCACGTGTAGCGCTCGGCGCCGTGGATGACGGAGGGGCGGCGCGGATAGACGTAGGCGGCGCGCTCGAGGAAGGAAAGCGGCGTGAGCGGCGCGTAATTCGCCGCGTTTTTTTCGAGATTGTGACCAAAAATCGACGCGGCCATGGGCCAAGTATAGCGGTCCGGCGGTGGACGATTCACACGGCGGGCGGTCGAATGCGGCTGATGGACATCGATCGCGAGCGGTCCCCCGCACTGCAGGCGCTCAACGCATTGCTCACCTCGGCCAGGAAGACCGCGCTACGCAAGACGACGCGCGACGTCTTCATCGTCGCCGTGGTTTCGGTTCTCTTCGCGCTCGTGGCGAGCGGACTCGGCGCGCCGCCGCCCTGGCTCGCGCCTGCGCTCGCCTGTGCGGCGCTCTGCCTCGCGTTGATGTGCGCCACCCGGCTTCAGCTCGTAGAGTTCTCGCCCGAGGTGCTCGGCGGCGACGTCATCCTGCCCCCGGCGAGCCGGCCGAGCGGCGCTGCGCGCCTGCTCCTGCCGCTGCAGTTCGTAAATTCCGGAAGTGTCGACGGCGTGATCCAGTGGGTTGCGCTGCGGCTCACGATCGACGAGGACAGCAAGCACTCGGTGCTGCTCTCGCCGGTCGCGGAAGTGGACATGCAACGCTTCATCCAGGCCAAGCGGCGGCTCGACAATGACCAGAGCCTCGAGCCCTTCACCGCCTTCCCGCTGGAGGGCAAGCGCTCGGTGGCGAAGTTCGTCCTTTTCGATCTCGCTGAGCGCGGCCGCACGGCGCCGCTGCATATCGCGCCCGGACGCTACAGCTTCGAGCTCTTCGTGAAATCGACGGCGACACGCGGGCCCAAGCTCGAGCGCACGTTCACGCATGTCATCGATGCCAAGCAGATCGAGCAATACCGCAGCGACACCACGGTCTACCTGATCGACTACCAGGTGACGCTGCCCGGCATACGGCGTGAGTTCGGCGGCGGCGAGTGGCTGCCGCGGGCCGCGCGCTACTCCAACTAATTCACCATCAGCTTGCGCCAGAGGCTGGGAGCCTTGCGCTCCTTTTCCATGGCGTCGAGGTACTGCTCGTGTATTGCCACCTCGTCAGGCAGCGCGGGCAGGACGATGAGGTTCGCAAGGTCCACCTGCAGCAGCGCTGCCGCCGCCGCGGCGGCGGCCGGGGTCTCCAGCTCCATCGCCAGGCTTTCCTGGCCGCGCGTCATGGCGAGGTAGCACTCGGCGAGGAGCTGCGCGTCGAGGAGCGCCCCGTGCAGGGTGCGATGGGCGTTGTTGATGAAGTAGCGCTCGCAGAGCGCATCGAGCGTGTTCTTTCTCCCGGGATGAAGCTCGCGCGCAAAGGCGAGCGTATCGGTCACCTTGGCGACATGGTCGGCGAGCCTGCCCAGGCGCGCGCGCCCGAGCTCGAGGTCGAGGAACTCGAGGTCGAATTCGGCGTTGTGGATGATGACTTCCGCCCCGGTCACGAAGTCGAGGAACTCGCGCGCCACGTCGCCGAACTTGGGCTTGGCGCGCAGGTCTTCGAGCGTCAGGCCGTGCACCCGGGTCGCGCCGAGGTCGACGTCGCGCTCGGGGTTGAGATAGGTATGGAAATGCCGCTCGCCGACCGAGCGCGACAGGATCTCGACGCAGCCGATTTCGATGATGCGGTCGCCGAGCTTGGCGTTGAGTCCGGTGGTCTCCGTGTCAAGGACGACTTGGCGCGTCATTGTTCTTGGGTATCCCCTTGTTCGCTAGAGCGTCGGCGCGCTCATTTTCGGGGTGCCCGGCGTGACCGCGCACCCAATGCCACTCTACCTCATGTTTGGCGGCGAGCTCGTCGAGCTCCTGCCACAGGTCGATATTCTTGACCGCCTTCTTATCGGCGGTGCGCCAGCCCCGGCGCTTCCAGTCGTGGATCCAGGTCGAGATCCCTTTCTGCACGTAGAGCGAGTCCGTATATAAGCGCACGCGGCTCGGGCGCTTCAGCGCCTCGAGCGCCCGGATGACGGCCATCAGCTCCATGCGGTTGTTGGTCGTCTGCGCCTCGCCGCCATAGATCTCCTTCTCCGCTCCCTTGGCGCGCAGCAGCGCCCCCCACCCGCCCGGCCCCGGGTTGCCCTTGCAGGCGCCGTCGCTATAGATCTCCACCACGTCATTCGCCATGGGGGTTCTTGTGGCTGCGCTGCGATACCGGCGCGAGCGCCCGGCGGCGGGCGCGCTCGCGCCGCCATGCGGGCGTGACGAGCCGCATGCCGGCGACGCGCTTGACCGCCCGCACGACATAGATGCCACCGATAAGCGGCCACCAGCGCGCTCCGGCCTTCTCCATGAACGCGAAGCGATCGAGCCAGAGCCTTTGTTGAAATGGCGGCGCATAGCAGCCGAACTTGCCGCCGTTCAGCTCGAAGCCGAGCACGCGCAGCCAGTCCCGCAGCCTGAGCAGGCCGATGAAGCGGGCGTCCCACGGCACGCCGGCATGGCGCGAGGTGAAGAGCTGGCGCAGGCGCCACAGCGACGCCGTGTTGAATCCCGAGATGACGATCTGGCCCTCCGGCATCAGGACACGCTCGGCTTCGCGTAACACTTCATGCGGGTTGTGGTGGAACTCCAGCACGTGGGGCAGCGCGATCAGATCGACGCTCTGCGATGCGAGCGGCAGCTGCAGCGGATCGCCGGCGATCGCCGCGCCGGGCTCTAGGGCGAGCGAAAAGCGAAACGGAATGCGGTTCTGTCGCAAAAAATCGACCTCGGGTAGGCCGACCTGTACTGCCCGGAAACCGAACACATCCTCGACAGCGCTGTCAAACTGTGCAAGCTCCCAACCGAGGACATACGCCCCTTGGGGCGTGCCAAACCACCCGGAAAGAGATGAGCGCTCGCCGTTATACTTTTGCGCCCCGTTCTGCACGAAGGATTGCCGCACCATGAGGATCGTGCCGGTCAAAGCGTTCAAAGACAACTACGTCTGGACGCTGCGCAACGAGACGCACGCCGCGGTCGTCGATCCCGGCGAGGCGCGGCCGGTGATCGACTATCTCGATCATGAGAAGCTCAGGCTCGCCGCGATTCTCGCGACGCATCACCACCCCGACCACGTCGGCGGCATCGCCGAGCTCGTGCAGCGTACGCGCGTGCCGGTCTTCGGGCCGCGTAACGAGCCCATCCCGATGCTCACCGAGCCGGTCGGCGAAGGCGATCGCGTCGCCATCCCGGAGCTCGGGGTGAGCTTCTCCGTGCTCGACATCCCCGGACATACGCGCGCACACGTCGCCTATTATGGCGCCGGGGCGTTGTTCTGTGGCGACACCCTCTTCGCGTGCGGCTGCGGCCGGCTCTTCGAGGGCACGGCCGAGCAGATGTTCGCCTCGCTCGCCAAGCTCGCTGCGCTGCCCGACGACACCAAAGTCTATTGCGGGCACGAGTACACGCTCGCCAATATCGGCTTCGCCAAGGCGGTCGAGCCGGAAAACGCCGCGCTCGGCGCGCGCGAGGCACGCGATCGGCGCCTGCGAGATGCGGGCAAGCCCACTTTGCCGAGCACGCTCGGAGACGAGAAAGCGACCAATCCCTTCCTGCGCTGCCGCGAGCCGGCGGTCGTGGAATCGGCGAACAAGTACCTCGGCGCACGCATTGCGGACCCGGTACGCGTCTTCGCCGCGATCCGCGACTGGAAGAATCAGTTTTGACGCTGCGTGTCCTAATCGGCTTGCTCGCGGCCGCGCTGCTTGGCGCGTGCGCGAGCACGCCTTCAACCGAGGCGACCGGCCCGGTGGAAGCTAGCGCGCCGCCGGCGGGCAGCGTGCCACCGGTGGCGCCGCAACCCGTCGCTGCTCCGCAGGCGCCGCGATCGTCGGCGGTGAGCCCGGCGCAGGCGCCGGCACCGTTTACCGGCGAGCGCGCCACCGTCGCGCCGCGCCCGCCGATCGCCAAGATCGACCGAACCATTCCGCCGCAGGACCTCTGGCAACGCGTACGCCAGGGCTTCTCGATGCCGGACCTCGACAACGCGCTCGTGCGGGAGAAGATGGCCTATTACGCGGCACGGCCGGAGTACCTGCAGCGCACCTTCGACCGCAGCCGCATGTACCTCTATCACATCGTCGAGGAGCTCGAGAAGCGGGGCATGCCTACCGAGCTCGCCCTGCTGCCGATGGTCGAGAGCGCGTTCAACCCGATGGCGTACTCGCGCGCGCACGCTTCCGGTATCTGGCAATTCGTTCCGGGGACCGGCAAGCGCTTCGAGCTGCGGCAGAACTGGTGGTACGACGGCCGGCGCGACATCGTCGACTCGACGAACGCGGCGCTCGACTACCTGCAGTATCTCTACGAGATGTACGGCGACTGGCAGCTCGCCCTCGCCTCCTACAACTGGGGCGAGAACGCCGTCGCTCGCGCCGTGGAGAAGAACCGGCGTGCGGGCAAGCCGACGGACTATGCGCATCTCACGATGCCGGTCGAAACGCGCCACTACATCCCGAAGCTGCAGGCGCTGAAGAACATCATCAACGATCCCGAGCCCTTCGGCATCGTGCTCGATCCGATCCCCAACCAGCCCTACTTCGCCACCTACACGAGTGAGCTGCGCGACATCGACGTGCAGCTCGCGGCGAAGCTCGCCGACATGTCGGTCGCCCAGTTCATCGCCCTCAACCCCGGCTTCAGCCGGCCGCTCATCCGTGCCTCGGTCACCCCGCGCATCGTGCTGCCGGCCGACAAGGTCGACACGTTCCACGAGAACCTGCAGAAGCTGGACGAGAAGTCGCTCGTCTCCTGGAAGACCTACGCCCCGAAGAAAGGCGAGAGCCTCGAATCGATCGCCAAGCACCACGGCATGACGCTCAGCCACCTGAAGGAAGTGAACGGCATCCCGCCGCGCTCGCGCACCATGCCGCCGCTCCTCGTCGTGCCGGCGAACGGGCATGCCTCCGTGGCGATGGCCAAGCTGCCGATCATGTATGCGCCGCCGATCCCGATCACCTACCGGCGCATCTATCACACGGTGAAGGCGGGCGAGACGCTAGGCTCGATCGCGCGGCGCTATCGCGTGTCGCTCGAGGACATGAAGCGCTGGAACCCGAAGGGCGCGGTCGTCGGTCAGAAAGTGACGATGGAAGTGCGCGCCAAGAGCAAGGGCAAGCCGCGCACCGCGCCGAAGGGCAAGCGCCGCTCCTAGCTCGGCCGGTTCAGCCCCGTGCCGCGCGCTTGAGCGCGGCGAGGTCGAACGCTCTGTCGGACTTGTGGTCCTTCAGCATCTTGTCCAGCCCGATCGGCGCGACCTGCCACGAGAGCCCGTACTTGTCCTTGAGCCAGCCGCACTGCCGCGCCTTCGGATCGCCGCCTTCGCCGAGACGCTCCCAGTAGTAGTCGATCTCTTCCTGCGTCCGGCAATGGACCTGGAGCGACACCGCCTCGTTGAACTTGAAGAGCGGTCCGCCGTTCAGCGCCGTGAACGGCTGCCCTTCCAGCTCGAAAGCCACCACCATCACCGATCCGGCCGGCCGCCGGTGAATCTCGAACCCGGCTTCGCTGTAGCGCGTCACGCTCACGATCTTCGACTTCTTGAAGATGCCGGTATAGAACTTCGCCGCCTCCTCGGCCTGGTCGTCGAACCACAGGCAGGGCGCGATGCGTTGAATGCGTGGCATTGCTGTCTCCTTGGCTATTCGACAGCTAGCCCGGTACGCCAGCCTGGATCAGCGTGCGCGTGTAGTCGGACTTCGGCCGGCTGACGATGTCCTCGAGCGTGCCGCGCTCGACGATGCGGCTGTCCTTCATCACCATCACCCGGTGCGCCATGGCGCGTACGACGTCGATGTCGTGCGTGACCAGGATATAGCTCAGGCCGTACTTCTTCTGCAGGCCGCTGAGGAGCTCGAGCACCTGCTTCTGGATCGTGACGTCGAGCGCGCTCGTCGGCTCGTCGAGCACCACGACCTTGGGATTGACGATGAGCGCGCGCGCGATGGCGATGCGCTGGCGCTGGCCTCCCGAGAACTCGTGCGGATAGCGCCCGAGGAGCGGCTCGGCGCGGTCACCTTCGGTCAGGCCGACGTCGAGGAGCGCCTGGACGATGCGCGCGCGCCGCGCGGCGGCGTCGAGGGCCGGCTCGTGGATCTCGAGCCCCTCGCCGACGATCTGCTCGATGGTGAGGCGCGGCGAGAGCGAAGAGAGCGGGTCCTGGAATACGACCTGGATCTCGCGGCGCAGGCGCCGTCTTTGCGCGCCGTCGGCATCGGTCCAGCGCGCGCCGTCGATGCGGATGTCGCCCTGCGCGGCGACGAGCCCGAGCACCGCGAGCGCGAGCGTCGTCTTGCCCGACCCCGATTCGCCGATGATGCCGAGCGTCTCGCCGGGCGCGAGATCGAAGTCGACCTTCTGCACCGCGGTGAAGCGCCCGCTCTTGAACCAGCCGCGGATTCCCGGCAGCGTGGTGGGGTAATCAACCTGGACTTCACGGGCCGAGATGACCGTCCCCGCATTGGGCGGCGCGACATTGCGGTCCGGCCGGCTGTTCACCAGCTTGCGCGTATAGGGGTGCTGCGGGCGCTCGATCACGTCGGCGGTCCGGCCCTGCTCGACCATCACGCCTTTCTCCATGACCGCGACGCGCTCGGCGAAGCGCCGCACGAGATTCAAGTCATGGGTAATGAGCAGCAGCGCCATCCCGGCCTGCGCGCGTAGGTCTTCCAGCAGCTCGAGGATCTGCAGCCGGATCGCGACGTCGAGCGCGGTCGTCGGCTCGTCCGCGATGAGGAGCTTCGGCTTGCAGGCGAGCGCCATCGCGATCATCGCGCGCTGTCGCTGGCCGCCGGAGAGCTGGTGCGGATAGCTGCGCGCGCGGCGCTCGGGCTCGTCGATGCCCACGCGTCCCATGGCGGCGATCGCCTCGCTCCAGGCTTCAGCGCCGCGCAGCGGCGTATGGAGCTCGAGCGACTCGACGATCTGCTGGCCGACCGTGTAGATCGGGTTCAGCGCCGTCATCGGCTCCTGGAAAACGACGGCGATGTCGCGCCCGCGCATCGCGCGCAGGTCCGCATCGCCCATCGCGAGCACCTCGCGGCCATCGAAGCGGATGCTGCCCTCGAGGCGCGCGGTCTCGATCAAGCGCAGTGTCGAGAGCGCCGTCACCGTCTTGCCGGACGCCGACTCCCCGACGAGCGCCAGCTTTTCGCCGGCATCGAGGGAGAACGATACGTTGTCGACCACCTTGCGCGGGCCGAAATGGACGGTAAGGTCTTTGACTTCGAGGAGACTCATTTTTCGTCGCCCTCGAGAACCTTGCGCGGGTCGAGCGCGTCGCGCAGCGCATCGCCGATCAGGATGAGCAGGAGCAGCGTCACCACGAGGACCGTGAAGGTCGAGAGCGAGATCCACCACGCATCGAGGTTGTCCTTGCCTTCGCTCAGCAGCTCGCCGAGGCTCGGCGTGCCCGGCGGCACGCCGAGGCCGAGGAAGTCGAGGCTGGTGAGCGCGCCGATCGACGCGGCGATCTCGAAGGGCACGAGCGTCACCACCGGCGTCAGGCTGTTCGGCAGGATGTGACGCCACATGATCATGCGATCCGACTGGCCGAGCGCGCGCGCCGCGCGCACGTAGTCGAGCGTCCGGTTCTTCAGGAATTCGGCGCGCACATAAGCGGCGATGCCGAGCCAGCCGAAGATCGTAATGAGGGCAACCAGCAGCCAGAAGCTCGGCGAAAAGAGCGACGAGAAAATGATCAGCATGTAGAGCGTGGGCATCGAGCCCCAGATCTCCTTGAAGCGCTCCATGCCGATATCGGTCCAGCCGGCGAAGTAGCCCTGTAGCGCGCCGTACAGGACGCCGAAGGCCGTCGACGCCGCTGCGACCAGCAAGCCGAAGAACACCGAAAGCCGAAACCCGTAGAGCAGGCGCGCGAGCATGTCGCGTCCCTGGGCGTCGGTGCCGAGCCAGTTCTCGCCCGTCGGCGGCGAAGGGTCCGGGCTCTTCGCGAAGTAGTTGATCGTGCTGTAGTGGTAGTGATTGGGCGGATAGAGAACGAAATTGCCGGGCGTCTCCAGGTTCTTGCGGATGTCCGGATCGAGGTAGTCCGTCGGCGTGGGGAAGTCGCCGCCGAATGTGGTCTCAGGCAGGCTTTGCACCACGGGGAAATACCAATGGCCGTTGTAGCGCACGGCGAGCGGCCGGTCGTTGCAAATCAGCTCGGCGATGAGGCTCACGCCGAAAAGCACGAGGAATATGGCCAAGCTCGCGTAACCCAAGCGATTGGCGCGAAAGCGCCGCCACGCGCGGCTTGCCGGGCTGGCGTGCAGCGGTATCTTTGCGGTATTGGCGCTCGTCGTCGCGTCGGCGATGATGCTCGACATCGTCAGTCGAAGTACTTCACCCGCGGGTCGACCCAGACGTACGTGAGATCGCGGATGAGGTTGGTGAGCAGGCCGATGATCGTGTAGACGTACAGGCTGCCGAAGACCACGGGATAGTCGCGCCGGATCACCGACTCGTAGGAGAGCAGGCCCAGACCGTCGAGCGAGAACAGCGTCTCGATCAAGAGCGACCCGGTGAAGAATGCGGCGACGAAGGCCGCCGGGAAGCCGGTCATGATCGGGATCAACGCATTGCGGAAGACGTGCCGCCACAACACCTTGCGCTCCTCCACGCCCTTCGCGCGCGCCGTCATCACGTACTGCTTGCGAACTTCCTCGAGCACCGAGTTCTTCGTGAGGATGGTGATCATCGCGAAGCCGCCGACGACCATGGCGGTCACGGGCAGCGTGATGTGCCAGAAGTAATCGGTGATCTTGTGCACGAGGTCGAGCTCGTGCCAGTTGGACGAGACGATGCCGCGCAGCGGGAACCATTGCGCGAAGGTGCCGCCGGCGAAGTACACGAGCAGCACGACGCCGAGCACGAAGCTGGGAATGGCATAGCCGAGGAGCACGATGAACGTGCTCGCGGTGTCGAAGGCCGTCCCGGCGCGCACCGCCTTAGCGATGCCGAGCGGCACGGAAATGAGATACGTCAGGAGAAACGTCCAGAGGCCGAGGCTGATCGACACGGGCAGCTTTTCCTTGATGAGCTGCCAGACGTCCTTGTTATGGAAGAAGCTGCGCCCGAGGTCGAAGCGCGCGAACTGCCCGAGCATCTGGATGAAGCGCTGGTGCGGCGGCTTGTCGAAGCCGTAGAGCTTCTTGATCTCCTCGATCTTCGCCGCGTCGACGCCCTGCCGGCCGCGATAGCCGCCGAGGCCCGGCGCGGCAGCCGCGCGCGCGCCGACCTCACCGCCGCCCGCTTCGCGCCCCTGCAGCTGCGCGACCATCTGCTCGACCGGGCCACCGGGGACGAACTGAATCACGATGAACGTGATGAGCAGGATGCCGAACAGTGTGGGAATCATCAGCAGCAGCCGCTTCAGGATGTAGGACC
>Ga0075436_100000918_pt1 | contig 19619 bp, 15 predicted proteins | sample RhiMethybrSRZTD5_FD_75303 | JGI IMG/M metagenome (GOLD analysis project Ga0075436, IMG submission 75303) | Populus rhizosphere microbial communities from Tennessee, USA - Rhizosphere MetaG P. TD hybrid SRZTD5 | ecosystem: Host-associated > Plants > Roots > Rhizosphere > Soil | place: USA...
CCCGGCTCCGACTCATCCGCATTACAAACGACGTATTTTGGTTTCGGCGAATCCTTTGGCACGAAGCTCCACTTCATGCCGGTCGGAAAGCCTGCGCCACCGCGCCCGCGCAACGCCGACTTCTTCACTTCGTTGATCACGTCGTCCGGCGACATGCCGTCGAGGACTTTCTTGATCGCTTCGTAACCGCCATTGCGACGATACACGTCGAGGCTACGCGAGTTCTCGAGATGAACTCGACGGAGTTGCAGTGGTTCACAGCCGATGGCTTCGATACGCATCATGATTACGGCAGTGCGTCCAGGACCTGATCGATCTTTTCGGGCGTCAGGTTTTCGTGATAGTCGAAGTTGACTTGCAGCATCGGCGCCGTGCCGCAGGATCCCAGGCATTCAACTTCCGAAAGCGTGAAGCGGCCGTCGGCCGTCGTCTCGCCAACTTTGATTCCTAACTTCTTCGCGCAGTGCTCGGTGACGGCCCCAGCGCCGCGGATCTTGCACGACAAAGTCCGGCAAACCTGAATGTGGTACTTGCCGATCGGTTCCGTGTGGAGCATCGAGTAGAACGTTGCGACCTCCCAAATGTCCGTGACGCGCAGTTGCAAACGGTTTGCGAGATACAACACGCCGGCCGGATCGAGATAGCCGCGCTCGCGTTGCACGATGAACATCATGGGCAGGATCGCTGAACGCGCGACCGGATACTTCGCCAGGTGGCGGTCAATCTCCGCCTCGACTTCAGGCGAGAAGGTCGCCGGCTCAACACCCAATGAAACCGGTTGCGATAGTGGTCCTATTTTTACGAGTTGCGAACTCATTCTCTTTTAGCCACGGATAACACACGGACTTACACAGAGTCAGTTCCTATGTCCGTGTTCTCCGCGTAAGTCTGATGGCCCTTTATCGATCAATCTCTCCCAACACGATATCGAGCGAACCGATGATCGCCACCACGTCCGCGACCATCTCGCCTTCCGCCATCGCCGGCAACGCCGACAAATTCACAAAGCTCGGGCCGCGGAAGTGAACGCGACTCGGCTTTGGTCCACCATCCGATCTCATATACACACCGAGCTCGCCCTTCGACGCCTCGATCGCCTGGTAAACCTCGCCGGCCGGAACATCAAAACCTTCAGCCACGATCAGGAAGTGATGAATCAGCGCATCCATGTGACTCTTCATCGCTTCTCGATCCGGCAACACAACCTTCGGCGCGTCCGCCTTCACCGATCCCGGTTTCAAACGCGACAAAGCCTGCCTGGAAATCTTGTGCGACTCCTTCATCTCCCGCATACGCACCATGTAACGCGCCCACACATCACCATCCGGCTCGGTCGGCACTTCGAAATCGTAGTTCTCGTAACCTGTGTATGGGTTTGCGCGACGAAGATCGAGATTTATGCCGCTACCGCGCAAGCATGGACCAGACAATCCCCAGTCGATCGCGTCCTCAGCGGAAATCCGTCCGATACCCTGCGTGCGTTTCTGAAAGATCCTGTTGCCCGACAACAGCGTGTGAAACTCTTCGAGCGCCGGCGGAAAGTCCCTGAGAAACTGCTTGCAGCGGTTTTCGAAACCGGCGGGGAGATCCATCATCAAGCCGCCGATACGGAAGTAGGATGGAGTTAAACGTCCACCAGAAGCGGCTTCGATCAGATTCAGGATCTTTTCGCGTTCGCGGAAACAATAAAAGAAAACCGTCATTGCGCCGATGTCGAGCGCGTGCGTGCCGAGCCAGACGAGGTGCGACGCGATGCGTTGCAACTCACACATCAGCACGCGAATCGTTTGCGCACGTTCGGGGATCTCGAGGCCGAGCAGCTTCTCGCCGGCCATGCAGTAGGCGAGGTTATTGCCGAGCGGATTGAGATAGTCCATCCGGTCGGTGATTACGATGCCTTGCTGATACTTCTTGTACTCGAAGAGCTTCTCCATGCCGGTGTGGAGATAGCCGATGTCCGGCGTTGCCTTCACCACCATTTCACCGTCGAGCACGAGCTCGAGACGCAGCACGCCGTGCGTCGACGGATGTTGCGGTCCCATCGAGAGCGTCATCTGCGTGTCGAGCGGGCGGTCGACAATCTCGAATTGCGGTGGAATGTTGGCCACGGATGACACAGATAAACTCCGATTACTTCAAGCTATATGGCTCGTAGCCGCGCAACGGAAAATCCTTGCGCAACGCGTGTCCCTGCCAATCTTCGGGCAGCAGAATGCGACGCAGATCCGGATGGCCGTCGAAGATCACGCCAAACAGATCAAACGTTTCGCGTTCGTGCCAATTGGCCGTGCGCCACACGCCGGTCACAGTCGCGACGTGCGTGTCCTCTTCGTCCAACAAAACTTTCAAACGCAGGCGATGATGTTTTGTGGTCGAGAAGAGATGGTAATTGACTTCAAATCGCGGCTCCTCTTCAACACCACGATCCGCTCCGCAAATATCCGCCAGGAAATCGAAACGGGTGTCAGGCGCAGCCTTCAGAAACGAACACGCAGCGACGATGTGCTCGCGCGGCACGACGACGGTGATCTCGCCAAACGCTTCGATCACATCCGTGACCCACTCCGCGTGCTCACGCTGCAACGCCGCCACCAACGGTGACGGCGCGGCAGCTTCTGAACTTGGAATTGGATTTGGTTCGTTGTTTTCCGGCTCTGATGCCATCCGCCCTCGTTGCTCGACTCTCTTAAGAAGAACGACGTCGCTCATGTCTGGAAGCGATCGTGTAAGGCCGCGATTGTTCCAGCGCCTCCTTGAGCGCGCTCGAACCATCCGTCACCGGCAGTGTGCCCGGCGGAACTGCTTCACGTGCTTCTTCCTCCGGCACGTCGCGGCGATCGCGCGCACTGTCCTTCATCACTTTTTCCTGGAGCATCATCACCGCGTGGACCAACATCTCCGGCCGCGGCGGGCAGCCGGGAATGTAAACATCAACCGGCACAATCTTGTCGACGCCCTGGACGATGGCGTAGTTATCAAACACGCCGCCCGACGTAGCGCAGGCGCCCATCGAGATCACCCATTTCGGTTCGGGCATCTGGTCGTAAATGCGGCGCAGCACGGGCGCCATCTTGCGCGACACGCGTCCGGAAACGATCATCACGTCGGCCTGTCGCGGACTGGCACGAAAGACTTCCGCACCGAAGCGCGCGAGGTCGTTGCGAGATGAAGTCGCGTTCATCATCTCGATCGCGCAACAAGCGAGACCAAACGTTGCCGGCCAAAGCGATGACTTGCGGGCCCAGTTAATTAACGAGTCGAGCCGCGTCGTCAGCACTTCGGGCAAGGCTTCGGCAATTATGTTTTCCAGACCCATAAAACTAACTCAGGCCGCGGTGCGCTGCGGCGGTTGCGCGCGGCGCGCCTCCAGATTGTGCAGCGCTTTTGCTTCTGCTTCCGCCTCACGCCGCGCTCGCTCGCCCCAATCAAACGCGCCCTTCTTCACGACGTAGATGTAGCCCACCAGCAACAGCCCGACAAACAACATCATCTCCAGATAAGCAAACCAACGCATTGCCGGCCCCAGCCCGATCAGATTCTTGAACACCGCCGCCCACGGCACGAGGAAGATCACTTCTATGTCGAAGAGGATAAACAGCATCGCGATCAGATAGAACTTCACCGAGAAGCGTTCGCGTGCCGAGCCTACAGGATCTTTGCCGCACTCGTACGGCATCAGCTTCGTTCTCGTTCGCTTACGTTGGCCGACAAACTGAGAGAGGAGCACGTTGCCGACCGCAAAACCTCCGGCAACGATGAACATCAGGAGGATCGGCAGGTAGTCGTAGAGACGAAACGGCATCTCAGGCGCCACCTTCCCGATCGATCATTAGATTGAGAATCATTGTACAAGCGTGATGCTAATGTAAGTGATCATGGGTGTCAAGCAACGTTACCAGCGGCGATGGGCCGCGATAACACACGCGGATCGAGGTAGAAAAAATGCTGATTGACCGTGAAAAAATGCTTGTGTTACCGTTCAGTTAAAGCCCCTCCCACGTGGCTTTTGACTCGCGACTCCATGAGGAAAGAACGCACGTCCTTGGAACTGTGATTACAGGATTCAACACGGATATCGAACATGATGGCGTTATCTATCATGTTCAAACGGAGGACAAGGGGCTCGACACACCGATCATTCTCTCGCTCGTCTACGCGGGCGGCACCATTCTCGCCAGCAAACGCGCTCCTTACGAAGATCTGATCACCTCAGGGTTCAGTGATGAAGCGTTGGCCGAACGACTGAAGCGCCAGCACAAGTTGATCTGCGCCGCGATTCACTCGGGTCGTATTAACGACCTGAAAAAGATGAGCCGCGCAAAGGTTTCGCCGGAGCGAGACGCAGAGCTTCAGACGGAAATTGACAACCAGGAGGCGGCGGAGTTCGAATTACCGGAGGCGGTTGTTGAGGACTTACAGCCCGAGATTGAAGAATTTCAGCCCCTCGTAGAGGAGTTTGAGATCGAATACGGGCCGATGACCCAGGAGTGGACACCGCCACCGCCTCGTGAAGAAGAGCCGATGATCGAAGTTGTGCAGGAAGAAATAGCGCCCGAGCCGGAGGCAGTTGCTGTTGCGGATGAACACGGAATCGAAGAGGCACCCACAGAAGAACTGCCGGCCGATGGTCTTATTATTGAACTGCTCGACGATGAGGAGTTCTACTCGGGCGAGAAGTACACCCTGCGCGTTCTTATAAGTAATCGTCTGGCTGGAGAAGAGACGCCGCTCGCAACCGCGGCCGTTTCGATCAAAATCCTCGGCACGACCTTTCGGCCGCTCATCTATTCTTTAAAGACAGAGCGCGACGGCGTGGCCACCGTCGTGACTCAGATTCCCGAGTTCACGTCCGGCCGCGCCGCGGTGCTCGTACGCGCGGTGGTGAAGGATCAGGCTGCCGAACTGCGCCGGATCATTCATCCCGTGAAATGAGGTTGTGAAATCGTTTTGCGCGTTTACGTAAACGGCGAAGCCAAAGAACTCTCCGCTCCGCTCTCTCTCTCAGAACTAATCACCCAACTCGATCTTCCGCCCCAGCGCATCGCTGTCGAGCTGAATCGCGACGTTGTGCGTCGCCATGACTGGAGTTCGACGTTGCTTCAGGAGAATGATCGCCTCGAGATCGTGCACTTCGTTGGTGGAGGATCCGCGTAGATCCGTGTAAAGTTTGAAATATGTCCACGGCTATTCAAGCGAAGTCTTCGGAAACTCTGATCATCGCGGGTCGCGAATACAAGTCGCGTTTGATCATCGGCACGGGCAAGTATCGCAGTTACGATCAGATGCGCGGCGCGCATGAGGCTTCCGGCGCCGAGATGGTTACGGTTGCGGTGCGACGCGTCCCGCTCGATCGCAGCAGCGAATCGTTTCTCGACCATCTCGATCCGGCGTTGCAGATTCTGCCGAACACTGCCGGCTGCTACTCGGCCGAAGACGCGGTACGCACCGCGCGGCTCGCGCGCGAGGCGTTGCAAACGGATCTCCTAAAGCTCGAAGTGATCGGCGATCAGACGACGCTTTTCCCCGATAACGAACAGACACTCGAAGCCGCGCGCGTTCTCGTCAAAGAAGGTTTTGTTGTCCTCCCTTACTTCAACGACGACCTGATCATGGCGAAGAAGCTGCTCGACGCTGGTTGCGCGGCGATCATGCCGCTGGCAGCGCCGATCGGATCGGGCATGGGTGTGCAGAATCCGGCGAACCTCCGCATCATGCGCGAGCAACTGCCGGATGCGACGATCATCGTTGACGCCGGTGTGGGTACGGCGAGCGATGCGGCGGTGGCGATGGAGTTGGGCGCTGATGCGGTGTTGATGAACACGGCGATTGCGGAAGCACACGAACCGGCGAAGATGGCGACGGCGATGAAGCTCGCGATACAAGCGGGTCGTCTCGCTTATCTCTCAGGCCGCATGCCGCGACGTCTGTATGCGAGCGCGTCGAGCCCGGTTGAAGGAAGTATTAGCCCCAGATAACTGCCACAGATAACGGCCACGGATAACACAGACCACACCGACAAGAAGGACAGCAACTCTGGATACGGTAAACGGCTTTGTCCGTGTCGTCAGTGTTAGTCAGTGGCTGGCAAGAGTAGTTCGATGCTTTCCTGTTCGCGCATGACGCGATCTCCGAGGTCGGTGGTGGAGATCGTAGGATATTGCCGGCCCGTCACTGTCAAGCAGCCCGCTGCGATTAAAGCATCGATGTAGAGTTCGAGTTCTTCGTGGGCCATGTCTCGCAGCAGGCCATAGGTCGAGAGTTCGTTGAGACGCGCCTTGATGATCTGCTTCGCCGCCGAACCTCGTAACGTGCCGGCGAGTAACTTCTTTCCGTAGCGTCCGTTCATACGTTTCGCGCACGCTAGTATTTTTCGCACCCGCAGCAATTCATCATCCGTTGGGAGTCTTGGTTCATCCGTCCGGTTTCTTGGTTCGGTTATCCCGGTTTTTATCCCTTTCCCCTCGGCCTCGCGCTCGCGAACCTCAGCGGCAGGCGAGCAGTTTCCACATGTCCCGCACTCACGCAGATGATGCCGGTCCCCAAAATAATCAAGTATGTGCGCGCGATAACAATCCTGCGTATTACAAAACTCGATCAATTCACGCAGCTTGCGCCTTTCCAGGTCCGCCCGTCCGGAAACCTGCCGCGGATCGACGCGTAACGGAGTGCCCGGCAGTTCATCGCGCATGACGATCATGCGCGCCTGTCGTCTGCCGTTCTCACCGCGACTCGACGCCGCGCGCTCGATATGTCCCGCACGCTCGAGCAGATAAAGTGCCGACTGGATCGCCATCTCGTTCTTGTGCCCGCAAAGATGCGCGAGCTCCGACGTCGAAAGTTGAATCTGCTTTAGTTCTGTGCGAACCAGCGCGTTGTAGACGTCTTTAACTAACGGCAGCTCCGGATACGAACCCTCGATGAAGAAGTCGTGCGTGTTCTTGTCGGCATAATTGAAGAGCAGAACGCAGGTTGACGGCAGCCCATCGCGGCCCGCGCGTCCAATCTCCTGGTAATAGGCCTCAATCGATCCCGGAATTTGATAATGAGCGACGAAACGTATGTCGCTCTTGTCGATGCCCATGCCGAACGCATTCGTGGCTACAATCATCTGCGTCCGCCCATTCATGAAATCTTCCTGCGCGCGCACGCGAACGGCATCGCTCATTCCGGCGTGATAAGTCGAGACACGGAGGCCCGCTTTCTTCAGTTCGCGCCCAACCTGTTCCACGGCTTTGCGCGTCGAGGCGTAGACGATTCCGGAACCTTCATGTGATTGCGCCAGCCGTTTGATGCGCGTGATCTTTTCGCGCTCTTTTTCTGTATGCGCGACTTCGATCCGCAAGTTAGGCCGATCAAAACCGCTGACGAATGTCTGCGGGCGTTCCAGACCGAGTTGCTGAATGATGTCGGAGCGAACGTAAGGTGTCGCGGTCGCGGTAAGCGCCAGCGTGCGAATGTTGCCGAGCGAGCGAATGACATGTCGCAGGCGCAGGTAGTCAGGACGAAAGTCGTGACCCCAGGTGGAGATGCAATGCGCTTCGTCGACGGCGAAGAGCGAGATCGGAATCGACTGTAGCGCGGCGTTGAATCGACTGCTGCGAAAACGCTCAGGCGCGATGTAAACCAATTTGTGTTCACGTCGACGCAGCGACTCGATGCGCGCGCGTTGTTCGGCTTCGGGGATCGAGCTGTTAATGAACGTCGCGGGCAGTCCGCGACCGCGCAGCGCGTCAACCTGATCCTTCATCAGCGCGATGAGCGGCGAGACGACGAGCGTAACACCTTCGAGGATCATCGCCGGGAGTTGATAACAGAGAGACTTGCCGCTGCCGGTGGGCATGACGACGACCACGTCTTTGCCCGCCAGGATAGATTCAATCACGTCACGTTGGCCTTCGCGGAAGTTGTCGAAACCGAAATGCTCGCGGAGCGAAGTGATCGGATCTGAGAGAGAGTGCATGGCCTATGTTAACAGTCGATGCAATACTAGCCGTCGATGAGCCGCGGAGGAACTGCGATCCATCGAGTTTGGTTCCAGGACTGAATAACCGATCGGACACCGTTGAGTGAAGTGCCAAGCCGCCGGTGACGTCGGGTGAACGCGTGATCGATTGGTTCTGATCTCCGCGCACACCAACCGACGCACCGTAGGCGACCGAGGTCACGACCTCACCGTTTGGTTTGCGCAGCGTGACGACCCCGCCTCCGTTAACGAGCGACAATCCGCCGCTCGACGACTTCACGATTTGCGATCCGCCAAAGATGGAATCGTGTGAATCAGGTGAGCCGCCACCGAAGACGACGATCGCGGCGCCGGCAAAGAGCATCGTGCCTGGCGCGAAACGATGACGAGGCGTGTCGTTGATTGCGGTGAGGCTGCGGCTCTGAAGTTGATAACCGCTGAGATCGATGTCGTGCGTGGTTGCGTTGACGAGTTCGACGAATTCGTCGGCGGAAGTGTCGCGCACGCCATCGTGGTTGGCGTCGCCGTTGAGACCGTCAGGTGGATCAGCGAGCAATTCGTTAATGACAACCTCGCGTAGTGAACTGCCGCTGAGTGTCAGGGTCGTCGCATTGGCCTGCACGCCATCCGCAGTTACAACGATGCTGCTTTTGCCGGCGCCACGAAGCTCGGCCGGGACAAGTACATGAAGCTCGTCGAGACCGCATAACCCGCTGGACGCGATTGTTTCGAGCTTCACCGGTTGTCCGTTAATCGTGACTGACACGTTGTGCGCGTGTGCGATGCCGGTGGCGAAGATCGACAGCCGCAGCTTTCCATTCGTTGGATCAAAAGGCTCGGCAATCTGCGTGTCAGAATCGAGAACAATCGCTTCGTCTTCATCGTTGTCTGCAACGGTGAAGATGCCGGGCGCAGCCGTGGCGATCGTCGCCGCCGCTTTCGACTCGAATTCATCGCGGTTCCTGACGACAAACTGTGCCGGCCCATCACTCAATCCCTCAGGCACGACAAACGCAACCTCTTCCGGTGACGCGTAAAGCATCTGGGCCGCCTGACCATTAATGCTGACGGTGGTTCCCGCCATGGCAAACGGCAAATCGGCGGAGTCCGCGGATTCGGTTTTGAACGCCAGCGCATTGCCACGAATGGTTGCGATACTTCCCGGGGCAACCCGCGTCGCTTGTTGCGACGCTGCGTTGAAAATCGCCGCGGTGTCGAACTGCGCGCGGGGAATAGTCGACGCCAAATAGATCTCGCTGTTGCTCTCGAACCCCTCCGCGACCGGTCCCGAAAGCACACGTGGAAAGCTGAAGGCGACCAGGCTACCGTCGAAATTCAGCGAAGCTACAACTTCGGCGGTCGCACTCGACGGTGCATTGGTCACTTGTTGTATCTGTCCTGAGGGAATGTCGTAGAGATAAAGTTCGACGCTGCCATCCGTCGCATTCGACACTCTGCGTCTCGTCGCAAACGCGACGCGCTTGCCGTCGCCGCTGATCGTTGCGTTTAGCGGCACGTCAACCGATCTCGATCCGAGTTGCGTCAATTGTCGTACCGTGTCCTCGCGCGCATCGTACAGAAAAACCTGCGTCTGGTTCGTCGCCACCTCCGCCGAATAGACCACGCGCATTCCGTTATTACTCACCACCCTACCGTTCGCAATTGTCAACTTCCCGACGTCCGCGGCCACAATCCGCTTAATCCCGCTTCTCACATCAAGCGAAACCAATTCATCCCCGCTTTGATAGTAAACACGCGAACCGTCACCGCTGATTTTGACGCTTGTCGCCACGTCTTCGCTTAACAGCGAGAGAGTCGCCGTCGAGACGTCGTAGAGGACGGCATGTTGGAGATAGATAAAAGCGACTAGCCGCCCATCCGCGGTGATTGAAGGCCACAGATTACCATCCTCAAGCCGAGTAAGATCGGATCGCGGTGTGGTGTGCGTGATCTGTTTCAAACCAGAGCCGGTAAACAAAAAGATCTCCGAGTTTCGATCGATGTTCTGCCCGACAAAATCTTCCGTAGACGCAAACGCGATGACGCTGCCGTTTGCCGAAAGCGAAGGCGTCACCATTCGCGTCGCGCCGATATCGACAAACACCGGCGGATCGCCACCAACATCCGCGCGAAGCGCGTGAAACGAATCGTTCAACCCGCCAGCAAAGAAGTTCGCCGACGATTCAAACACCATCACTCGCCCGTCATCGCTGAGCGACGGATTAAGGTTCAGACTTTGTTCCGGCGTGTTCGTCAGCCGCACCACATTCAAGTTCGAACTAGCGCGAGGCGAAAGCAAAACTGTAGCAAGAAGCAAAATGACAACCAGAAAACAGAGAGTAACTCGACGGATCGTGAGGAAACATAGTTTGACTCGAAGCATAGTGAGGTTGCTCCTTATTAAATTTGGTCGCGGATTCTACACGCCGCAAACAAAACTGTCTACTGTGCTATTTTTAGCTCCATGAAAATCCTCGTCAGCGGTTCGCACGGACTCGTCGGCAACGCGCTGCTCAAATCCCTCAGTGCCGATGGTCATGAGGTGGTCCGTCTTGTGCGCCACAAACTCGAGTTCGGTGCGAACGAAATCGAGTGGCACCCGGACCACGACCGCATCGATGCGCCACGACTCGAAGGCCTCGACGCCGTCATTCATCTCGCCGGTGAAAGCATCGCTTCCGGTCGTTGGACCGACGAAAAGAAACGCGAGATCCGCGACAGCCGCGTCAAAGCGACCACGCTGCTCAGCCGGACATTGGCCCAACTCGCTCGACCGCCGGCGGTCTTTTTATGTGCATCCGCGATTGGTTACTACGGCAACCGCGGTGACGAAGTGTTGACCGAGACGAGTGAGCCGGGAAATGAGTTTCTCTGTTCAGTGTGCGTTGAGTGGGAAAAAGCGACGCGACCGGCGTCGGAGAAGGGAATCAGGACGGTCAACTCGCGTTTCGGGATCATTCTCGACCCGCGTGGTGGCGCACTCGCGCAGATGCTGACACCATTTCGCATGGGTATCGGCGGCCGTGTCGGTGACGGAAAACAGTGGATGAGCTGGATCGCGCTTGAAGACGTGGTGGGTGGCTTGAAGTTTTTGTTGGAAGACGCGACCGCACGAGGTCCGGTGAATCTTGTTGCGCCGAATCCGGTGACGAATGCGGAGTTCACTCGCACACTCGGGCGTGTGCTGTCGCGGCCGACGTTCTTTCCGATACCGGCTTTCGCTGCGCGGCTCGCATTCGGCGAAATGGCCGATGCGTTGTTGCTTTCAAGTCAGCGGGTTGATCCGGCGGTGCTGGAAGACAAGGGCTTTCCGTTTTACTGGCCCACATTAGAGCCAGCCTTGCGTCATCTCCTCGAACGAAAAGATCCTAACGATCAGTAAAGCACGTCAAACACTTCGAGCGCGTATTTCACGTTGCCAAACGGCGCTGACACCTGCACGCCCTGAATCTCGTCGCGTACTTCCAACAACGATTCCCGCGCGATCTTTAATCCTTCGTCGCGTCCTGCCTCCTTACTAATCGCCGAAGCATTTCGCATACGGTCCATGATCGACGGTGTCACACGAACGCCGGGAACTTCGTTGTGAAGAAACTCGGCATTGCGATACGAAACAAGCGGCCAGATGCCCGCGATGATCGGAATGCGCACGTGCTGAATGCGTTTCAGGAACGCGCGCAACTGATTGGTATCAAATACCGGTTGCGTGATCGCATACTGCGCTCCCGCTTCAACCTTCCACTCGAAACGTTTGATCTCTTCGTCGAGGTTGATCGCGCCCGGATTGACGCCAACGCCGATACAAAACGCGGTCGGTACGCCGATCGGATTGTTACCGAGATCGAGACCGTGGTTGAGTTTGTTGACCATGTTGGTCAAACCGATCGAGTCGATATCGAAGACGGCGGTGGCATCGGGATACGGTCCCATCTTCGGCGGATCGCCCGTAATAACGAGTATGTTTCGCAAACCGAGCGCCGCCGCGCCGAGCAGGTCCGACATCATGCCCAACAGATTTCGATCGCGACAGCAGTAGTGCAGCACAGTCTCGATCCCGATCTGCTGTTCGACCAGAACCGCGGTTGCCAACGCGCTCATACGCGACTGTGCGCGTGCGCCGTCGGGAATGTTCACGCCGTCGACGCCGGCATCTTTTAACAGTCGAATCGAGTCGAGCGTCTTCTGTGCATCGACACCTTTCGGCGGCAACACTTCAACTGAAGTCACAAACTCGCCGCGCGCGATCTTTCCGCCCCACGCAGAACGTTCTTCCGCTGGCACGACCTTCACGTCAGGCGCCGTGATTTCGATCACCTGCGCCGTCGCGCCCATGAACACTGTGCGCTGTGCCCGCGGCGATGCCGCGCGGACCGAGTCGGAGATCAGCTTGATATGCGCCGGCGTGGTGCCGCAACAACCGCCAATAAACTTCGCGCCCGACTGAATAAAACGTTTCGCAAATTTCGACATGTACTCGGGCGAGCACATGTAGAACTGCCGCCCCTGCACGTCGCGCGGTAATCCCGCGTTTGGCTGCGCCGAGAGTTTCTTCTTGGTCACGGCGCGCATCTTTTCCAGCGCCGCAAGAATGATCGCTGGTCCTACTCCGCAGTTCAGGCCAATAACGTCGGCGCCCCATTTGTCGAGCCGTTCGGTGAAGAGCTCGGGCGTGGTGCCAAAGAGCGTATTGCCGTCGGTCATGATCGTCATCTGCGCGATGATCGGCAGATCACAGAGTTCGCGAATAGCGGCGATAGCCTGATGAATCTCGGAGACATCAGAAAACGTTTCCAGGCAAAACAGATCGACACCGCCTTCGAGCAACGCTGCGGCCTGGGCCTTGAACATGTCTTTCGCTTCGTCGAACGACGTTGGACCGTAAGGCTCTATGCGCAGACCCAGCGGTCCAATCGCGCCGGCGACATAAACGCGATCGCCTGCAGCTTCACGCGCTATCCGTGCGGCGTTGGCGTTGATCTCATGCATGCTGCTGTCGAGTCCGTATTGTTGCAGCTTGTGGGCAGTGGCGCCGAAAGTGTTGGTCTCGATGATGTCTGCGCCGGCGCGAATGTATTCGGAGTGGATCTCGCGCACGAGATCTGGATTGCTGAGATTCAACTCGTCGTAACAACGATTGATGTAGACGCCCTTCGCGTAGAGCATCGTGCCCATCGCGCCGTCAACGACGTGAATGCGATCGGTTTCGAGAAGTTCGCGGAATGGCTGCATCACTAACTAGGCCTGGCAATGAAAAAAGCCCCGGTGCTAAACAACCGAGACTTCAAATCCGTTTGAAGTTTTTCGGGCCACAGAAACTATCAGGCGCGCGACCCGAGCTGTTTAGCTGGTTATTTTACGTGGCCGCAAGTCGCCTTAACTCACCACGTTTGTCATCGCTGCTTATACGCTCCGTGCGCAGCGTGTGTCAAGCAGCGGATCTTCCATTTAGTGTCTTGTTTTTCCTGTCACGATGAACTGATCCTTCAGATAGACCGATCCCATCGAACCATTTAAGTACATGATTTTCAAGAACTTACAAGCAAAAAAAGCGTAAGAAAAAAGCAACCGTCGCTCGCATATGGACCATCTGAGTCGCGGCCCCTGAAAGAGATTTACCCTAATCGGTTCGTAACCCTGGAGATTGTTCTGGATGAAGTTTCCCCGTAAGGTATCCCACTTCCGTTCGCTGAAGTTTGCGCCATTCGCCATTCTTTTCTTTTTCATCTTTACTAACGTCACTGGCATCCTTTTTAGTCGCGTGATGGCCCCTGTGGCCGCGGCCAGTCCGGCTACTGAGCTCGAGATACCAGCCGACATACCGACCTCCGGCGACAAAACTTTGGATCGCATCATCTTTGAAGTAGGTCAGCGCGAAGGCGTCGATCCGCGCTTTATTCACGCAGTGATCTGGCAGGAGTCGAAGTACGATCCGAGTGCACGATCGCACGCCGGCGCTCAGGGGTTGATGCAGTTGATGCCCGCGACCGCGAAGCGTTTTGGTTGTGACGATTTGAACGATCCGGAAGCGAATGTCGAAGCGGGAACGAGGTATTTGGGTTGGTTGTTGAAGCGCTTCGATGGAAACGTTGAGCTCGCGCTTGCTGGTTACAACGCGGGCGAAGGCGCCGTTGACAAGTACAACGGAGTTCCGCCGTATAACGAGACGCGCAACTACGTAAAGATCATTTCACAGCGCTACGGCAAGACCTACCTCACCGTGCAATCCGCTGAAACCGAGTAGCGACTCACTCCAGCAACATCTCTATCTAACGTCGGTGTTATCCGTGGTCCTGATCCTTGACCACGGATAATCCAGATGTTTGAATGGCGCGCATGAGCACAGCAGAAGACGCGGCCATTCGCGCCACGCCCGCCTCCAGCGATCGCAGTTTCTTTGGACACCCTGCCGGCCTTTCCACGCTCTTCTTCACGGAGATGTGGGAGCGCTTCTCGTTTTACGGACTCCGCCCGCTGCTTGTCCTTTTCATGTCAGCGGCGCTCATGGACGGCGGTTTCGGTATTGAGCGTAGTCAGGCATCGGCGATTGTCGGCATCTATGCGTCGAGTGTTTATCTCGCTTCGCTACCGGGCGGCTGGGTTGCGGATCGTTTGTTGGGGCTGCGGCGCGCAATCATGTTGGGTGCGGTGCTCATCTCCCTGGGTCACATCTCGATCGGCCTTTCTGCTTTCGCGCATATCAAGTTGCCGTTCTTTCTCGGACTAATCCTGATCGTTCTCGGCACTGGTCTGCTGAAACCGAATATCTCTGCGATTGTTGGCGACCTTTATCCGGAAGGCGGCGCGCGTCGCGATGCGGGTTTTTCGATCTTCTACATGGGGATCAACACCGGCGCGATTCTCGGTCAGCTTGTAACGGGTTTCCTGGGAGAAAAAGTTGGCTGGCACTGGGGCTTTGGCGCAGCCGGGGTGGGAATGTTGATTGGTCTCATTTGGTTTTCGTTGCGGGCACGTCCAACGCTCGGCAACCTGGGCCTCGAAATCTCCCGCGATCCGGATCCGGTAAAACAGGCCCGCCGGGAACGCATTATGAAACTCGCGCTGGCAGGCGGCCTCGGTTTACTTATACTCGTCATCGTTCTCGCAGCTACCGGTACCCTGCAACTCAATCCGCAAGCCATCGGTCAGAACATGACTTACGTACTCGTCGGCATGGCCGTCCTTTACTTTGCAGTCATTATGCTGACGGGCGGGCTAACTGCTGACGAGAAGAAACGTATTTTCGTGATCGGTATACTGTTTGTTTTCGCTTCCATATTCTGGGCCGCTTTCGAACAGGCTCCCACATCGCTGAACCTCTTCGCACGCGACTTCACGCAGCGAACATTCTTTGGTTGGGAAGTTCCGGCAACGTGGTTCCAGGTGATCAACTCGCTGTTTATCGTTTTGCTCGCACCAGTCTTCGCGGCAATCTGGTTGGCACTCGGAAAGCGCAACTCGAATCCTTCGAGTCCGTTTAAATTCACACTCGGTCTGGTGTTCGCGGCCGTCGGCTTTGCAGTAATGATTCCCGCCGCGAACATGGTGTTCTCGAGTGGCGGGGCCTTGAAAGTCTCGGCGATGTGGCTCGTCGTGAGTTATATGCTGCAGACCGTCGGTGAATTATGTCTCAGTCCGGTTGGGCTATCGACAATGACGAAGCTTTCGCCTCGAAAATACGTCGGACAGATGATGGGCATCTGGTTTTTGGCTTCGTCCGTGGGCAATCTGATCGCCGGTCTGGTGGGCGGCCGCGTCGATCCGGAAAAGTTGGACCAGATGCCAAAGCTTTTCATCGGAACGACCGTGGCGCTGATCGCGGCGGCAGCATTGTTGGCCATACTCACACCGTTCATCAAAAAACTTATACCTAACGAAAACGAACTGACAGGAGTCTAACGTTGCTCAATCGTTTCCACGTTTTTCTCGCGACAGCTTTACTTCTGCCGCTCGGCATTGTTGCGCATTCACAAAACAAACTCCTGACGGTCGACGATATTTTCGATCCGGTTAAGCGCGTCAATTTCAACGGCACGACGCCAAACATTCGCTGGCTCAAAGACGGCCAGCACTATCTCCTTACGAGTGAAGCGGGCCATAACGACGTGCCGCGTATTCAGAAAGTAAACGCAGCCACCGGTGAGGCCGTGCCGTTTTTCGACGCGGCGAAGATGCAAGCCGCGTTTGCGGCGCTGCCGGGCATCACAGCGGAGAACGCGCGGCAGCTCGCGAATCGCGGCAATTACGATCTGAACCCCGCCGAGACGGGCGCGCTCATCAACTGGTCCAACGATCTGTTCTATTACGAGTTTGGCAGCGACCGCGCGATTCGGCTCACGAACAGTCCCGAAGAAGAGGTCGGCGAAGAGTTCAGTCCTGACGGGCGAATGGTGAGCTTCGTACGCGAGAACAATCTATACGTCGAAGATCTCAGCATGCAACGTCGCGAACGCGCGCTAACCCGCGACGGCAGCGCCAAGATCCTGAACGGCCGTTTGGATTGGGTTTATCAGGAAGAGCTTTACGGCCGCGGCAACTTCGGCGCGTACTGGTGGAGTCCTGACTCAACGACGATCGTCTTTCTGCGTTTCGATGAAAACCCGGTGCCCCAGTTCACGGTAGTCGATCACATTCCTTACGATCAGAACGTCGAGATCACGCCTTATCCGAAGGCCGGCGATCCGAATCCGATCGTGAAGTTGGGCGTGGTAAGCGCTGCCGGTGGTGACATTCGCTGGGTCGACACGTTCAAGTATCAACCCGCCGATCTATTGATCTCGCGTGTGACGTGGAGTCCGGATGGTAAAAACGTCGTCTATCAGGCGCAGAATCGCGAGCAAACGTTTCTCGATGTGAACTTCGCCGACGCGCGTGACGGTAAATCGCAGAACATTATTCACGAGACCTCGAAAGCCTGGGTGGCGATAAACGAAAATCCGATTTGGTTGAAAGACGGATCGTTTATCTGGGCCAGCGAGCGCAGCGGTTGGGAGCATTTGTATCACTACTCCGCCGATGGGAAGTTGTTGCGTCAGATCACCGACGGCAAATGGGAAGTGCGTTCGATCGAGGGCGTCGATGAAGCGAACGGTTTCATCTACTTCACCGCGATGGAACACAACCCGATCGCGTCGCACGCTTATCGCATCAGGCTCGACGGCACTGGTCTCACGCGGCTCACGATGACAGAGGGCACGCATCGTGTTGACGTCAGTCCGGCGTTTAACTACTTCGTTGACACTTGGAGCGATCTCAACACGCCGTCGCAGGTGCGTTTGTACGATGCAAGCGGCAAGCTTGTGCGCGTCGTTGCGGAAAATAAAGTCGACGCACTGCAGCAGTACAAACTCGGCACGGCGGAACTGTTGCACGTGAAGACCAGCGATGGCTTTGTGATGGAAGCAATGATGATCAAGCCGCCGGATTTCGATCCGCGGAAGAAGTATCCGGTGATGAGCTTCACCTACAGCGGCCCACACGCGCCGCAGGTCCGCGATGCGTGGGGCGCGACGACGTACATGTGGCACCAACTGCTCGCGCAGAAAGGTTACATCATTTGGGTCTGCGACAACCGCACGGCGAGTGGCAAAGGGCTCGAGTCGACCTGGCCCGTTTACAAGAACTTTGGCGAACTTGAGCTGCGCGATCTTGAGGACGGTTTGAGTTGGTTGAAGAGTCAGCCGTACGTTGACGGTTCGCGTATCGGGCTCTGGGGTTGGAGTTACGGTGGTTTCATGACCAGCTACGCGCTCACGCATAGCCAGTCGTTTAAGCTCGGCATCGCGGGTGGAACTGTGAGTGACTGGCGCGACTACGACAGTATCTACACCGAGCGTTACATGGGAACGCCGCAAAACAATCCTGAAGGCTACAAGCGCAGCGCCCCGCGCTATGCGGCGAAAGATCTGCACGGGAAGTTATTGTTGATTCACGGCGCGATCGACGACAACGTGCATATGCAGAACACGATGCAGTTTGTGTACGAGTTACAGAAGGCAGGGAAGCAGTTTGAATTGATGCTCTACCCCAAATCCCGCCACGGCGTCACTGATCCGCTGTTAGTGAAGCACATGCGCCAGATGATGACGGACTTCATCGTAGCGAACCTTTAGCGGCATTCGTCCTCGCGAACTGGGCTTCATCCTCGCGAACTGGGCTTCATCGTCGCGAACAAACAACGCCGAAGGCGTTCGCTAATTGCAGCCCAGGGTTGCTGCAACCCTGGGTAGAGTCGCATTACGACGAGAAAACGCTGAAAGCGTTGGCTAATCGTGGCCAACGCTTTCAGCGTTAATTTTTGAAAGGGCGTCTAAACCCAGGGTAGGAACCCTGGGCTGCAATTAGTTAACGCCTTCGGCGTTTGAAGCCCGCCGGGCGGTTTGGATGACGTAGCCTGGATGACGTAGCCGTTTGGACGACGTAGCCGTTTGGATGACGTAGCCGTTGGATGACGTAGCCATTTGGGCGACGGGGCGGTTTAGACCAGCTGTTGGCACAGACCTTGCCCATTCCGGGGGCGGGGTTGTGGCAGTGTTGGTGAAGAACCAAACACCTCCATTTCAGTAGTCAGCCACACCTCGGTTTCATTAATGGCTTTTGCCCCGACCGTCGTCGCGTCCGCTGACCTCAAGGAGAGACTTTAAGATGTCCACAGTCCTCGCAGTAACAACTCCCGAAGCCGAGCCACAAGTCCCACTCCTCTGCGACGCGGTCGTTGTCGATCCCAAGGCCGAGGCGCAGCGCGAGGTCCAGGCAAATCTCCAACACGAAATCGATCTGGTCATCAACAGCATCACCGATCGCGGACTGCACGACGTCACACAAACCATTCTCAGCGAACTGGTTCGCTTCTTCGATTGGCTCGCCCGCATCGAAAGCAATCTTCACAAACTCGACACACTTCTCGAGAGTCTCTCACTTCTCGAAGTACTCGAATTCGAAGCCCGTTCACTCGTGGACTACATCGACGCACGGGCCTTGAAAGTCGCAAAAAACAACGAGCGCCTGCACGAGGTGCTCGATGGTATAACTTACGGAATTACCCACGATTTACGGCGTATTTTCGAGCGCGAACTGGTCCGGGGCGTCACCGAACATTCAACCCCGATCGTCTACGGCAAGATTCTTCACGCCCACGGTTTGCTCACAAATTGTTTTCAGCAATCAACCATCACACTGCTGCAAGTCTTCAATCCCAGGCTCAAGGCGGAGTCGCTTTTTAACGACATCGAAGCGCGACTCAAACAGTCGCTCGTGCTCTGCAAAGACCTCTCGTCCTTAATGCGTTTCGTGCGTCTTTCACAAGCCAACTCCGACCCGGACGTGCTGCGCACCGTCGTCGATCGCATCCTCGAATTCCGCGACGGCAGCATGCATTACCTGATGTACAAAGACTGGCGCGGTTACGAGAGCCTCGCGCTCGAAGTCATCACCGCCATCGAGAACAACCTCAACCCAAAACCTCTCTTGCACCGCTTTATTTGTTACCTGGAAGTGCTCTACGGACACGTGAAGATGCGGGCCGTGCTGTCTGACAAATTCCCGTATTCCGGAGTGGATGAGGAAGACTGAGTGTGCCGCAAACTGTTACGCACGGGGTAACATAAATTGTTACTTGTGGCGAATATCCGCGGCGATTTACCGCTTTTGACAGCTCGGA
>Ga0075436_100000923_pt1 | contig 19584 bp, 19 predicted proteins | sample RhiMethybrSRZTD5_FD_75303 | JGI IMG/M metagenome (GOLD analysis project Ga0075436, IMG submission 75303) | Populus rhizosphere microbial communities from Tennessee, USA - Rhizosphere MetaG P. TD hybrid SRZTD5 | ecosystem: Host-associated > Plants > Roots > Rhizosphere > Soil | place: USA...
CAGGTCGACGTGCCGATCATCGGCGATTTTCATTACAACGGTCACCTGTTGCTCACCAAGTTTCCGCAGTGTGCGGCCGCGCTGTCCAAGTACCGCATCAACCCCGGCAACGTGGGCGCCAAGCGGCGCGACGAGCACTTCCGCACGATCATCGAGGTGGCGCTGGCGCACGGCAAACCCGTCCGGATCGGTGTGAACTGGGGAAGCCTCGACCAGCAACTGCTCACCGAGCTGATGGATGAGAACGCCCGGCAGTCCGATCCCCTCGACGCGCGGGACGTGATGATCGAAGCGATGGTCGCCAGCGCCACCCGATCGGCCGCGCTCGCCGAGGAATGCGGGCTCGCGCACGAGCGGATCATCCTGTCGGCCAAAGTGTCCGGGGTGCAGGATCTGGTCGAGGTCTATCGCCGGCTGGCCGAGCGCTCGGATTATCCCCTCCACCTCGGGCTCACGGAGGCCGGCATGGGCGCGAAGGGGATCATCGCCAGCGCGGCAGGCCTGGCCATCCTGCTCCAGGAGGGGATCGGCGACACGATTCGCGTGTCCCTCACGCCTCGACCGGGCGGAGACCGGACCGAAGAGGTGCAGGTGGCGCAACAGATCCTGCAGTCGCTCGGCCTCCGCAGCTTTACGCCGCAGGTGTCGGCCTGCCCTGGCTGCGGCCGGACGACATCGACGTTCTTTCAGGAGATGGCCGAGCAGATCCAGGACCACTTGAAGCAGCGGATGACCGTGTGGCGCGCGCGCTATCCCGGCGTCGAGGCCCTGCGTGTCGCGGTGATGGGATGCGTGGTGAACGGCCCCGGAGAATCGAAACACGCCGACATCGGCATCTCGCTCCCGGGCACATTCGAGGAGCCCAAGGCGCCCGTCTACGTGGACGGCAGGCTCAAGGTCACCCTGAAGGGCGAGACAATCGTTCCCGAGTTTCTCAAGATCCTCGAAGAGTACATCGAGGCGCGCTACGGCACGTCAGCCGATTCGGCTTCCCAGCGGGACATCGCGCTCGGGATGAACCAGCACGATGTCGCCGTCTCCAAGCACCACGCCAAGCGTTAGTACTTCCGAAAAGAAGTTCGCGATCTGCCGCGGTGGGAAGTTGACGACCGCGAGCACGAGCCTCCCGACGAGATCGGCCTTGTCGTAGTACTTCGTGATCTGCGCGCTCGACGTCTTGATCCCGAGCTCGCCGAAGTCGATGCGCAGCTGGTAGGCGGGCTTTCTCGCTTTGGGGAAGTCGTCCGCCTGCACGATCCGTCCGACCCGGACGTCGACCTTCGCGAAGTCGTCGTAAGTAATGAATGGCATGTGCGGAATCTTCGACGTGATTGGGGACCCCGCAACAGGTTGTCGCGCGAGCGCCACGCACTCACGTCACACGCCGAGGCGCGGCCCCCGTGCGTCCGCGGTCAGAGGCAGGCGTACGGAACGTGCCCCGATCGTGGCTGGCCATGCGGACCCCGTTCCTCGCCATTGCGCTCGTCCTCGGCACAGCGTGCCACGTGGACTCGTTATTCACGAGTCCACGGCAATCGAGCACCGGGTTCGGGCTCGGCGCCCTGTCGCAATTCCAGAGCGACTCGACGACGACCATTCCCGTGGGCGGATCGGCAACGAGCGCCAGCATCGTCGTCGAAGCGGTAGTCGCGGACAGCGATACGACCGAGTCGGTGCGGTTGCAGGTCGAGCTTCACCCCGTCGGCACTGCGTTCACGGGGCAGGCGACGTCCCAGAGCGGCCTCGTCCGGAACGGCGCTCGGGCGTACGTGCTCGAGAGCGGTCTGGCGGACAACACGGCGTATCACTGGCAAGCGCGGATCGTCGATCAAAAGGGCGATTCGACGGCGTGGGCGCCGTTCGGTGGGAACGCCGCGAACGCGACGGACTTCCGCATCGCCACCGCCACGCTCCGCCTCATGTTCCGCAGTCAACCGACGACCACAAGGGCGGACTCCGCGATGTCGCCGGTCGAGGTGGACCTCGTGGACGACCACGGCAGTACGGTCACGACGTTCACGGGCGCCGTGACCGTCGCGATCGACCCGAGCGCGAACCCGGGCGGGGCGGCCCTGGCGGGAACGACGAGCGCGAACGCGGTGGCGGGCGCCGCCACGTTCTCGAATTTGGCGATCACGACGGCGGCGAGCGGGTACCGGCTCGAGGCGACCTCGGACACGTTCTCGGCGGCGACGAGCGCGTCGTTCGCGATCAACCCCGGAGCTCCGGATCACTTGTCGTTCCTCAACCAGCCGACGAACACGACCGTGAATCAGGCGATCACGCCGGCGGTGCGTGTCGCGGTTCAGGACGTCTATGGCAACGTGTGTACGTCGTTCACGGACGTCATGTTCATGAACATCGGGAATGACGCAAGCCTCTTGAAGAACGCGACCCTAGATCCGGCAGGGACGCATCGCGCGGCGAGTGCCGGCATCGCGACCTTCGAGGACCTGAAAATCGACCAGATCGGGCTCGGCTACACGATCGCCGTGTCCGCGGCGGGCACCCGCGGGACGACCAGCTCGCCGTTCGACGTCAACCCGTGACGGCGGAGCCCGAGAGCGCGCCCGCGGTGGTAGGATCCGCCCCGAGGTTAGTGAACGCGGACGTTGCCGCCCGGCGCTCGAGCTCCGCGTCCTCATGGGCCCCCGTCGTCCGGTAGGCGTCGGCCAGCAACAACCTCGCGCTCGCCGTCTCGTAGGGGAGCTGTACTTCCTGCCATAGCTTGCAGGCGCGCCGCAGCGTCGGTACCGCGCCGTCGCCCGAGCCCTCCGCCAGCTCGACGGCGCCCCGGGCCTGCGCCGCGCTCGCTCTCAGCGCGGTGGAGCCGTACGCATCGGCGATTGCTTCGAGCTCCGTCGCCGCGCGACGCGCGACGTCGACATCCCCCTTCGCCAACGCGATCCGCACGCGCGCCGGCAACTGGCGCGCCCGCTCGAGGGATCCCTCTGGGCGGTCAGTCACCGCGCGATCGATCAGGCCGCTGGCCGCGTCGACCTTGCCTTCCGCCAGACGCAGCAGCGCGAGCCCCGGTACCGGCTCGCGTCCGAGCTCGTGCGCCTGGCGGAAGACCTCCTCCGCGCGCTTCAAATCTCCCATCCGCAGGCGGATCTCGCCGATCTCGTAAAACGCTTCCCCGGCGGCGATATGGTAGAAGCCCTGGAGCTCCTGGGCCGCGCGGAGAGCTTCGGTCTCGGCGCTGCTCCAGGAGCCGCGGAGGCGCATCAACTCCGCGCGGTGGACGCGGCAGATCCCCGGGAACCCGGACTCGGTGTGCTGCTCGCACCAGCGGTGGGCCGCCTGACTCCATTCGGCCGCACGCTGGTAGTCGGCGAGCTTCTCGCAGGTGCCGAGCATGTTGCAATAGATGCGCCCCGTCACTTCGGGGCCGATCTCCCCGCCCACCGCCGCCGCCATCGCCTCGTCGACCAGCGCCATGCCCTGCGCCAGGTCGCCCTGGGACACGAGCATGCGGCCGATGTCGTGCAGGGCGAGCGCGTGCAGATCGCGATCGTGGAAACGCGTCGCGAGGTCCAGCGTGCGCCTCGCGAGCCCCAGGGCCTTGTCGACGTCGCCCTCGTCGAGGGCGAGTATCGCATGTAATCGCAACAGCCCACCCTGCTCGACGCATTCGGGAACATCCTGGAGGAGTCTTTCCGCCCGCTTCAACCAGCCGTTGCCAAGCGATTTCGCCTGTCGGCGGAAGAAATCCTCCGCCAGGCGGACGGCGACCACCGCCGCCGACCGTGGGTTGCCCTGATCCATGTAGGCCGCGAAGGCTCGTTCGCGCGCGGCGATACACTCGTCGATACGGCCGATCCACCACGCCGACTCGGCCAGACGCTCGACGTCTTCGACGGGCAGCGGCTGCTGCTGCTGCGCCTGGCTGAGCGTCTCGAAGGCCTGCCGCCAGGCGTGGCGCGCAAACGCGTTCCGCCCGGCTGCTCGCGCGTCCTCACGCGGTCGCGCCTCCACGACCGGCGATGGCGCGAGTGGCTCCTCGACAGGGTCCCCTAGCGCGAGCAGCGCCTTCGCGAAGTCGTGCGGGGTGGCGAACCGGTCGGCCGGCGCGCGCGCTAGGGCCTTCGCGATCGCGCGATCCACGGCCAGCGACACGGTATCCCGCAGCCGCCTCGCCGACGGCGCAGGCTCGGTGAAGCGCTTGGCGATGATGGCCTGCGCGGTCGGCCCGGTGAACGGGGGCTCGCCGGTGAGCATCTCGTACAGGACGCAGCCGAGGCTGTAGACGTCCGAGCGTCCATCGAGTCCCCGCTCGCCTGCCCCCTGCTCGGGACTCATGTAGGCGGGCGTACCGAGGATGATGCCGGTTTGCGTGAGCCGTCCACCCGCCGCGAGTACCGCGCCCGCAATGCCGAAGTCGGCGACGATGGCTCCGCCCTCGGACAGGAGGACGTTGTCCGGCTTCACGTCCCGGTGCACCACATCCCGGCTGTGAGCGTAGCTCAGGGCACTCGCCACCTGGCGTACGATCGTGAGCGCATCCTCGATCGGTAGCTGCTTCTCTCTGACCAGCCGGTCGCGCAGGGACTCCCCTTCGACGTAAGGCATCACGAAGTACAGGAACCCGTTTGCTTCACCTGAGTCGTGCAGCGGCAGGATGTGGGGGTGACTGAGGCGGGCGGCGGTCGCGATCTCGTGGAGAAAACGCTCCCGGCCGAGCGCGGCGGCGAGCTCGGGCGCCAGTACCTTGATGGCCACGGGCCGGCCGTGCTTCAGGTCTTCGGCCAGGTACACCGTCGCCATCCCGCCGCGGCCGAGCTCGCGCTCGATCGCGTACCGCCCGGTGAAGGCGGCGCGCACTTCGGGGAACATGTTCGACACGGGGGTACTCGGGCGCGCGGGACACTGGATGATATGCCCCGAGAGGGAACGGGGCCAGAGGGCTGAGCCGTTCGCGCCTTTTGGCTCAGCTTCGCGTAACTTCGCCTACCTCGTTGTCCCCCCTTCGCCATACCGTCCTGTCATGCTCGCCCGCGTCCGCTCCGGCGCCGTATTGGGCATCGATGCCTACCTCGTGGATGTCGAGACCGACATCGCGAACGGCTTGCCGACGTTCGTCACGGTCGGCCTACCGTTGGGCGCGGTGAAGGAAGGCCGCGAGCGGGTGTACGCCGCGCTGGCGAACAGGGGCTACACGTTCCCGCTGAAGCGCGTAACGGTGAACCTCGCCCCGGCGGACATCCGGAAGGAGGGATCGGCGTTCGACCTGCCGATCGCCGTCGGGATTCTGGCCGCCACGGAGCAGATCTCCCCCGAGCGACTCGGTCGGGTGGCCGTGCTCGGTGAGCTGGGCCTCGAAGGCGCGATCCGGCCGGTGCGCGGCGCCCTGCCCGTGGCGCTGGCGGCGCGCGCTGCTGGGCTCGAGGCGCTCGTCCTCCCGCGCGAGAACCTCCCCGAGGCCGGTGTGGTCTCCGGCGTGCGCGTGCTGGGTGCCGGGACGCTCGCCGAGCTGGCCGACTTCCTGGACGGCCGGGGGGAGCTGCCCGAGGCACAGGTCGATCTGGCGGCGCTCCTCGCCGAGCGGGCAAGGGCGGACGTGGACTTCGCCGAGGTGAAGGGACAGGCTCATGCGAAGCGCGCGCTCGAGGTCGCGGCGGCGGGCGGCCACAACATCCTGATGATCGGCCCGCCGGGGAGTGGCAAGACGATGCTCGCGCGACGCCTGCCCACGGTGCTTCCCCAGATGAGCCTCGACGAGGCGCTCGAGACGACGAAGATCCATTCCGTCGCGGGCGTGTTGCCGCTCGGCGAATCGCTCGTGGCCCGGCGGCCATTTCGCGCGCCGCATCATACGATCTCGGACGCGGGACTGATCGGCGGAGGCTCCTACCCCCGGCCGGGCGAGGTCAGCCTCGCGCACGGCGGCGTGCTGTTCCTCGATGAGCTTCCCGAATTCCGCAAGAACGTGCTCGAAGTGCTGCGGCAACCGATGGAAGACGGTGTCGTCACTATCGCCCGCGCCGCGATGAGCCTCACGTATCCCGCCCGCTTCATGCTCGCGGCGGCAATGAACCCGTGTCCATGCGGCTACTTCGGCGATCCGCAGCACAACTGCGTCTGTGGGCCGCTTGGCGTGGAGCGCTATCTGGCGCGAGTCTCGGGTCCGTTACTCGACCGGATCGACATCCACCTCGAGGTGCCCGCGGTGAAGTACCGGGCGCTCGCGGACCAGGGGGGCGGCGAGCCGAGCGAGGGGGTGCGGGAGCGGGTGGACCGGGCGCGGGCGGTCCAGCGCGAGCGCTTCGCGGCGCGCCCGGGAGTGTACGCGAACGCGCACATGTCGGCTCGCGATATCCGCACCTGCTGTCGCGTCTCGGACGGGGCCGACGCGTTGCTGCGTACCGCGATCACCCGTCTCGCCTTGTCGGCACGGGCGTATCATCGGATCCTCAAGATCGCCCGGACGATCGCCGATCTCGACGGAGCGGTTGACCTGGAGCCCAAGCACGTGAGCGAAGCCATTCAGTATCGGAGTCTCGACCGGCGGGGATTGTCGTGAGCCAGTCCCCTGACCGAGAGCGCGTCGTCCTGTCGCATTCCCGCCCTATGATGCCGCAAAAACCACCTATGCGTGCCCGGTGCGTCCGGCTACAATGAGTCGGCCGAGTGCGGTGATCAGGAACGAGTCGTGCACTCCCTTATCGGGGATTCCGCTCTAGCACGCAGCTTCCACCCAGAAGCGTTCTCGTACTATGGCCGTCTGACGCCCGTGCTCGAGTTTGTCGAAGCTCACGTCGCGAAGCCGATCTCGCTGGCGGACGCGGCGAAGCTCGCGGGCCTGGAACGCAAGTACTTCTCCGTGTTCTTCCATTCGAAGGTCGGGACCACGTTCTCCGAATGGTTGCGCATCGTTCGCGTCACCCGCGCCATGGAGCTGATGCGCGCCCATGACGCGTCGATTCCGCGCATCGCGTTCGCTGCGGGGTTTCGCGACGTGCGGACGTTCGAGCGGGCCTTCAAACGGTACGTAGGCGTCAGTCCGAAAGCGTATCGAGCGTCCGTCCGCCCTTAGCACGACCGTTGCCGCGTTTTTCACGACCCATGCCGCGCCGCCAGCGCAAAGCACCGGCACATTAGGTCGACCCGCGGATGCCCGGTTTCGCGGAGCACGCGCGCCTACAGCGCAGGGAGGGACACATATGAGGGACCAGCGTCCACTGGCGGTTCTCGCGGCAGCCCTAGGACCCTCGCCATAGGTTGCGACAATGCACCTCGCGTGACCAACCCCGCGCTGAAGGCGCTTGTGGCGTTCACGGCGGTGACGGAGGTCGAGCCCAACAACACGTGTCCCACGGCACAAGATCTCGGTCTCGTCGCGCTCCCGCTCACCGTGAGCGGCAGTCTGGACACGATCCCTCCCGCGACGACTGATCTCGATTTCTTTCGTTTCAAGGGCACTCCAGGTGACACGGTGACAATCGATCTCGAGGGGCAGTCGACCGGCAAGGGGACGCTGTTCGACCCGTTGCTTGGCGTGTTCAACTCGGGGTGCGGCATGATCGCCACTGCGAACAATGGTGGCGTGGGACTCAATGCCCGGTTGACGCTGACCATTCCGCTCGACAGCATCCTCATCGTCGGCGCGACGTCCTGCTGCGACACCACCTTCACCCAAGGAGGCCTCGGCTCCTACCAGCTGACGGTCCAGCGGCCGCCGCAGCCAGGAGTCGCGAACGACTTTTTCGCGAACGCGACGGGGATTGGGGGTCTGCCATTCTCCGACGTGGTGGACAACAGCGGGGCGACCGCGGAACCGGGCGAGCCGACACCATTCTGCTTCTTCGGCTCCACAGGCAAGAGCGTCTGGTATCGCTTCACGCCCACAGAAACGAGAGCGATTACGGCGAGCGTCAGCGCCCCGTTTTCAACGGTAGTCGCCGCTTACACCGGTGGCTCGGTTACCGCCCTCACCCCGGTGGCCTGCGGTGTGTTCGGGCAGGGTACGTCGTTCCTCGCGACGGCGGGCACGACGTACTCTTTCCAGGTGGATGGCCTGTTCGGCCAAGCCGGCCAACTCGTGTTCAGGCTCGATGTGGCGCCACCCCCGATCGCGCAATTCAACTTCTTCCCCTTCGACCCGTCCGTCTTCGACGTCGTGCAGTTCCAGAGCTTCTCCTTCGATCCAGCGGGGATCGGGTTCGGCTCGCAGGCGTGGAGCTTCGGCGACGGGGCGGTGGCGACGGGCTGCTGCGTGGCGCATCAGTACGCCGCGGACACGGACTACACGGTCCGGCTCACGGTCACCACCATCGATGGTCGCACGGCGTCGACCTCGCAGCCGGTGCACGTCCGCACGCATGACGTAGCGATCACGCGGCTTGCGGCACCCAATGCCGCGAGCTCGGGCCAGACCCGGCGGATCGTTGTCAGCGTGAACAGCAGGCGATACGACGAGACGGTCCAGGTCCAGCTCTTCCGCAGCGTTCCGGGCGGTGTCCAGCAGTTCGGCGCGCTGACGCAGTTCGTGCCGATGAACCCAAAGAACGGCACGACCGAGTTCGCCTTCAGCTATACGTTCACCGGCGACGATGCGCAGATCGGGAAGGTGACGTTCAGCGCGCTCGCGAGCATCATCGGCGCGCGTGATGCACTGCCGGCGGACAACCAAGCGGTCGCTCCGCCGACCAAGGTTGGCAGGTAGCGCATGACTGCGTGTATCTTCTCCCGTCCTCACACACGCTGCGGTCATGCCTGGCGCACACGGCGGCACACCGACCCTCCTCGGCCTTCCGTACGACGGGAGTTCTTCGTTCCGGAAGGGCCCGGCGGCCGCCCCGCCGGTCATCCGCCAGGCGCTGCACTCCCCGGCCGGAAATCCGTGGACCGAAACGGGCGTGGACCTGAGCGCCGACGGCGCGCTGGGCGACGCGGGCGACGTGCCGCTCACCAGCGGCGCGGACGCGCGGGCGAAGATCGAAGCGTCGGTCCGCACGCTCCTTGAGTCGGGCGGCCGCCCGATCGTGCTCGGCGGCGACCATTCGATCAGCTACCCGGTGGTCCGCGCCGTGCGCTGGTTCCACCCCCACCTGAGCATCCTGCACTTCGACGCGCACCCCGATCTCTATCCCGAGTTCGAAGGCGACCGATTCTCGCACGCATGTCCGTTCGCGCGCGTGTTGGAGGAAAAGCTGGCCGATCAGCTGGTGCAGGTGGGCATCCGCACGATGAACGCTGTCCAGCGGACCCAGGCCGAGCGTTATGGGGTGGAGGTGATCGACATGCGGGCGTGGAGCGCCGGACGGCGTCCTACGCTGCGTTATCCCGTGTACGTCTCGATCGACACCGATGCGTTCGACCCAGCCTTCGCGCCCGGCGTGTCGCATCGCGAGCCCGGAGGCCTCAGCGTCCGCGACGTGCTGACCGTGCTGCATGGCGTGAGCGTGCCGATCGTGGGCGCGGACGTGGTGGAGCTCAATCCCGAGCTCGACCCGAGCGGCGTGACAGCGAGTGTGTGCGCGAAGCTCGTGAAGGAGCTCGCGGGGAAGATGACTAGGTCGGCGGGATCGTGATGTTGATGACGTCGCCGGGCTTCACCGAAATCGTCTCGCTGATCGGGTTCCCCCGGCCGCCGATCGGGTGTACCTCGAATTGCAGCTCCGTACCGTACCCGATCACGTCCGGCCGCACCATGAGGATCTGCTTCGAGAGCCCGGGCACCATGCCGAGCCGGATGCGCTGGCTGCCACGGATCAAGTACACGTTCATGTCGAGGAAATTCTGATTGTCCACCGTGACCGCCACCTCGGCCTGCGGATTGATCGGCTGGGCGACGCCGTGGTGACACGCCCCGACGCCCACGACGATCGCCGCGAGGAGGAGATGGGCTGCGAGGCGCGGATGCATCATGGAGAAGTATACCCCGACAACTGGCGCCGTGCCGGGCCGCCCCCTATCCTTCTGCCGCCACTCAACCACATGCCATGATCGACTGGGTGCAAACCCATCTCGGCATCAGCCCCGAGCTGCAGCTGCGGATCTTCGCCACCCTCGGGACCGTGGTCGGGTTGTGGCTGCTCCACAAGCTCATCCTGGCGTTGGTGTACCGGCGGGTGCACGACCCCTGGAGCCGCTACCGCTGGCGGAAGAGCCTCACCTACGTCGTCATGGTGGCCGGCATCATCATCGTCGGCCGCATGTGGTTCGCCGGGGTCCAGGCGCTCGCCACGTTCTTCGGCCTGCTCTCCGCCGGCCTCGCCATCGCCCTCAAGGAGCCCGTCTCGAACCTCGCCGGCTGGGCGTTCATCATGTGGCGGCGTCCCTTCGAGGTAGGCGATCGGGTCCAGATCGGCACGCACGCCGGGGACGTGATCGACCTCGGCGTATTCCAGTTCACCCTCAACGAGATCGGCGCGTGGGTCCAGGCCGATCAATCGACCGGGCGGATCATCCACGTCCCGAACGGGAAGGTGTTCACCGATCCGGTCGCGAACTACAACAAGGGATTCCGCTACATCTGGAACGAAGTCCCCGTCGTGGTCACGTTCGAGAGCGACTGGCGAAAGGCCAAGCATATCCTGGGCAAGATCGCCCTCAAGCACGCGGAGCATCTCACCGCCCAGGCGGAGCAGGAGCTCCTCGCCGCCTCCCAGCAGTACCTCATCAACTACCGGAAGCTCACGCCGATCGTGTACACGAACGTCGCCGACTACGGTGTACAGCTGACCATCCGCTACCTGATCGAGCCCCGCAAGCGCCGCGGCACGGAGCACGCCATCTGGGAGGACATTCTCACCGAGTTCGCCGATTGCGAGGACATCGACCTGGCCTACCACACGACGCGGTCGTTCAAGTACACGGAAGAGGGAAAGCCGGGCCTGCGGGCGCCGTCGGTCGCCCCCGACGCGCACAGTCCGTCGCCGGTGGACGACTGACGCCCGTTACTGCTCCAGCACCTCGTAGTGCGTGACGGTGGGCTCGAGCTCGAGGAGGAAGTCCCGGTCCTCTGGGTAGTAGTGCGCGCGCTCCGGGTGATCGCCCGCGAAGGTCCGGACCGCGTCCATCGAGTCCCAGTACGAAATGAAGACGAAGTGCGTCTCGGCTCCGACCGTGCGCCGCAGCACCTCGACGCCCCGGTTCCCCGGCGTCGCGCGACATTCCTTGACGCCGGTGCGGCGAAGATACTGGGCGTAGGCCTCGCCCTTCGCGGCCGGCACCGCGCCGTGCCAGTACCGCGCGATCAGTGGACGCTTAGATGCGCTCGAGCTCGCTGACGGTCCGTTCATTGCGGACGTTCCCCGTGTTGAGCGTGGATTTGGGTTCGAGCAGCAGCACGTGCGTCTCCTCCGGCGCGATCGGCAGATGCTCCACGCCGTGTGGCACGATCGCGAATTCCCCCTCGTTCAACCAGACGTCGCGATCGCGGAATCTGAGCTGCAACCGCCCCTTCACGACGAAGAAGAGCTCGTCCTCCGTAGCGTGATGGTGCCACACGAACTCACCCTTCAGCTTGACCAGCTTCACATAGTGATCGTTGAGCTCGCCGACGATCTTCGGGCTCCACAGATCGTGGAACGAGCGGAGCTTCTGGGCCAGGTTAACGCTGTTCATGAGACGCTCCTCAGGAGGCACCCTGTCGGACGGTCGGACTGTCGGACGGTCTCACCGTAGCTGCGCCTTCAGTCCGACGGTCCGACTGCTTAACGGTCCGACTGAAGAGCTGGATCCATACGACGGCGCCGATGATCAGCGCCATGGCCAGGAACGTCCGGGGTGTCACCGGCTCGTGGAGCAGCAGCCATCCGAGCAACACGGCGATCACCGGGTTCACGTACGCATACGTCCCGACGATGGTCGCCGAGGCGTTCCGGAGGGCGTAGGTGTACGCGCTGTAGCCGATGATCGAGCCGAACACGACGAGATACGCGAGCGCGCCGACGCCGCGGCCGGTGAGGTGCCAGCGACTCCATTCGCCGAGCAGGGTGCCGACGAGGGCGGTCGCGGCGCCGCCCACGACCATCTGGATGGCCGCCCCGACGTAGGGGCTCGTCTCCGTCTTGTGCCGCTTGCCGTACACGGAGCCGATCGACCAGGAGGCGCTGGCGCAGGTGAGCGCGATGGGCCCCCGCAGATCGGCGTGGAGAATCTCCGCCGGGCTCGCGCCTACGAGGAGGGTGGTGCCGAGGAAGCCCAGCAGAAGTCCCGCCACGACGCGCCAGTTCAAATCGCCCGAGCCGCCCGGGACGATCGCGTCGAAGAACGCCATCCACAGCGCGACGGTGACCACGAAGATGCTCGCGATTCCCGACGCGATGTACTGCTCGGCCCATACCACGAACGCATTGCCACCAGCGAGGAGCAACACGCCGACGATCGCCTGCGTCCGCCAGTCCACTGCCCGCCGGGGAAGGGAATCACCCAGCGCGAGCGCGACCGTGAGGAGCAGCAATCCGGCGATGACGAACCGAAGCCCCGCGAAGAGGAACGGGGGCAACACTCCCACGCCGACACGGATCGCCAGATAGGTCGAGCCCCACACCACGCACACGACGAGATACGCAACGAGCGCTCTCCCGCGCAGCCCGGCCATCAGTCGAGCTCCACCGGGACGAAGCCCGGCTTCTCGAACAGCGTGCTCAGGACGATAGTGGTGCGGGTGTCCATCCGGGCCTGTCGCGAGGGGCCGCGCAGGTCGCGCAGCAGACCCTGCAGACTCTCGAGATCGGGCGCCGCCACCTTGAGGATGTAACAGTCTTCGCCGGCCACGTGGTGACATTCCAGGACACCCGGGTGCTTCTCCATCTCACGCATCCGCGGCTCGTCGCCGACGTAGTCGGAATTTCCGTAGCGCACCGCGACGAACGCGGTCACCGGAAATCCGGCCTTCGCGCGATCCACGCGCGCCCCGTAGCCGCCGATGTATCCCGCTTCCTCGAGTCGCTTCACCCGCTCCATGACGGCGGGCCGTGATAGCCCGACTTCGTCAGCGAGGGCCTGATAGCTCGAGCGTCCATCGGTCGCGAGCACCCGCAGAATCTTCCGGTCGACGGCATCCAACTCAGTCTTGTGCGCCATTTCGGAGCCCCGGTAGGTTGCCGACCTACTAGACGTCAACGTTTGGTGCCGATGGTGAACGTATCATAAGCCTAGCAGGTTTCCTGCCTACGAACTATCCGGTTTTGATGGAGGAATTGTCCTTTGATGGAGACAGTCTAAGTCATTAGTATTTCGCCATGTCGAACCCTCTCGCTCGCGTGCGGGCGTTGGCCCGCACCTACTCGTCGGCCCTGGTGGGCTATTCGGGTGGCGTCGACTCCGCACTCGTGGCGGTCGTGCTGCGCCAGGAGCTGGGCAGAGAGAGGATGTTGGCGGTGATCGGTCGGAGCGCCTCGTACCCCGCTGCCCAGTGGGCGGCCGCCCGCGCCGTCGCGGAGCAATTCGATCTGCCGCTCCTGGAGCTCGAGACGCACGAGCTCGAGGATCCCAGCTATCTCGCGAATCCCACGAACCGGTGTTTTTTCTGCAAGACCGAATTGTGGCGGCAGCTCGTCCCCACGGCGCGAGCTCGCGGACTGGCCGTCGTGTGCGACGGTACGAACGCCGACGATCTCGGCGAACATCGGCCGGGGTACGCGGCGGGGCGCGCTGCCGGTGTGCGCTCGCCGCTCGCCGAGGCCGCTTTGACCAAGGCCGACGTGAGAGTCGCCGCCCGGGAGCTCGGGCTGCCCGTCTGGAACGCCCCCGCCGCGCCCTGCATGTCGAGCCGGGTCGCCTATGGCCTGTCGATCACCCCGCGGCGGCTTGGACAGGTGGAGCGCGCCGAAGCATACCTGCGTGGGCTGGGTGTCACCGGCGATCTGCGCGTACGCCACCACGGCGACCGCGCGCGGATCGAGGTAGAGCCACCATGCATCGCGTGGCTGACCGATCGGTTCCCGCTTGTGCAGGAGCGGCTTCTGGCCCTGGGATTCGCGCGCGTGGAGATCGATCCCCGCGGCTACAGGCGCGGCAGCCTGCTCGCCCCCGCCAATCGGGCGTGAGGCTATTCGTCGCACTGAACCTTCCACCGCCGGTTCGCGACGCGTTGTGGACTGCCACGGCGCCGCTCCGCGAACGGGGACTTCCGGTCAAGTGGGTGCGCGGGGAAGGCATCCACGTTACGCTCAAGTTTCTCGGTGAGGTGGAAGATGAACGGGAATCCGAGCTCCGGGACGCGCTGGGCCGTGCCGTCGCCGGCGCGCGCGCGCTGCCGCTCGCGCTTGGTGGCTTCGGCGCATTTCCGGACTTCCGGAGGCCCCGCGTGATCTGGGTCGGCATCGCGCCCGAGCCGGCGCTCGAGCTCCTGCAGGACGGCGTGGAGCGGGCGTTCGCCCCGCTCGGCTTCCCGACGGAGGCCCGGGCCTTCCGCCCCCATGTCACTCTGGGACGCGCCACCCGCGATGCGCGCCCGGCGTCGTTTGGCGGTCTGGAGAGTGCGTTGGAGCCGCTCGCGTTCGCGGAGACAGCGCTCGTGGAGTCCGTCGATCTGATGCAGAGCACGCTCCAATCGGGAGGTGCGGTGTACCACGTGAGACACCGTGAACGGCTGCCTTAGGGGGCTTTTTCGGCTCGCGCTGCTCGCCGTCGTCTTCGCGATGGCCCTCGTGGCGTGGTGGTTCCGGGAGCCGATCCTTCATGCGGCCTCCCGCTGGCTCGGGCCGCGGCGCACGGCCCTCCCGCCGGTGTCGGACACGGCGGTGGGGGCGCCGACCCCAAAGGCCCTTTCCTCGAGTCAGACCAAGTACGACAAGCTCAAGAAACCGGTCGGCCCCGACTCGGTCATCCTGTCGCCCAATGAAATCGCTTCGATGATCGGCAGCGGCATCGACTGGTCGGTGCGGAAGAGCTTCGACTCGCTGCGTGTGGAGCTCCTCGAAGGGATCGTCGCCGTGTACTGCCGCCTCGACACCCGCGTCATCCCGCCAGACGCGATCGGCCCGCTCGCCGGCATGCTCAATCCCATGGAGCCGCTTCGGATCGCCGGGCCGCTCCGCATCGACCGGCCCGGGATCGCTCACTTCACAGTGCAGGAGCTGTCGCTCCGCGGTTTCCCGTTCCCGGGACCGGTCGTGAAGCAGCTGGCCCAGCGGGTGGCCGGCGCCGACTCGACCGGGGCGGTGCCGCTGCGCGTGTCCCCGACCTTCGTCGACGTCGCGATCCACCCCACCGGGGTCGTCCTGTACCGGCACCGGCGGAGGAGCCTGTGAATCGGCGGGTCCTGGTGGTCGACGACGAAAAGGGCATTCGCGAGGCGTTGCAGCAGGTGCTCGAGTACGAAGAGATCGAGGTGCAGGCGTGCGCGTCGGGATCGGAAGCGCTCGTCCGGTATGCCGAATTCCGCCCCCATCTCGTCTTCCTCGACGTGAAGATGCAGGGGATGGACGGGCTCGAGACCCTGCGCAAGCTGCGCGAGCTCGACGCCCGCGCGCAGGTCGTCATGATCTCCGGCCACGGGACGATCCAGACGGCGGTCGAGGCCACCCAGCTCGGCGCCTACGACTTCCTCGAGAAGCCGCTCGACACCGATCGCATCCTGCTCACGCTGCGGAACGCCCTGCAGCATCTCGACCTGACGAGCGAGAACGTCCGCCTCAAAGCGGAGGTGCACGCGCAGTACGAGATCGTGGGGTCGAGCCGCGGGGTGAAGCAAGTGATCGAGCGCATCGAGAAGGTGGCGCCGACCGCCGCCCGGGTGCTCATCACCGGGGAGAACGGTACCGGCAAGGAGCTCGTCGCCCGTGCCATCCATACGCTGTCGACGCGGGCGCGAGGGCCGTTCGTGGAAGTCAACTGCGCGGCGATCCCCACTGAGCTGATCGAGAGCGAGCTGTTCGGTCACATGAAGGGAAGCTTCACCGGCGCGTTCGCCGACCGGGCGGGAAAGTTCGAGCTCGCCGACGGCGGGACGTTGTTCCTCGACGAGATCGGCGACATGAGCCTGTCGGCCCAGGCCAAGGTCCTGCGCGCGCTGGAAGAGGGCGTCATCTCCCGGGTGGGATCGGGGAAGACGCTCGAGGTGGACGTGCGCGTCGTGGCGGCGACCAACAAGGACCTGCAGGCGGAGATCGCGGCCGGCCGCTTTCGGGAGGACCTGCTCTATCGCCTGAACGTCGTCCCCATCGACGTCCCGCCGTTGCGCGCGCGCCGCGCCGACGTTCCCCAGCTGGTCGAGCATTTCGTCGCCGAGATGGGGCGCGGCGGGGGGGGTGGGGGGCTCCCGGCCAAGCGGTTCGATCCGGAAGCCGTGAAGCGGCTCGCCGCGCACGACTGGCCGGGCAACATTCGCGAGCTGAAGAACGCCATCGAGCGACTCTTGATCCTCGCTCCCGGACCCGTCGTGACCGTGGACGACGTCGAGCGCGTGGCCGGGGTCGGCTCAGCCGACGGGGGAGGGGGAGGGGGAGGGGGAGGGGGAGCAGCGCGGGGGGTGGGCGCGGCGGACGTCGCGAACGCGCCGTGGATGCGTGCCGCCACCTTCGAGGCGTTCAAGCAGGTGGCGGAGCGCACATACATTTTGGCGAAGCTGAAAGAGAATGACTGGAATGTGTCGGAGACCGCGCGCACATTGGAGATGCCGCGCAGCAACCTCTACAAGAAAATCGAGCGCTACGGGCTCGCCCGGGGGGGGGGTAGTGGTCGAGAAGGAACGTGACTGGGACAAAGAGATGGCGGAGGTCGACCGGCTGCTGAAGAAGCTGCCCAACGCCGACCCCACGCTCGGCCGAGGAGCGGGGGGCGGGGGGGGCGGGGGCGAGCCGACCCTTCGGCGCCAGGCCGCGAGCCCCAGTCCCGTCACCGGGACCGGCGCGCTCTATGGAGCGGCGGGCCGCCTGGGGACGTGGCTGAAGGTCGGCCTCGGCGTGCTGATCGGCATCGGCGTCGCGCCGGGCGTGTGGCCCTACTCTCACGGGTGCGGGTTGCGGGTGATGTTCTACCTCCTGGGAGTGGCCACGGTCATCGCCGCCGGCGTGTGGGCTGGCGTCTCGTCGTGGAGGCGACGGCTCGGATTTGCCCACGTCATCTCGCAGGTCCTCATCATCTGGGGCGTCCTCCTGATGACGCGGGAAGTGCTCCCGCGCGTCGGCGCCAAACCGGAGGCCCCGTGGCTCTGCCCCGACGTTCCGCAGCCCCGTTAGCACATCGGACACCTGACACCGGACACCTGATTTCCCATGCCTGAGAACTTCAAGAACTTCATCGCCGGCGAGTGGGTGGCCCCGCGCACCGGCGCGTACTTCGAGAACCGCAATCCCGCGGACTGGAACGACATCATCGGCTGCTTCCCGCGGTCGGGGCCGGAAGACGTGGCCCGGGCCGTGGAGTCGGCCAAGCGCGGCTTCGCGCAGTGGTCCAAGACGCCGGCGCCGCTTCGGGGGGAGGTCCTCCATCGCGTGGGCGACCTGCTGGTGCAGCGGAAGGAACACATCGCGGAGGCGATGACGCGCGAGATGGGCAAGGTGCTGGCGGAGACGCGGGGGGACGTGCAGGAGGGCATCGACACCGCCCACTACGCCCACACGGAGGGTCGCCGGCTATTCGGGCGGACCGTGCCCTCAGAGCTCCGCAACAAATGGGCGATGAGCTTCCGCCGCCCGATAGGCGTGGCGGGGCTGATCACGCCGTTCAACTTTCCGATGGCGATCCCGACCTGGAAGATGTTCCCGGCACTCCTATGCGGGAACGCCGTGATCTTCAAGCCCGCGGAAGACGTGCCGCACACGGCACACCTCCTCGTGGAGATCCTGCTCGAGGCCGGCCTGCCACCGGAGGTCGTGCAGCTGTTGCATGGGGAAGGATCCGTCATCGGCAGGGCGATGGTCGAGCATCCCGACGTGCCCGTCATTTCGTTCACCGGATCGACGGAGACCGGCTCGATCATCGGCACGACGTGCGGCCGCATGCACAAGCGTCTCTCGCTCGAGATGGGCGGGAAGAACGCGATGATCGTGATGGACGACGCCGACCTAGATCTGGCGCTCGACGGCGTGCTCTGGGGCGCGTTCGGCACGACCGGACAGCGCTGCACGGCCACGAGCCGGCTGGTGGTGCACGAGCGCGTGCATGACCGGTTCGTCAAGATGGTTTGCGATCGGGCGGACGTGTTGCGGCTCGGGCCGGGCCTCGATCCCAAGACCGAGGTCGGCCCCCTGATCAACGAGGACGCGCGCAAGAAAGTCGACCACTATGTTGGCGTTGGGCGGGACGAGGGGGCGCAGGTGCTCATTGGGGGGAAGGTCGCGACCGGCAAGGGGCTCGAGCGCGGCTGGTTTTATCGGCCTACGGTCCTCGGCGGGGTGAAGGCCGGGATGCGCGTCGAACAGGAGGAGATCTTCGGACCCGTGCTCTCGGTGATCCAGGTCGGCTCGCTCGACGAGGCGGTTCGTGTGAACAACGGCGTGAAGTACGGGCTCTCGAGCTCGCTGTACACGCGGGACGTGAACGGTGCGTTTCGCGCGATGGCCGAGCTCGATAACGGCATCACCTATGTGAACGCGCCCACGATCGGCGCCGAAGCGCACCTTCCCTTCGGCGGCGTCAAACAGACGGGGAATGGGCATCGCGAGGGCGGCTGGGAGGTGTACGATTTCTACTCGGAGACTAAGGTGATCTATGTAGACTTCTCCGGGAAACTGCAGCGCGCCCAGATCGACACCGAAAGCCAGTAGACCCCTCGAGATCGCGATACGCGGGTCCGCGTTGCGGCAATCGGGTGACGCGGCTCACACCGGCTGCATTATCGTGCGTCCGGTGGATCACGAATCGCTGGTGATCGTGCTCTCAACGGGCGGCTCTCCGCTCGCGCCGACGGCGTTGGACGGACTGGCGAACGTCACGGTGGCATGGGTCCGGGTGGAGCGGGAGGGCGACGCGGCGTGTCTGGCCGCCCGAGTCCGGCATGCGGACCCCCCCGACGATTTCCGACACCGGATTCGGCATTGGGGCGCGGCCCGCGGATGGGCGGTGACTGTTGCGCCTGGGAGACGGCCTGGCTAAAGTAAAAGCCATGCATGACTTGGGGGCCCCGCGGTTTGACTCGCGCGCGCGCAGCGCGCCGGGTCCCGTCGCCCCCATGGCGTTCCCCGTGCCTCCGCCACCCCGCCGCTCGCGTTTCGCTCGCTGGTTCGACAATTGGATGCGCTCGCTGGGCATGGCGCTGGTCCTCTTCCTCATCATCCGCACATTCCTCATCGAAGCCTTTCAGATTCCGTCCGGCAGCATGGAGCGCACGCTGCTGGCGGGTGATTTCTTGTTCGTGAACAAGGCGGTCTATGGCGCGCAGATCCCGGGCACCAAGGCACGCCTTCCTGGGTTCGAGTCCCCGCGACGCGCGGACGTGATCGTGTTCGCGTACCCGAAGAATCCCGAGCTCAACTACGTCAAGCGGGTGATCGGTATCCCGGGCGACACGGTGGAGATGCATCGGGGCGCGGTCCGCGTAAACGGTCGGATGGTGTCGGAGCCGTATGTGCAGCGCGTGGATCCGCGCGACATCTACGATCCCGAGTTCAACTGGCAGAAGGACTATCTGGTCGGCGGTCCCGCGGCGGCGCGCTCGTATCATCCGACGCGCGACACGTGGGGTCC
>Ga0075436_100000926_pt1 | contig 19561 bp, 18 predicted proteins | sample RhiMethybrSRZTD5_FD_75303 | JGI IMG/M metagenome (GOLD analysis project Ga0075436, IMG submission 75303) | Populus rhizosphere microbial communities from Tennessee, USA - Rhizosphere MetaG P. TD hybrid SRZTD5 | ecosystem: Host-associated > Plants > Roots > Rhizosphere > Soil | place: USA...
CTCGACCACTCGATGATCTTCGTGTTCATCGCCGGGACGTACACGCCGTTCGCCCTGCTGGCGATGCCCGAACGCACCGGGCGGGCGGTCCTGGCGGTGGTCTGGTTCGGCGCCCTCGGCGGCGTGCTGCTCAAGACGAGCTGGATCACCGCACCGCGCTGGCTGTCCGTGCCGCTCTACCTCGGTCTCGGCTGGGTGGCCGTGTTCGTGCTGCCGAGCCTCCTCCGGCACGGCGGGGTGGCCGCGTTCGTCCTGATCATCGCCGGCGGCCTGATCTACACCCTCGGCGGGATCGTGTACGGGCTGAAGCGGCCCGACCCGTGGCCGCGCACGTTCGGCTACCACGAGGTGTTCCACCTCTGCACCGTGGTCGCCGCGACCTGTCACATGATCGCGGTCTGGCTCGCCGTCTATTAGACGGTCGAGACGTCCACCCGCACCTTGACCGCCTTGCGACCGTCCATCGCGAGGTAGCCGTCCGGCACGCCGGCCAGGTCGACCGACGCGTCGAAGATCGGGCTGGCGTCGATGGTGCCGAGCGCGATGTCGGTCATCAGCTCCGGCAGGTAGGTCCGGGCCGGGGTCACGCCGCCGGCAAGGTCGATGTTCCGGCCGAACAGCAGCGACAGGTCGAGCCCCTCGACCAGGTGCGGCACGCCTACGTAGCCGATGGTGGCGCCGTCCCGGGCGACCGCGATCGCGGTGGACAGCGCCGGCTGGGCGCCGACGCACTCGAGCACGGCGTGCGCGCCGCCGGTCAGCGTGATGACCTCCTCGGCCACCCGCTCGCCGCGGCCGTGCACCACGTCCGTCGCGCCGAGCCGGCGAGCGACCTCCAGCCGCTGCTCGTGGTGGCCGATCACGGTGACGCTCTCGGCGCCGAGCCGGCGGGCGGCGAGCACCGCGCACAGCCCGACCGCGCCGTCGCCGACGATCGCGACCCGGTGCCCGAACTTCACGCCCGCCGACATGGCCGCGTGGTGGCCGGTCGGCAGCACGTCGCACAGCGGCAGCAGCAGTTCCGGCGGGGCGTCCCGCAGCGCGGGCGGCACCACGACCAGGGTGCCGTCCGCGTGCGGGACCCGCAGCGCCTCGCCCTGGGCCCCGTCGTGCCCGGGCTCGCCGAACACACCCCCGTCGACGCAGGACGTCGTCAGCCCGGACAGGCAGTACTCGCACGTCCCGTCCGACCAGGTGAAGGGGGAGATCACCAGGTCGCCGGGCCGTACGGTCCGGACGTCGGGGCCGACGTCGCTGACCACGCCGAGGAACTCGTGGCCGATCCGCTCGCCGGGCTGCCGCTGCCCGTACCCCCGGTACGACCAGAGGTCGGTGCCGCACAGGGCGGCCGACACGACCCGGACCACCGCGTCGGTGGGCAGTTCCACCTCGGGGTCGGGCACGTGCTGGATCCGGATGTTGCCGGGTCCCTCGAAGACAGCGGCGCGCATACCCCGGGACCCTAGTGGGCCGCGGCGACTACGACTCGGTCGCCTCCGGCTCCCCCGCCCCGGCCACGTCCGGGCCCTGTGCCCGCAGCCGGTCGACCGCGCCCATCGCCTCGCGCAGCTCGGTCAGCCAGGTGTCGGCGTGCTCACCGACCAGCCGCACGCACCAGGCCAGCGCCTCCGACCGGGACCGGGCGACGCCCGCGTCGACGAGCGTGTCGAGCACCTGCCGCTCCGGCTGCCGCAGCCGGGTCATCACCGGCGCCGACAGCGTGGTGAACAGCTGCCGGGTGCCGCCGGCGACGGCGCCCCAGGCCACCTTGCGGCCGTACCGGTGCTCGGCCTCCTGCGCGATCGCGATCCGCTCGTCCCGGGTGTCCTCCCGGAACCGGCTGATCCGGCCGGCCTCCGCCGCGCTCACCGCGACCTCGTCGCCGCCCTCGACCGCCGGTGGCTCCAACGTGCCGACCACCAGGATCTCGTCCCGGTCCACGGTCACGCTCGGCGCGCCGGTGAACCAACCGTCCGGCAGCCGGCCGGCGAACCAGCCCGCCGCGTCGTCGGCCGGCGGCAGGTCGGCCTGCTGCCAGCCCCCTCGCCCGCCGAACCCGCGACCGTGCCCGTGCCAGCCGCGCCCTCGTCCCACCATCGCTTCGCCTCCGCGTTTGATTACACCGTTGCAGTGCAATCACTATGCGCTCGGACGCGGGCCGCCGGTAGCCCCGTCCGCCGAGGGCTGAACCAGCGTCCGCAGCTGCCCGGCCAGCGCGGCCGGGTCGGTGGACGGTCGGTCGCAGACGAACCCGCGGCAGACGTACGCGGCCGCCCGCCCGTCGACCAGCGGCCGGCCGGCGAGCAGCGGCACGCCCGGCGCGTCCGGCGCTCCGGCGACCACGACCAGCCCCGGCGACGTCCCCCGCCGGGCCACGTCGACCAGCTCGCCGCCGCCGCTCACCGCCACCTGCAACGGCCCGGCCAGCGCGGCCTCGGCGACCGCCGCCGCCCAGCCGCCGGCCCGCGGGTACGCGGCCACCACCGGCGCCAGCACGGCCAGTGCCGCCTCGGCCGCCTCCCGGTGGTCGGTGCGGTCCGACAGCGCGGCGTGGGTGAGCAGCGCCCCGGCCGCGGCGGCCGGCCCGGACGGCGTCGGCCCGTCGGTCGGGTCCCAGGGCCGGCGGATCAGCTGCTCGGCGTCGTCGGCCGTGTCGTGGAACCCGCCCCGACCGTCGGCGAACCGGGCCAGCACCGTGTCGAGCAGGTCGCCCGCGGCGGCCAGCCAGCGCGGCTGCCCGGTCGCCTGGTGCAGCGCCAGCAGTCCTTCGGCCAGGTCGGCGTAGTCCTCCAGCACGCCGGCCGGCGCGCCGACGATCCCGCCGCGGGAGCTGCGCCGCAGCCGGCCGTGCACCAGGTGGGTGTCCAGCAGCAGCTCGGCCGCGGTCTCCGCGGCGATCACCCAGCCCGGCTCGCCGAGCAGCGCGCCGGCCTCAGCCAGACCCGCGATGGCGAGCCCGTTCCAGGCGGTGACGACCTTGTCGTCCCGGGCCGGCTGCGGGCGGGCTTCCCGGGCGGACAGCAGCTGCTCGCGCACGGTCGTCCAGCGGGCGTGGTCGTCGGGGTCGGCCCGCAGCTGCAGGGTGGACGAGCCGTGCTCGAACGTGCCGGCCTCGGTGACCGACAGCACCTGCGCCGCCCACTCCCCGTCCTCGTACCCGAGCACGGCGATCAGCTGCGCCGGCGTCCACGCGTACGTGAGGCCCTCGACGCCGGCGGCGTCCGCGTCCAGCGCGGAGGCGAACCCGCCTTCGGCCGTCCGCAGGTCGCCGAGCAGGAACGCGGCGGTCTCGTGCACGACCCGGCGGGCCAGCGGCGAGCCGGTCTCCCGCCACAGGTGCAGGTAGACCCGCAGCAGCAGCGCGTTGTCGTAGAGCATCTTCTCGAAGTGCGGCACCACCCAGCCGGCGTCGACCGAGTAGCGGGCGAAGCCGCCGGCGAGCTGGTCGTACATGCCGCCGCGGGCCATCGCCTCGGCGGTGCCGACCACCATGTCGAGGCCGTCGCCGGTGCGGGCGTGCCGGCGCAGCAGGAACTCCAGCACCATCGACGGCGGGAACTTCGGCGCGCCGCCGAAGCCGCCGTTGACCTCGTCGTACCCGGTCCGCAGCGAGGCCGCCGCCGCGTCAAGCACGGCCGCGTCCAGCGGGGCCGGGGTCAGCTCGCGCGGGGCGGACAGCGCGCTGACGATCCGCTGCCCGGTGTCGCGCACGTCGTTCCGCCGGTCCCGCCAGGCCTCGCTGACCGAGCCGAGCAGCCGCTGGAAGACCGGCCTCGGGAAGTAGGTGCCGCAGAAGAACGGCGCCCCGTCCGGGGTGAGGAAGCAGGTCATCGGCCAGCCGCCCTGGCCGGTCATCGCCTGGGTGGCCTCCATGTAGACGGCGTCGACGTCCGGGCGCTCCTCCCGGTCGACCTTGACCGGCACGAAGCCGGCGTTGACGATCGCCGCGGTCGCGTCGTCCTCGAACGACTCGTGCGCCATGACGTGGCACCAGTGGCAGGCCGCGTAGCCGACCGACAGCAGCACCGGCACGTCCCGCCGCCTGGCCTCGGCGAACGCCTCCTCCGACCACGGCCACCAGTCGACCGGGTTGTCCTTGTGCTGCAGCAGGTAGGGGCTTGTCGCGTCGGCGAGGCGGTTGGCCATGGCCCCCATCGTGCCCCGCGCCGGCAACCCGACGCGCCTAACCTGACCACGTGCCTGCCGACCTGCCGGTCAACGGCCGGGTGACGATCCCCGGCGACGAGCTGACCGAGCGGTTCTCCCGGTCATCGGGGCCCGGCGGCCAGGGCGTGAACACCACCGACTCGCGGGTCGAGCTGGTCTGGGACCTCGGCGCATCGGCGCTGCCGGTCGAGCTGCTGGACAAGCTGCGGCGCCGGCTCGGCTCCCGGCTGACCGGGGACACGCTGGCGGTGACCGCGTCCGAGCGGCGCTCCCAGCTGCGCAACCGGGAGGCGGCCCGGGACCGGCTGGCCGGGCTGGTCGCCCGCGCGCTGGAGCCGCCGCCACCGCCGCGGCGGCCGACCCGGCCGTCCCGGGGCGCCACCGAACGCCGGCTCGACTCGAAGCGGCGCCGATCGGCGACCAAACGATCCCGTCGCCGCAGCGCCGACGACTACTGATCCTCCCGATCCCGATGCTCGCGAACGGATCCGTCTGCGGCTGTCGGGAAGTCGGGTCCCGGACCGTGGCGCACGGCCTTTCCCCCTTGCGCATACTGAGAAGTGGACTGCGGACACCACTTCTCAGTTGGGATCAGAAGTGGACGGCGACGGGCTACTCGTCGCCGTCAGCCCCTGGGCCCTCGCGCCTGGCCGGTAGCGGATCGTCGGGTGAGCGGGAGCGGGAGAACGAGCCGGGGACCTTGCGCAGGTGCTTGTTCATCGAACGGATCAGGAACACCAGGGCGACCAGCAGCAGCAGGATGACGACCAGCCCGATCGGGCTGGCCTCCCGGTTCTCCGCCGCGGCGGCGAGCAGCGTCGTGCTCATGCGTTGATTGTCTCCCGGACGCCGGCGAACAGGTCGTCCTCCGGCAGGTCGGTGTCGACGAGGGACCGCGCCAGCTCGTAGTCCTCGGTGGGCGCGATCTGCTGGCGCAGCTGCAGCGGCACCGCGAACCAGCGGCTGGTCGGGTCGATCTGGGTGGCGTGCGCGAGCAGCGCCTCGTCCCGGCGCGGGAACCACTCGGCGCACTCGACCCTGGTGGTGATCCGGGGGGTGACGGTGTCCTCACCGTCCCACTCCTTGAGCCACTCCTCGTACGGCGACTCGAGGCCGGCGGCGAGCAGCGCCTCGTGCATCTGCGCCATCCGGGCCCGGCCGAAGGTCATGTGGTAGTAGAGCTTGAGCGGCTGCCACGGCTCGCCGGCGTCCGGGTAGCGATCCGGGTCGCCGGCCGCCTCGAACGCGACCACCGAGATCTTGTGGGTCATCACGTGGTCGGGGTGCGGGTAGCCGCCGTTCTCGTCGTAGGTGATCACGACGTGCGGGCGCTGCCGGCGGATCGCCGCGACCAGCCGCTCGGCCGCCTCGTCCACGTCGACCAGGCCGAAGCTGCCGTCGGGCAGCGGCGGCAGCGGGTCGCCCTCGGGCAGCCCGGAGTCGACGAACCCGAGCCACTCCTGCCGGACACCGAGGATCTCCCGCGCCCTGTCCATCTCCGCCTTGCGGATCTCCGGCATGCGCTCGAGCACGTCCGGCCGGTCCATCGCCGGGTTGAGGATCGACCCGCGCTCGCCGCCGGTGGCGGTCACGACCAGCACGTCGACGCCCTCGTCGACGTAGCGCGCCATCGTCGCGGCGCCCTTGCTCGACTCGTCGTCGGGATGGGCGTGCACCGCCATGAGACGCAACTGCTCCTGGGTCACGCCCGCACTCCTACTCGGTGGTTCCGACATTCTCAGGTCAGCAACGAGCACCCGGTCGTCCGGATTCCGCCGACCGGACCCGGTACGGCGGCCGTACTACCATCGGGTACGGAGGGTCCATTCGCCGGCCGATCGGCCGGGCGCCGGACCCCGGGTCGACGGCGGGACTGGGTGTCGTCGCCGTGCGATGTTACTTTCGACGTTCGTTCCTGATCCGTTTCCCTACCCCCTGCATCCGAGGAGCACCCCGTGTCGATGACGGACAACACTGCCCCCGTCACCTGGCTCACGCGGGAGGCTTACGACCGCCTCAAGGCCGAGCTGGACCACCTGATCGAGAACCGGACGGCCATCAGCGCCGAGATCAGCGCGCGCCGCGAGGAGGGCGACCTCCGGGAGAACGGCGGCTACCACGCCGCCCGCGAGGAGCAGGGCAAGCAGGAGGCGAGGATCCGTCAGCTGCAGGAGCTGCTGCGCACCGCGCAGGTCGGCGAGGCACCGCGGCAGGCGGGCGTCGCCGGGCCGGGCATGGTCGTGACCGTCCGGTTCGAGGACGACGAGGAGAGCGAGACGTTCCTCATCGGCTCGCGCGAGGAGACCGGCGCCGACCTCGAGGTCTACTCGGCCGCCTCGCCGCTGGGCAAGGCGCTGGACGGGGCCAAGGTCGGCGAGACCCGCACGTACGAGACGCCGAACGGCAAGACGATGCGCGTCACCCTGCAGAAGGCCGAGCCGTTCCACGAGTAGCGGCGGTCACGGGGCCGTCGACCGGTCCTGCACCGTGTCCTGCACCAACGGGACCACCCGGTACGGGATCGGCGTGGCGAGCGCGATGACGGTCGCGGTGCGCTGGATGTCCGGGTGCGCGACGACCGTGTCGATCACCCGCTGAAGGTCGGCGTTGGACCGCGCCACGATCCGGCAGAGCAGGTCGCCCTGGCCGGTGACGGTGTGCACCTGCAGCACCTGCGGGATCTGCGACAGGTGCGCCACCACGCCATCCCGCCCGGCACCCTGCGCGATCTCCAGCGTCACGAACGCCGACACGACGAAGCCGAGCGCGCCCGGGTCGACGTCCGGACCGAAGCCGGTGATCACGCCGCGGGCCTGCAGCCGGTCCAGCCGGGCCTGGGCGGTGCCGCGGGCGACGCCGAGCCGCCGGGCGCACTCCAGCACGCCGATCCGGGGCTGCTCGGCCAGCAAGGTGACGAGCCTCGCATCGAGCGCATCGAACTGAGCATTCTGTCCAGCGGTTGCCGGCTCCACGCCTGCTGACTGTACAGCCTGATCAGCCATGGACGGACGGCTTGCCCAGTCACCGGCCCTGGTCGGAGGCTGGCGGTGACGGCATCAGCGGAGGAGTGGGCCTCATGGACTTCCCGGTGTACGGAATGGACTACGTGCGGTTCGCCGTGGGCAACGCTCGGCAGGCTGCGCACTTCTACTCCACCGCGTTCGGGATGCGCTGCGTCGCGTACCGGGGTCCGGAGACCGGCTCCCGCGACCTCGTCGACTATGTGCTGGAGGCGGGGTCGGCGCGGTTCCTGATCACCGGCGAGGCGCACGCCGGCACCTGGGTCGGCGCGCACGTGCGCGAGCACGGTGACGGCGTGGTCGACCTGGCGATGACCGTGCCGGACGCGGAGACCGCGTACGAGCAGGCGATGTCCGCGGGCGCCAGGTCGCTGGCCACTCCGGCGGTGAGCGAGGACGAGCACGGCAAGGTGGTCACCGCCGCAATCGCGACGTTCGGCCAGACGCGGCACACGTTCGTGCAGCGGAACGACTACTCCGGTGTCTTCCTGCCGGGCTTCGTACGCCGCGACCCGATCGTCGCCCACCGGACGCCGCCGTTCACGGCGATCGACCACTGCGTCGGCAACGTGGAGCTCGGCCGGATGGACGAGTGGGTCGGCTTCTACAACCGGGTGCTCGGCTTCACGAACATGAAGGAGTTCGTCGGCGACGACATCGCGACCGAGTATTCGGCGCTGATGTCGAAGGTCGTCGCCGACGGCTCGCGCAAGGTGAAGTTCCCGCTCAACGAGCCGGCGGTGGGCAAGAAGAAGTCGCAGATCGACGAGTACCTGGAGTTCTACGGCGGGCCCGGCGTGCAGCACCTGGCGCTGACCACCGACGACATCGTCGCCTCTGTGCAGGCGATGCAGGCGGCCGGCGTGGAGTTCCTCCCCACGCCCGACTCGTACTACGAGGCGCTCGGCGGCTGGGTCGGCGAGACCCGCGTCGACCTGGACACGCTGCGCAAGTTCAACATCCTCGCCGACCGGGACGAGGACGGGTACCTGCTGCAGATCTTCACCAAGCCCGTGCAGGACCGGCCGACGGTGTTCTTCGAGCTGATCGAGCGGCACGGTTCGGAGGGCTTCGGCAAGGGCAACTTCAAGGCGCTGTTCGAGGCGATCGAGCGCGAGCAGGAGCGTCGCGGCAACCTCTGACCCACCCCGACTCCCCGCCCGCCACGGCTCAACGGAGCGCCGCGGCGGGCGGGTTACTGTGTCACCCCAAGGCCACTACGGGGTCAGGTCGACCGCCGCCCGAAGCGAGCCGTCCATGTGGAACGGCGTCGACTCGTGCGCGTGCACGATCTGCCAGCGCCCGCCGGTCTCCCGCAGCACCAGCGTGGTGCGGAACCACAGCTCGAACGTCGCGCCGTCGCCCATCCGCGTCAGCCCGTACGCGACGGCGAGGTCACCGGCCAGCTCGACCTCGACGTCGCGGATCTCGTAGTCCATCGACCCGCCGGCCTTCCCGGCGAACCAGGCCCGCGTCCGCTCCCGGTCGAACGTCCCGGCCAGCGGCGGCGCCAGGTCGTAGACGACCGCGCCGGGCCGGTGGCAGGCAGCCAGCCGGTCGGCGTCCTTCTCCCGCATCGCCGCGGCGTGCTCCTCGAGCAGGTCGCGGACGGCGGTCTCGGCGGTGGTGACGGTCATCGGGTGCCTCCTCGTCTCGGTGTCTGCGTACGGGCTGTCGAGGCGGCGCGGCCGGTTTCGACAGCTCGGTGGGACAGTGACCGGACGAGTGCCGCGGAGGACCGGATGAAATACCTGATCATGATGCAGTCGAACCCGTCGTTCCAGGAGATCTGGGGCCGGATGACCGACGAGCAGCTGCTCACGCTCGGGCGGCGGCACCGCGCGCTGCACCAGGAGCTGGTCGAGTCCGGCGAGCTGGTGGCCGCGGAGGGTCTCGACGACGTCACGCTCACCCGGCGGGTCGCCGTCCGGGACGGGCGGACGGTGGTCAGCGACGGGCCGATGGCCGAGGCCAAGGAGCACCTGGCCGGCTTCTACCTGGTCGAGTGCTCGGCCGAGCGGGCGGTCGAGATCGCCGCCCGGACGCCGGACGCCGAGTGGAGCGAGGTGCTGGTACGTCCGGTGCTCGACCTGGCGGCGCACGGGCTGTGACCGTCCCGCGGCAGGTCGAGCAGCTGCTGCGCGAGCTGGCGCCGCGGGTGCTCGGCGTGCTGGTCCGGCGCACCGGCGACTTCGAGACCTGCGAGGACGCGGTGCAGGAGGCGCTGCTCGCGGCGGCGACGCAGTGGCCGGCCGAGGGGGTGCCCGCGAACCCGACCGGCTGGCTGGTCACGGTCGCGTCCCGGCGGCGGACGGAGCTGTGGCGGAACGAGACGGCGCGCCGGCGCCGGGAGCGGGTGGTGTTCGAGTCCGCGGTCGAGCCCGAGCCGGTGACCGGGGTGGACGACACGCTGACCCTGCTGACGCTGTGCTGCCACCCGGCGCTGACGCCGGTTTCGCAGGTCGCGCTGACGCTGCGCGCGGTCGGCGGGTTGACCACGGCCGAGATCGCCCGGGCGCTGCTCGTGCCGGAGCCGACCGTCGCGCAGCGGATCAGCCGGGCCAAGCAGCGGATCAGGGCCGCCGGCGGCACGTTCGCACCGCCGGCCGACGACGAGCGGGCCGACCGGCTGGCGGCCGTGCTGCACGTGCTCTACCTGATCTTCACCGAGGGGCACACGGCCAGCTCGGGCAGCTCGCTGCAGCGGGTGGAGCTGAGCGCCGAGGCGCTGCGGCTGGCCCGGCAGCTGCGCGCGGCGGCGCCGGACGACGGCGAGGTCGCCGGGCTGCTGGCGCTGATGCTGCTCACCGACGCCCGCCGCCCGGCCCGGACCACTCCGGACGGCAACCTGGTGCCGCTGGCCGCGCAGGACCGGTCCCGGTGGGACCAGGCGATGATCGCCGAGGGCACCGCGCTGCTGGAGGCGACGCTGCCGGTCGCGCCGCTCGGGCCGTACCAGCTGCAGGCGGCGATCGCGGCGGTGCACGACACCGCGCCGACCGCGGCGGAGACCGACTGGCCGCAGATCCTCGGCCTGTACGAGTTGCTCGCCGTCCTCGCGCCCGGGCCGATGGTCGAGCTGAACCGGCTGGTCGCGGTCGCGATGGTGCACGGACCGGAGGCCGGGCTCGCGGCGCTGGCCACCGCGGCCGAGGACCCAGCGCTGGCCGGGCACCACCGGCTCGCCGCGGTGCGTGCCCACCTGCTGGAGTTGGCCGGGGACGCGCCCGCCGCCCGGACCGCCTACCTCGAAGCGGCCCGGCTCACCCTGTCCGCCCCCGAACGCCGCTACCTCGAGTCACGCGCGGCGGCCACCCGGTGAGCCGGTGCCGGCCGCTCGGCAACCGTGCCGGCGGTCACCCGCCTCCCTTGAGGCTGTCGCGGCGGAGGTAGAGGTCGCGCAGGACCGCCACCTCGGCGGTGTGGTGGATGAGCTCGCGGTTCATCCACCACACGATCGAGATGAACGGGAGCTGCGGATCCAGCCCGTACGGATATTGGCCGTAGCCGGGGACGTCGAGCTGCTCGTCGGTCATCTGCGCGACCGACGCGGCGAACCGCTCGGCCTTCTCCCAGAGCATGGCCAGTGCCATGTCCGCGGACGGCGTGAACTCGGTGGCGACCGCGGGGTCGATGCTGCGCGAGCCGAACGTCCACTCCCAGCGGTCGACGTACATGGAGATGAGGTGACCGAGGCGCCAGGCGATGGTGGTGAACGGGTCGGGCCGCGGGTGGCCGTCGTCCCAGTCGAGCAGCCACTCGCCCGGCCCGAACGGGTTGGGACTCGCGGCCTCACCGCGGCGGCGGATAGACCAGCAGTCGGGCACGGGCTCCCAGCGGTATTCCTCGTCGGTGAGCCCGGCCAGGCGCTCCCGGCTGATCCCGACCGAGCTCTCGTGCTGGTCGAGCAGTAGACCGACGCGGTCGGTGCGCATCTCCATGGCCGGGACGTTAGTGGCGGGGTGTGACATTCTCGGCTCATGGTCAGGCCACGCGACGCCGTCTCGCCCGGGTGGGACGCGCTCGCTCCGGCGACGGGCCGGGACGTGCTCGCCGCCCCCACCACGGACGTGTTCTCGGCCGGCTACGCCGAGCCGTCCGCGGACGCGCTCGCGGTCGGATACCGCGCCGACGCGCTGGCAGCCGGCGGGGCTGTGACCGGTGACGCCATGGCGGGCGCAGCGGTGACCGGGGACGCGGCCACCGGCGACACGCTGGCTGTGCCGGCGCTCGGCGACAGCTTCGGCGACTCGCTCACCGCCTTCGGGGACGCGACCGCCGCCGGCCAGCCGCGGACCCGCCCGGCGCCGGCCCGGCGTCCCCGCCCGGGCCCTGTCCCGCCGCGACCGGCCGCCGACTCGGCCACCGACGCCGCCGAAGCCGGCCGAGCAGGCGGACGGGACACCGCCCGATCGCGCCGGGGCTCGATCCCCAGCCCGCGCCGCGCCGGCGGCTCGACGGCGGACCGCACCGGCCGGACCGGTGCCGGCACCGGCAGCTCCACCGGCTCGGGCGGGCGAGCCGCCGGCCGGACCGGATCGGGCGCCGGCAGCTCCACCGGCTCGGGCGGGCGGACCGCCGGCCGGACCGGATCGGGCGCCGGCAGCGTCAGTACCTACACCGGTTCCGGCGGGCGAGCCGCCGGCGGGACCGGGGGCGCCGGGAGCACCTATACCGGCTCCGGCGGGCAGGCCGCCGGCCGGACCGGATCCGGCGCCGCCAGCACCTACACCAGCTCCAGCGGGGCCGCCAGCGGCCGGACCGGATCGGGCGCGGGCGGCTGGACCACGCCCACGCCGCCGGGATCCGCCACCCGCGGCGCCTACCCGGGCGGCCCCACCGCCCGGCGCGGATCCGCCGGCACGGGCGCCGGCACGGGCGGCAGCCCGTACACCGGCGGCACGGGCGCCGGCGCGGGCGGGAGCGCAACGTCTGGCCCGGCACGGGGTCGGTCAGCGGGGTCCGGAGGGCCGTCCGGCGGCCCACCGGAGGACGCCCCGAGGGAGCGCGGTCAGGGTCCGGGCTGGTCTCCTCCGTGGTGGGCGGGTCCGGCCGGCCGACCGACCGGCACGGTGCCCTGGCAGGGCGGCTCCGGCCGGTCGGGGTGGGACGACTTGTTCGCCGGCACGGGTGGCACCGCGGGCCGCTCCGGCCGGCAACCCTCCGGCGGCGAGGTCGCCCGCGCCCTGCTGGACGCCTTCCGCCGCAGGAGGCGCGACCGCTGAGGCGTGTCGCCCGCGTCACCCGGTCGAAGGTAATAGCCGTCCCATTAGTGGAAAGCTGCAACCTGCAACCACCCGTGCGCGAAAATGACCGGGTCAACGACGAGTCAGCACCACCCGTCCGGCTTGTGGGGCGCTCGACGTCCGCACAGGAGGGTTCTGGTGGCCGCCGACTTGACGTTCGACCGCTTCGGCGCTGACAACCTCGACGACCCGTACCCGCTCTATCGGCGGTTGCGCGCGGAGCAGCCCGTCTTCTACTCGGCCGAGTTCGACGTCTGGGTGGTCAGCCGGTATGACCACGTGCTCCGGGTGCTGATGGACCCGACCCGGTTCTCCTCCGCGTTCCCGGTCCGCACGCCGGCCGTGCCGGCGCCCGGGGTGCCGACCATCCTCGCCGAGGGCCGCCCGGAGGTGCCGGCGCTGGTCAACGAGGACCCGCCGGAGCACCGGCGCACTCGCGACCTGGTCGCGAAGGTCTTCTCGGCGCGGCGGATCGCGGGGTTGCAGCCGCAGGTCACCGAACTCGTGTCCGAACTGCTCGACGGGATCGAGCCGCGCGGGCGGGTCGACCTGGTCGCGGAGTTCGCGCGGCCGCTGGCACTGCGGGCGATCTGCACGCTGCTCGGCCTGCCGGGCTGGGACGTCGCGCGGATCGAGGAGTGGACGGGGCAGCTGGCGCGGCTCACCGCATGCGGCGCGACGGCGGATGAGCAGCGGGCGGCGGCGTGGGAGTCCGTGGAGTTCGAGCGGTATCTGGCCGCCGCGGTGGGCGGGCGTCGGGCCGCGGGACGGGACGACCTGCTGACCGACCTCGTCCGGGTACGGGCGGGCGACACGGCGCCGCTGACCGACGCGGAGATCGTCAGCCTGGCGATCTCGCTGGTGCTCGCCGGGCACGGGACGACCGCGGACCTCCTCGCGAGCGCGCTGGTGCTGCTGCTGCACCGGCCGCAGCTGTGGGCGGCCGCCGGCGACCGGCCGGAGCTGGTGAGCGCGGTGGTCGAGGAGACGCTGCGGATCGACGCGCCGGTGCAGGGGGCCTACCGCCGGGCCGTGTTCGACGTGCAGATCTCCGGTGTCACGATCCCGGCCGGGGCGCGCGTGTTCGCGCTGTTCGCCTCGGCGAACCGGGACGGCGCGGCGTTCGACCGGCCGGAGGAGTTCGACCCCGGCCGGCCGGACCGGGAACGGCACCTCGCCTTCGGCCGCGGCATCCACTACTGCCTCGGCGCCGCGCTGGCCCGGATGGAGGCCGAGACCGGCCTACGCCTGCTCCGCGAACGGCTCCCGGCGCTGCGCCTCGACCCCGGCTTCCGCATCCCGTACGTCCCCGACCTCGTCCACCGCGGCCCCCGATCCCTGCCCGCCACCTGGTGAACGCCGCTGATCGCCGGATCTCACGGCGATCACCCACGCGGCAGCACCCCCACATGGCATCCGCGACCGCGAGCCAAGGACGCCGTAGGCGCCAGTGCGCCCGGTGAGTGGTCAGGAGGCGGCGATGGCTCGGAGGGCTCGGGCTGTCTCGTCGCGACATTCGAGGACGACGCGACGGCAGCCGGCCGGTATCTCGGCGGCGGCGAGGAAGCCGTCGGCGAGCGTGAGCGTCTCGGGCTCGTCGAGCTGCGGGTAGAGCAGCCGGGTGATCTGCAGGGCGACCGCCGGACCGCGGCTCGCCCAGATCTCCGGCAGCGCGGTGAAATAGCGCTCCGCCCACGGCCGCAGCAACTCCTCCTGCCCGTACTGCCAGAACCCGCCGGCCACGGCTCGGGCGAGGTCGTTCGACAGCTCGGCCTGCTCGGCCAGCACCGCGAACGCCTGCTCCTTCGCCGCCGCCAGCGGGCGCGCCGCGAGCGCCGCCGCGTGCTGCCGCTCCCCGGCCGCCGTCGGGTCCTCGCGCAGCTCCGCGTCGAGCCGGTCGGCGTCGGCCCGGCCGAGCGCGGCCAGCCGGCGCAGCACCAGCCAGCGCAGGTCTGCGTCCACGACGAGCCCCGGCGGGATCCGGTCCGCCGGTATCCCCCGGTCGTCGACGGACGCGGGCGGCGTCCCCGCGGCGTCCTCCGGACCGTCCACCTCGGGCGGCGCCAGCAAGCCGTCGATGCGCTCGTCCTCGGCGACGCCGAGGAACGCCTTGACGTAGACCAGCTGCAGGTCGCTGCCGGGCTTGGCCGCCTCCGCGGACGCCCACGCCGCGTCGGCCAACCGCCGCCGGAACTCCGCCCGCGACCCGACCGGCAGGTAGCGGGTGGCCGCGGTGGTCGCCTGGCTCAGCAGCGTGCGCACCTGCTCGGGATCGTCCTCGACCGCCGCACCGGCCAGCACCGCCTCCACGTACGCCCAGGCCGGCAGCTCGGCGTCCCGGGTCGAGTCCCAGAGCGCGGCCCAGCACAGCGCCCGGCTCAGATCGTCGTCGATCGTCTGCAGGTGCCGCACGAGCGTCTGCGCGGACCGCTCGTCGAAGCGGATCTTCACGAACGCGAGATCGCCGTCGTTGAGCAGCAGCAGGCTCGGCCGCGGCCCGGACACCGGCACCGGCGTCGTCCCCGCGCCCACGTCGACCTCGGTGAGGTCACGCCGGCGCAGCACCCCGTCGACCAGGTCCCAGCGGCCGACGCCGATCCGGGCGAGCCGCGGGGTCGGCGACTCCTGCTCGACCGCCAGCGCGTCGCCGTCCCAGACCGGCCGCAGCGTGCTCACCCCGGTGCTGCGCAGCCACCCGTCGGCCCACGCCCGCAGCTCCCGGCCGCTGCTGCGCTCCAGCGCGTCGAGCAGGTCGGCCAGCGTCGTGTTGCCCCACGCGTGCCGGTCGAGGTAGTCCCGGACGCCGGCGAAGAACGCGTCCCGCCCCACGTACGCCATCAGCTGCCGCAGCACCGAGGCGCCCTTCGCGTAGCTGATCCCGTCGAAGTTGAGCAGTGCGCTCTGGGTGTCCGGGACCTCGGTGGTGACCGGGTGGGTGGTCGGCAGCTGGTCGGCCGAGTAGCCCCAGGCCTTGCGGCCGACCGAGAACGCGGACCAGCTGCCGGGCAGCCCGGTCGCCTCGTCCACGGTCAGCGTGCCGAGCAGCTCGGCGAACGACTCGTTCAGCCACAGGTCGTCCCACCAGCGCATGGTGACCAGGTCGCCGAACCACATGTGCGCCATCTCGTGCGCCACCACGGTCGCCCGCAGCCGCCTCCGGTCGAGCGTCACCTTCGACCGGAACAGGAAGTCGTCGGTGAACGTGACCATCCCCGCGTTCTCCATCGCGCCGGCGTTGAAGCCGGGGACGAAGACCTGGTCGTACGAATCGCCGAACGGGTACGGCCGGCCGAACAGCTCCTGCTGCAGGTCGAAGCTCTGCCGGGTCACGGTGAACAGGTCGTCGGCGTCGAGGTGGTCGCGCATCGACTGCCGGCACCACAGCCCGAGCTCGATCCCGCCGTGCCGGGCCCGCTCGACGTGGTACGGCCCGGCCGCGAGCGTGAACAGGTACGTCGAGATCGGCTCGGTCGGCGCGAATGCCCAGCCAGCGCCGTCCCGGCTCGGGCGGGTGTTGGCGCCGACCACCCAGTCGGGCGGCGCCTGCACGGTCAGGGTGATCGGCGCCTTGAGGTCGGGCTGGTCGAAGCAGGCGAACGTGCGCTGGGCGTCGTCGAGAAAGCTCTGCTGGTAGAGGTAGACCGCGCCGTCGGCCGGGTCGACGGCCCGGTGCAGCCCCTCGCCGGTCACGCTGTAGTCGGCGACCGCGCGCACCTCCAGCTCGTGCCGCCCGGCCGACAGCCCGCGCAGCGGCAGCCGGTTGCCGGCGACCGTGCCGAGGTCGAGCGGCACGCCGTCGAGCACCGCCGACTCCCACACCGGCACCGTGTGCTCGACGAACGTGTCGGCGCCGTCGCGCTGGCACTCGAACACCACGCGCGTCCCGGCGCCGAACCGGGTCGCGGACGGCGCCGCCGTCAGGTCGAGCCACACCTCGTACGACTCGACGCGCAGCAGCGCCGCCCGCTCGGCGGCCTCGTCGCGGCTGAGGTTCTTCACCCCCGGCACCCTAAGCGCTGCTCGCGCTCAGGGCCTGCGCACCTACTTGGAGATGTCGCGGTAGCGCCGGACCGCGAGCGGGGCGAAGATCACCACGAACGCGGCGCACCAGGCGATGGTCATCAGGATCGGGTGCTCCGACGGGAAGCCCGTCCCGTTGACCGGGTTGGGGTTGCCGAACAGCTCGCGCATGGACGCGGTCAGCGTGCTCACCGGGTTCCACTCGGCGACCGGTTGCAGCCACCCCGGCAGCGCCTGCAGCGGCACGAACGCGTTCGACACGAACGTGATCGGGAAGATCGCCGTGAACGCGACCTGCTGCGCGGTCTCCACCGTCGGCGTGAGCTGCCCGAGGTAGACGCCGAGCCAGCTCATCGCGTACGCGAACAGCAGCGCGATGCCGACCGCAGCCAGGAACGAGAGCACCCCGTCGCGCACCCGCCAGCCGATCGCGAGGCCGGTCACCATGAGCACGACCAGGATGCCGGCGTTGTAGACCACATCCGCGATCGTCCGCCCGGTCAGGAACGCCGAGCGCACCATCGGCAGCGACCGGAACCGGTCGACCAACCCCTTCTGCATGTCGTCGGTGATGCCGACGCAGGTCGTCGCCGAGGCGAACGCCAACGTCTGGGCGAAGATCCCGGGCATCAGGTATTCCTTGTAGGACCCGCCGCCGGGCAGCGGGATCGCGCCGCCGAACACGAACGCGAACAGCAGCACGAACATGACCGACTGCAGGATCGCGAACGCGGCCAGCTCCGGGATCCGCGGGATCCGCTTCAGGTTGCGCCAGGTCAGGACGACCGTGTCGGAGAACGCCGAGCCCTGGGTCCGGTCGGCGACGGCGGTAGAGATCGCGGTCACGACGCCCTCCCCACGGTCGCGGCGGCCGGCTCGTCCGCCGGCTCGTCCTGCCCCTCCGGCTCCGGAGCGGCGCCCTCCTCGGCGCCGTGCCCGGTCAGGGACAGGAACACGTCGTCGAGGGTCGGCCGGCGCAGCGCGACGTCGTCGAGCGGGATGCCGGCCTCGTCGAGGGCCCGCAGCACGCCGACCAGGGACTCGGTGCCGCCGGAGGTCGGCGTGGTCAGCCGGCGGGCGTGCGCGTCGATGGACACCTCGGCTCCGCAGCACCGGCCGAGCACGGCCCGCGCGTTCTCCAGGTCACCGGCCTTGTGCAGGACCACCTCCACCCGCTCGCCGCCGACCTGGGACTTCAGCTCGTCGGCCGTGCCACGGGCGATGATCTTGCCCGCGTCGACCACCGCGATGTCGTCGGCCAGCGCGTCGGCCTCCTCCAGGTATTGCGTGGTCAGCAGCAAGGTGGACCCGGTCCGCACCAGGTCGCGGATGACCTCCCACATCCCGATCCGGCTGCGCGGGTCGAGCCCGGTGGTCGGCTCGTCCAGGAACAGCAGCCGCGGCCGGCCGATCAGCGCCGAGGCGAGGTCGAGCCGCCGCCGCATGCCGCCGGAGTAGGTCTTCACCACCCGGTTGCCGGCGGCGCTCAGCGCGAACTGGTCGAGCAGGGCGGCGGCCCGGCTGTGCGCCTCGGCGCTGGAGAGCTGGTAGAGCCGGCCGAACATCCACAGGTTCTCGGCGCCGGTCAGGTTTTCGTCGACCGCCGCGTATTGCCCCGACAGGCCGATCTCGCGGCGGAGCTGTTGGGCGTCGCGGACGACGTCATGGCCGAGGACGGTCGCCCGGCCGGCGTCGGGCCGCAGCAGGGTGGCCAGCACGCGCACCGTCGTGGTCTTGCCGGCCCCGTTGGGGCCGAGCAGGCCGAGCACGGTGCCCTCCTCGACCGTCAGGTCGAGCCCGTCGAGCGCATGCACCGTGTGCTTGCGCGAGCCGTAGACCTTCGTGAGGCCCTCGGCGGTGATGGCGGGCAACGGTGACCTCCTTCCGAGTCGCGGGCAGGGCGGACTGTCCTGCCGCATCCGAGGCTAACGAGCGGGTCCGACAAAACGCTCCGGACTTTTTGCCGATCCTTGGTGCGACTGAAGTCGGGGGTCGGTCGGGGTGGGTCAGGACAGGCTCACCGCGTGCCCGGACCCGCTGAGCGCGGCGAGCAGCTCCACCCGGTGCTCGGCGCCGCGGGTCTCCACCGACAGGGCGACCTCCACCTCACCGAGGTCGAGGTGCGAGGTGGTCCGGGAGTGCTCGACGTCGACGACGTTCGCGCCGAGCTCGGCCACCAGCGCGAGCAGCCGGGCCAGCTCGCCCGGCCGGTCGGCGATCCGGACCCGGACGGACAGGTAGCGGCCGGCGGCGACCATGCCGTGCTGGACCACCCGCATCAGCAGCACCGGGTCGATGTTGCCGCCGGTGAGCACCGCGACCATCGGCGGCTCCCACCGCCGCGGCTCGGCCAGCACGGCCGCGACCGCCGCCGCGCCGGCCGGCTCGACGACCTGCTTGGCCCGCTCCAGGCAGAGCAGCAGCGCCTTGGAGATCGCCGCCTCGGAGACCGTGACGACCTCGTCCACCACGTTCCGGACCAGTCCGAACGGCAGGTCGCCCGGCCGGCCGACCGCGATCCCGTCGGCCATCGTGGCCATCCGGTCCAGCGGGATCGGATGACCCGCGGCGAGCGAGGCCGGGTAGGCCGCGGCCGCCTCGGCCTGCACCGCGATCACCGCGACGTCCGGCCGCATCGCCTTGATCGCGACGCCGATGCCGGCGACCACGCCTCCGCCGCCGGTCCCGACCAGCACCGTGCGGACCTCCGGGCACTGCTCGAGGATCTCCAGCCCGACCGTGCCCTGCCCGGCCACGATGTCCGGGTGGTCGAACGGGTGCACCAGCACCGCGCCGGTCTCCGCCTCGTATTCGGTGGCCAGCTCGAGGGCCTCGTCCACCGACCCGCCGGCCAGCCGCACCTCGGCGCCGTAGTTGCGGGTCGCGTCGACCTTCGGCAGTGCGGCGCTCACCGGCATGAACACCGTCGCCCTGGTGTGCAGCAGCTGGGCCGCGAGCGCCACTCCCTGGGCGTGGTTGCCGGCGCTGGCCGCGACGACGCCGACCGCGCGCTGCTCGGGCGTCAGCCGGGAGATCCGGGTGTAGGCCCCGCGGATCTTGAAGGACCCGGTCCGCTGCAGGTTTTCGCACTTCAGGTGGACGGGGCCG